>VYKY01000103.1_pt1 | contig 18956 bp, 16 predicted proteins | sample 5114441 | NCBI WGS metagenome assembly VYKY01 (sample SAMN12291804, study PRJNA351875) | freshwater metagenome | isolation source: freshwater lake | place: USA: Michigan, Gull Lake | collected 2013-08-08 | reverse complement strand
CTATCTCCTATCTCCTATCTCCTATCTCCTATCTCCTATCTCCTATCTCCTATCTCCTATCTCCTATCTCCTATCTCCTATCTCCTATCTCCTATCTCCTATCTCCTATCTCCTGAATAATGACTCCCCAAAACGAAAACTTTGTACCTCACCATTAAGATAACTGCTGTAGATGCGGTATTAGCGATCGCAAAAGCAACGAGTTCTATTCAGATTTTACCGGTTTATTTTCGCTTGATCGCCGGTTACGATTGGCAATTCTAGAAAAGAAAAGTTTTTGATGCGTTACGGCAATATTAATATCTTGATTATTCGGCGTTGCTGATTTGAGATATGAATCTTCTTTTGTGCGATTTTTAAAACCTAGACCCAAACTAACTTTTGGATGGGTGCAAGGTTGTCATTCATACCTTGATTCAGCAACGCTGAAAATTCTTTCACCAGCACTTCGTTGGTAAATAGCGGAGCGGTGGTTATCTTTTCGTCCCCTTAGCTCGCGAATTTTTAATCGGTACTTTTGGTTCGGTGGCGATGATGTGAAGATCGATATTTTTCTGCCAGATCAGGCGCATGAGTTTTTGGGTGAAAGAACCTTTGATTAAATGCTTCCAGCGCGATTGAAGGCTCTCCCCGATCACGATCTGGGTGATTCGTTCGCGTTCGGCCACCTCGGCGATCGCTGCCGCCACCTGATAGCTTTTAACCCGTAAGAATTTCCCCTCGAATTCCCGACATAAACGTTCGCAGGTTTCGATATGTAAAGCCTCCTCTTTGGTGAGAAAGCGATCGGGGTTATCGACGAAAATCACGAAAAATTCCGCGTTCATATACCCCGCTATCCGCGCTCCCCGACGTAATAATCGTAAAGAGTTTGGATAGGTGGAAATACAGACTAATACCCGTTCGTGAACGGGACAGGATTGACCGATGAATTTGGTCGAATTACTCGCTTCTTCTTCTACCGTATCGGCCACTTCGCGCAGGGCGAGTTCCCGTAGGGCGATTAAATTGCGCCGTTGAAAGAAATTATTTAAAGATTGTTGGATCTTTTCGGGAGCGTAGATTTTTCCCGCTAATAATCTTTCCTCTAGGGTTTCGGGAGTAACATCTACCACGATCACTTCATCAGCTTCCTCCAAAATTCGATCGGGTATTCTCTCCCGAACCACCACCCCGGTGATTCGGGCGACCAGATCGTTTAAACTCTCGATATGCTGGATATTCACTGTAGAGTAAACATCGATTCCCCGGGATAAAATTATCTCCACGTCCTGAAAGCGTTTCTCTCGCTCCGAACCAGGCGCGTTCGTGTGGGCTAATTCATCGATCAGACACAGCTGCGGCGAGCGGGCGATAATCGCTTCCGTATCCATTTCCGAGAGAGTGAATCCCTCTTTCTCTAGGATTTTTCTCGGTACGATTTCCAGTCCCTCGGCTTTTTCGGCGGTCTCTTTCCTGTCGTGGGTTTCAAGAAGTCCGATCACCACGTCGGTTCCCTGCTTTCTGAGGCTATGCCCCTCCTCCAGCATTTTGTAAGTTTTCCCGACCCCCGGGGCCATGCCGATAAAAATTTTATGTCTTCCCCGTCGCACGCTCGTCTCCTTTTTGGCAACTTCCCTTACAGATTAAGATGATTCAATCGTAGCCGGGGGGATTGAATATCATCAATCCTTACCCCCCTCTGATACTAAATCCTGTTTAAAAGGTATAGGGGAGGAGCGGAGGGCCGGAGCGGCGAGAAACAATCCATAACCGGGTTTTTACAGTGGGATTGGAAGTTAATCATATTACTAAAAACGGATTTGGTATGAGAGTGCTTATTGACTAGAGGTAATACCGCGCTGACGTAATTGGTCGATAAAAAATTCTTCTAGGGAAGCACGAGCTAAATTAAGACTAATCAAGCGAGCATCGATACTAGGCAGGGCAGCCAGAAAAGCAGCGGGTTCTCCCTGTAATTGTCCGTGCCAACAATGATCGCGCCAATGCAAACCGAGGAGCCATTGCTGTAGTTGATCCTCCCTACCACCTTGAACAATCACCTGATAGACATCAGCACGACCGAGAATTTGCTCGAGGGAACCAACACAGAGTAATTCTCCCCGGGCCAACAGGGCAATGCGATCGCAAATTTGTTCCACATCGGAGAGAATATGAGAGTTAAAAAAGATAGTTTTCCCCCGTTGTTTGAGGGATTGAATAATTTCTCGCACCTGATAGCGACCGATAGGATCCAGTCCCGACATCGGTTCATCGAGAAAGACTAATTCTGGATCATTGATTAATGCTTGGGCTATACCAATCCGTTGCATCATCCCCTTAGAATATTGACGCAATTGCTTTTTCTGGGCAGTTTTGCGGTCTAATCCCACTAAATCCAATAATTCAGGAATGCGTTTTTTTTGCACAGAAGAGGGAATTTGAAAAATGCCGCCGATTAATTGTAGGAATTCCCAGCCGGTGAGATAGTCGTAGTAGTAGGCATTTTCGGGAAGATAGCCGATGCGTTGCCTGACCGAGCGATCGCCAATTGGCTGACCGAGAATCAAGGCCCGTCCAGAAGTGGGTCGGACAATCCCCAAAAGGGTTTTTAAGAGCGTGGTTTTGCCGGCCCCGTTCGGGCCTAATAATCCAAAAGTTTCGCCCTCATGGACAATTAAAGTACAGTTTTTCAAGGATTCGATTTTTTTATCTAACCAGAATCCCGTCCGATAAGTTTTTTGTAAGTTTAACGTCTCTAGCACAGTTTGACGGCTGGTATTCGTCATTGTTTTGGAATCATCTGAGACAGAATACATGAATCTGACATCCCTTTTCCGACACTTTGCTTTTATTATCCCCAAATTGTCAGCAGTAATGTCACGGCTATCAAAATAGCACGATTTTGGAACCCAGAAAAATCCCAACCAGTCTTGAGAAGGGGTATCGGTGCAGTTCCGGGCTATCACAAGCTTTCTTCTCTGGCATTGGTGAGAATCGGCCGCTAAAATTTGTTAGAAAGGTAACTTTGACACTTGAGCGACAACTGGTACAATGGTGCGAACGCTCACGGAAACCAGACTCTTACACAAACACAGCATGAAACAACTCCTCAATTGCCTTAATTCCCTGACAGTGGCCAGTGTCGCCACTATCGCTTTGGCCTACCCTAGCATCGCTCAAGTTAATCTGTCTGTTTATCCCTATCCTTCCTCGTCGAACGAATCCATAGAATTATACGTTCCCCCTCCAGAAAACAATAACATCGATAATACCTGTACTCAATTGATTGGGGCAAATATCGATAAAATTATCAGTCAAGCTCCCAATCAGTGGGGTATATTAATCGAATCTATCGATCGCCAAACAGTTATTTATAGTCATAACGCTGATCGCTATTTTATCCCTGCTTCTAATACAAAGTTATTTACCACGGCTGCCGCTTTACAAGTGATGAACCCGGAAACGACGATTCAGAAGAAATCCCTGCGCGATTGGGTTAATATCACTAATCAGAGAAGTAATAATTTCTACGCTGAAACTCTTTTTCGCTTTATCGGCGGTTCTAAAAATGTTACTGCCATCTTGGCACAATTGGGCATCAATCCCAGTGGTTTTCGTTTAGCCGATGGTTCGGGATTATCCCGCCGTAATACCGCTACTCCCCGCTCGATCGTGGAAATTTTGCGGGTGATGTATTATTCTCCTAATCGAGATACTTTCTATGCTTCCTTACCAGTGGCGGGAATTAGTGGCACCCTGAGAAACCGAATGCGTCAGACGGCCGCTACTGGCACAGTTTACGCTAAAACCGGCACTCTTACCGGTGTGCGGGCTTTATCGGGCTATCTAGAAAACCCCAACCAAGAACCGATGTTATTTAGCATTATCGTTAATAATCAACGGGTTTCTGGACAGGCCCTGGTGAAAGCGATCGATACTATTGTCCTACAGATGACCCAATCCCGTTCCTGTCAAGCTCAGTAGCTCTCTGGTAAAAATCCCCAATTCTCCTGATCAGCTGTCCGCGCATTTAAATTGCTTGTGGAGATGAGGCAAGAGTAAAGGTTAATAATAGCCATAATCTGCTTCGGTTTGGGTTTGGGTTTGGGGGGAGAGATATTCAAAATTAGAGGGATCTCGCAAGAAGCGAAATATTTCTTCTTCGAGACGATGAATTAGATAGGGTTCTATGGAATTAGAATCGCGTAAACAGGCTAAATAGCCTTCTACATATAGCCGGATCTCATCAAAACGCGAGCCACGGTGCCAAAGATCCACCATGTCATCGGTTAGTCTTTGATAGTAACGAATAGATTGGGTATCTTGGAGCATGGGCAGTAGAACAAAAAAGAGAGAGTGGGGGTAAGTGTTTATCGATAATCGTAGGGAGAATTGCTATTCTCAGTCTCCGATATCTCTATTGTACCCACCAAATCGGCAAAACACAGAGGAGGGAATTTTCAGTGATCAGTAAAGGGTGTGGGGTGTGGGGGAAGTAGGGTGTGGGGAGAACAAAGCTGCCGACCGCCGACCGCCTTCGTATAGGTTATTCGTGGTTTTTTTGTCTTTTTGCCCGTTCAATTTCTGCTTGTAGTTCTGCTATTTGTCGCCTCAATCTTTCGCTTTCGCTATCATGAGCATCAACATTAATTGAGCTTTTTACCCCTGTTTTGGCATAGTTTCCCCGGCGAATTTGACGATAGGATTCCGAGTTAAACCATTGCTGTAGATAATGCACTCTTTCTACGGAAAAAGGATGGGTTAAAAAGGAACCATTACCGCCATTATAAATGAGAAATTTATAAATCTGGTTTAAGTTATCTTGGTCTAATTGTCGGTAGGCTTCCCCTTGGCGAATAAATTCTTCTAAGTTGCATTCATGCAGATATTTTTGACTTCCTCCTGCACATTTCATTAAAGTTCTCAGGACTAAATTTAAATCATCGCTAACTAATAAAGCGGCTCTGTCTGCTGATAATTCTGCTTTTCTTCGCCATTCATAAAAGGCATAAACTAGACCGGTAGTAATGGCTTTTCCTAGTCCTAAGGTGATGCCCCCAAGGAAATTAGCCGCCCCCATCACCCAAAAAGACATTTGAATTAAAATACTATGATCGCATTTTAAATGACCTAATTCGTGGGCAAGAATTACCCGAATCTCTTCTTCATCTAAAAGGTCTAAAAGGGCAGTATTAAGGACAATGTAGGGATGTTCCGAACCCAAAGAATAGGCATTCGCTAAAGGGTTTTGACTGACATAAAGATTCGGTTCTGGGAACATATCTAAATCCCGCAGACATTGGCGATATATACCGTATAAAGTGGCGTATTGACGCGGGCCGACTTTTAGATCATTGCCCATTAATAAAATTTGCTGGGGACGTTCATAGAGATATTCGGAAAAACTTTTCGCTAATAAGTCAAACCCCGGAACTGATCTTAAGGCCTGTTCAGCTTGCTGATCTAGGGGATGTTTAAAAGCTTGACTGGAGATATCAGGATAAGTTGGCATATTTTTTCAAGGAAAAAGGGGAAAATGATAATTCAGTCGTTAGTCAGAAATAAACGGGCATTAATTGCCAAGTTTTTTAGATTGTCTTGTCAACTTTTTCGAGGCAACCTATGGCATTATAGTCAGTAATTCCTTCTAGAAAAAGTTGGCGTTTATCAAATCAGTAATGCCTCTCAATAGGTTTTTAATTCTGCAAAATTGCGGATTCTAGAGTTTATTTGGTGGCGGTGACATAGAATAGACCTGTGGGAGAAATGAGCTTTTTTCTTGTTAACTATCCTTAGCAATAATTCCTAGATTCGATAACAAAGCTTGTAGGTTAGTTTGCACGGTAGCGGGTTGGTATCTCTTAATAGTTTCTAGGGAATTATCAGCAAGTTTTTGCCACAATTCCCTATGATCATAGAGTTCGATCACCGCTCGGGCAAATTCCTCGTCAGTATCAGCAATTAAAACATCTTGGTGGTCAATTAATCCCATACCTTCGGCACCAATTTTTGTGGTAATAGTCGGTAATCCTAGGGAAAGACTTTGACCTATTTTACCCTTCATTCCCGCACCAAATCGCAGGGGTGCGACAAAAACACGACTCTTTTGAAAATAGGGTTCTACTTCGGGAACATAACCGGTAACAATCACTTTATTACTGGCTAATTCTTTCACTTCATCCTTGAGGTTACTTCCCAATAAATTAACGGTAATATCGGGACGAGATGCCCAAACTAAGGGCATAATTTCTAAACATAACCACTTAACTGCATCAATATTAGGAGGGTGATTGTAGCTACCAATAAATACTAAACCGGCTCGCTGGTCAAAGGCAACTTTTTCTGACAGGGAAATTTCCTCGTGAATATTGGGGATTATCCAAACATTTTTCACTCCTAAAGAGGATAAAACCTGCTTTTCGTCTTCGGTTACTACCACGGTTGCTTCCGCTTGATTAGCATAGTTTAACTCTAATTTCTGATAGGTTTGCCAACTCCAGCTAGTATTTTGGTAACTGGGATCGAGATAGTCTTTTTGTCGTTTTAAACGTAGAAAATGCAGGTCAATTGTATCATAAATAATTGGTGCTTTTGTTTTTAAGCGAATTAAATCCATATACTTATCGCACAATTCGGGACGACACAACCAAACTCCATCTATCAGGGGTAAATATTTGATTAATTTTTCTTCTAGATTATATCTTTGTGGTGTGCCATAAATAACTTCAATTCCCATCTGTTGCAGTACAGAAGTATAGGGTTGTTCGGGATAGCCATTATCGGGAAAGAAAATCACTGAATAGCCTAAATTGAGCAGTAGCTTAAGAATATTTAATAAACGCACACAGCCGGATTCTCGATCGTATAGTGGAACGTAGGAATCGATGACTAAAATTGTCGGTTTTCCTTGTAAACGTCGGGCAGCTTTGGGTACATTATTAGCATCGTTATCTAGGTGTTTGGTTAATACCTTTGACCATTTTTCTCGAAACTTAGTTTGATTAATCACTTGATATTGTTTGATCCCACTGGAAAGGTCTGTTCCCGAGGTGATTCCTTCGTAGTGAATAACGTTAGATTGGGGTTGATAGAGAACTTGATAACCCAATTCTCGGAGGGCAAAACATAAGTCTGTATCTTCGTAATATGCGGGGATAAAGTCTTGACAAAAACCACCTAATTGCTTAAATAAATCTGTAGGAACTAATAAACTTGCTCCCGAACAATAGTCCACAGGACGCACATAATTATATTCCGGTTCCTCGGGACTATCTAAGCGTCCATAATTCCAACCATCGGCAGAATTCCAGATAATTCCCCCCGCTTCTTGTTGTTTACTATTAGCATAAATTAACTTAGAACCCACCGCACCAACTTGGGGATTATTGATAATTAATTTCACTAAACTTTCTAGACAGTTTTCCAGAATTCTAGTATCGTTATTGAGAAAATATAGGTATTGACCTTTTGCTTGACTAGCCCCATAATTACAGGAACGAATAAAACCAGAGTTTTCTGCATTAGTTAATATTTTGATTCCTGTAACTAAAGTGGCTAATTGTTCTAAGGTTTCATCGCTGGAAGCATCATTAACAATGATTACTTCATAAGCTAAATCAGAACTTAGGTTAACACTTAAGGATTCCAAGCAGTTAAAGGTGTAGGCAAATTGGTTATAAACCGGAATAATAATCGAGACTAAAGGATTGTCACTACTGGCAATTTCTAGGGGTCGGGGTTCGGCTAATTTAGCACTTTCAAGCACCTGTTCTTCAAATTCAGAGGAACTCTTTCCTGTGAGAATTTTAATAACTTTTCGTTTCGTCTTTTTGAGTGCTGGTTTCCATCCTTCCTCTTGGAGACTAAAGACGAATTTTTTGAGCAGTTTTTTAACTTTAAAAATAATCATTATTACCATAATTTTTCCTCTAGAGAAACCCAATCTTGTGCTAAATTTAAATCTCTTTCTGCTCTAACAATCGCTCCTTCCTTTAATTGTTGCTTGAGGTAGTTTCTCTGTTGTTCCATAATAAATAATTTAATCGCTTCATTTTCAGGATAATCACTACTTGCCAACCATCGATCGAGAAGTTGCATGGTATCTTCAGGGAGAGTTATCTGAAGTTGTCTGGCCATTTTGTCTTTCCTAACTATATCTAGATAATAACAATTATAAACCCCCAGAGCAATTTTAGTTCCTATCGGGATAAATTCTCGGGGCTGCTGCGATTAATTTTTGGGTGTAGGGGTGTTGGGGATGGCTAAAAATTTGTTCAGTGTCACCCATTTCAACTATTTTACCCGCAGTCATCACCGCAATTCGATCGCAGAGGAATCTCGCTAACCAAAGATCATGAGTTATAAATAAATAAGTTAGATTAAATAACTTTTGTAACTCTAACATTAACTCTAAAACCTGTGTTTGGACACTAGCATCGAGCATACTAACCGGTTCATCACAAATAACTAATTCTGGACGAGTAATTAAAGCGCGAGCAATGGCTACCCTTTGCTGTTGTCCTCCCGATAACTCTCTAGGATAGCGTCGATAAAATTCCTCTACCGGTGTTAACCCGACTCGATCTAACATTTCTAAAACCTGTTTTTTAGCCGTTTCTAGATTAACTTTTTGATGGATAAAAAGCGGATCGGCAATACTTTCTCCCACCGTCATTAGAGGATTGAGACAAGCGAGGGGATCCTGAAAAATCATCTGCATTAAGCGCCGTTTTGGACGCATTTTTTCCCCCGACAAAGGGGTTAAATCTTCTCCTAAAAATTCCACTTTTCCCCCAGTGGGTTTAATTAACTGTAATAGGGTTCTCGATAGGGTACTTTTCCCACACCCCGATTCCCCAACTAAACCGAAAATTTCCCCTCGATACAGTTCAAAATTGACTTCATCTACCGCTTTAATAAATTTCTTTTCTTTCTTGAAAAAACTATCTAAAAAGTTACCTTCTAGGCTATAATACTGTTTTAAATTATCCACCTTTAACACCGTTTCCTTGCCTTGAATTGCCGTTGATTTTTCCTCCCGTAACTGTAGGTGTAAAGCGGCAGTCAAAAGAGAACGAGTGTAGGGGTGTTGAGGCGCTTTAAAAACTGTTTTTACCAATCCCGATTCGACAATTTTGCCCCCCTTCATCACCGCTAATTGATCGCAATATTCTCCCACCATCGCTAAATCATGGGAAATTAACAATAATCCCATCTGTTCCTCGCTACATAAACGCTTTAATTCCCGGAGAATTTCCGCCGAAACTGTCACATCTAAACTGGTGGTGGGTTCATCGGCAATAATTAACTTAGGGTTTAATAATAAAGCTAAAGCAATGGCCACTCTTTGCCGCATTCCCCCACTAAATTCGTGAGGATATTGGGACCAACGATTAGCAGGAATTTTCACTTTTTCTAGGACAGTACAAGCTTGACTTTTAGCTTGACGATAGGTTAAATTTCCTCGATGAGCTTGCAAAGTTTCCACACAATGATCGCCAATAGTCATCAGCGGATCCAGTCGCGTCATCGGATCTTGAAAGACTAATCCCACCGCTTCCCCGCGAAACTTTTCTAACTGTTTGCTAGATAAAGATAAAAGCGATCGCCCTTCAAAGATAATCTCACCTTCCACGTGAGTGCGATTGGGTAATAACCTTAAAATAGCCTTACCGATGGTCGATTTTCCACAACCAGATTCACCCACTAATCCCAAAGTTTCCCCTTTGCCTATACTAAAAGATACCCCATCGATCGCCCAAGAGGGAGAACTTAATTCTGTCGGGTAGGCAATTTTTAGGTCTTTAATTTCCAACATGACGCGATCGGTAACGATAAAAGTTAGGACTTAGGGTCAAGTATGCCACACAAACGGCGATCGAGCATTTAATCACTAATCGACAACTTCCCCTAACAAAACCCGACAATACCCCTTTAAAGTCGCCACTCGATCGCTAATTATCTGTAAACGTTTCTCCCGTCCTTGTCGCGCTGAGGCCAAAAATAACCAGTCCGTCTCCAGCAATCGCCAGGATCGATATAGTTCCGTCTGGACCGCGCGCCAACGATTAGCCACCTCTGGGCTTAAATTGTCATCATTTAGTGACAATATCTCCCCTTCTAGACAGGTTTGTAAAGCTTGAAAAGATTGTAACCCCGTGGAAGCCTCCCCATCCAGAAGGGCAAGACTGAAATCCTCCAGTTTTCTTAACAAAGATTTGTAGGCTTGATGGTAATTTGTCGGTAGCATCCAATACAAAGCGCGTTAGAATTTGTTACATAAGATTAACGATTTGCCATCACGGTTGCAAGTCCTCCTCCCGAGCAGAGACAAAAACTTAAAAGAATCCCGCCCTTTTCGCCGATCGATCCGATTCCAGTGTTAGAGAGTTAAGCAATCTGGCATCCCTTCGGCCTAATAATTTTCTAGTTATCCGTCTCCCCCCCCTCTCGTCCCTATTATCCCCCCGATCTAACCATGAACGCCATCACTGCCATCCAACCAGAAACCCTCACCGTCCTTCCCCGGGCCACGGAACTGAAAAAAGCGTTAGTTTTACCCGATTGGCTGAAAGAATGCCTAATTACCTACGAAAACGACCCCCAGAATCCCGATATCGATTTAATCTGCAAGGCTTTTAATTTCGCCCACAAACTCCACGAGGGCCAGTATCGCAAATCCGGGGAACCCTATATCGCCCATCCTATAGCCGTAGCGGGATTACTGCGGGATCTGGGGGGTGATGGGGCAATGATCGCGGCCGGATTCCTTCACGATGTGGTGGAAGATACGGAAGTCACCCCCGAAGAAATCGAGGCTAGATTCGGTGTTGAGGTGCGTAATTTGGTGGAAGCGGTGACAAAACTCTCCAAATTCAACTTTTCTAGCAAAACTGAACGGCAAGCGGAGAATTTTCGCCGAATGTTCCTGGCGATGGCTCAAGATATCCGCGTCATCGTGGTAAAATTAGCCGATCGCCTGCACAATATGCAAACCCTCGAACACCTTACCCCGCAACAGCAGCAACGCATCGCCCTCGAAACTAGAGAAATCTTTGCTCCCTTGGCTAACCGTTTAGGGATTGGCAGATTTAAATGGGAATTAGAGGATTTATGCTTTAAATACCTCGAACCCGATGCTTATCGCACTGTGCAGTTATTGGTATCGGAAAAACGTATCGATCGAGAGGCCCGCATCGAAACCGTCACTAACACATTGCGGGAAAAATTGCAAGAAATTGGCATAAAAGTTCTTGATTTACAGGGTCGCCCCAAACATCTCTACGGCATCTATCATAAAATGCACAATCAAGGCAAAGAATTCGAGCAGATTTATGATATAGCCGCCGTCCGCATTATCGTCGAAACCAAAGAGGAATGTTATCGTTGTTTAGCCATAGTTCACGACCAATTTACTCCGATTCCTAACCGTTTTAAAGACTATATCGGTTTACCAAAAGCTAACCGTTATCAATCCCTCCATACCACCGTTGTTGGTTTAAATGCCCGTCCCCTAGAAGTGCAGATTCGCACCCTAGAAATGCACCATGTTGCTGAATACGGGATTGCAGCCCATTGGAAGTACAAAGAAACCGGTTCTAGTCAAACAACTTTAACCGCCGCCGATGAAAAATTCTCTTGGCTGCGTAATCTTCTTGACTGGCAAAAAGACCTGAAAGATGGCCAAGAATACATGGATGGTCTGAAAAATAATTTCTTTGAAGAAGATATCTATGTTTTCACCCCCAAAGGTGATGTGGTAGCCCTCGCCCAAGGTGCGACACCGGTAGATTTTGCCTATCATATTCATAGCGAAGTAGGTAATCAGATGAAAGGGGCAAGAATTAATGGTAAATGGTCAGTTCTTGATGCTCCCTTGCAAAATGGTGATCTGGTGGAAATTCTCACCAGCAAGCATAGTCACCCTAGTTTAGATTGGTTAAATTTTGTCGTTACTCCTAGCGCCAGAAATCGCATCCGGCAATGGTACAAAAAATCGCGACGAGAAGAAAATATTAGCCGAGGTCGTGATTTATTAGAGAAAGAATTGGGTAAAACTGGCTTCGATGCCCTGCTGAAATCAGAACGAATGCAATCGGTGGCTAAACAGTGCAATTATGTGGCAGTAGATGATTTATTGGCGGCCTTAGGTTACGGCGAAGTTACCCTAAAAAATGTGGTTAATCGTCTGCAAGAAGCAGTTAAAAATCAACAGGAAATTTTAACGGTCAAAAATCCGCCCGATGTCCTGACTGATTCCCAATTGATTCTACCACCTTCTCCCGTTCAAAGGGCTTTACCTGCTAGTAAATCACCGATCGCCGGTGTGGAGGGATTAGTCTATCGTTTGGCCGGTTGTTGTTGTCCTTTACCCGGAGAAAATATTACCGGTATAGTTGCCCATGCGGGGGAAGGCATTGTTATTCACCGTCAGGGCTGCTCGAATGTGGAAAAAGCCGAAGCTGAACGCTTAATTCCTGTTAGTTGGAACCCTATAGATGACCAGGGACGTTATCAAACTTATCCGGTAAATATTCAGATTGAAGTGATCGATCGCGTCGGGGTTTTAAAAGATATTCTCTCTCGTTTAAGTGACCAAAATATTAACGTTCGCAATGCCGGAGTTAAGACTAATTTCGGTAAACCCGCTTTAATTTCCCTGAAAATTGAAGTAAAAGACCTGCAACAATTTGAACGCTGTGTTAGTCAAATTAAGCTGATGATCGATGTTTTAAACGTTCGTCGCATCAGTCAGGTAAAAAGCGATCGAGAGTAGGTTAAACCTAAAATTTCTACTCATATCCCCCAAACCCCGGAGCGCCTTTGCTTTTGAATTGGCACTTTTTGTCACCGAACAACGTAGGATCGATAATTAATCTGAGTGCGAAAATCCCTATGTTATTATCCCTACTGTCAGTCATCAGTTTTCTGATTAGTTTTCTGGTGGTTGCCCTGATTAAACAACGTTTTAGCCCAGGGCAGAATTAGGGGTGTTATTTATGTCGAACTCAGGCTCTCATAGTCTATAGCATCAAAAACACCATCGCTTAGATACAAGCGCCAGCTGTTAGGGGGTTGCGGTTGTGCGGATTTCCCGATCGCACCACGCCAGATTCTGATCATTTGGTCTTGTTCTTTCCAGAATGCCCCCGGATAGGGATGGGTAGTGGCGCGCACCAGACGGTCCACCTCGGTGACGGTCATCGTCGGATAAATTTGCCCATCTTCGGGAGTCCTTCCAGGCCATTCAGTAGCTTGAGAGTCATCTTGTGGTCTTGGTTGTAAGCGATCGCTAATTAGTTCCGGCCAGATGCGACCGATCAACTGCTGGTGAGCGATCGCTACCCGTTGATAAAGAGTCGTTGCTGTTTCATCAGCAGCGATCGCTAATTTTTCTTGGGCTAAAATCGGGCCTGTATCCACCCCTTCATCTAATTGAAATAAAGTCACTCCTGTTTCAGGTAATCCTTTGATAATCGCCCAAGGAATAGAAGCGCGACCGCGGCCTACGGGCAGCAGTGTCGGGTGCATTCCTAGTACACCCCTTTTTACTGCCTGAAGAACTGGTGGTTTAGCGATTTGAGACCAACCAATGATGAACAGCCAATCGATTTCTCTCTCTTGCAGGGATTGAATAACTTCTGGAGCGTTGACACTACGAATTTTTACAACTTCTATACCTCGCTGCTGACAGAAAGAATCCACATAAATCCGCCCTGATTTATCTTGAGCGAGGCTATCTTTGAGAGTAATCACTAAGTCTAGTTTGCCACCTTGTTCGTAGATGGTTTCCATACAAGCAAGACCCAATTGTACACAGGTAACAAAAGCAAATTTCATAAAAACTGACCTTAATAAACTGGAGGTTTTTTAGTTAGATAACCAAAGGTTCTAAAAATGATAGTTACATCTCCCCAAAAGGAGATCTTACTGGCATACTTACCATCCCATTCTCCCTTTTCTAAATCAGGCATATTATCGTAGGAATTGACTTGTGCTAATCCCGTTAACCCCGGTTTACAACCAGTGGAGCCGTTTCGCTCCCGTAAGCTGCACAGGTCTATTTGAGAAGGTAGGGCGGGGCGAGGGCCAACTATACTCATATCCCCTCGTAAAATATTAATTAACTGGGGCAGTTCATCTATATTAGTCCGACGAATAAATTGGCCAATACGAGTAATACTTAAAGAATTAGCCTGCGCCGAAGGAACTTGGGCCGCATTAACCGCCATACTCCGAAACTTCAACAGTTCAAACAATTTTCCCTCTTGGCCGACGCGCTGTTGTCGAAATAGCGGTGAAGCACCATCCTCTAGATAAATGGCTAGGGCGGTTAATAACATGAGCGGAGATAGAATTAATAAGGCGATCCCCGCTAAGATAATATCTAACAGACGTTTTCCGTAAGAACTATACATAGATCAACACCAACTTTCACAATTTAAGCTAGAGAAAGAACAGCGAAAACCCAGACACGATCAAGTTTTCCTTTTGTTACTTTTAACTTTTTACTTGGTATAACCTCTAATCCCCCCAATTGTCAAAGCCTGAAAAGCAGTTTGAAAGGCTTCGGCGTACTTCATTCCCGCTTGTCCACCTCGGTAGGCAGCTAAACCCGTGAGGATTTCAGGGCTACGAGGGTGAGGAAAATCTCTCATCACTCCTCGATAACAACGCAGGGCTTCGATTTTTTGTTTCAAGCAAGTTTCGCCGATTTCAAAGAAGGTATCGGGAGAAAAGCTATTGCCTTGCACGGGAAAAGACCAATCCGTCGCCGATAAAATCTCCATAAAGTATAGTCCCCGTAAGGGGGGTAAGTCCGAGCGACGCTGAAATAATCTGGCAGCTGCCTGACAAGCGATCGAGGTATGATGGTGGTCGTTGTTCAGATCGTGAGGATGATGAGTAAAGATAATATCTGCCTGAGTTTGCTGGATAGCCTGCTCGGTAAACTGCACTAGCTCTAGATGGGGAATCGTATTAAATTTTATATTCGGAAAATTACCCAAAATTGGGCTTTTGAAACCAATTATAGTTTTAGATGCCTTAATATCTTCCAATAAATCCGGCAAATCGGGACGCTGACGGCGGGCATCCACCTGACCAGATAAGATACAAGGGTACACGGCAACGCCTTGAGCGGCAAGAGCGGCGGCAGTGCCACCACAGCCCAAGACTTCATCGTCGGGATGAGCTACAATAATTAAAACTGTCATGCTTCTCTGGGGAAACTTATAGGTCAATACAAGAAACTCCCCCTTATCTTACTATTGATGGTAAAATTTGCGGGAAATCTAAATGACAAGAAAGCCGACTAAATATTTTATTGCTCCATTGTTAGGGCTAATCGCTCCTATAAAGTAAAGGGAGCTTGCCAATCAAGGTTTTTTTGAATTTGCCTAGTATTAAGACGGAAATTGATGAAACCCGCTTTTGAACTCCACGATTTCTTGATGTTGCCTAAAAAAGGGTAAGATTAATCATCATGGCTAGTTGTATTAGTTGTCTGATAGCAAAAGGCAATGAGGAATATCGGTAAGACTTGGAAACGAGGTCTATACTGATAGAATATCCGCAAAATAGTCCTAAAAGTCTTGCCAAATAAGCACTTCAGGATTACATAAGCAAAAATTATCACACAAAGTCGAGAAGAGCCGTTAATTTGGTAGAATGTTTGAGTATTAATATATTTAGTATTAACTACTTATAGCGGTATGCAGTCGAATGAGGTATACTGCCTAACAGGGGGACAAGCGAGCTAGAAAACTTGCCAACAAAGGCTTCTGGCTTCTCTCACTAGAAATAGATCTAGCGATTCTAGGCAAAAAGCTAACGAAAGAATTAGGGATAGGAGCGAACTTACTAGGAATTATTATCAACAAGTGAGAGATGGTACGGCGAACTTTTTAGAGCTAAAACCATGAAAAGCTTACGATACATGGATTTCAGCCTTCTTGTCCCCCTGTTAGGTATACTGCAACAAGCTATAAGTCAGTCTAGGCAAGACTTTGTCTGTATCTCACTCAAGCGAATACCGCTATAGGACTCCTAGTATCATGGCTGAGTTTACCTCTGATTCTAGGATTAATTGTTCTCGAAGAAATTTATCTGAATAGGAGAGTTAGCGAGCATAATTTAGCGGTGACAAGAAAAGAATAATTTTTTATTGCTATGGCTCCTGGGGTAAAACAAAGAGAATGTTATCCTAAATCCTCTCGAAAGATTATAGGAAAAAGGGGGGGGAGCAAAAGTAATTACTCAAATATTTATTGGCGAAAGTCTTTTATTTCAAGCAAAAACTGATGGTTTTAATCTGTATTTACCTATCATCCCTACTAACCAAGAGAAAAGAAAAAATTAATATTTATCGGATCAGGTTAGCTGATATGATTAGGGAGATGACTATCATTTCAAGGTCAATGAGCGCAAGAACGTTATTCGATAAAGTCTGGGACGCACACACGGTTAAGATTCTTCCCAGTGGACAGACACAATTATTTATCGGACTGCATCTAGTGCATGAAGTCACCAGTCCGCAAGCTTTTTCGATGCTGAGAGAAAGGGGTTTAAAAGTATTATTTCCAGGACGGACTATTGCCACCGTCGATCACATCGTCCCCACCGAAAATCAGGCGCGTCCTTTCCTTGACGATTTGGCCGAGGAAATGATCCGGGCGATCGAAACTAATGTTCAAACCAATCATATTCCTTTCTATGGCATCGGTTCCGGCAATCAGGGCATAGTTCATGTGATCGCTCCCGAACAGGGACTAACACAACCGGGTATGACGATCGCCTGTGGTGACTCCCACACCTCCACCCACGGCGCTTTTGGGGCGATCGCTTTTGGTATCGGAACTTCCCAAGTGCGCGATGTTCTTGCTACCCAAACCCTATCCCTATCGAAATTAAAAGTGCGTCGAGTGGAGGTAAACGGCGATTTAAACCCCGGGGTCTATGCTAAAGATGTAATTCTCCATATTATCCGTCAATTGGGCGTTAAAGGCGGTGTTGGTTACGCCTATGAGTATGCTGGTAGTACGATTGAACGGATGTCCATGGAAGAAAGAATGACGATTTGTAACATGGCGATCGAAGGTGGGGCCCGATGTGGTTATATCAACCCCGATCAGATCACCTACGATTACCTCAAAGGTCGTGATTTTGCGCCTAAAGACTGGGAAAGTGCGGTTAATTGGTGGGAAAGCATCAAAAGCGATGCCGATGCGGTTTATGACGATGTGGTGGTCTTTGATGCTGGCGAAATCGAACCCACAGTTACTTGGGGGATCACTCCGGGCCAAGGAATCGGGGTTAACGAAGTCATTCCCACTTCCGAGAGTTTACCAGAAAGTGAAAGAGCGATCGCAGAGGAAGCCTATCAATACATGAAACTCACCCCCGGCACCCCGATTAAAGGCACAAAAATCGATGTCTGCTTCGTCGGTAGCTGTACTAACGGCCGGATCAGCGATCTGCGCGAAGCGGCCAAATTTGCCCAAGGTCATCGTGTTGCCCCCAATGTGAAAGCTTTTATCGTCCCCGGTTCCGAAAGAGTCAAAAAACAGGCGGAAGCGGAAGGATTAGACCAAATTTTCCTAGCATCCGGCTTTGAATGGCGCGAGGCTGGCTGCTCCATGTGTTTAGCCATGAATCCCGATAAATTGCAGGGAGATCAGATCAGCGCCTCCTCCTCCAATCGTAACTTTAAAGGTCGTCAAGGTTCCGCTTCCGGGCGGACTTTGTTGATGAGTCCGGCGATGGTGGTAGCGGCAGCAATTAAAGGGGAAGTCACCGATCCAAGGGAGTTGTTACAGCAGTGATCTCAATGGTGAGATAGGAAGTTTTGCTTTTGGGGAGTCAGTAATCAGTAATCAGCTTTTTTCTCCCCGCTCCCTTATCGCCCCCTTGACAGGGGTTTTAACGGGGTATAGATCGTTCTGTAGGGTCAATTCATGAATTGATCCTACTATCAAGCTTTGCCAGCAGTTCAGTGCCTGTCCGTTGTGTTCTGGAGCGCGGTCTGTAGGACGGCGCTCCCGACACTTCGATTTCTTCTTGGGTGCATGGCCGGTAATCGGTATCTGGTTTACCGCGATGGGTGTTAGCACCATGGCGTTCAACCTCAACGGTTTCAACTTCAACCAGTCGATTCTCGATTCTCAAGGTCGTGTAATTGGTACTTGGGCCGATGTGTTAAACCGCGCTGGTATCGGTATGGAAGTAATGCACGAGCGCAACGCTCACAACTTCCCCTTAGACTTAGCTAGTGGTGAACAAGCTCCTGTAGCTCTGATTGCTCCTGCTATCAATGGTTAATTCCTAGTCTGAACGAAAAGGCACTCCCGCGAGGGGGTGCTTTTTTGTTGTTTTCAAGTTGCTTGAAGATGCCAGAATCTAGGGATAATGGAGTACAATTAGGCTAATTGATTAAGCTTCGCTGGTGCGGCGAATACCTTCGTCGAGAATGAAGAACTGAGGGTTAAGAGAAGCCAACGGCTCCCGCAGCTTTTCGATTTCGGAAGCGGGAGCGTGAACTTCTAGGCGAATAATCTTGGCGATTTTGAGAAGTTCGTCTAGCAATTCCCCGACGTTTTGCAGGTGAGCAAGAACTGCGGAAGCATCGACGTAACCCTCGCGGCAATGAACAATATTGCCGCTAAAGGAAAAAGCATAATGGATACAGCCATCTTCGGTGCGGGTTCTCTCAACGAACTTGGGTCCTAGTTCCTTAAACGCAGCAATTTTTCCTTCTTGTACTTCAAAGTAGGGTACGAGGGTACAGCAAGTATCGAGTTTGAACATCAGATTCTCCTTTCAGGTAGGTGGGTGGAATTAAATATAAGATGAACGTAGGTTGGGGTGAAGCCTTGTAAGCCGTTATCGTAAGCCTGGGAGCATCTCATTTATGCAAGTGAGTAATTAGGGTCTGCTGAAAAAGTTTTTCGGTGGGGGTTAAAAATTAAAAAATAAAA
>VYKY01000139.1_pt1 | contig 20299 bp, 22 predicted proteins | sample 5114441 | NCBI WGS metagenome assembly VYKY01 (sample SAMN12291804, study PRJNA351875) | freshwater metagenome | isolation source: freshwater lake | place: USA: Michigan, Gull Lake | collected 2013-08-08 | reverse complement strand
GATGCAAGGGTTTTGAGTAATTTTAGCAGATTCAGGGGCACCTGAGCGACTCTCAATCTAGCTAAAAGCCTTTTCCAATAAAGGTTGTAGCTTCTTTCAGCAAACCCTAATTAAACTCAGGGAAAATCAAGCAATTGTCAGTTGTCAGTTGTATCAAAAATACTTTAGAAGTCAATATACTGGTTCAGTTTAAGACAGCGATCGCTCAAGCCAATCAGTATTAAATATCGTCTGATAAATGCGATTATGAACGTCCATTTTACCATGGCGTTTTACCACTAATCCAGATAAAAATAACTCAGGTAAATAGGGATTGTTATCAATCTGTATTGCTTCTTGATGCAGGATTTGTCGATACAAGGTTAATAATTGGGGTCGGTTTGGACTTTGAAGAAGGCGATCTTGAATGGTTTTTAAATGTTCAGGTTGATCCTGCATCTCCCAATCTTGAATAATTTTTTCTGCTACTAACTGAGCTAACCATTGTTCTTCTTGATTAGAGGGGATTGGCTGCTCACTATCCCGCATCAGTTGACATAGTTTTTGAGTTAAGAAAGGTTGCCCTCCCGTCCAGCTTAAGACTTGTTTGAGCATTGTCTGAAGATTACTGACTTTTTCTGTTAACCCATATAATAAAGGTTGGGCTTCGTGTTCTTTAAAACTTGCTAATTCAATAGTGTTACCAATATTAAAAGGTGTTTTCTGGGGGTCAGTAATTAAAGCTGAAGGTGTGGTAGCACCAAAAAAGGCAAAAGTTAGCTCTTGAAATTGAGGTCGAATCGCTCTCTGGTTATAAAAAGAACGAATTAAAGCAAAAAAGTCAGAGACATCAAATTTTAACCCTAAAATGCTATCAATTTCATCAATAAATATAACAGTCGATTGTCTAGATTGCCGCTGATTAAAATCGTCATTAATTAGAAGAAACTCTTCTATAAATTGTCCTAATCGTTGTACAGGAGGCAGGTCTAATTGTTCACTCCACCAAGCTTTAAAAGTTTTCAATTGTTTGATTAATCCAAAACTGCGGAGCAGATCAACGGCTAATCCTTTATACCATTGTTCGGGGGTAATATTGTCTGTTCCTAGGCGAGTTAAGTCAATGACTGCACATTTAATTCCCTCCTTTTGTAATTGGCTCATCATCCGTACCATTAAGCTAGATTTTCCCATTTGACGTGCATTTAAAACATAGCAAAATAGACCTTGTTTGAGAGCTTTATAAAGATTGCGATCGGCTTGTCGAACCACATAATTTGGTGCATCCATCGGTAAACTTCCCCCCACTTGATAGACAAATTTGGGGGGTTGTTCAGCACTTTTAAGCAGGTCATTTTCAAAGATAAGTTCTGCTTGAGTTGCTTTCAGTACCTCTAAAGTATTTGTGAGTTCTTTAGTGCGTTCTTGCACTCTTTGTTCTAAGTTTTGATAGAGTCTGGAGTTATCAATAGAGATAGCAGCTTGAGCCGCTAAAATGTTTAATAGTTCTACTCTTTCATCAGTAAATGCACCTGTGGTTAGATTATTTTCTAAATAAACAATTCCTTTTATTTGACCTTGATTGAGTAAAGGGGTACAAAGAATGGATTTAGTTTGTTTTGCAACAATGTAAGGATCAGTTGTAAATTGACCTGATGAAGTGGCATCGTTTACAACGATAGTTTCTTTTGTGCGAGCCACATAATAAATAATTTTAGTGGGTAAAAGAGGAATTGAGTTATCATGGTCGATAGATTCTATGGGAATTGACTGTAAGATATTAATAGTTTCTTGATCAATTGTGCCTTGAGCTTCAATAACCCAATTTTCTTCCTTTTCTAAAATCAGACAACCTTTCTGAGCTCCTGCATTTTCAATGACAATTTTCATTAAATTTTGCAGAAGATTTTCTAGCTTGATTTCTCCAGAAATCGCTTGCGAGGCTTTGAGAATAGTGGTTAAATCAAGAACTTCTCCATCATTTCCAGTGGTAGAGATAGTGGTACTTAATCCCTTAGATTTGTTTTGATTGCTGATGCCTAATAAATATTGAGGGTATTCTTCTTCTAATTGTTTAACTTTAGCTTTTGCACCCCAACGCACATAACAATGATAAGCATTTCTGAGATATAATTTACCGATTTCTTCTCTACCTAAAGTAAAATAAAACTCAGATGCTCGTTCATAAGCTAAAGCCTCTTCATGGATAAATTCATATTTCTTTGCGCCTTGAATGGCTTTTTCATAAAATTCTTGAGCTTGCCAGTTTTGACCTAAGACTCTGGCTTTTTCTGCTGCGACTAGATCATATTTGTGTTGGAAGTTTTCTGGACAGTGACTAGCATAATTCTTCAGGTGGTTTAAATTTCTATTAATTTGTTTAAATAATTCTTTTTGTTGCTCTCTATTACAACTAGGATAATAGGCAAGATGAGAAAGGGAGAAGAAAAAAATATGGTGTGGTTTGCCGATAAAGCCGACAATCGCTATCAGATATTTATCTGCATACTGACTATTATTAAAAGCCTCGACATAATCTTTTAAAAAATAATTAATAAACATTTTGCCAAAATAGTAAATAAACAACAACCATTGATGATTATTTTTGGTAAAATCTTCTATATACTGTGCTTCTTGATCTTGGGATTGACCAATTAAAATAAAATATTTAGGTCGATCAATACCGATCAAATTAACAACCATATTGCTGCATATTTCTGTATAGTTACGAGAATAATCAAGTTTGAGAGATTGAATTAATTGGCTACATTTGTAATAATCTTGCTCTAATTCTTTTAAATTACCTCCTCCGAAAAATTTGATTAAGCAATAATCTAAAGCCAGGTAAGAAACATATTCATTATTCCCCACATTGACAAGTTTTTGTAAACTATTCAGTAAGTCTTCTAAGATTATTTTTTGATTAATATGCTCTTTCCAATACATAATAAAACCATAATACTCATGAATAATAAAAGCCTCTATTTGCGTTATATTATCCTTTTCTAAGAAGGCCATAGATAGTTTTCCAAACTGATAACCAAAATCAAAGTCTTCTATAGTTCCACATAAAAGCACTCCATAGAGACTATAAGTAGCGGCGGCCTGAGAAGGATTGTTATAATTAAGGCAAAAATTAAGCTGAATTAATACAACTTCAACAAATAATGCAAAATTTGTTGTCGCTAAAGCAGTTGTAACCTTTTGCATTACTGAAATAGCGGCAAGTTTATAAGGATCGGTCATTTTCGGTAAGTCAACTAAGTCTTCAACTTTTTTATCTTGTAATAGTAATTTCAAGGATTTGGTTTGTTGCTTAATTTTGTTTTTGATTTTTCTCTCAGTGACACCTTTTTGATTTTGGTCAAGCTTGATTCCCAATTGTTCTAAAGCAATAAGTGCGACATTAATAGCTATATCTGGCCGAAATTGAGCGTAATAGGACAAGATTTCTAGTTCATAAATTTTGACTCTATCAAAAATGTTAGTCACTTTTTCTAAAACATCTGTAGATAGCTCTTTCATTCGCTCCCACTGTGTATTCTGGTAGAGAGTTTCTAACAATTCTATCTGAATTTCTAACGTTAACTGATAGTGATTTTTCCAGCTATTATTCCCTAACAACGCTAAACTTGCTTCTAAAAATCTTAAGGCAACTCCATAAGCGGTTGAAGCTTTTGCTTTTTTCGCTGCTTGAAGATTTAATTTAGCTAACTCATTTTTTTCTGATTGTTTAGTGATTAAAGTAGCTCCCTTATTAAAGTGATTAACAATATCAAAAAGGTGATTGTGTAAATCATCTTCTTGAATATTTTTGAGGAGGAGACGGCCAATCTCTAGATGAACTTCTCTTTTTTCTTCCTCGGAGATAAGAGAATAAGAAGCTTGTTGTACTCGATCATGTAAAAATTTATAACAGACAGATAAAGAATTTTCAGCCCGGTTGTTTGATAATTCTTCTAAATCTAACAGCAAAGGAACTTTATAGTTATTGTCTAGGGGAATAATCAAGCCCATATCAAGGGCAGACTGTAATTCTCTAGCCGTGAGAATTTGAGATTTCTGGTTGATCAGAGCCAGAATTTTTAAGTTAAATTCATAGCCAATACAAGCAGCTAATTTGAGAACCTGTTGAGTTTGATAATCTATTTCTTTGATTTTATTGACCATCAATTCAATGACATTATCGGTGAGGGATACCTTTTCAATTTGTTTTATATCCCATTGCCAATAACCTTGGGGATTATCTTCTGAGTTTAAAAAAGATTGACCGATGTTAAATCTTAATAACTTTTCTTGGTATAAGGAATAGAGAAGTTGACTGAGGAAAAAAGGATTTCCATTTGTTTTTTTGAAAATTAATTTAGCTAAAGGTTTTGTCAATTCTGTTGAACAAATCAGGGTATCAGCAATTAATTGATTAACATGATTTATTTTGAGGTGTTTAAGGATAATTTGGTTAATTGTGACTTTTGCTTGCTGAATTTTTTCTAAAGTCCGTCTTAATGGATGAGTTGAACTGACTTCATTATCTCGATAGGCCCCTATCAAGAGACAATATTGAATATCTGAATCTGAAATTAATTGTTCAATTAAATTCAAAGAAGGTAAATCTGCCCATTGTAAATCATCAATAAAAATAACTAATGGATGCTCTTTTGTTAAAAAGACATTTATAAATCTTTTAAATACTCTATGAAATCGATTTTGATTTTCAGTTTTACTAAGTGTTTCAACGGGATGCTGTTGTCCAATGATTTTGGCAACTTCGGGGATTATCTCAATAATAATTTGTCCATTACCATCTAAAGCTTCTAACAATTTTGTTTTCCAGTTTTGTAGAATAACTTCCGGTTCACTCAAAACTGTATATATTAAGTCTTGAAAAGCTTTAGCAATCGCTGAATAAGGTATGTCTCCCTGTAATTGCTCAAATTTACCCCGAATAAACTGGCCTTTTTGTTCTGTAATCGGTTTGTGAATTTCATTGACTAAAGCAGTCTTGCCAATACCTGAATAACCAGAAATGAGAATTATTTCTTTTGTTCCCTGAATAACTCGCTCAAATGTTGTCAACAGTTGAGTAATTTCTTGTTCTCGACCATAAAGTTTTTGGGGAATCTGAAACTTTTCAAAAATTTCCAGTTTTCCGAGAGAAAAGGGCAATATTTGTCCTTGAGACTGTAACTGGTTCAAGCAGGTTTCTAAATCTGCTTTGATTCCCCAAGCACTTTGATATCTTTCTTCTGGCGTTTTCGCTAATAATTTGATAACTATATTAGAAATTGCTAAGGAAATATCTGAAGTGATTTCATGAGGGGGTAAGGGATGTTGTGCGATATGGCAATGAACTAACTCCATTGGGTCAGTTGTTTCAAATGGACGTTTATTAGTTAAAAGTTCATAAAAAGTTACCCCCAGACTATAAAAATCACTCCGATAATCGAGTTTTCTATTCATTCTTCCGGTTTGTTCTGGGGCAATATAAGCTAATGTTCCTTCTAATTGATAGGGAGAACAAAAGGCTTGAATTTCTTGAGATAAATGAGTAGCAATTCCAAAATCAATAATTTTAATTTTTTGAGTTTGCCGATTATAAACAATGTTAGATGGATTAATATCTTTGTGAATAATATTAGCATTATGAATGGCCGCTAATCCCTCTGTTATCTGAATGGCAATGGTTAAAAATTCTTCTGGACTTAATTGACATTGAGATAATAATAAATCTAAAGATTGCCCACCAAAATCTTCCAAAAACATGACGAAACTATTCTCATGTCTTTGTAAATCATAGGACTTAATGGTATTATCTACCTTTAAAGAGGAAGTAATTTCATATTCCTGTTTGTAGCGTGTAAGGTCTGAAAAACTTGGATAATTTTCTTTAAGAATTTTCAGAATAGTAGGTTGATTATCTGGCTGTGTAGTTCCTCGATAAACTAACGTTTTGCTACTTTCATATATTTTTTCAAGGATCTGATAGTTAGTCACCATAATATTTTAACCCAGTAAGCCATAGTATAAGCCCATGGTAAAAGTTTAACACTTATTCTATGGCTAGGCTAGGTCTTGTGATCGGTATTTAATTAGGTACAAGTTGTGGGAAGATAAGGAACTGGTGGAAATGGATCCGTAATTATTTGGTTTGGATCACTCATATTTACGGGGCTTTTTAACCATTTTTCGAGTTCTTCTGGGGGCTTATCGAAATTAATATTCTCGGCACTGGGTTTAGGAGGATAGGGCAATGTCATAATAAAGTAAGGCCCTTCTTGTTTAACAGAAGGTTGAGGAATTTCTTGGAGACTTCCTTCAAAGGTATCCCATTTGACTTGGATGAGAAAATACTTGATTTCTTCCTGATCAAAAATTGCTTTAAAACCATCATTGGGAAACCAAGGTTCTAACAAATCTTTTCTTTGTCCTGTTAGTAACTTTACCATATTTATATAAGTCTGACTTTGGCCTTCAAAATCATTGTTCTTAAAGTCGAGAAATATCCGCCGTATTTGTTCGGCATTTTCATGTTCTAGCCAAGAAATAGCTACGAGTTGAGCCAATTTTTTGCACTGTTTTAGAAGTCGATTATAATAGTTATGTGTAGTCTTTCCCCCATCTGAATTGGTATCGGTACTAACAACAAAGCTGTGTAATTGCTTGAGACTTTGAGATGTAATCATGAGCAGAAACTCCTTTGATTTGAAGATTTGTTGAAACAATAGAGACGCTAAATGAGGGCTAAACTCCGTAAAAAAAGTTCTTTAAGATGCTAAACCATAAAATCGCTGAGGATTTTCCCAAACGATTTTTCTGACTATCTCCTCAGATAAGTTGTCTTCAAGTCCTATAACTTTTTTTACCCCATCAGCCTGATGATCCATGTGAGGATAATCAGACCCGAAGATTAAGTTATCAGAACCGATAAAGTCAATGACCTGAGGCAAATAGGGTTCAGAAGGTTCCACCGCAATGTAACATTGACGGCGAAAATATTCCGATGGTAGTAATTTTACCCGATCTTGGACTTCCCAATGTAAATTTTTGTATTCTTCGTCAAGCTTCCATAACCAATAGGGAAGCCAACCACACCCTGATTCTAGAAACGCCACCCTCAGCCTCGGATGACGTTCTAACACCCCCCCTTCAATTAAGGCTAATAGTGCCATCATTTGTTCCATCGGGTGAGAACAAGCATGAAGCGCAAACCGACTATTAAATCGCTCTGCACCAGTGGTGGGTAAGCGGCTATGAGTGCCTTCATGAATTCCTACAGCCATGTCTAAATCCTCGCAGGCCGCCCAAAAGGGTTCATAGGCTGGATCGCTCAAAATTCTGCCTTTAACGGGGTTAGGGCGCAAAAAAACCGCCTTCCAGCCCAAGTTTGCGCTGCGGTGTAGCTCTTTGACCATATCTTCGGGATCATGTTGATTGACTGCAGCGACTCCTTTCAGTCTAGCCGGGTCATAGCTACAATATTCTTCTGATAACCATCTATTATAGGCACGGACAAAAGCCCCCATCACTTCGGCGGGTAGGCTATCAATGGCAAATAACCATAGTCCGTAAGTAGGATAAATAAAGGCCCTATCTACCCCCATTTGTACCATTGCTTGAACATGGGACTCTGGGTTATAGCGGTTGAGATAAGCGTGGGGATGAGCTTGCATCATCTGCTTATTCCCTTCTGCTTGGACTTGTGGGGAGATTTTTTGACTAATCGGTTCTCCTTTGATTTTCATGTCAGCAGAAGGAGCAAATTCCCTAAATTTAGGTTCTAGGTATTGGCCCCACATTGCGGGGGGTTCAATGACATGGGAATCAGCATCAATAATTTTGTACCCGTTGAGCATAGCGATTTTTAGGCAATTTTCTACCTAAATTATATTTGATTGGGAAAAAGCGATCGCTTTTTTGAGGTTAATAACCATTACCACAACTCTCTGAAGGGGTTTTGAGCTTGACTCAACCTTCTAAGATACATATAATGTATGTAAGCTAAACGGCGCTTAACCTGCATGATCCAATAGCTATAACCCTTTTGGAGTCTATATCGGTGATCCGAAGTAAAAGCCGTTTAGCTTATGACATTTGAATATGATCTCAGAAAAGCAAAAACCAACTGGCAAAAGCACGGTGTTTCCTTTGCAGAAGCTGAAATGGTGTTTTTTGATCCCCTCGCTATTCATGATCTTGATCCCGATTGTGTGACAGAAGAACGTTTTATTGCAGTGGGGATGGGAAACATGGGATCACTATTAGTGGTTATTTATACTTTGCGGGGTGAAGTCATTCGCTTGATTTCTGCTCGTCGTGCTACAAAACAAGAGAGAAAAACTTATGAGAAAGGAATATGATTTTTCTAAAGGAAAACGGGGGGCGCTCATTTCCTCTAAGGGAAAAACACGCATTACCATTTATCTAGATGATGAGATTCTAGCTTATTTTCGAGAACAGGCTGAAACCGCAGGAATGGGCTATCAAACCCTAATTAATGAGGTTTTAAAACAATATATCCAATCTCCTAAGGAGCGATCGCTCACTCAGTCCGATTTACGCCGCATTCTTCGGGAAGAATTATCAGCCCTCCAATAATGTTGCTTGTAATGTTGCTTGCGATAGTTAAAAGTTAGGCGATCGCTGTGTTGTTCTGAGGAATAGCGATCGCTTTTTTGCTTTTTTTCATCCCCTGAAACCGCTACAAGTCAGAGGATAAAGGGGTTTTGAGGATTTTAGCCGCCCGATTAATTCATTAGTTCTACTTAAAAATTAGGTTGTCATACCATAAAGTGACTCTTTAAAGTTAATATAAATCTAATATTACAGGAAAAATTAGACCCGCTCAAAAAAATACCCTATCTGTAGGGGTACAAGTTTTGTAGCAACACCATCTGTAGAGTTTTTGCCTAATTCATCTAACATCCATACTTCAAAGATGCTACATCCGAGAGAGTGGGATATTTTTGGAGATTACGACTAAATAGCATCTGGTTTCATCTTTGAAAGCGATCGCATCTCTTGATTTTCTGAGAAAAACGGGCGTTTTTTAGGCTTTCCTTGAATAAATTCAGCAATAAATCCCTGAAATCGCAACAAATCAGCATATAAAAGAGTTTTACTCATTCTAGTTAAGGTAAATCGGGTTTAATCTCTTAAATCTGTCTGATTAATTCATCTGTTCTACTTCAAGGGTTAGGGGATTATACCATAAAGTGACGCTTGAAAGTTAATATAAATCTAATATAATTTCCGATAAAAGTTAATATTCTGCTCGAAAAAACCTATTAGAAAAGTATTAGATTTATAGATTGCCATTACTCAAAATAAAACTTATTCTGGTATCAAAGGTGATGAAAGCAATCACTTTTAACCCAAAAGACAAGACATTTTGCTTAAGGCATTATGGCTAACTTGGACAATTCAGCAATGGATTTTTGAGAGTGTTTTAGGGGTTTTAGCCACTCATTCCTTATTATTTCAGGATAGATAATCATGCAATTACTGTCTTCCTTTGAATTACTGGTACAGCCGATCATTCCTAGCAATTTAGCTAAGATGCTTCAATTAGAATCTGTCGATCCTTTAGTGCTACAATCTTACTTTCTAATTCTTTCAAATGTTAGTTCCGAATCAGTTACAGCAATTCTAGAATTTACAGCAGACACTGGTGGGAATTCTACCTTCAAGGGTAGTCAGGACGGCAAGTTTAAACCTGTCTCTGCTTTTCTGGATCTGACTGCCGCCATGCCATTGAGTGAAACTAACTTTGAAATTACTACCCCTTCTACAGCTAAAGCTACTCTGGCACTCGGTGCTAAATCTACTGCTACTTTTCTCCTTCAGCCCGATGTTATCCCTGTAGCTAAAGCTATTAAAGACCCTCAATCTCGTGATTTAAGCTTTGAACTACGAGGAGCAGTTGAAATTTCGGTATCAAGACCTCAATCACTTCTTGTTTCTCCTCAAACGCGGGGAACATTCTTTAAAACGGCTTCAGATACTAATATGCCTCTAGAAGTTTTTGCCGAACAAGCTTACGGGTTACCGACGGCTAATAGTAATTTCATCTAGTATCACTTCTTGAGTTAGGGCAGAATTCTATTCTTTAGTCTTTATTATTATTAAGCATTAATTCCTGCTTATCTAAAGATCAGATTGTTCTGTCCTAACCAATTAAATACTAAAAAACAACCAGAGGTTTTACAAGTATGAATACTAAGTTTAAATTTATACCCTTAAGTTTCCATTGGGTCGCTATTCACCCTCAACCAATCGGCGTTGTTTATTTTATTGGTGGTGCATTTTTTGGAACTTTTCCTAATTTTTTCTATCGTTACCTTCTTCAAGAAGTGTTTGAACAAGGCTATACGATTGTCGCTATTCCCTATCGGTTCACTTTTGATCATTGGTCTGTAGCGATCAATATTTTTAAAGACTTAGAGGAAGTTAGGAAAAGTCTTTATCAAGAGGCTCTTTCTTTAAACTATACCACTAACATTGGAATCTACTTGGAATCACCAATTGCTCAAAACTCTGATTATTTATGGATAGGACATAGCTTAGGTTGTAAATATATCCAACTTTTGGAAATCTTAACTGAGCTAGATTCTCCCGATTTAGAGGATTTAAAGAAAAGTCCAATTTTAAGGCAATGTGGCATCCAAGAACAAGCAAAAAATATTAGAAAATCACTGGATGGTATCACTCTAGCAGAGGTTTCACTCAAAAACCAGCCATCTATCTTTTTAGCTCCTGTGATTGCAGGAATTCAGAATGCTATCCCTATTCCTTTTTTAGCTAAATTGTTGCAGTATTTCGGTTTAGATGTACGACCTAGTGTAAAAGAGACGAAGTGCTTAATTAGCCAAAGCAGCTATTTTCAAATACTAGATATAATTGCTTTTAGCAAGGATAAACAAGCCAGTAAAACAGTAGAATGGTTCAAGCATATATTCGAGGCAAAAAAGCGTTTGAATGCTTTAATTTTCTTAGCTGATCGTATACATCTTGCTCCTCTTGGCTATCAAGACGGTGATCGAGAAGTTGCCAAAACAGTAATTTACGCTCTTGAAAAATTAAGAACGAAACTATCAATGGTTTTGTTTCAATAGAAGTGCGATCCTGAAAGCAATGCGTAGCATTGCGATCGCCACTTCTTCTAGATTAGTTTGAAACAACAAAACCCAACACTAATTAAGGTGTGTTACTGCGGTGACACACCTTTTACTATCAGCAGCGATCGCTTATATATCTCTCTATTAATCAAACTTTGGCAAGACGCGATCGCACAGAAAAAATTGTTATTCCGCCATCAGGATATGCTATAATGGGGGGTGTTTCAGTTGGCAAAGTGGCAATGATTTGGAACTAGCATTTGAATGGGATAAACAGAAAGCAAAAATAAATCAAAGAAAACATAACATTTCTTTTGAAGAAGCATCCACCGTATTTGATGATCCCTTAGCTGTAAATTTCGATGATCCTGACCATTCTACAGGGGAGAATCGCTATCTTATAATAGGTTTATCAGATCAAAGTAAATTTCTATTTGTTTCTTATACGGATCGTGATCATAAAATTCGTTTAATTAGTGCAAGATTAGTTACACCCAAAGAAAGGAGATATTATGAACGAGAAAATCCAAGATGAATTAGAAGATGACTTGCGAGAAGAATATGATTTAAGTCAACTTAAAAATCCTGTTCGCGGAAAATATTACCAACAGTATCGGGAAGGTCATAGCGTTACTGTTCATCATGAAGATGGAACAAAAACGGTTGAACATTTTCCAGCGCAAAATGATGTAATTATTCTTGATCCTGATGTTAAAAAATATTTTCCTAATTCGGAATCCGTTAATGCGACCTTAAGAAGTTTAATTAAATTAATTCCTCAATAATAGTGCGATGCCTACGGCACTGCATAGCAGCACGCCGCTCTTGTAGGTTGGGTTGAGGCAACGAAACCCAACAATATTTGATTTAAGGTGTTAGGACTTACGTAATAGCACTATAAATCTTGTCTAACCGTAGGGACAATTCATGAATTGCCCCTACGGGCAGCGTACCTGCGTAAGTCCTCTTTACTTAGATTCAGTGGGATGCCTACGGCACTGCATAGCAGCACGCCGCTCGCTGAAAGCGCACCGAAGGTGATCTTGTAAATTGGGTTATCTTTAATTAAGTTTCTCCCTTACTTAAATTATTACAAAACAATTGAATTTCATTGATTATGGTTTGATAAGAATTAACAATTTGATGGGCGATGATTAAAACCTTTTCCTCATCTAATTGGCAAGAATAAGCACTTCTCACCAGATGACTAAACCGCCGTAATTCATCCAAAATGAGCCTTGTTTCTTCTGTAATAACTGCTTTTCTCACCTTAGGTATATCAACAGACATTTGCTCTAATAAATCTCGATGCCATTTATCCCCCGTTGGGAATCTTTGATCAATTTTTTTAGCAATAACCTCAAAAATACGCTCAATTCCAGTATAAACTCCATGCAAATTAAGCGCAATAGAATTAATTAATGCGTTTTGATACATGACATCCGATTGATTAGATAATTCTCTTAAAAATATCTCTAACTGTTGCAGAGCTTGAAGAATTTTCTTGATTTCTTGATTAATTCTATCTTGAATTAGTAAATTATTCATAGTTCAATCCCCTGAGCAATTGCCTCTAAAATATAAGGATGAGCCTTTTGAACTTCTACTAAATCCACCTCAAAATCCTGTCCATTATCTAATTCTGCGATCACTTTAAAATAATCTTTCTCTGGTAAATCCCAAACCGCTAAATCAAGATCAGAATGGGGAGTTATTTCTTCATAATTTAACAATGAACCAAATAAAACAACTTTCGTTACTCCATACTTCTCTTTAAGGAGATTAGCACATTTTTGAGCAATTTTTAACCCTACTGCTAAAACTTCAGTAATAATCTCTTGTTTTCGTTCCTCAGTTAACTGTGTCATTATGATTACCCCTAATATCAATAGTTTCTATAATAGCAATTTTTGTGATAAGCGATCGCCGATCTTGTAGGTTGGTTTGAGGCAACGAAACCCAACAATATTTTATTTAAGGTGTGTTACTTTAGTGACACACTTTACAGCGTTGATGGTTATTGTCATTTCGACTCAGTAAGGCAATAAGCGCAGAAGCATCGCACAAAATCAAGATAATTCCTCTCTTTTTAGCTGTTTTTCCTGCATTAATTCCGCAAAATTTTCTCCTGTTTGGGTAGAAAGATCTGGGGAAGCTCCTTCAATGATACCCACTTTTCCCTTAAGGACCTCAGCTAGGGAGTTACTAGGGGGTGTCTTTTCCTCGCCTGAAATGGCATCCAGTACGATGAGCCTTACTTTTCTTCCTTTTAATTCAGAAGCACAGACGGCGATTTCTTCCCAAGTTCCTTCATAAATTCGTTGTCTCATGAGAATTATGCTTGTTTAAATACTTACTGATCTTACTTGAAAACATTGAAAGGGTAAACCCATTCTCCCTCTAGTGCGATGCCTACAGCAATGCGTAGTGCGAGCACCGATCTGGTAGGTTGAGTAGTCTTCGACGCTGCTATGCAGATGAAACAACAAAAACCAACACTAATTAAGGTGTGTTACTGCGGTGACATACCTTTTACCTATCAGTTATAATGGAAAGGTTTGAAGCCTAGACTTTCATCAAATGATGCTCATCTCTCTGAAAAATCCTGGTATCGTATCGTACATACATAGTGTAATGTCGTTGTCACTACATTATGTTAAAATAATTAAGTTTGGAATTACACACCCATCTTATGAGTAGTAAAACAAAAAGTAAGACTCCGCGTAATACCCTAAATTTGCGAATTAAGCCAGAAGAACGCAATTTGATCGATATGGCAGCCAAAGTGCAAGGTAAGAATAGAACTGATTTTATTTTGGAAGCCGCGCGGAATGCTGCGGAGGAAACTTTGCTCGAACGTACTATTTTTTGGGCTAGTCCAGAGACTTATGCAGAATTTATCGCACTTCTAGATGCACCACCTCAACCTAATGAACGTTTACGCAAAACCATGCAGATGATCGCACCTTGGGAGAAGGAATGAATTTGACACCACCTGAACCTCTGGCTAGTTATCACTCAATCACTGATTTTTCCTGTGGAATTACTTCTCTTGATGATTGGTTGAAGCGTCGAGCTTATGCTAATCAAGCCAGTGGTGCAACTAGAACTTTTGTTACCTGCGTTGACAATAGGGTAGTTGGGTATTACGCCCTTGCTTCCGGGGCGATTAGTATACAATCAGCTAATGGTAAATTTCGGCGGAATATGCCTAACCCAATTCCAGTGGTAATTTTGGCACGATTGGCAGTAGATACTTCTTACCAAGGTCAAGGTTTAGGACGCGGTTTATTTCGTGATGGTGCGCTACGGGTTGTTAAAGCGGCTGATAAGCTAAACGGCGCTTAACCTGCATGATCCAATAGCTATAACCCTTTTGGAGTCTATATCGGTGATCCGAAGTAAAAGCCGTTTAGCTTACCATTGGTATTCGGGGAATTATTGTTCATGCTATTTCAGAAGAAGCTAAGAATTTTTATTTGGCTTTAGGTTTTGATGTGTCTCCTCTTGAACCGATGACGTTGATGATTACTCTTAATGATTTACGCGCTTGTATTGCTTAGTGCGCTACAGGGGCAACACGGGGGCAACCACAGGGGGTTTGCCCCTACAGGTACGTTTAAGTCCAGAATAACTAAGATTCTGGGACTAAATAACGACGAGAGTTAACAAACACAGTGCGATCACCGACGAGTGTAGGTTGGATTGAGGCAACGAAACCCAACACTATAATAACCCTAAAAATTTACATCCACATGGGAAAAGGATTTAATTCATCTTCGGTTAAAGCTTCTTTTAACCATCCCATGCTAACAGGAACATCATACAATCTTCCTGCCCCTAAACGCTTCCACATATGACGCATTCCGGGGATAATTACCTTAGCTACCCTTAAACCAATATCAGGACGAGTCTGATCTAATACTAACATTTCCATCCCCTTTGACTCAACAATTCGCTGACACAATTTAACATCTTCTAATAAATCATCACTGGCTAATTGTAAATAATCATTACTTTTTTTCGGTATTATTTTACTATCGGTAACTAAATAAGATTGATTGCTTAACCTTGCCGTTTGCCACCATTTAACCGCCAAAGGATCCGCAGAAGGATTATAAATTGTTGTCCCATCGTCCTTAAAAGATAACACATTGGGTAAGATTTGATTAACCTCAGTTAACGCTCGACTAATGGCAATTTTCGGATCAAAATGCGCCCCATATCCTAATAAAATGTCCTCCACTTCCCGCTCCTTTCTCGGACTAATAGCAGCAAAACAAGGGATATTCAAATCACTGGTAATATCTAACACCCATAGCTCCCGATTTAACCCCTCATAATATTGCTTTAATTGCTCAAAATATGGCTCATTAAAGCTCTCTAAATTAACGGAAGGTTTAACTAATTGGTTATACCACCATAAAGCCACACAATCTCGTTCCACTAACTCCATAAATCCTTGTAAAATCGCTTCTTCTATCGTATTTCCTGCGGCGCAGCCATTAGAATCTGCCCAACAATCTAAGGGTTCAGATTGAGAATAACCATAATAACAATATCCCGTCGGTAAATACTTAAAATCTTGAGCAGTTAAAGACCATACAGGAGTCCAATCAATGATTCTAGTTTCATCAAAAGGTTCAGGGACTTTTTGAAACCATCCTTGATTATTCGCATTCCATTCTTCTCGATGTTGATATTGTTTTTCACTAAAACTCATACATTTGTTAGGATGAATAGCTTTATCTCCTAACTCTTGATAACTCGCTTTTTCTCTGATTTCATTCCCTTGAAAAACTCCCGAATACCGCTCAATAGCTTCACAAAATCCACTTGCTTTTGCTTGACTATCTGTACGGCCTTTTCCCGCACTTCTACCTCCAATATTTTGCCGTAAACTTGCTAAATCATCAAATACGCTACGAAAATGATGTTTCGCTACATAAGTATGAACTAAAGCATTCCCTTGTATCTTATTTAATTCTCGCACAATTCCCGTAATAGGACTGATAAGATGTTGATAGGTTCTTAAGGTTTCTTCAGGAGAACAAAAACGATGTCCCCCATCACTGGTAAAAGCCTTTTTTCGATGTCCCAAAACCACAGGTAAAGGTGTTTTATTCAGAGAATATCCACAACTAGGACAGTTCGGACGTTTAACTAAAATATGCTCTTGAAATTGTAAATTTAAAGTATCATAAGTCATTAGTATTCCTTCTAAACGTTGATTTTTACCTTGAATAATCCATTTAAAAACCTCCATAGCCGTCATATTTAAAACTGTCTGCATTGTCGCTGAAGAAAACCCTAAAGGAGAAATTAAAGAAATCTTATTTTCTCTCTGTCTAATGATAAATTCCTCCACGGGACGATTATCTCGTAATCGTTGAGCCAAACAATGCCAACAACCAGTTTTATCGGGATAAAATAAGGGACCAATCCAGGCTAGGTTTCCCAGGGGATTAACTAATAACCAAGGCTTTTGCGAGACTAAAGCTTGTTGATTAATACTATCTAAATCAGGATGAAGATAATTATCGGTTAAAATAATGGTTAAATCCCCTTCATCTGCGACTTGAACTTGCAAGGAGTTCAAAATATTGATCAAATCTTGCTGGGGAATTGAGCCTAGGCTTTTAACCGTAACCTTCAGAGATTGTAATCGTTCAAAAGCTTGGGATAGAGAAACCTGAAGATGATGGCATAAAATTGCTAAATTAGACGGCAATAATTCTTTTTTTTCTAACAAAAACCCTCGTTTATATAACTGAAAAATCGCTTTTTGAATTGCCAGACTATAATTAATAATAACTGCAAACAAATTAGGATTATTGGGATTGATTTCTTGATTTTGTAAAAATTCTAACTGAAGAATATCAATAATTTCATCAAGATTACGTTGACCATCAATTAATCTTACCAAACGATAATAAAGCGGCTCTTGGAAACAGATTGATTCTCGCTCAGATAGAAAAAATACCGTATTTGGTTCTAAGGTTTCAATTGAGTAGGCAGGATTCCAATCAAGCTGGTTGAACACAATTTTTACTCTCTTTTTAAGGGATAGTTAATGTTGATTATATACCTATAATATAAGGTTGATAGCAGTTATCTTAATAGTGAGGTGCGAAGTTTTCGTTTTGGGGAACAGAGAGGGAGCAGCCCATTTATGCCAAAATATAAAAGCGATCGCTAAAAGTGATTAAATTTATTCAATATGATACCAAATCCGCTTTTAATAGCATGATTAACTCCCAATCCAACTTTAAAAACCCAGTTATGGATTGTTTACCCCTGCTCCGCAGCTCTGGCGCTCCCCAATCTCCTATATTTTAAACAGGATTTGGTATCAGACCCCTAATTTCTTCCCTGCCTGAAATTTCTCAATTTCTCGGAATAAATTTGAGTACCAAAATCAGGGTAAATAGCCCAAATATCAACTTAAGAAAGTTTTAATAGACATTTAAGCCCTAATAGATTAATCTTACTTTTTTTAAAGCCGATATGCTGCCTCGCTAATCCTTTTAAGACTTGAAAACTTGGTATTCTGTCAGGGCTTGCCCGTGAGAGGGGTCAATTTTCAAGGATAATTTGTAACAGAGTGTTGAAAATTCCTTTAATCTTAGTCATGAGCGATCGCCCAACAGAACTAACCCTAGCCGACCAGGCCCCTGCCAACTACGAATGTCGCTCCTGCGGCTACGTTTACGACCCCAGCAAGGGAGATGGTAAAACCAACATTCCCGCCGGAACCCTCTTCGAGGAATTGCCAGAAACGTGGCGCTGTCCCGTGTGTGGTGTGCGTCGTTCCCAATTTATCAACATCGGAGCTAAAGATGCTCCTTCGGGATTCCAAGAAAATCTTAGCTATGGTTTTGGAGTCAACCGTCTCACTCCTGCACAAAAAAATATTTTGATTTTCGGGGCTTTAGCGCTAGGATTTGTTTTCTTTATTAGTTTGTATGGTTTAAACTAACTCAAGCACTCATTATCTTTAATCTAACGGCTCTTATGAGCCTGTAACCAATCGGGTACAAACCCTAATCCGTCCCGATTCCTTGACCAATACCTCTGAACCATTGATGAGAAAACTGAAACAATTCGTAATAGTTCTAGCTGTAGCCTTTTTCTGCTTTAGCTGTAGTAGTGTGCCATCCCTGAGCAGTAGTCCTTGGCAAATCCTCACCCTCGACACTGACTCTACTTTTGCCGATATCGCCTTTACCGACGACCTGCAGCACGGTTGGTTAGTGGGAACCAAATCTACCCTCTTTGAAACCACCGATGGGGGGAACAACTGGCAGCAAAAAGTCCTCAACCTTGGCGACGAAAAAGTTAGCTTTAGCGCCGTCAGTTTCCACGACCAAGAGGGTTGGATTGTCGGTAAACCCTCAATTCTTCTCCATAGCGAAGACGGGGGCAGCAGCTGGTCCCGTATTCCCTTAAGTGAAAAATTACCCGGTTCCCCCTACGGAATTATCGCCCTTAACGACAAAACCGCCGAAATGGTCACGGATTTAGGCGCTATCTACCGCACCAAAGACGGGGGCAAAACTTGGCAAGCTTTAGTGGAAGGTGCTGTGGGTGTGGCCCGGACAATTGTTCGTTCCCATGATGGTAAATACGTGGCCGTTTCCGCACGCGGGAACTTTTATTCCACTTGGGAACCGGGGTCAACAGAATGGCAACCCCACAATCGTCTTTCTTCCCGCCGCTTACAAAAAGTCGGTTATGGTGAAAAAGGGGAACTGTGGGCCCTGGCCCGGGGTGGTCAACTACAATTTACTAGCCCCAATGATCTCGATACATGGGAAGATAAGGTATTCCCAGAGTTTTCCACCAGTTGGGGACTTTTGGACCTCAACTACCGCAGCCCCGAAGAAATTTGGGTCGCTGGTGGTAGCGGCAATCTCTTGGTCAGTCATGACAGCGGCCAATCTTGGCAAAAAGATCGCGCTGTGGAAAGTGTCCCCTCCAATCTCTATCGAATTGTTTTTATCAATTCCGACAAGGGTTTTGTCTTGGGACAAAATGGGGTTTTACTGAAATATAATCCCCCTAGCGAACCGGCCTAAAACTTGTCTCAGGGTCAAGAAAGTCTCTATTATAGAGATTGAATTTTTCAAGTCCTATCATTCCGAGGAGAACCGTCCATGTCAGGTAGTACCGGCGAACGTCCTTTTGGCGATATCGTTACCAGTATTCGTTACTGGATTATCCATAGCATCACCATCCCCATGCTGTTTGTCGCAGGTTGGTTATTCGTGAGTACCGGTTTAGCTTACGATGTTTTTGGCACTCCCCGTCCCGATGAGTATTACACTCAAGAGCGTCAAGAATTACCGATCATTAATGATCGCTTTGAGGCCAAAAATCAAATCGAGCAGTTTAATCAGTAGTTTACTTTAATTAAGGATAAAAACAATGGCTAGTGGTAATCCCAATCAACCCATTTCTTACCCCATTTTCACCGTTCGCTGGTTGGCAGTTCATACCTTAGCGGTTCCCACTGTCTTCTTTATCGGTGCGATTGCGGCAATGCAGTTTATTCAACGCTAGGAGAACAATTATGGAAAGAACACCTAATCCGAATCGGCAAGCTGTCGAGTTAAATCGTACTTCTCTTTACCTAGGTTTACTCCTAGTTGCTGTCTTGGGAATTTTATTTTCCAGCTATTTCTTTAACTAATTAGTCCCGATTCATTGTCATCGCAATTAGGAGGTGTTATTCATGTTCGCAGAAGGTCGTATTCCTTTGTGGTTAGTCGCCACCATCGCCGGTCTAGGCGTTATCGCTGTGCTTGGTCTTTTCTTCTACGGAGCTTACGCTGGTTTAGGTTCCTCTATGTAATTCCATTCTGGGTAATTTTCCCCGGCAAAAAGCCGCTAGTTATTTCTTTAAACTGGCGGTTTTTTGAGTTATCTGTTAAAAGTAAAGCTCGATCGAACTTTAATACCAAATCCGTTTTTAATAGTGTGATTAACTCTCAAGTTATCAATTGTTTCTCCCCACACCCTACACCCTACACCCCACTTTCCTATACCTTTTAAACAGGATTTATTGTCCCGTTTGCAGGAGAGCTAATAATTAGGGTTTGCTGAATAAATCTAAAAACCTTATCCAACAAGGTTTTTAGACTTTTTTTCCCTCAAAAAGTGCCGCCCCTTGGAGTGATTGGGGGGAAAATTCCGGGACTTTTTCC
>VYKY01000150.1_pt1 | contig 21505 bp, 27 predicted proteins | sample 5114441 | NCBI WGS metagenome assembly VYKY01 (sample SAMN12291804, study PRJNA351875) | freshwater metagenome | isolation source: freshwater lake | place: USA: Michigan, Gull Lake | collected 2013-08-08 | reverse complement strand
ACGAGTAGGCTTTTTCCATGTCTCACATTTTAGCATATATTTCGTAAATGTGTTAATATTTAACAGTAAAGCCGTCGTAGAACGACGGGGTTTCAGACCCAAAATTTTCGATGATTAGAGGTGAGGATCGTCACTTTTGCAAGAGCCAAGGTATGGATTTACAGCAATTCTTAGAAAAACTGCCCCAACAGTATCAGGATTGGGGATCGCCTTTAATGTCGCCTATTTCCGAGCAATTAACCCTTTTAAGCCCAAAAAACGCCTCCTATCCCGATCTCAATCTCTTTCCCCTACTCAATCTAGCCGTTGCCTGTCTGCAACAGGACGAGGTTTACTGTCAAGTGGGTTGTTTTCGTCGCGGTAGTTTAGTCGCCGCTTTCTGGAATAATAGCGATCGCCACGGTTATGGCGTAGAAGCTTTTTTTAAATACGATCCATCGGGAGAAAAACTAACTATATTATCTCAGGATTTGGAGGATTTTCGACTATCAGAACAGATATTTTTAAGCGATCAAGAAACGGAAAACTTTTTCGATGATCTGGAAGAATTAAACAGTGAAGAAAAGCTGGGAGTTTATTACTACGATGCCGCCGAAGACTATCGATCGCTCTTGATATCCTTACTTTTAGCCCAAAAATTCTGGTCTGATTCCGCTTTAATTATTATCAATAAATGTCAGCATCCTGCTCTCCAACAAGCAATAAAAGATTTTCTTAAAACCCATCCCCAAGCCCAGATAATTTTAGATGATCAAGTCGCTAATCACGGTTTGCTTGGTTTCAAAAATATTTGTTTATTAGCTTGGAATGCTCCCCCGGAGATAACAGCGCTAAAATCACCGAAAAAACTGGTTTTAAATGTGGGTTGTGGTCCCTATAATCCCGAAGCTTTACCCCAACTATTCCGCGATGGCAATTGGCAAGAAATTCGCCTCGATATCAATACCGCTGTTAACCCCGATATTTTAGGAACGATTACCGATTTAAGTGCCGTTCCCGATAACTCCGTCGATGGGGTTTTTTCTAGTCATAATCTAGAACATATTTATCATTACGAAGTTCCCATCGCCCTCGAGGAATTTAAACGCATTCTTAAACCCGAAGGCTTTTTGATGATCGTGGTTCCCGATATGCAAACTGCCGCCGAATTTGTCGCTAGAGGCGATATGGAAAATGAACCTTTATATATTTCTCCCGGTGGTCCCGTGCGTGCTTTATGGATGTTTTACGGCATGGGAACAGAAGTGCCTGGGATGCCCTATATGGCTCATAAAACTGGTTTTACCTCTCAAAATCTCAACCAGAAATTACAAGAAGCAAATTTTGCCAGAGTCGAGGTAATTCGGACAGAATTTGAGTTAGTTGCTTTTGGGTATAAGTGAGGAAAGATTAGCAAAAATTGCCCGCAATTGTGGGGCGATTCTTTCCCTTTGATTGATTAAATAAATACTAACGAGGGTTAAAGATACCCCCACCCATTGCAATACACTTAACATCTCACCGAGGAATAAATTCCCGAAAGTGAGGGCAAAAACCGGAGTTAAAAAAGTTAAAGAACTTAAACTGGTTAAATTGCCCTTGGCGGCTAAATAAAAGAATAATCCATAGGCGATCGCACTACCAAAAATAGTGGCATAACTTAAAGCTAACCAACCATTGAAATCGATATTCTGCCATTGATGGGATTCTCTGAAACCTGAAGCTAAAAATAGGGGCAATCCTCCTAAAATCATGTGCCATCCCGTGGCGCTGACGGGATCAGCATGACGACAGACAAACCGGATTAAGACTGTTCCCACCGCCATGGACAGGGAAGCCAAAAGCATCAGCATTTCGCCGCTATTTAGTAATTCCTGCCAGCTAAAGTCAATATTTACCGCTTTTTGTCCAAAAAAGTCATAAAACCATTGATCGGGCAAGCCAATTAAACTAATTCCCCCAATTCCTAAACCCAATCCCAACCATCCCCAGATACCGATAACTTCTTTAAATAGCCAACTCGACATTAAAGCCACCGCTAGGGGTTGCGAGTCAATAATTACCGATCCTAACCCCGCCCCGGTGCGATTTAATCCCAATGCCAGAAAACCTTGAAAAAGAGTGGCATCCATCAGAGCAAAAAGGGCAATCCATAGCCACGCTTGCAGGGTTTTGGGCTGAGGACGACCTAAAAACCAAGCTACTATTAAAACTAACATTCCGGCGGGGACAAGGCGAATTCCCGCCATAAATAGGGGGGTGGTGTGGGGGATAACACCCTTCATCGCTACCATCGCTGTTCCCCAGAGAAAAAACGGTGAGATAAATAAGAGGGGCGAGGATTTCTTTAAATCTAAGTTTTCCATAGGTAGCGATCGAGTGTTGTGGATAACAAATTTCCCTAATTGTATAGTAGAGACTGGGGAGCTGCTCTTAATGCTCTTGACTTTCTCCTAACTGATTTTCCTCTAAAGCTGTTATTTGTTTTTCTTCACTTGAACCGATCCAGATCGCGATCATCCCGGCGATGGGAATGGAGAGAAAAACCCCTAATAATCCCGCAACTCTTTCGCCGATAAAGAGGGATAAAAATAAAATTACTGGGTTTAATTCTAGGGCATTGCCCATAACTTTAGGGCGAATAATATTATCTTGAATTTGCACCAAGACGACACAGATAATAAAAGCTTTAACGGCAACTGCTGGTCCCTGGGAGGTAAAAGTCAAGATAGTTACCAACAAAATGCCCAGAGTTGCCCCGACACCCGGGATAGCATCGATAACACCGAGAATGCTCGCTAAAATTAGCCCATATTTGATTCCTAACAGGGAAAAACTTAAGAAACTCGTCACCGATAAAAAGAGCATTAACAATAGTTGCCCGCGAATAAATCCCAGAAAACTTTGTCGAAAAGACTTGGCAAAACGCTCCCGGTATGCTAGGGGGAGAAGTTGCAAAAAACCTCGCCAGAGTTTATCACCGTCGATGAGCATATAAACACTGATCACCGCCCCGAAAATGACCGTAAAGACACTGGAAAAAACTCCTTGTACGATTGATAAACCCGTGGCTAAACCGGTTTGTAAGCTTCCCACCATTTTATTCAAATCTAATCGATCAAGAAAGTCTTGAAAGGGTAAAAAATCTTTTTGACCAAGGGCATCGGTAAGATTGAATAGTAGTCCTCTCCCCTGATTAACCGCTTCTAATCCTATGCCTGTGACTAATCTAAATAGGAGGATAAAAGCTACTAGGGTGGTAATGGCAATGGCTAGTCCTCTCGGTAGATAACGGGATAACCAAACCACGGGATAATTTAATAGAGCGGCCAGGACTGCCGAACCGGTAAAAATAGCGATCATCCCGTAGAAATAGTTAATTAAGATAATTAGACTCCAGCCACAGCCAAATAATAATAGATAGCGTACTAGAATCGAGTTATTCAGAGTTTTCCAAAAGGAGCTAGAAGGGGGCATAAATAAAGCCAGAAATAGGATTTTAGCATTTAGAATTGTTTTAACAAAGCTTCCCGCATGACCGAGACGGGGACGGGTTGACCTAACCAGATTTCTAGTGCGATCGCTCCCTGATTAACTAACATTTCTAACCCATCAATAATTCTTATCCCTCTAGTCTGGGCTAACCGGAGAAATTTGGTCGGCCGGGGATTATAAATTAGATCGTAGGCGATCGCCGATGGGGGTAAAAGGTCTAATAATTCTAACTCAACAGGGGATGGTTCGCCCTGGGGGGACATTCCGATCGGGGTAGAATTAATCAGGAGTTCTGTGGTGGATACCAGCCCCTCTAATTCGTCCCAGCTATGCACTTCTAGGAGGTCATAGAGGCTTGTATTCGCCCAACTTTCTTTAAAAGGATCTAATTTCTTTTGATTGCGTCCTACCACATGAATTTCGCCACAGCCCAACTGGGCGCAAGCCACCACTACCGCCCGGGCAGCGCCGCCATTGCCTAAAATAACTGGATTCACCCGACTCCAATCTTTGTCAAGGGATTTCAAGGGTGCGAGAAAGCCATCCACATCGGTATTCGTTCCCTGCCAACCGGTTTCCGTGCGCCAGACGGTATTAACTGCGCCTACTAGCCTTGCTTTCTCGGTAATTTGCGATAATAAGGGAATAATTGCTAATTTATGGGGAATTGTGACGCTAAAACCCTCTAGATCGATGGCGGACAAACCAGCGATCGCAGTTGCTAAATTTTCTGGGGCGATAGGTAGGGGAAGATAGACATAATTTAGCCCCAAAGCATCGATAGCGGCATTGTGCATGAGGGGAGAAAGAGTATGGCCGATAGGATCGCCGATTACGCCTAATAACTTGGTTTTTCCGTTAATAATGGTCATAAAAAAAGGTGGGCCTTCCCCACCAAAGTTTGATCTCAAGGGTAGCCAATGCTCACCCTACTATACTATTTCTTGATTTCGCGGGCCATTTTCAGGAAAGGATTGATACTGTCATCGTTAGTGCGACGACCGTTATCATTAGTACCGTTACCGTTACCATTAGCCTCGGAAGTAGCCGATTTTGCCACAATACCGTTATCGGTGACTTTGCTGACTTCCATAGAGGAAATCTGTTTAATCGATTCGCCACCCTTTTTATTCGAGGCAGTTTTCGGGAAAGTACGTCGGATCGTGATCGGTGTCCGCATAAAGTCGATATCACCGAGAGTTTTAGCGTCATCGGGTTCCAAGTAAAAAGCCTCTTTCGGTTCCGGTGCGCTCAGATCCATCGGTTCATCGACGTATTTCGTCTTATTGCCAAACAGGCCAAAGAATCCAGCCATTTTCTCCCTCTCCTAAATAAATATATTTACCATAAATTGCTGCTGATTGTTAAATAATATCAATATTTATGACAAAAAGCTAGGTAGCCATCTATCAGTGATCAGTAATCAGTGATCAGATGGGAGTTTTCAGTTCACTGATTACTGTTTACTGTTTACTGTTCACTGATAAAACTTCCCACACCCCAATCAACGCTGTTCTAACCTACGACTGGCTAGGGACATAGAATAACAGAAAATCCAGTAAATAAACGCCAAAAATAGATAAACCTCTGGATAATCGCCGATAAATTTCGGATTAGCTAAAACCGATCCTGCCATACCCAAGAGGTCCACCAGTCCCACGATCGCCAGTAGAGAAGTATCCTTAAATAAACTGATAAATTGACCAACAATAGCGGGAATGACCGCTTTTAAAGCTTGGGGTAGAACGATCAATAATAAAACGAAAATCGGTTTTAAACCCAAGGCTTTGGCCGCTTCAATTTGACCTTTGGGAATCGCTTGTAAACCACCGCGGACATTTTCGGCCAGATAGGCTGCTGCAAAAAGGGTAAATCCGGCGATCGCTCTGATCACTCGTTCTGGTCTGGTCCCGGCGGGTAAAATCAAGGGTAACATCACCTGGGCCATGAATAAAATTCCCAACAAAGGCAACCCGCGCAATAATTCGATATAGCCAATAGATAGCCAACGAATTGCCAGTAATTCACTCTGTCTCCCCAGGGCTAATAATACCCCCAAGGGGAAAGATAAAATCATACTGGCGATCGCTACTAATAAAGTTAAGATTAAACCACTGAGATCATCAAGGGGGATTGTCGTTAAAAATAATCCCCCCAATAGCAACCAAGCGATTAAAGGTAAAGTCAATAACCACATCAATCCCCACCAGCGTTGGAGAAAAGCGGGGCAATCGGGGAAGCGACCCCGGTTTAATTGCCAAGAAAACAGTGATAAAGCCGCAAGTATCGTTAAAATCAGCCAAATCCGCCATATTGACTGTTCTGGATAACGACCGACCACAAATAAACCGATATTTTCCGTCACTACAGCCCATTTTGCCTGATTTATCGCCCAATCGAGAAAACTGAAACCACCCCAGAGGCTGAGAAATAGACCCGCAAGGGTTAAGATGACGTTGTACCAAGTGTTAAAGAGATTTTTTCTTAACCAGAGTCCCATAAAATTCCCCAACCTCCACAGTGGTGATCCTTGTACTTTTTCAGTACAATGGTGCTATTAGAAAAATTCAGACTAATTTTCGACCATGAACAGTTGCATTTTAATGGCTAAAATTGTCCGTCGTCCCGAATTACGTTATACCCAAGATAATCAAACTCCCTACGCTCAAATGTTAGTCGAGTTTTCTCCCAATCGTGCCGAGGCAACCCCGACTAATTTAAGGGCCGTAGCTTGGGGAAATTTAGCCTCAGAAGTCGCTCAGAACTATAATGAAGGCGATCGGGTAATTTTGGAAGGTCGTCTCTCCATGCAGACGATCGATCGTCCCGAAGGTTTTAAGGAAAAACGGGCCGAATTAGTCATTAGTCATCTCTATCATCTTGACGGCAGCATGAGTAGCGGTGAAATGGCAGCCCCGACTCCGGAAAAAGTCGTGCCAATCAATACCTACAAATCGAATAAAACCGAGGTGGAAAAACCCGTCGCACCTATCTCCACCGGGGATTTTGAATACGACGCATCCTATGAACTTTCTAATCCTTCCGCTTGGCAACCTTCTGACACATCAGTAGAGGAAAATTTAGACGATATTCCTTTCTAATCACCCCGACAGAATTAATTACAGATATTTTTCCCTTCTCTGTTCCGGCTTTCCCTCTTTCCAGAGTGTGGATTTAACTTTGTCATTCCTGAAATGGCACTGGTTGAATGATTTTGGCGGTCACTGTCCCGTAGTTGAGGTGGTGGTGTCGAGGTCGGGAAGTCCAGAAATATCTAGCGGCTAGAATTGAGACGGGGGCAAAAGATTATGGTAATTATAGCCTTCTTCTAGGAGATTAGAGTTTTTTAAGCACATATACTGATTAAGCGAGGGCGGTTTCTTTCACCCGGTCGGTGCGTATTGCGGTGGATTGCGCCAGTCACAATTGCCTGTCTGAGATCCGCATCAGCTTGAAAGCGAATTTCTGTCATACTGCTTTCTAATTCTGGGCTTGAGCTGCCTTCAATTTTTGGTACAGCAAAGGACTCTTTTCTCTACAAGACTGTTGTAGTCGCTGAAACTCGGCTTCACCCTTTTTCAGATAGGCATCCACAAGCTCTCGATTGGCCAGATAGAAAGCGATCGCGCCATAAACCTGTTCGAGGGAAAGGAGTGGGAAATTTTGGGCAATGCTTTCGGGCGATTCTCCGTTCAAGAAAGAATAGACAACTGAATCAAGAGAGATACGAGTTCCTTCGATCCAATATTCTTCTTCTCGTTGCTCGATGTACTGCTTTGTTGGGATGGAGGCTAATTTCATAGGAGTAATGTTGCTGTTTAGCTAAAAGGATAGAGGATAAGCTGTTTATTTTGGGGTAATCCTAAGAGATGGCGAGCAGTATTTTTCTCGATTGGTTTATATCTTTGAATATCTAAGCTATTGGCAATTACTTCTATCCGTAAATCCTAAAATAGAGGACTATTTCTAACACAATCTGCTAATCATCGAATCCTACATTTGAGGCAGTCCTCTTTCAATTCTTCTCTTCTGAATGGAAATATAAGTGGACTCTATCTGATGTCCAAGTTGGAACCCCTGTTCCAAAGAAATCTTGATCTTCCGTCCAGATCGGGCAGTTAAAAAGAAGTGCGGTTGCTAAAATCGGCCAGTCATCAATATCTCTTTGTTTTATGCGTTTTATGGCCTCTGATTGATATTGGCTATAGAGCGAAGCTGGCACAACCTCTACAATGCTCGATATGCGGCCGAATCCTTCTCTGACAAGTGCCAGATCAAGTCCCTTGCAAGCGGCTATTTTGGGAATGTATTCTTCTGCATCCTCAAGACAGACATCGGGAGTTAGAAAACAAGCGTTGTCGCCGACAGATTGCATCAACCTCCCCACCTTCACCCCGAATACACTTCTTATGATGATATTAGCGTCGAGAACGACGAATTTGAGTCTCACCCGTCTAAATCCTTTCTCTGATTGGCTCTGTCCGCTTCACACATCTGACGAAACTCACGAACAATATCGTCTTCGGAAATTCCCTTTTGACTTAACAGGTACTCAAATTGAGCGGCCACCGCTTGTAAGGCAGCGATATCGGCGCTTTTACTCCCCTGTTTAACGGGGAAATAGAACCCAACAGTATGACCGTGACGTAGTACCTCAACGGGAGTCTCACCGTATATGTATTTAGGGAGTTCGCTCCGAAATTCTCGCACCCCAATTTTCTCAATGTCATGCTTATCCATAGTCTCTCTCGTTGTGTACGCATTGTGTACATAGTGTAGCACTATTTGAGAAAGGATATCAACAAATAACTTTGCTCATGTTTTACCAGATTAAATTTTTAATCTGGTTTAAAGAAAATACCATCCATTTGCAACATCCTCCCAGTTTTTTCGGCGGTAAAACCTGGTTCAATACCGTACAGTTCGTAACCTAGTTTTTCTATAATATCAATCATTTCTTTAAACAGGACTTGACCTTCGTAGAGAGGGACTAAAGATAATTCAAGCTTAATGCCTTTAACCAAAGGCAAAATTGCTGTTGCCCCTTCTATCACTTGTTTTTCCAATCCTTGCACGTCTATTTTGAGGAAAATGGATTTAGTTTCGCTTTTGATATAGTCCTTGGCAATGGTATCTAGCCTGCTCAATTTTACTGTTTCTGATCCAGAGTAAGCTGATTCGGGTGCAGATTCTAAGTGAGCATCCAGCATTGGCAAAGCTGAACTACTATAACTATTACCAGCAATATTGATGGTAATTTCACCTTCTTGGTTGCCGATGGCAGTTTGGGGAGCAATTTCCCACAGAGGCTCTTTTTTACTAACAGCTTTTAACTGAGAGTAAGCACTTGACAGTGGTTCAAAGGAAACAATCCTACCCGAATAGCCTAACTCTCGCAGTAATTTAGCATACTGCCCAATATTAGCACCAACATCGAATACTAAGTCAATGTTGTGATAGGCTAACAAGCGCTGCATTTTCGCCGCTTCGGATGTTTGGACATTGTATCTTTTTAGATCAACTCCTAAACTTCTGGAGAGTTTCTTGACTATTTTTTTGAGCATGGCAGATAGTTAATTAACCGTATATATGGTCGTAAGATTGCTGCTAGTGATGAGTGGATAAGAAAACTGCTATCAGAAAAGTCTATACAAACTCTGGCTATTTATAAATAAAAACTATAATAATTCTTGCTCGTAATAGCTTATCATATTTTAGCAACTTTCTCGATCAAGCTAAAGTAGTGAGGCGTAGATTGAGTGGGTTTGTTCTGCACATTTTTCCCAAGAAAAATTCTTTACCCTTGCCTTTCCTAATTCTACAAGCTTTTTTGTTAAATCTGAATCAAATAATACTTTTTCTAGCGCATTAGCAATACTCTCTATATCATAGGGATCGAAAAATTCGGCTGCATTACCAGCCACTTCTGGAAATGAACTTGTGTTGCTACAGACAACGGGACAGCCAAATGACATAGCTTCCAGGATTGGGATGCCAAATCCTTCGTATAAAGAAGGATAGACAAAGGCAGATGCTTGACTGTATAATTTTGCCAAAGTTTGATCGTTGCCATTAATATGTAGAACTTTATCTTCACTTAGTCCTAAACCGTCAATTAAATTAAGTTCATCTTGAGAAAATTTCTGACCTCCCGCGCATAACAAATTGAAGTTACTATTAAGACTATAATGGCTGGCATAGGCTTTAACTAATCTAGAAAAGTTTTTGTACCATTCTCGCTGTCCAACATAGAGAATGTAAGGATGATAAGAATTTTGCTTATATAATTTAGAAGTTACTGAAGGCGCAGAACTTAGAGAGTAACCAAGATAGACCACAGCTATTTTTTGAGCATCTATATCAAAAATATTTATCAGATCTTTCTTAGTACTGTTAGAAATACAGATGATATGATCTGCCCTCTTAATTGCTTGTAATTTAATAGAGAAAAAGTCTTTTTTTCTTGCCAGGAATAAGTTAGCATATTTAGGTGCAGAATCAGCGAATTTTTCATGAATCATATCATACACTGTAATTACTTTTTTAGTTTTAGATGAATTAGCAGCAATGCTATCAAAAGTGTAGTATGTTTCATGAAGAATATCAGGAGTATCATATTTGATCCAGACTTTAGATATTAGATTGTTGATATAATCTACAATCCTAGTTGTTTTAGGTATTGATGGTCTTTTCCATCCATCAACCAAATTAGGAGGACAATGCTTTAAATATTCATTTATATATAAACCCGCCAGAATTTTTACTTCACAATCGTCGAAGTTTGCCATTCGTGTGGATAACTCGTAAAGATACCGAGAAACTCCACCATATTTTTGAAAGGTAAAAACTTGATGATCGTAGACAATTTTCATGACATTAATTTGTCTGTAGTTATGTGATCTATTTTGTTTAAATTTGTTTTAAAATAATATCTCTATCTGAAAATAATTTGCTTTTCATTCGTTTACTAATATATTCATATAACAACTTAGAAAGCCTTCCAGATAAAATCTTGAATAATCGATTATTAATCGTTTTGTCAGTAAGGATATGCAAACCATAATTGCTAGTATAATAAAAATTTAAGGACATTTGTTTTGCTAAGAAATCGAGAGTCTTGTGCTGAAAAAAAGATATGTGCTGACCTGTTTCATGGGCATAGTACCACCAATCATTTGGTGCTGGAGGAAGCCCATCAAAAAGCTGAGTTGAAAAGATAAAAGTTTTGCATTCTGTATCTTCGAGTGCTTTAGATATAAATTCTACAGGATCATACACGTGTTCAAGAACTTCAAATGCAGTAACTGCCGAAAAAGCCTTGTTTGTATTACTAGCTTCAAAATAATTTGCGAATATATTTTGACAGTATAAATCTGACCAGTAAAAGTCAAACCCTACATCTCTCATCAACCTTGTTAATAGTCCATAGCCACCTGCTATATCTAAATATTTACCATTTTTTTCAAATAAATAATATAAAATACAAGTTAATTTTTTGGATATAGTAATATTTCTCGCTACTAATCCTGTATCTGTAGATGCTATGGCACTTTGATATGATTCTTCTAACCAGTATGGTTTCTCAGTTTGCAGGAAACCACAATTTTGGCAAAAAAAGTAATCAACTTCATATTTTTGTAAAAGTTTGGCTCTAAAAATTTTTTCTCTGCCTGATTGACAAATTGGACATTTATTATTACTCATGATAGGTATTTTCCGTTAGAATTACTTTGCTTTTGTTATAATTCGCTTCAATCTATTATTCAATCTGGTAAATAGACTTAGATTATAATCATTTCTTTGAGTAAAATCATCTGCCTCAACATGGCGCATCAAAAATGGGGGATGTTTTAACGGAAAATTCATTTCTTGAACGCCAAGATTTGCAGCTCGACTTTTACTACTGCTTGTATGAGTAGCACCTTCACCAAATCCAATATTACTAACTAAATTTACATTAGGAAGGATAGTTAGACCATTCTGAATCCAACAGGCAAAAGTCCAAGGATAATCCCAAGTATCAATTTTACCATCATAATAAGTTTGAAAAATCTTCGTCCAGTATTTGACAGCCTGAGTTTTTCCTAAAATAGACTCAAGCCAGCTACCATCACTAATTTCTTGCCATAGCCTCATTTTAAAATCATAATATTGCCATGCTCTCCTCCAACTTGCCCAACCCCAAATATGATTATAGCGAGAAAAATAGTAACTGTACTCCGTGCGCTTTCTGCCAAACTGAAAATTATCCCCTGAAATAGCCATGATTCGTTTATCATTTCGGTAATAATCAAGCAAGTCTTGGCAAAAGCGAAAAAAACTAGGATGTGGTAAGCAATCATCTTCAAGAATAATGGCTTGCTCAACCGTATCAAAAACCCAATCTAATCCACTCGATACCCGATTTTTACAACCTAAATTTAAATCAGAATAATTCGTCAACACCTCACAATCCCAATCCACACCCTCGATAATAGCACGAGCCGCCTTACACTTTTCAATATCATCGGCTCTATCTGGACGGGGACCATCGGCAACCACTAATAACTTGGGTGGTTTAGCCTGACGAATGGCTTCAAATACTCTCGCCGTCGTATCAGGTCGATTAAAAATCAGGAAGGCGACAGGAGTGGTTAGTTGGAAGTCAGCCATAGACGAATTTACTGTTAACTCGGGGTATCCTAACCCACCCTCTCATTTATGCAAGTGAGTAATTATACTTATCCATAAAACTGGTTTCTAGCAAGGCTTTCAAAATAGCTTGACATAAAAACCTGATTTAGGGGTTACAAAGGTGAGATGCTCCCCAGGATTTTCAGAGCCATTAATTTTATTTTCACTATCTCCACTGTTAAAATCCGAAGCTTTCAAGACAGTTAATCCAACTAAGTCTCGATCTCTATAATGATAGATAATATTGTCTTCTAGCAAACTATCATTGGCTCTTTGAGGCTTACGAAAGCTAATATATAAAACATCTGCTTCTTCATCATAATCTATCCAGATTCTTGAAGAAGGTGCAGTTAGCAAATAAGGAATTGATTTTAAGAGATTGACTTCTGCCATAGGATGCCTCGCTTGATAATTTTTTCGCAGGAGGATGTCAAAAAAGCAGTTATGACAAATCCATCGTTCTTTAGTTCTTTATAGATGACGACCGCGTCTTTTCTTGAGATAACAGTTTTCGGATAATGTTTTAGTGCTATTAGCTCATCAGTCCATCCCTTAACAATCAAATCAGGTTCAGCAATAGTTTCTAGTACCATATCAATACATCCCGCCCTGTAAGGCATCATAGAACTTAAAACCCAGTTCCATCAAGGCTGTGGCTCTCAATTCGATCGCCTCACTCGAAGGGAGCCGACGGGTGGCAACCGATAGGATGGATTCCAGTTGCTCTTTTTTGAAAGGGTCTGGGTTCCTACTGATTTCAAATTCAATGGCATCGCTGTTGAGTAAGACCCATTTCTCCTCCAGACCTTGATGTACCATGATGCAACAACTGAGGGATCAAGCTGCAGAGTTACAGGAACTTTTAGAGGAGAATTAACAGTAGCTTCTTGCCAAAATTCGGCATCAGTAGCAGGTATATCTGAATAATCTATATCAGAATCTTTCATCTGACCAAGGATCTTTAATTGTTCCTCTCTCGACATACTCATAATAAATTCTCCTTTCCTCTGCATTAGCGCGTCTTGTAGATATAAGCCGTATTTTCTGTTCTCGTAGAGTGTACACTGCAACTAGGACGAATTCTCCTAAAAGTCCCAAAGCGATTAATCTTTCTTCGCCGTAGTCTCTGCGATTATCAGGTTTTGAGATGCAGACTCCTGAAAAGATTTCCTTGGCAAAATTAAAGTCGATCCCGTGTTTTTCAATATTGATGTTGTTCTTTTGGTCATCCCACTCGAACTCCATCTTTTTACTCTAACTCCATAACTACCTACTATTCAATAGGTTGCCCTCTTTGCATTAGCCTTTCTCGTCTCTTTTGACGGGATTCTGTTTCGAGTTGAGCGAGTATATCGTCTAAAAAGAGATTATAAAGCTCAATCTGGCGGTTAGTTTCCCGTAAGCGTTCAAGAGATTGTTTTCTAGTTGCTTCATCAGGATAGGAGGTGCGGTAAGTCATAGTAAGTTCCATTGCCTCTTAACTTCATTAATACTAGCGTTAACAGCATCTACGCTGGCTGTTCCTTGCAAAATCGCTCTTTCTAACATCTCTAGCATCGTATTTGAGAGAGTAGGCTGCTCTTGTAAAATTCTCAGCAGGATATTATTAATTCGGGAGTAGGAATTAATTACCCTCTCTCTGGCATTAAATAATTCTTCTAATTCTGATAATGTCCGCTCATTTTCCCCGTATTCAGTAAAAAGTTGCCATTCCGTCGCTGATGCGTATTCTATCTGCTCCGCTAGTTGACGCAGTAGCTCAAAAATGCTAGTTAGGGTTTCCTCCGGTAATTTAGCCATATTCAGTTATTTCTGTTATCCCCAGTCTATCATCTGGTTGGTGCGAGGTAATCGTACTTAATTTGGTTAGCGATCGAGTTGAGGGGCAGTCAAGGGAGAACGCAAAGGCGAATCCCACATACCGCGCCACAATCCCTCACGGAAGGCGATAGGTCGCCTGAGAAGGGGTAAAACAGACGAAAACACCTGAGACTCTTTCCCCTGTCAATCCCTAAGCTAGGGAGAAGAATATAAAGATTTATTAAATTGTAGCTTAGGATACAGTGCGGGGGGTAATGTGTATCCTTTTGTCATCTGCCTTTGGTGTTGGGTTGGGTTGGGTTGTTGCTTGATCTAGCTACGAGGGAGGCGATCGCACTAGAAAAGCGGTGATCGCCTGACATTTTGGGAAATTTACCAAATTCTTTGAACGGGGTAACGGTCAAATATTTCATCAATGCTCAGAATCGGCATAATTTCGGTTATTGATTGGGATATTAAAAGTCGATCAAAGGGGTCTTTATGATAGTGGGTAAGGGTTGCTAGTGTCCAGATATGAGCTAGATCAATAGAAAGTATTTCTAGATTATTAATGGTTATTTGATTTTTAATTAATTCCTGTAAGGATGGGTTAAGTTGTAATTTTCCCAGTTGCAGTTTTATTTGCATTTCCCAGACACTAGCAACGCTTAAAAACAAGCGATTATTTCGATCAAATAACAAATCTTGCCCAGTTACTGATAGTTTTTCTGAGTTAATTGACCACCAAATAAAGCTATGGGTATCTAATAAAAGTTGCATGGGTTAAGTTGGCGGCAAGAGTTCATCGGTTAGGGGTTCGTTAAAGTCATCGCTGATCCAGCCTTGACCTTGATATAATCCTGCAATTCTACCTGTTTGGGTTATTTGGGTTTGATGGTGTTGATTGACTATAGATTCCAAAAAATCGAGAATTTCTTGTTGTTGTTGGACAGGTAATGTCTGAAGGGTTTGCAACAAAGGAGAATTGGTATCTAGGTCAGCATTGTTCATAACGATTTGATTTGAGGATTTTGGGGGAATACCTTAAGGATAACATCGGTTTTCAGAGGTGAGGGGACAAGTTACGGATGGTGCGGTCGCAACGCGCTCGCTACGCGAGATCGCACTACTGTTCTGAGTTTTCTTTATAGAGATTGGGAGAGAAATGTAAAGATTTATCAAAATGTAGCTTAAGATACAGTGCGGGGGGGGGGTAATGTGTATTCTTTTGTCATCTGCCTTTGGTGTTGGGTTGGGGTGTTGCTTGACCTAGCTGCGAGAGGGGCGATCACCACTATATGTCTTTAAAATCCTTTGTCAGTCAATTATTTTTAGGAATACTATTTCTTGGGATCTTTATGGCAATTACCAGTTCTGCTTTTCAGTCAAAAGTTGAGAATTTAGCAAAGACAATCAAGCCCAACCCACAAGATGCTTTTGCTTTTGTCGTTCAACATTTGGGAGCGGAGGATCGACCGGTAGCTCCTCTAGTAACCTATGCCGCTGGTTCTTTAGAGAGGGTAGAGCAAAGTATAGGTTATTTATATGATTGCACCAAGGACACTAATTGCGTTGAAGTTCCTGCGGAAATCTTCAAACAATTAGTTGCCAAATTATACTCGGAATTTTACCGGACAATTTCAAACGATACAAAACTGACAGAGACTGGCTCTTATGCCTTTAGTCTTGTTAGTTCTAACTGGCAGGAAGAGCTTCGGCTAAATCGGACTCACTCTGCCCAAGTGTTAAGTAGAGCCATTCAGATTCTTCCTGACGGTCTAGCCAAAACACAACTAGCGCATCGACTTTCTATCACCCGTATTTAACTTTTACTGAGGCAAACAAAACAAGGAGAACTTTGATGAAAAAAATAGTCCAGTTAGCTGCTTTTACTTTCTGTGCGACGCTCCCCAGCATACCAGCTTGGGGTTTTACTGTGACTTACGGTTCCTCGACAATTCATACGCATAGTGTTGTCAATAGCGCGGGAAACGTGAGGGTAACACTTGATCCAGATCCAATTCAGAATTCTAGCGAATTCTTTCTCACTACAAATCCATCGCAGGCTTTTAGAGATGCCATGACAAAATCAAAGGCAGCTAATGATTGGAAAAATGATTTAACTTTCAATTATGTAGATAGTTTAGGCAATGATTTGAATTTAGGTGGGAATCTGACCATCGATGTGTACAACGCTGCCTTCCGAACCGAAAGCAGCACAATCAAAGACAATATAGGAGGCGCACAATTACTCACGCATTATAATCGAGTAGCAACTGACCCATTGGCCAGCGACCTGTACTGGATTCAGGTAGTTACTACAAACCAACCGAATGGCGGCGAGACTATCCCTTACCCTGACGTATACTTGTCTCCCTATCCCCCTGGAGGCAGGCTGCCATTTTACTACACTCCTAGTGAGATAAATATTGATCCTAACCCTTATGTAGGTGTTAAACCCATTCGCAGTTCCAACTACACGGTGAATGGAATTAATTATGATTATGATATAGCCTTCTGGGACTGGCCATCTCGAACACCTAATGCTTTTTGGAGAGGAGAACTATTTCTAGCAACTTACGACCAAACCAAAAAGAAAGTCAATGTTTATGATGGAATTCAGTGGGGCTTTACGATTCTTGCTTCTTCATTAAAAGACTTTGGTGATGCACCTGATAGTTACAAAACTCTGTTAGCATCAGACGGACCGCGGTATCAAGAGGGAGTGCTTCAAAGGCTTGGAGGAGAGTGGGACGGGGAGTCTGACGGTCAACCTACGGTGTTAGCCAATGGTGATGACTTAAGTCTCTTAGGAGGGTTTCCTACCCCAGTTGATGACGAGGATGGGGTTATTTTTGGAGACAGTTGGGTAGATGTTATTTTCAACATCACTCGACCTGATGCCAACAAATACCAACTCCGTGCTTGGTGGGATACCAATGAAAATGGAGTCTTTGACCACACATCAGAACTCTACATTGATGATCTTCTTACTCGATCGCCTGGTATCTTTACTAAACGTTATAATCTCGGTTTTGACCCGAAGGATTACTATAGCCGCTTCCGCTTAACTTGGGACCCGCTAGATCTAGACGTTAAACCATTTGGCGAGTATTTTTCAAAAGCAGATTGTAACCCTACTGATGCTGCGGCAGGAAACTGCATTTCTCATGGCGAAGTTGAAGACTACGCACCCGTTCCCGAACCTACCTCAACTCTCAGTCTCCTTGCTCTTGGCACTCTAGGCACAGCTTCAACCCTCAAACGCAAACTGAAGCCATCCAAATCGACAGAAAAGGAAAAGACAAAAGTCTCCTAAAATCCCCCATAAAACCCCACAACATCCCTTCATTAAATGAAGGGGTTTTTGTATTTTACTTTCAGCGAGAATTTCTTGGAGGACGGGGGATAAATTGCTAGTTAAACGGCCGGATCGAATAAATTCAGCGTAGGTATCAGCTTCGATATCTAGGAGGGTTTCCCGAAGTTGTTCCATTGTTAATAGCTGTAATTGGGGATAACTATCGTTGAGAGATTGAATTTCCGCTTCTACAGTCTTTAACTTTTCTTTGACGAGATGCTGCTCATAACTAAAAAATTCGGGGGCAACATCGGGAGATTTATCTAACTTAGAAAGATAGTCTAAAACCCTTTTTAAAGCTACCCGTCGGGCTAAAAGTTCCGCATAGTTTTCTCGAATTGGTTGATCACCGATCAAGTCTAATCTCGATAGGAAAGTTTGAATAGTTAATCCCTGAACCAAAAGGGTAAAGAGAACAACTCCGAAGACGATATCGATGATATCCTGACGATTGGGAAAAATAACCGGCACACTTAAAGCTAGGGCAATAGAAACGGAACCACGCAAACCTCCCCACCATAAAACCGTTTTTTCCCGCCAATTAATTTTAGTTTCCATCAAGGCATTACTAACAGTTGCCAAAGCAAAGGTAGCCAGAAAACGGGCCGCTACCACGGCAGCGATCGTGATAAAAATTAAATTGAGATTATCGGCTAAACTGGAGAGACGAATTTGATCGCCGATGAGGAGAAAAACGATCGAATTGACAAAAAAAGCGAGAAACTCCCAGAATTGCGTGACTAATAGCCTGGTACGGGGACTCATACTAATTCTAGAGCCAAAATTACCTAAAATAATCCCCGTAGTCACCACTCCGATTACCCCCGAACCCCCGAACTCCTCGGTTAATAAATAAGCACCGTAGGCGGACACAAGCGTTAAAGACTGTTCCACTAGGGGTAAATCCAGACGTTGAGTCAGATAGGAGATACCAAAACCCACTAAACAACCCACTCCTACCCCGATACCGATAAAAGCGGCAATCCGGCTAATAGTTGTCTCTAAGGATAGACCACTAGCACCGAGGGGAATTTCCACCAAAAGAGCGAAAGCGACGACAGCGACCCCATCATTAAATAAACTTTCCCCTTCCAAAAGCACGGTGAGGTTTTTACTGGCCCCCAATTCGCGAAAAAGAGCGACAACAGCGACGGGATCCGTAGAAGAAAGGCTCGCACCCACTAATAATGCCGTAAATAGGGGTAAATTGGTCAATTCATCGAGGGCAAAGCCAACCCCGAAAATCGAGATAATTACGCCGACAATAGCGAAAAGACTGACGGGAATCCAATTATCCTTCAGATCTCGCCAGCGCGTATTCCAAGCGGCTTCAAATAGCAAAGGGGGCAGAAAAATTTCTAGAATCAGTTCGGGGGATAGGTTCACCAGACGGATATCGATGAAAGCTAAACCTAAACCGACTATCACTAACAATAGGGTGTAAGGAATTTGGCGAAACCAGCTAAAAATCCTCGAAACCGTGGCCACACTCAGGGAAACGGACAAAACAATTAGAAATTGTTCTAAATTTTGCTTAATAACTTCATCGGTAGCGGATTCTAAACTCATTGGGTGGGAGGCAATCGGTGAGCGGACGTGCAAGAAAAGAACAATCTAAATTATTATGACACTTTAGAACCAGTGATTTTTTCTCCTAAACCCAAGTTTTTCTGCTGGCAATTCCTTATTATCTATGTCCTTGACTATGCCTCAGTCTGCCGAGTCCTCCACGGGTGAGGATTTACCCCTAGCTATCTCACCCAGTAACGAGCAGTTAGAGAATATTAATAGCTATTTAAACCTGATTTTGGCGGCTTTAGTCTCTCTAGCTAATTTAGACTCCGAGTCTATCACCCAAGCAGCCCAGGAATTAGCCTTAGATCTGGATACAAGCGATCGCCTAGTTGCCCACTACTGGCAACCCCAGTCAAACCTCTCCCTAGCGGACATCCGTTCTCTAGTTCTCCTCCTCTGTCATCTAGCCCAAAAAAAGCAAGAGTTAATCCGTCGCGCCGTAATTCTCTTGGAACAAGTGGGAACTCAAGGACAAGAACCCCAAAAAACCACGCTTTTGGGCAATTATATCGATAATTTTCGCTTAAAATACCCAGAAATATCGGAAAATAATCTCAGCAATTCTAGCCTAACTTCCCTAGCCTGGAAATTATTAATCGATTTATTATTCTACAGCAGCCACCGCAGTCATCTCCTTCTCTGGCACACCCTTTTGGCAAGTAAAAAGTAAAAAGGCTATCAGCCTTGAATCAGTTATCAGTTATCAGTTATCAGATGTAAGTTTTCAGTTCACTGATTACTGATTACTGTTTACTGATCACTGAAAAAAAGCTTCCCAGTTCATAATTCATAATTCATAATTCATAATTCATAATTCCCACCGATAACTAAAAATGAGTAATCTAATTCGCAAATATACACCCCCCACCTGTACCCTAGAAATTTGGGGAAATAGTTCGCCTCTAGCGGTTTGGCTGGGTAAAAATGTCTTAAACGATGCCCACTTTCAATTGCGCTTTGATGATCCTAGATTGAGTGAGGAAAAACAGGTGACGATCAAAGGCGATCGCACACAATTACAACTACTAGGGGAAATTGTCGCTAATTATGTGCAGAATTTACTCTCTAGTCCTGTTTCTACCCTCTCTTTCGTGGCTAGTGGTTCCCCCGAAAGTCATCTTCCCTCCTTACCCTCTCTCCGTTGTCGGGGACTTCTCCAGCATCAATTATTTTTAGGTTCCCTCCTAACCGATCGGGATAAACAGGAGATCGAATTAACCACATCGCAATTATTCGATCTAGCCAATGCTTTAGGGGAATATAACCATGAAAGCCCCCTAATACCCCCATTAATTCGCCAGAAAACTCGAAAAAATGCCCTGATGTGGACGGGATTAATCGCCTCAGCCCTAATAACTATCGGGGGAATAGCGATCGCATTTTATCAACAGCAAGAAGTGGCCAACAATGATTTAACCATCGATCCCAATAGCGCCAAGATTCCCCAACCCTTGCCAACGCTGCCTTTACCCCCCACGGGAACGGCCGCCCCAAACCCGCAGTTACCGGCAAATTTGGGCAATAAAACCCCTTTACCGCCACCGCCACCCGTGGGAACCGTTCCAGCCCCAGTTCGCCCCTCTAGCGTCCCCCTGGTGATTCCGCCGCCCACTTTACCGCCGCCACCAGTCACGGGTTCGCTTCCAAGCGGCACGGCGATCGTAATTGAACCGAATAATCAGAAAATCCCGATTACTGCCCCCCCCGTCACCGGTGCTCAGGGTACAAATGCACTGGTAAATGTTCCCCCCACCACGATGAATCCGACTCCAGCACCGCCAAAATTGCCCAATTTACCGCCTCTAAGCCCTATTAACCCCGAAAATGCCAATTTAGACCCCAAACCGCCCACAAGCACCGCTAAAGCCCCAGAGACGAATTTACTAGATACAATTCCCCAAGTGGCAGAAACCAGAGAATATTTTCAATCCCGTTGGCAACCGCCGGAAAGTCTCAAGCATACTCTAGAGTACCGTTTGGTCTTAAATCAGGATGGTTCCCTAAAACAGATTATTCCCCTGGGACAGGCGGCGAAAATCTATCTCGATCGCACTAATATGCCCCTGCTCAATCAACCTTTTGTTTCTCCCCTCGATGTCCCCGGTAATCCCCAATTGCGTCTGGTGCTTGGTTCCGATGGTACGGTGCGGACTTTTATGGAACAGCTTTGACTCTCCCCCGCCAACCGCTCGCGCAGTGTAGCGGGGGATTCTTGGTTCATAGGCTCTTGACTAGATCAAACAGGTTTAACTGAACGACCCCCACCAGACCGCCTCCGCAAGCGTTTTCTAACACGGTCAGTCCGACCGCGTTCTTTCCTCGGTTCTCAATTACCTTCGCTGATGCCGTATCTCTCGGTTCGATGTGGCCGCAGGAATCGCATCGGTGAACTCTTTCCGATAACGACTTTTTACCAGTGAACGCGCCACAATTAGGACACTCTTGCGAAGTTCCATTTTTATCGACCTTAAGATAATATTTTCCCCGTTTCCAAACAACAAACGGTAGTATCTCGTTAATAAAACTACCGATACCCGAATCTAGAGATTGTTTTCTAACGATTCCTCTAGACCAGGAAACGAAGTTAATATCTTCAACGAAGATATTATCAGCAAAATCGCA
>VYKY01000171.1_pt1 | contig 21957 bp, 22 predicted proteins | sample 5114441 | NCBI WGS metagenome assembly VYKY01 (sample SAMN12291804, study PRJNA351875) | freshwater metagenome | isolation source: freshwater lake | place: USA: Michigan, Gull Lake | collected 2013-08-08 | reverse complement strand
GAACAGAGTAAATCTGTTAAGGCAGGTGCGGAACCCCGCAAGGGAAAGAAGCAGAAACCTAAATCGTGAGGTTTGGGAATCACCGTCCGTTTACGGCGGTGAGGATGTCAATCTGTAGAAGCTTACGTCCCAATACTCCTAAGCCGATTTCTGAAGCTTCGATCGATCCCAGTGCCAACAGAGCGGCAAACTCTCTAACATGACTATCCACCCTTCTCAGATTGCCGAAAGCTCTATCAATTTCTTCTCTAGCTTTATCACTATCGCCAGAGTCTAAAAATTGTTGTACTCTTCTAAGCATCGTTGTCATTCTGTTTGGGGCGAAGGGATAAAGGTCAGACCACTGCGAATTTCAATATCTACACGGGCGTTTTTAGTTTTACGTTTAGAATCCTGAAATGAGTGCGGTTGTGCCTCTGGTGTGACACCACCCTGCTTACTAGCATTTTTGACATACCCCACGCCGTAAACGGACGTGGATTCTTCTAGCATCACTGCTGAGAATTTCGGGCTTCGACGATGTGGACTTGAATTAGATTCCTGGCGAAATCCCACCCAGAGGTGGTTCTCTCCTCAGACTTTCGCGACCTTACAGAAGCCTGTTCTCGTATGCCCTACGATACAGTTCAAAACCTCTAAAATCATTGGTTTCTTTGGTACTTGACGCTTAGAGCTTTTACCTATAGGAGCATTCCCCTATAGAACCCCATAACTCTAGTTTTCAAGGTGCGTTCATCCAGCGATGACTGGGTTTTTTAAGCGGTTGCTTACCCTGCCCGCTATTCTTAATATCATACATCATATAAAGTCGCCCTAAAAGGGCGAGGCTTTAAACCCAATTTTTCGGTAACAAAGCGTTCAGCTTTTCTAAAAGCTTGTTTCCGTTCCTCTCGTTGAAATTCGCTGCATTGCCCTTTAATATTAGCAAGAAATGATAATCCTTCTTGAGCAGTCACAGGATTTTTTCTTGCCCAAGAGTAACTGTATCCACCCTCTTGCTGGATATCGTCTCCTTGAGCTTGTACCCTACCACGATAAGGTTCTGACGAACTCGACATATTAAATATTCAAATTTATTCATTTAAGACAATTATATAGTAATTATCAGCAAAAATGTCAAAAAAAGCCCAAATACTTGATGAGAATCAATTATCGAAAGTTTAGCTATAAAATTATGTAGAATGCTTTCGACGACGGACTGGGAAATTACCTGACAAAAAAAAGTTGATAGAACCAAAACGGTCTATCAACTCTTAAAATTATCTATTCAAGAACTAAAAATTAACGTTCTTGAAAGACGATTTTTTTGTCCAGGGAAGGACGGTTATTCGACTTAGAAGGATACTTATTGCCACCACCGCGGGGAGTTTTATTAATCACCGGTTTACTGCTCGCCGGTGCGGGAACTTCCCAATCGGTTTTCATCCACTGGGGACAATTTTGATCGTAGATCATTTGCAGGGCAGCCGCCGCGATCGCTTGGGGATCGTATTCTTCACTTAAATCCCGCACTAAGGGCAAGAAAGAAGCCATCCGTTCCCCCGATAAAGCCTCTTTTAGCTGATTTTGCAGCTTGGCTAGGCGTTTTGCTTCTACTTCGGCGCGACTAGGAATGGGACTAGATTCCAGACGTTGACGCAGACGCTGTTCAATCTGACGCAACAAACGCCGATCGATCGGTTCTACTAAAGATATAGCAGTTCCCGTTTTACCGGCGCGGCCCGTGCGGCCAATGCGGTGAATATAGGTTTCGGCATTATCCGGCAGATCATAGTTAATAACGTGGCTGAGATTTTCCACATCTAGACCGCGGGCCGCGATATCCGTGGCTACCACTAATTTAATTTTGCCCTCGCGGAAACGTTGCACCAGTCGTTCCCGTTGCACTTGGCTTAAGTTACCGTGGTATTCATCCACCGTTTGCCCCGCTTCTTGCAGTTTGCTGGTTAATTCGGCCGCGGTTTGCTTGGTGCGGACGAAAATAATCGCCGATTCTAGGGGTTCGATCTCTAACAGGGGTTGCAGGACTTTTAATTTCGTCCAACCGCGAGGGATCAGATAAATTTTCTGCTCGATTTTAGCAGGAGCGGCCTGGGGTTGAGAAACCGTCACAGAAACGGGAGATTTCAAGAAATTAGCGATTAAATCGCGGATTTCCCGGGGCATAGTTGCCGAGAAACAGGCGGTTTGACGGGTGGAGGGGGATGCTTGCAGAATTTTCTTAACATCATCGATGAAACCCATACTGAGCATTTCGTCCGCTTCATCGAGGACTACCCAGTTTAGGGATTCTAGATGGAGTTTTTTGCGATCGAGCAGATCGATTACCCGGCCGGGAGTCCCGACCACAATCTGGACACCTTTTTCCAGACTGCGGATCTGACGTTCCATGGATTGACCACCACAGACTGTCAGGATAAAGAGACGACGATCATCAGAGAAATCTTTGATGGCGCTGGCTACCTGTTGGGCTAATTCCCGGGTGGGGGTGAGGATTAAAGCTTGAACGTTAGGATTTTTGGTGTCCATGCGTTCCAGTAAAGGCAGGGAATAGGCGGCAGTTTTGCCGGTTCCCGTTTGCGACATTCCTACCATGTCATGGCCTTCTAACAGGAGAGGGATGGCTTTGGATTGAATTTCGGTGGGGGTGGTGAATCCAAGCGTTTCTAGGTGTTGAAGACGGCTATCGGATAAACCTAAATTGTTGAAACCAGTGGTCATAGGGATTGTTTTGTGGGAATTAAATTAGAAAAATGGAAAAATTAGACTATTTCGCCGTAGAGATCGTAGGTATCGGCCGAAGTAATTCGGACCTGTACGATCGCACCTAGAATCGCCTCCCCTGTCACATAAACCAAGCCATCCACTTCCGGGGAAAAACGAGCGGAACGCCCGATTAACTCCCCTGTTTCTGGGTTTTCCTGTTCGATGAGAACATCGACAGTTTGACCGATATAAGCTTGATTTTTGCGCTCCGAGATTGGTTGCTGAGTTAACATCAACCTTTCGCGGCGTTCGTCCATAATTGCCTGTGGCACTGGATTGGGCAGGTCAAAAGCGGCTGTACCTTCTTCGGCGGAGAAGGTAAACACCCCGACGTGATCGAACTCATGACGCTTGACAAATTCCAGCAGATGGCTGAAATGTTCCTCGGTTTCTCCGGGGAAACCGACGATAAAAGTCGTTCGTAAAACCGCGTTCGGGATAGCTTGCTTGATCCGCTCGATAATGCCATCGTTGACTCGTCCTTGCCAGGGACGGTTCATCGCCCGCAGGATGTCGGGATGGGAATGCTGTAGCGGCAAGTCTAGATAGGGTAAAACATTCGGGGTCTCTCGGATCGCCTCGATAACCTTTGGCGTTAACCCGGTCGGGTAAGCGTAGTGAACGCGAATCCAAGGTATATCGACTTCTCCCAGCGCTCGCAAGAGTTCCGCTAATTTGGGTTCGCCATATAAGTCTAACCCATAATTGGTTGTTATTTGCGAAATGAGAATTAATTCTTGGACTCCTTGGCCGGCCAATTGTCGCGCTTCGGCCACAATGGACTCGATCGATCTCGATCGCTGATCGCCGCGCAGGTGGGGAATAATACAGAAAGCACAGCGATAATCGCAGCCTTCGGCCACCCGCAGATAGGCGACTCCTTCGGTAGTGGTGCGATAACGGGGTAGATTTTCATCAGCGATAAAAGTGGGATCGGCGCTGACTTCCTTGACTCGTTCTCCCGTCTCTACCCGTTCCACGATCTCGACGATTTTCTGATAATCTCCCGTGCCAACAATGGCCACGGCTTCCGGCAATTCCGTCAGGAGTTCATCTTGGAAATGTTGGGCCATACAGCCGGAGATAATAATTTTTTTATTAGCTTCCGCCAGTTCCACGAGGGTGCGAACGGATTCTTCTCTAGCTGCTTGAATGAAACTACAGGTATTAACGATAACGTAATCGGCCAACTCCTCGTCATTATCTACGGGATAGCCAGCCTTGGCCAGCAGTCCTAACATATGCTCGGAGTCGATCCGGTTTTTCTCACAGCCTAGGTGTGAGATAGCGATGGTTGGCTTATTGCCCATGCGATCGAGTATCAACCAAATCTTAAACTTCTCTTTTAATGTTAAGACATTGTGAACTACTCTCAACGGATTTGAGAGCTTCCTGCTTCAATGGGATGCGCTTTCTACCTCGAAAGATAGCAAGTCTTACCTTCCCTCTACAGGCATCCGTCCTAGTTCCTAAGACCCACACTTTTTCTTGCAACACGACCCGTCGAGCTTGGTTATCGCTTAAGGAATAGTGGTCAAGACCTGTTTATGATAACATAGTTTTTTGGAATTGTCTATATACAAAGTCAGCATTCATGAGGGGAACTGTGGGGCGAATTACTTCGCCCCTTTAAAAGCCCTGTCCCATCGCACTAAGCGCTTCGGGACGAATGCTGACAGTAAGTTAAAATAATTTCCCCCCTGGGTCCCGTGGCTAGGCCTTGACCCTGTTAAAATGGGTGAGCGGCGCCTGGTTGGGGACGCTAAGAGTAGTAGACGCTGTGAACTTAATTGCAACTTTCAAGACAAAAAACCCGATTATTGGCGTGGTTCATCTCGCCCCCCTGCCCACTTCCCCCCGTTGGGGTGGTAGTCTCAAGACGGTGATCGAGCGGGCTGAACAGGAGGCGACGGCTTTGGCTGCCGGTGGTGTTGATGGTTTGATTATCGAGAATTTTTTTGATGCCCCCTTTACCAAGCAACAGGTGGATCCCGCCGTGGTTAGTGCCATGACTTTAATTGTTGATCGCATTAAAAATCTGGTGGTCTTACCGATCGGTCTTAATGTTCTCCGCAATGATGCCCATAGTGCCTTAGCGATCGCCACCTGTGTCAATGCCCAATTTATTCGAGTTAATGTGCTAACGGGGGTTATGGCTACCGATCAGGGCATTATTGAGGGTCAAGCCCACGAACTCCTGCGTTATCGGCGCGAATTGGGGTCTGAGGTCAAAATTTTAGCGGATGTTTTGGTTAAACACGCCCGCCCCTTGGCAACTCCTAATCTGACTACGGCAGTTCAAGATACGATCGAACGGGGACTAGCAGACGGGGTGATCCTCTCCGGTTGGGCCACCGGTAGCCCCCCCAGTTTTGAGGATTTGGAACTGGCAGTGGCGGCGGCCAAGGGAACACCGGTTTTTATCGGCAGCGGGGCTGATTTGGACAATATCGGGCGGTTACTGCCGGCTGCTGATGGGGTGATCGTGGCTAGTTCCCTCAAGCGTCATGGCAAAATTACTGAACCGGTGGATCCGATCCGGGTGTCGCAATTTGTGGAAACGGCCCGGCAGATCAACGATCAAAAAGCAAAAATTAATAATTCTCTCCCTTCTTTGCCTCTGTCCACATAACCCCTTGCTAGAATGGCGGATAGTTTCAGGGGATAGCGATCCTAAGTTTTTAGGAATTGAAAACGTCCTAATTAACACAATATCGTTACGGGATTTTTCCTTTCGACAAAGTACATTTCGATTTACCTTCGGACTCCTGAATTCTGCTGTAATTTAATCTAAATAATATTATGCGTCGTCGTTCTGTACCTTGGATTCATCGCTACTCCCGGCCCCTAATTGGGGGGGTTTCGATCGTGGGGGCGATTCTGACCGGCTATTTAACCATTACCAAACTGACGGGAGGGGCTGCTGCCTGTACCGCCGGGGCTAGTGATGGGGCTGGTTGTAGTGGTGTTCTTAATAGTCCCTACGCTACGGTTTTCGGGCTGCCCTTGAGTTTGTTCGGTTTTTTGGCCTATATGGCCATGGCGGTTTTTGCCCTCAGTCCTCTATTTATCAATGGGGAAACTCAGAAAAATCTCCGCAAAAGTTTAGAAAATAATACTTGGTTATTGCTGTTAGCGGGGGCGACGGCGATGGCGGTATTTAGTGGTTATTTAATGTATATTCTAGCCACGGAATTAAAGGAATTGTGTCCCTACTGCATCACTTCGGCTTTGTTCGCTTTAACCCTATTAATTCTCACAATTATCGGGCGCGAATGGGAAGGTTTAGGACAAATTATACTGCCGATGGTTGTAGTGGCAATGATTACTTTTGTGGGAACTTTAGCGGTTTATGCGGGAGTAAATTCCCCCACGGTGGCAGGAGGAAAAGAAGAAATTACCCGGCCAATGACAGCTGCTACACCCCCGTATGGTTGGGAAGTAACCACGGTTTCGGGAAAAGCAGAAATCGCCCTGGCTAAACATTTAAAAGCAATTGGTGCGAAGGAATACGGGGCTTTTTGGTGTCCCCACTGTTACGATCAAAAACAGTTATTTGGTAAGGAAGCTGGAGAAATCCTCAAAAAAGAAGGGGTTTATATCGAATGCGATCCCCAAGGGGTTAATGGTAATCCCCAAGCTTGTCGCGATGCCGGAATTAAAGGTTTCCCCACTTGGATTATTAAGGGTCAAGAATATTCGGGAACCCAAAGATTAGAGAAATTGGCGGAGATTTCTGGTTATACTGGCCCGATGAATTTTAAATATACAGTTCCGGGGCGCAAGTAGAAAAATATTGAGGGGTTGAACCTGGTTCAGCCCCGACATTTTATAGTGTTTGTTCTCTAGATAAAGTAGAACTTGAATTTTGTTCTTAGCAATAGAGGGAGATTGAAAGTTGCCAGATTTTGATCAACCTATACCCCAAGAAAAACTTGACATTATTGAGAAAAATAGAGCCAATTTATTTGCTTGGCGAGGTCAGTTTTCACCCCAACTGATTGAAACTATATTAACTTATTATTGCCCATCTAATTCGGTCATCCTCGATCCTTTTGTGGGTAGCGGCACTGTTTTGCTAGAGGCAAGTTATTTATCCCTAGAAGCTTATGGATTTGAGATTAATCCCGCTGCTTATATCATGAGTCATACCTATGAATTTATCAATGATTCTCAAAAAAAAGAAGTTCTTAAAAACCTGAGAAATATCATCGATCAAGAATTTCCTTTGAGAATTTTTGAAGTCAGTGACCAAGTAGAAAATTTAGTAGATAAATTGCAAAATACTAGGAATATGCTACCGGATCGGTCAAAGGTTTTATTTGATGCTTTGGTAATCATTCTTGATGTATGTAAGAATAAAATTACTCAGGAATTTATTCAGAAAAAATTTTCACATCTTAGCAATATAATTACTAATCTTCCCTACTCTCAAAAACCGATCAGGGTTGGATTATCTGATGCTCGTTCTCTCCCACTAGAAAATAATCAGATAGATTTTGTTGTGACTTCTCCACCCTATATAAATGTTTTTAATTACCATCAAAATTATCGTCAATCTGCTGAAATCTTAGGATGGGATTTACTCAAGATAGCCAAGTCAGAAATTGGTTCTAATAGAGCAAATAGGAGTAATCGTTTCTACACTGTAGTACAATACTGTTTAGATATGGGTGACATTTTAAAAGAACTGGCAAGAGTCAGCAAGCAGCAAGCAAGAATTGTTTTAATTGTAGGACAAGAATCTAACGTTCTTGGCGTACCTTTTTATAATGCTGATATTATTGAAAAAATAGGTATCAAAGCCAAGCTATTCCAGAAAGTATTAAGACAAAAAAGAAAATTTAAGAATAAATTTGGTAAAGTTATTATAGAGGATATAATTAATTTTATCAACTTAAATAATCAAGTTAGCCAAGAGGTAATAGAACAAATTTCTAGAGAGGTAGCATTCGAGGTATTGGAAAGCAGTAGGCTTTTTGTATCTTCAGAAAACCAGCTATGTTTAGAATCAGCAATTGCCAAAGTCAATAATATTCAAAGAACACCAATTTTAGATAAGAGATTATATATTGATCCTGTTAATATTTGAACATCAACAAAAATACATGAACGAATTTTCTCGTCCTCACTACACAAAAATAACTGCCTGTCTTAACAATCCTCGGTTGCCAGAATCTGATCGGGAACGTTTAGAAGAAGCTATTATAAAATATCGCCAGTGGATTATCGAGTTAGAATCGATTAATTCTGGTCAAGCAGATGCAGTAGAAAAGCTAGTGTCAGCTACTAACCGATATAAGCGTTTTATTGAACTTGACTTGATTTTTGATAGTTCAGATAATTTTTTGTATAGACAGAAAGGACAGTTAAAATTAGATAATACTATATTATAAGAATTTTTACCGCAGCTGGTTTTCCGTAGTTTACAAGGAATAGATAACTCTTTTGAATTGGGTCCAAGAAATACCTTCTCTGGACTAAGTTTCCTATCCTCTCTCGGCAATATTGGTCAAGGTGGTCAAGCAAATATTAGAAGCAAAAATCAGGATTTTATACTGGGCAAAAAGTTATATCTAAAGTCATCTTTTGAGCCAGAATTTCAAAATCATGAATTGATTGAGTCTCATCTTGGCTATGTTTGTGCAGAGTGCAAAACTAATTTAGATAAAACTATGTTTCAGGAAGCTGTAGCCACAAGTAGAGATTTAAAAATTGCCGTTCCTAACTCTTTATATTTTTTGATTTGCGAATTTCTTGATATGACACCAGTTTCAATAATTTCTACTCAAATTGATGATGTGTTAATTATACGAAAAACTAAGCGTATTCCCGCTAATCTTCGACAAGAGTATCGCTCCTCAAAAGCAAGACAGCTGCACAGACAGGAATATGTAGATTTTTTGGATGCTTCTCAATATTATCCCGATGTGTTTCAAAGGATGATCGATAAAATACAAACTCATATTGATAATACAAATCCATCACTGGATTTGATGTATAATCAAGATGTAGATAAGTTGCTAATTATTGGTTATGACTCAGGTAAATCTACAAAAAGCCGCTAATATTCTCCGTGTCACTACCGCAGAAATACTAACATGGCAAAAGAAAAAATTAATCAAAGGTCAGAAAATCAATCAAGTTGATTGGTTATTTAATCTGGATGAATTAACCAATTTTAAAAATAACCAATCCCCCAGAGAATTGATAATTTTACAAACTGTTGAGCCAACTAATTACACGGTTCTTGAATTATTTGCTGGCTGTGGTGGTATGGCTTTAGGTTTAGAAAATGCGGGACTAAAAACGCAATTAATGGTGGAAATTAACCAAGATTGTGTTAATACTTTAAGACTCAATCGACCGCAATGGAATGTTATAAATCAGGACATAAAAAAGATTAAATTTTCTGATTTTAGAGACAAAATAGATATTGTAGCTGGGGGTTTTCCCTGCCAACCTTTTAGTTATGCTGGGTTAGGGAAAGGATTAGAAGATTTGAGAGGAAGCTTATTTTTTGAATTTGCTCGTTGTTTACAGGAAGTACAACCTAAAATTGCTATGGCCGAAAATGTTCGAGGATTATTAAGCAATAAAAAAGGAGAAACCCTGCAATTAATGCTGCAAGCTTTACAGGAAATCGGTTATTATGCTGCTTATCAAGTTTTATCGGCTCAATTTCTCGATGTTCCTCAAAAAAGAGAAAGATTAATTATTATTGCCACCCGTCAAGACCTAAATATTAAACCGATTTTTCCCCAATATAGAAACTATACTATTTCTTTGAAAAAAGCTCTAGAGAATTGTCCAATTTCTCTAGGAGTAGAATATAAAGAAAGAAAAAAAGAGATTATGTCCTTAGTTCCCGCAGGAGGAAATTGGCGGGATTTGCCGATGGATATTCAAAAAGAATATATGAAAAATAGTCTCAAAAATCACGGCGGACGGACAGGATATGCTAAAAGATTATCTTGGGATGAACCGGCTTTAACTATTACCTGTAGTCCGGCACAAACCCAAACAGAAAGATGTCATCCCCAAGAAACTCGTCCTTTGACTGTGAGAGAATATGCACGAGTGCAGTCCTTCCCCGATGATTGGCAATTTACCGGTAACTTAACCTCTCAATATCGACAGATTGGTAATGCGGTTCCCGTTAATATGGCCTATCATCTTGGTGGCTGTTTAATTAATATGTTGCAAGGGGATTATTTCGGGGAAACACAGCCAAAAACTGAACAGTTAAGCATTCCGGGGTTAGAAGTTAATTAATTTTGACTAAAAGTAAATAGGGCTTGCTGAATAAATGTGAAATGTATGCAAGGTAAGGGTTTTAGGGATCGTCGCCCGTACTTTTTCAGCAAACCCTAACTATTCGTAATCACTGACACGCAAAAACTATTGATTTAGGATAAGTAGGGAGGCACAATTATTTGTAGGATGGGTTAGCGGTAGCGTAACCCATGCGGGCGTTGGGTTTCATGCCTCAACCCAACCTACGTTCTGACACGCAAAAACTATTGATTTAGGATAACAAAGACAATTATAATACTTTTAAATCACCGATAACTGTTTCAGTTTTATTGTTAGATGGTATAGGGAATCTCAATAAATGGATGTTGATTGAGATCAACATCTTGGCTATTACGAGTGACTAATTTGAGATTATAGTAAAGGGCGATCGCTGCTTGAATGGCATCGGGCAATTTCCATTGAATAACCTTTTTGTTAGGCTGTTTGGTTGCCTTTTTTTTGATTTGTTCACGACGGATTTGAATGACTAAATCAGTGATGTTGACATCTAAATCTATCAGGGGAAAATGGCTTAACAACTCTCCTGCTTTTTCAAAGGAATTATCATCATCAAAACCAATGAGAACTTCGGCTTTAGTAATGACAGAAATATAACTTTCATCTCGGTGAGCTTTTAGATAAACTGTAGCTTGGGTAATACCATTAAAATGGTCGATTAAAATACAGGAGTCTATTAATCTTCAAAATCTGCTTCTGTCTTTTCATCCTCAACTACTTGAATGTTAATGGCTAACTTTGTTCCTGCTTTAAAGGGTAAGTTAGAGAGGATAATCTTCTGAGAATGATCGATGGTTAAATAGGTTTGATAACTATTCATAATTATTGACACGCAAAAACTATTGATTTAGGATAACAAATACAATTATAATACTTTTGAATCACCGATAACCGTTTCAATTTCCTTGTCCTTAATAGAACTTAATATACTTCAATTTTCTCAAAAAAAATCGACCCGCCTAACGGCGAGAAAAAAGTTAAAAAGGCTGAATAAATAATCAGTTTTTAATAACCAGATTTTGTAGGACGGCGAGGAGTATAAATATTCATAAAACTGTATCTTAGGATACAGTTTAAGGGGGGGGGATGTGTATCATTCCGCTATCTGCTATTACGGTTTTGTTGGGCTGTTGCTTGACCTGGCTGCTAGGGAGAGATCATATCAACTGGTTAGGAAAAGCGAAAACATCAGCAAACCCTAAATACTCAATTTAAGATTATATGCCAATGATTAAAGTTATTTCTACAAAATGGGCAATCAGTGCTGCCAGCACTGCTATTACGGCTAGTGTTGTTACGATTATTGGAGGCTTTTCTCTTCCAAGTTTTGCTTTTACCATTGTTGGTCCTACAGGTGATAATTATAGAGATTCTGTAAATTTAACGAAGTTAGTGATCGTACCATATGCACCAGGCGCATTAGTAGGAACAGTGAAGTTAAATCCTACTCAAGATCCTAAGTTACATTGGGATAATATTTATCTAACCCCTCCAGATGTAGGCGCCGATATTTTTGATGTTTTCGCTGCTGATGCGGCAACTCAATTTGCTGGCTGGACAGCAAAACCGGGTGATGCTTTAGGGGGAACTCTAACAATCAATACTTACAAAGCCAGAGACTATGGAAATGCAGCGGAAGCTGTTCCAGGGGATGTGATTCCAGGTGGAGGGGCAGACATGGTAGCAATTTATGCGAGAGGAGCAGCAGATCCTGCTATTAAAGACTTACGGTTTATTAGCTTATTTACCGATAATAGAGGAGAAAATGGAGCATTAGTTAGTCACATCGATCCATTTGACAATAATGACGATCTTCCCTGGTATTACACAGAAGCACTAACAACAGCAAGTCAAAGACCACTCGGTGCGACCTCTCCTACCGCGATGCTGTTTAAAGATTTCCCTGGCGACACAATAACAAAAATTCCATTTAGTCGGGTTGTTCGCTTTGAAACTTACTTAGCTACCTTTGATTTAGAGACTAAAGATGCTACTATCCACGATGGTTGGAGATGGGGCTATGATATAACCGCCCTATGTCCTGCACCTCGAAAAGCACCCAAGATAAAATCATTAGATATCTTAGCTACCGCTCAATCATCTGACGGTTGTGCGGACTTTGGTGACGCTCCTGATAGCTACTCTACATTGCTAAATTCAGACGGTCCATTTTATCGAGAAGGTGATTTACAAAGACTTGGAAATCTCTGGGAGACAGAGCCAGATGGTCAACCCACAGGGCAAGCAGATGGAGATGATAAGAGTATTTTAGGAAATTGTGCTTGTACCGATGGTCTCTTATTAGACGATGAAGATGGTGTAATTTTTGGAGACAGTTGGGTAGATGTAATTTTCAATATTAATCGACCCGATCCTAACCTCTATCAACTTCGTGCTTGGTGGGATACTAATTACAATGGAGTCTTTGACCACACATCAGAACTCTACATTGATGATTTACTCACCCTAGCGCCAGGCATCTTTACCAAGCGTTATAATCTAGGATTCAATCCCAAAGCAGATGGTCTTTATAGTCGCTTCCGTCTTACTTGGGACCCGTTAGATTTGGACGTGAAACCGTTTGGTGAATATTACTCTAAAGCAGACTGTAACACCACTGATGCAGCAGCAGGAAACTGTGTCTCTCACGGTGAAGTAGAAGACTACGTTCATGTTCCCGAACCTATTCCCGAACCCAGTTCTATCTTTGGACTTCTCGCTTTCGGGGGACTCGGATTAATGGGACTTCGCAAGAAACGTTAATCCAATAGTTAGGGTTTGCTGAAAGAAGCTAGATACAATTGAGTAACGCACAGAAAACGGGTTTCTCGGAGAAACCCGTTTTCTACTCATGCACTCATGCAAAAAGGGGAATAAATAATCAGTCTTTAATAACCAGATTTAGTACAACTACCTCTTGCATGAGTTCCTATCCTCAGCCAGAAATTGATTTTGTCCGATTTTACTGTCTGGAGTCTGTAGGGTTGATTCATGAATCAACCCTACCCCAGCAGCAATTGATTTTGTCCGATTTTACTGTTCAGGGGGAATAACTTCTAACGGAATGCTTTCAGTTTCTCCCTCTTTGGATGGATTGACATCGGGACTTTTTTCTGCATCTGGAGTTTTTTCCACCGCTTTGGTTTCTGAGGTGGGGGGATTTTCGGGGGGTACTTCTGGACTGGGGTTATTTTCCGGGATGGGAGTGAATTCTACTGGGGTTTCGCTTTCAGGAGACGGGGAAACTTCAGGGGAAGCTTCGCTATTACGGGTTGTTTCCGCGGGAGTTTCTTCTATCCGGGGAGATTCTGGGGTAGTTGCGGGGGTAGTTGCGGGGGTATCTGGGGGGGTGTCTTCACTGATGTTTCGTTCTTCCTGGGGACAGGCTGCCGATTCTAAACCGAGATGACATCGGACTTCCTCCCGTCCCAAAGACACGGCAATTCCCGACACGGACATTAATAAAGCTAGGATGGGTAAGATATTCTTCATAAAATTAGACTTGATTCTACTCCTCGACATCACATTATCTATTTTAGATAGGATCGAACTGATATTGAGAACCCTTTGGCCCTTCATTGCCGCGATTAGCGCGCACCAGGGGAACTTGATTAAAAATGTTAAAATCCGTGGTGCTTCCCTGCAAGGTGATTCCTCGATTTAAAGTTTCGACTACAGTAGCACGGTCAGAACTTTTAGCGATCGCTTCTCCTAATACTTTCATGGTATCGTAGGCGGTAGCAGTACGCCAACTGACGCGACCGCGCCAACTTTTCAGCGCATCTTTGGCAAAAGGATCCGTTGCTTGGAAACTCCAAGGCACTGCTAGAACTAATCCGTCGATGCTATCTGCTCCTTGAATAAGGATATCGGGTGTATAAAGTTCATTTCCGCCTAATAAGAGCATTCCTGACGATTCTTGGGCAATAGCCACGGCTTGATTTATGCGATCGCCGTCTTTACTCAGGGCCAAAAATACCACCCTAGCGCCGGCTTTTTTGGCCTGATCTATGGCGGTTTTGGGGTTAAAATTGGCTTTAGTGGTGTCTATTTCCTTAACTATCTTGCCTCCCGGTTCTTTTATCGCTTTAGCAAAGGAATCCCTTAATTTTTGACTATAGGGACTATCGGAATTATAAAAAAGAACCACTGACGGAGAATTCTCTTGCTTACTAGCATAATTAGCCAAAGTTTTGGCCACCGCTTCCAGATAACTACCTAAAACTTCCTGAGACTTATCCTCAAGGGGAATAGTTTTCAGGGTTGATTTTCCCGTTTGACTAACACTGGTAGTCAGGGGAGAAAGAATCGCTAATCCTTCTTTTTCGTAACTTTCAATCGCTTTTTGACTAAAAGGATCGATTCCGTGGCCCATAACTGCCAAAACCTGACCGGATTGAATCAGATCATCGGCTATCGCTTTTGATTGTAACCCACCGCCATCATTAGCGATGACTATTTCCAAAGGATTACCAGGATTAGAATTATTAAACTCCTCTTGATACCTGGCCACACCTCGGAGAATTTCCTTGGCACTGTTGGGGTCGTTAGCGATGGGGACAACGACGGCTATAGTATTTTGATTACCTTTTTGTCTAGCTTTGGCGTTATTGTAATAGATTTTGCCCTCCGGGTCGTTTGCTTGGGGAGTGGCTGCTGGTTGGTAAGCTGCGATCGCATTTGCCCAATCTTCCTTTTTAAAGGCCGCTGCGCCTTTTTCTTTGTTAGGAGTGGAATTAAGCAGTATTTTCTCACCTTGGCTAAATAAATCGGGATTTTTAGCCGTATTACTCACAAAAGTTGTCTTGGGTTGCTTGTTTGGGGTTTCTTCCCCGACAACTTGGGGAGTATCGGGTTTGGGAATGAGCATTTGCAATAGACTCCAACCCCCTAAACCTGCGGTTAAAGCGGTAATTATCAAAGCGAAGGGAAGTAACCAGTTAGATTTTTGGCCGACTCTAGTTGTAGCACCCGGGGAGACCACAACCGTGGTTTTAACCGTCGTTGTTACGGGATCCATCGCTTCCCTAGGCAGGCCACAGATAGGACAATCAGGAGTAGTATTTTCGCAGGGTTCATGACCTCCCGCAATCGCTTGCGTATAAGGTTTACCATCTTTAGGGATACCGTCACATTGCCAAGTAGTCATAATCAGTTATCAGTTATCAGTTATCAGTTATCAGTGGGTAAGTTATCAGTGGGTAAGTTATCAGTTATCAGATTTGAGTTTTTAAGTGTGCAGTATGTGTTAAGTGAGCAGTATTAAATAGGGTTTGCGGCAAAAAGTTTTCCCTGGGGGTAGGGTGTGGGGTGTGGGGTGTGGGGTGTGGGGTTTTACCAGTTTTGAGGTGGCCAATTACCTAATTTTCAGGGAAAAAGTGCCTAAATTCCCCCCCGATCACTGCCATATCCAGTACTTTTTAATTGACAAAAGGTCTAAAAGTCTTACCCAACAAGGTTTTTAGCTTTATTCAGCAAACCCTAAATAGCAGTTTCTTGCCATCTTTTCACTGTTTACTGATTACTGTTTACTGATCACTGTTTACTGATCACTGTTTGAGGACGTTGTCGTAAGCTTTGGAAATAGAGGCCACCGATAAGCAGTAAAAAGAGGATATAAGCAACAATTTGACTGATATAGAGGTTTTGACGATAACCAAACAGAGATTTGAGGAGGAGTCCGGGGAAAGTGCGATCACTCAAAATTTGGGAACCGTCCCAAACTTGAAAACCGAGAAGACAGGAGGAGGGGAGAGAAGGACAGAAATTTTGATAAAAAGGGTCAATTTCACTTAAAAGACTGATTCCTGCGTCGATATGTTTCAAAACACCGATGAGTAATCCCGCAACGATTAAGAGTAGGAAAGTCCCCATAATTTGGAAAAAGAGACGGATATTAATTTTTACTCCCCCTGCAAATAGGAGAATTCCCAACAAAGTTGCGACACTTAACCCCGCTATCGCACCGAAGGTTTGTAGCTGCCAATCTTTTTGGAATTGGGCTAGGATAAAGAGAACTGTTTCAAATCCCTCCCGCAAGACAGCGATAAAAACGAGCAGAAAAATCGCTTTTCCTGCCCCATTTTCCGATTTTAAACCCGCTTTTACCGCATTTTCTACCTCAGATTTCAAATATTTGGCCTGTTGAGTCATCCAAATTAACATCCAACTCAACATCAAAACGGCAATCAGTCCAAAAGTGGCGGCCAGTAATTCCTTGAGCATTGGTACGAATGGACTAGGAGAGGCATCCACTTGAAAAAGGATTCCCCCTAGCAAAATACCGACCAAAACACTAGCGACTACTCCTGCACCAATACCACGATACACCCATGAGTTAAGTTGCGATCGACCCGATTTTTGTAAACAAGCGAGGACAATTCCCACCACTAAAGCGGCCTCGAAACCTTCCCGGAGAGTGATAATAAAAGTGGGTAAAGCGGAACTGAGATTCATAAGCTAGTCGATAAACTCTAACTTTGATCCTAGCTTAAGCAAAATCCCGCAGCATCTTGCGAATTTCCAGATTGTGTAATTCTTCTTGTCCGATCATACCGCGAGCGAATTCTTCTAGGTAAATACTGGCATCTTCGACGGTTTCTAGGAGTGCTTTGTACAAATCAAGGGATTTTTTCTCATGATTGAGGCTCTCACTCAAGATTGCTTTGATATTATGTTCATAGCTTTCCTCGATTGGGGCAATTTTTAAGCTAGGATGACCTTCTAAACCGGTGAGAATTTCCCCAACTTGTTGCGCGTGGGTGAGGGACTCCGTGGCCTGAGTCTGGAAAAATTGGACGATGGGGATGCGATGGGGCCCTGTCACCATCAGGGAATAGTGGGTGTAACGGACAACTCCCGCTAGTTCAAATTCCATGATTTCGTTCAGTTGTTCGATGGTTTTGTCTCTGTCTAGTTCTCGCATAAGATTCTCAATAATTTGTCTCTCATTGCAATTGTAGCTAATCCAGACTGGCTAAATAAATCTTAAAACCTTGTTGGCTAATATCTTTAGGCTTTTTTGCCGTCAAAAAAGTGCCAGATATTGGAGCAATCGGGGGGAAATTTTAGGCACTTTTTCCCTGAAAATGCCTAAAACCCCACACCCCACAAAAAACCTTTTCAGCAAACCCTAGGTACTGAATCGAGGCGATCGAGTCAAAAGGATTTTAGCTGGGGGAATAGCAACTCAAGAGGTCATTAAAGGTTTCATTTTGCCTTAAACCATCGAAAACAAAGTTATTACGCGCTAATTCGCCGCAAATATCCGGTTCTATGTCTAGAGCTTCCCGTAAACAGTCGATCGCTTTTTGTTGTTGACCGAGGGCGGCATAACAGCAGGCGGAATTATACCACGCATAGCGATCATCTCGATCGATTTTTAACGATTCTTCATAACAGGCGATCGCTTCTGTTAAACGCTGTAATTCCTGTAGGATCACACCCTGTTGATACCAGGACCAGTAATCTTGCGGTCGGATATCGAGGGCGGTACGATAATTAAATAAAGCCTCTTGGGGATTGCCCCAATCCCGGAAAGCGTCGCCGCGACGATACCAGGCCCAATAATCCCGGGGTCGCGCCCCTAGGGCCAGATCATAGGAAGTGATAGCGCGTTCGTAATTTTTGAGCAATCGATAGGCCTCTCCTTGCCGGTAGGCTGCCCAATAGTCCCCCGGACTATGACTTAAGGCTCGTTGAAAACAAGCGATCGCTTTTTCGTAGTCTTTTAATTCTTGCAGATAAACACAACCTTGATCGTACCAAGCCCAATAGTTATCATCCTTTACCTGTGCGGCGTTAGAGTAACTTTGAGCGGCTTCTTCATACATTCCCAAGTCTTCTAGTATCATACCCCTTTTGTACCATGCCCAATAATCATCTGGATAATATTCTAAGGCTTTTTCGTAGCTGATTAAGGCTCCAAAATAGTCCATTCTTTCTCTTAAAATATTGCCTTGGTCATACCAGTCCCGATAGGTATCCGGACGGCATTCGAGCGCTCGATAGACAGTAAATAGATAGGTCATAGTCATCAATCTCTAACAATTGCATCCGTCAGTCTTATCAGTTATCAGTTATCAGTGGGATTGTTCGGTGGGCAGTGGGGGAACTGGCGATCGCAATTGACCGCCATTCCTATTTATACTTTTAGAACAGGTCTAGATCCGTTAAAGCGCCGAGACTGCTAGAGGAGACTAACTTAGCGAATTTGCCGAGAATTCCCGTTTTATAGCGTGGGGGGTGCGGTTGCCAATGGTTACGACGACGGACTAATTCTTCCTCAGATACATTTAAACTCAAGAGACGCTGACGAGCATCAATAGTAATTTGATCCCCTTCCTCTACTAGAGCAATTGTACCACCTACTGCCGCTTCTGGAGCGACGTGACCGACCACCAGACCGTAGGTTCCCCCGGAAAAACGACCATCGGTAATTAATCCCACGGAATCCCCTAAACCGGCGCCGATAATTGCCGAAGTGGGGGCCAACATTTCCCGCATACCCGGTCCGCCTACTGGTCCCTCGTAACGGACAACCACCACATCCCCGGCTTTAATTTTTCCGGCTAAAATTGCCTCTAAACAGGTTTCTTCCGACTCAAACACCCTGGCGGGCCCGGTGATTACCGGAGTTTTCACGCCGCTAATTTTGGCCACGGACCCCTCTGTGGCCAGATTTCCTTTTAAAATGGCTAAATGACCCTCTTTATAGACAGGATTGCTAAAAGGACGGATAACGTCTTGGTCTGACGGCGGTTGGTCGGGAATATCGGCTAAAATCTCGGCGATAGTCTGACCGCTAATGGTGAGAGCATCCCCGTGCAGTAAACCATTAACCAGCAGAATTTTCATCACTTGGGGAATACCGCCGGCTTTATGTAGATCCACGGTAACGTAACGCCCGGAGGGTTTAAGATCGCAGATAACCGGTACACGCTGCCGGATAGTTTCAAAATCATCGATCGATAATTCTACCCCGATGGTGCGGGAAATGGCTAAAAGGTGCAGCACGGCGTTAGTGGAACCTCCCACCGCCATAATTACCGAAATAGCGTTTTCAAAGGCTTTACGGGTCAAAATTTGGCTAGGTAGAATCTGTTTTCTAATCGCCTCGACCAAAACCTTGGCCGATTCTTCAGTACTATCGGCTTTTTCCGCATCTTCGGCGGCCATGGTCGAGGAGTAGGGTAAACTCATCCCCATGGCTTCAAAAATGGAAGACATGGTATTAGCAGTAAACATTCCACCACAGGAACCGGCGCCGGGGCAAGCGTTGCGTTCGATTCCGATGAGGTCTTCTTCACTGATTTTACCGGCGCTGTACTGTCCCACGGCTTCAAAGGAACTGACTACGGTTAAATCGCAATCTTTGTAGCGCCCCGGTTTAATCGTGCCACCATAGACGAAAATAGCGGGAATATTCATCCGGGCCATGGCAATCATTGCCCCCGGCATATTTTTGTCACAACCCCCGATAGCGAGGACTCCATCGAGACTTTGACCATTACAGACGGTTTCAATGGAATCGGCGATTACTTCCCTAGAAACGAGAGAATATTTCATCCCTTCTGTTCCCATGGAAATCCCGTCACTAATGGTAATAGTCCCGAAAAGTTGCGGCATTCCCCCCGCTAATCTGGTTCCTGCTTCGGCACGCATTGCTAAATCATTAATTCCCATGTTACAGGGGGTAATGGTGCTAAATCCGTTAGCGATGCCGATGATTGGTTTGCTAAAGTCCTCATCCCCAAAACCTACCGCTCTTAACATGGCCCGATTAGGACTGCGTTGGGTACCTTGGGTAACAATGCGACTTCTGTAGTTATCTGCCATAACTTTATCTTTCTCCAATGGCGGCTGATGTGTGCGATCGCTGCTCAAGTTCTCCAATCGCACCTTTATTTCTATTTTCTGACTTTTGGCCGCTCTGAGCAGGTTTTGGGACAGCCCATCTCTAAAGAAAATATAAAACTGCGGGATTATTCAGGGGACAGGAGGCAGCCATCAGGAATCAGCAGTCATACTAAATCCGTTGAGTATAGGCTACTTATGAGGACAGGCACTCATGCAAAAGGGGGAATAAATAATCAGTTTTTAATAACTGGATTTAGTATAAAAAGTATCGGAGGGGGGGAAGCGCCAGAACTGCAAAAGAGCAAGTTTGAGCATTTGTACTAAAATTTCCTCTGGGCAGTTTCAATGCAGTACAGCTTATCGGTAAAAGCATCCATAATTAGGGTTTGCTGAAAAAATCAATTGGCTGCCGTGGGGAGCATGGCACAAGGGGAGAAGGATATTGTTTGAAGGTGGAACAAGACGCAATCGCCAATGCAGATGCAAGGGGTGCCAGGTTTGCGCCTTGGGAATATCACGGTTATTCAACCAGACATAATATTAGGCTGTTCATCTGGGAAAGAAAAGGATTAATTTAGTAATACACCGAGTCATCAGAACGTTTGTAGAAATTGTAGGATGGCTTGATGCCCAATAGGGTTGGTAAACCATCAGCATCAATACAAAAGCAGATTGTCCCATTTTTTTGTAAATGGTAAGCTTCCGCAACAAAGGTTAGTTTGAAACCCGCAGCCGTTGTTACCGTTAAAATTGTTGGTTCATTTTTGCTTAACAGTTCTTCATAAGATTTTTGTTCATACTCTTTACCAATCTTATCGATTTCTTGTCGGAGAATTTGATAATTACGAATGAGTGTCTGTCTTTGTTCCTTGCTTAAAGGAAGTAATTCAGCTAGTTTCATTGACTTTTCCTAATGAAAAAAACAAGAGTTCATCTAAAGGTAACTTGTTAACGGATAAATCATTAATATTATTCAATTTATTAGTGATTTTAATTGCAGGAAAACGTCTAAGTTCATCTGACCAGTATGTTAATATTCCCACTTCTCCATAAACATAGATTTGTGCCAGCCAAGATAAAAAATCTCTCAGGATAGCATCAGACATAAAATAAAATCCCCAATCTATTACATAATAGCGATCACCGATATTATCTGGCAAATTTAAATTAACCTCTGGATGTTTCTGAAATTCTGACAAGCTATATAGAGCATAATTAGACAGACCGCAATTAGAAATATTTGCCGCCTCAGCTTCCGCCAGCCATGAATCTAGCTTTTGCCCAAAATGCTTTTCAATTCGCAAGATTTTTGAGGGGATTAATAAGCAAAATTTAGCACTCATGGTTGTTGACTTTTACCTAACCGTAAGAATGGGACACTTGAAAACAAATTTTAGATGTCTGTGGGTGATAGTAAAACAAGAGATATTCAAAATTAGTAGTATTATTAATATTTAATACTGATGGTCTTCCAGTTATTCCATAAACATCAGTTACAGATGCAAATGGTTGTTGGTAACTACAACCTTCTTCTTGTTTCCAAAAATTTACCTGATAGGAAGGAAGTAATGTAAATTTTAACGGTGAACCCCAGAAGCAATTTGTTAAGCATAATGTAAAATTTAGCATTAATCAATCACCGTCACTTTCTTCATTAGACCTCGACCTAATATTATCTTAAGACCAAAAGTCTTTCTAGTTAAGGAATCTATCCGAATAAAAATTATTTTAATTGCCTCATATTTTTTCAGTAAAATTGAATTAGAAACGATAGATATACATTTTGGCTATTGAACTATTTATTTAGTACACAGATCAAAAGCAAGCTATGACTGGGTTATAATTTTTGGAGATGTCTATTTAGTATTTCCTGGGACTGTTAACAATTCTGGCGCTTGCACTTGATGGCTAATCCTAGAGTTAATAATAGTCCCAAAAGAGTATCAGGTTCAGGAACTTTGGCCATATTGGTAAGCTTGATATTATCAACTAATAAAGCCGAATTGATAGTGTTATCTC
>VYKY01000089.1_pt1 | contig 22742 bp, 14 predicted proteins | sample 5114441 | NCBI WGS metagenome assembly VYKY01 (sample SAMN12291804, study PRJNA351875) | freshwater metagenome | isolation source: freshwater lake | place: USA: Michigan, Gull Lake | collected 2013-08-08 | reverse complement strand
TTTAGCTTTAACTTTAAACTCTAAGACAAACATTTTACGCAGGGGGTACTTAGATAAAATCAGTATAGCACAATAAAAGTTAAGTTAACAAGCTATAGTTTAAAAAGCCGTCCTTTTAGGACGGCTTGACGTTTGTGTTAAAAAGAAAGTAAATGAGAAAGCTAGTTTGCTCGCTCCCACAGTCTTTGAATTTCCGCTATTGTCCGACTATTGGGGGATTGAATTAGAGTAACCGATGGATTCACCTCTATTCTCTGAATATTTTGGCTCCAGGGGTTTTCTGGCACGGACATAATATCGATCCCCCCGATGACGGGACGGAAACCGTAGCGGACAAAAACTTGTTGTTGTTCTTTTGTGCGGAGAAAATCGATGAATTTTACGGACGCCCGCCGCTGTTCCCCATCGGTATCTCGACGGATAATCGCCGCGGTTGGGGTGATCTCCACGTTCGGATCGAGGTAGTATACGCGATAGGGAGCTATTTGATTTGCTCCCGACTGCTTCTGACGGTAAAGTGCGATACTTTCGTATACCGTGGCCACGTCTGCGTCGTTGGCTCCGCGGGTGATGAATTCCTGCAAAAGAATATCGGTTGATCGAGGCGGTTGGTACAGCGATTTTTGAATGATTTTAAAAAGCTCTGTAGTTTGTGGAGAATTTAAATCCTCACCGTTCGCCCGGGACCAGAGGAAAAGAGTCAGCAGGCCGCTATGGGAACGGGTCGGATCGGTCATGAGAAAATCAAAACTTCCCCAATCAGGTCTCCCGCCCATTTTTGCCCAATTTCCCGCCTCCATCGCCCGTTGAATTCGCTCCCAACGGAAACGGCCGTCAGGAAAGAGCGCGTCTCCCCGTTCCAGCCAAGCGATACCCACGAGAAGCGTTTTGGCGATCGGGCGCGGGGTCTCGTAAAAGGGATCGCCCCCGTCCCGGGTCGAAAGGCGAGTTTTTAATTCCGTCAGTAATTCACCGTCGGCGGGAATGAGAATCGTGGGTTTAAAATCATTTTTCTCGTCCACGAATTTATTAATTATATCCTGCGATCCCTGTTCTTTAATCTCGATCGCAATGTCGGGATTTGTTTTCTCGAAGTCTTCCTTTAGTCGCGTGAGGGGTTCCGTTAATTCCGTTCCAGTGACGATCACTATTCTCGTTTCTAATCCGGGGATAGGAATGTAAGCTAATCCCAACGAGACTAGGGCGATTAGGGAGGATAGCCATAATTTTTTTTTCTTCTTGGCGGTATTTATCATATAGCAGAATTCAGGAGTTAAAAGACAGAAGTGAGGAGGAAAATCGTTACCTAATCAAGTTTTCACCGCTGAAAGTGTACCTCTTTAATATGCAAAACCTCTAGAGATTAATGAGTTAAAATGTCCAAGTTACTCCCTGCGCTTCGCAATCGATCGCACAACTCCTCCACCTCTCGAACCCGCTCCCTATTGGGACGACTCGATAGCCGGATTTTATTCTGCAATTCCTGTAGGATGCCCGCAGTGTTCTCGATCATTACCCGTAGGTTTAATAGTTTAGCTAGATTAACCGATCCGCTGGTTCTGACGAGTTCTAGGTTTCTCTCTAAACTCTCCACCAATTCCCCAGCCTGTTGGCGGGCGATTCCGGTACTGTTGGTGAGGCGAGCGCGGGCTGAATCTAAGTCCGCCTCTAGTTTAGCGAGGGATAGAACCGCTGCGGAGCGCGGTAATCGTCGCTCTAGTTCTTCGATCCGGTGCGGGATATCGGCGATCGAACTACAGGACTCCTCTATGCGAACCAATAACTCTAGATAATCCGCTTCGTGACCCAACAGTTGACCCGCCTCGCGACGAACGGCCTCCGCTTTCTCGGCTAAACTTTGGACTGAGGCTTTTAGGTTAGTTAATTCCCTTTCCACTTCCCGTTGCGCCGATTTTTCGGGGTCGGGTTTTCTGGATTTACAATACATTGCGGTGGCGGTGGCGACGATGGCGGCGGTGGGCAGGATAACGAGATTCGGGGTTTTCAGGAACCGAACTCCCGCCACGAGAACAATTCCCCCGACTAGGATCGCGAGCGGGTAATCAAAAGGATTGGTTAGTTTGACCATAGGGTTTAGAACTCTAATTGCAAATCCCCCATCACCGTGGAGATCGTTTCGGGGTCGCCTTTACGGTAGTATCCACCGTTTTTATCAGCGATCGTTTTGAGAACTTCTGGGTTAAATTCCCCTTCATTCCCGTAGCCAATGGTGAAGACGGCGACGCGTTTATCGGAGGCGAAACCGCTTTTGGCTAATTCTTGAGCGAGGAAATCGAGGGGGTGTTTCGATCCCGAATCCTCCCCGTCGGTGAGTACGACGATCGCGTTGATCGCATCGGGGCGGAGATTTTGTTCTAACCAATTCCGAGCGTAGAGAGTCGCATCGTAGAGTGCGGTTCCCCCCCCCGCTTGCAGACCGGAAACAAACTGTAGTCCTCGCTCTTTGCCCGCCGGGGTTCCATCTACCAGCACGGGGGGACGAATCGCCGAATCGAAATCAATCAGGGCGACTTTTTCCTTTTCTCCCAAACTGTTGATATAGCTATTCAGGGTACTTTGAACCGAGGGGAGTTTATCTCCCAGCATGGAACCGGAAGAATCAACAACGATGACCACGAGGGAGGGTTTTTTTGCGTATTCCCGCCAAGACTGTAACATCGCCTCCACCACCTCCGGTTTCGGCGATCGCAGGGAGTCATAGCGAGCGTTCGGATCGACCCCGTACTCGGCGGAGAATTTCGTCCCGAGTTCTAACCCCGGAACCCCTGGCCGCAATCCGAGTTCGGTAGCAATTTTCTGCACCTCGGTACTGCGGAGAAACTCGATCGTTTTTTCGGCGGCGGCTTTTTCATCGGTACTCACCCAGGGTGCATTCGGTAGGATCGCCCGCATATTCGAGGTGAAGGTGGCTTTCGGATAAATCGCCTCGAAGCGTGTTCCTGTACCCCCGCGCCCTGCGTTGGCCTCGATCACCGAGGATTCGTACACGGAGGCGATCGAAGCCCAGAACGGGCCGTTTTTCGCCATGTCGTTGGCAATTTGTCCGGTAGAAACCCCGTAACGGGTGATTTTACTCTGGATCTCCCGCACTTTCGGTTGATACTTCTGTACGTCGCTAACGGTTAGGTCTTCGGGACGTTTTCCAGATACTGCGGCGAATTGAGCAACGAGACTCTGTAACCCCGAGTTAGAGCGGATCGGTGCGCCCATGACGAAATAAAGCGGTAAGCTCTGGTTATCGGGGGCGAGATCTTTATGGGTTTTCGCCGTGAGCAGGGATTTATAAAGGTCGCTTTGTTGTCGCACCCCCCGGGCTAAGTCCGAGGGAACCATAAAGACCATCGGGCTGGAGGTTAATAGAGCAGCATCGGCGACCCCTGGAATATAGTTCTGGCCTGGAAATAGGGCGGCGACCTGCGATTGCAGTTGAGCCTGATAAATCTCGCCATCGACGGAGATCAGGGTGGGAAAGTCCGGCGCATCGGCTGGTAAACTTCCCTGTTTTAACTGGGTCGCAAGAGAGACTACATCGGAAACCACATCCCCGCTTCCTTTGGCTTCGCACTTGAGATAGTAGGGTTTACCGTTCTCTAGTTTCGGATTCTGTCGGTTTAGTTTCTCCGCAGCCTGATCGCAGAAATCTTTCAGGGCGCTCCCGACGAGAAATTTAACCTCGATGCCGTTGGCACGGGGATCGCTGCTCCCGCAGGAACTCAAAATCACGAGTCCGAGAATGACAATGAATTTTCGCCTGATCTGGTAACTCATAGGGGTTTTGTAGGTTGTTATTATTGAACTCGTTTTAACATTCTTTCCATGATTTACCCGTATTTTTAATTATCGATGATCATTTATGCAAGTGAGTAATTATACTTATCCATAAAACTGGTTTCTAGCAAGGCTTTCAAAATAGCTTGACATAAAAACCTGATTTAGGGGTTACAAAGGTGAGATGCTCCCGCTCTCTTGTTCCCAGTGTGATAGGATTCTCTAATCATCAAAAGCGGCAAATCATCGTAATCGAAAATTTTCAAAGTTACTAAAACCGTAAGCTTGTCTTTTAATCAGTTTGATTTTATTATTTATCCCTTCAGCTACACGATTCGTCGAATGAAGTAGGGTATCTAAATCGGATGCCCATAGTCATCTCCTGCTATAGTGTATCCTGTTGTACTATTTTAACACAAAACTCAAGAGAGCCATCCCCCTTTTCCCATGACTAATCATCTGGCTGAATCTGAAAGTCTTTACCTACGAAAACACGCCGAAAACCCGATCAATTGGTGGTATTGGTGTGACAGCGCCCTAGAAATTGCCAGGAGAGAAGATAAACCGATATTTCTCTCGATCGGTTATTCTAGCTGTCATTGGTGTACGGTTATGGAAGGAGAAGCTTTTTCCGATCAGGCCATTGCCGATTATCTCAATCAGTATTTTTTGCCGATCAAAGTTGATCGCGAGGAAAGACCGGACATCGATAGTATCTATATGCAAGCATTGCAGATGATGGTCGGTCAAGGGGGTTGGCCTCTGAATGTCTTCCTAACACCCGATAGTTTAATTCCCTTCTATGGTGGTACTTATTTTCCCGTGCAACCGCGCTTTAACCGGCCCGGTTTTCTGCAAGTGATGCAATCGATACGTCGTTATTATGACGAGGAAAAAGACAAATTAAACAAATTTACGGCCGAAATGCTGGGCGCACTGCGTCAATCGGCTATTTTACCGCGAGCAGAGACCAATTTAGCCGCTCCTTCCCTTTTAGCCACAGGAATCGAGAGAAATACGGCGGTGATTCAGGTTAATCCCAATAACTACGGTCGGCCCAGTTTTCCGATGATTCCCTATTCTAATCTGGCTTTGCAGGGCAGTCGCTTTGGTGACGATTTTGAGGATTCCCTCCGGCAAGCGGCCTATCAACGGGGGGAAGATCTGTCCTTGGGGGGAATCTATGACCATGTAGGGGGAGGATTCCATCGTTATACGGTGGATTCGACGTGGACAGTTCCCCATTTTGAAAAAATGCTCTACGATAACGGGCAAATTGTCGAATATTTAGCCAATTTGTGGAGTGCCGGTTATCGAGAAGCGGCCTTTGAGAGAGGGATTAAAGGCACGGTTAACTGGCTAAAACGGGAAATGACCGCCCCAGAAGGCTATTTTTATGCGGCCCAGGATGCCGATAGTTTTCAGAATGCCACGGATAGAGAACCGGAGGAAGGGGCCTTTTATGTCTGGTCGGATTTAGAGTTAAGGGATTATCTCTCGATCGAGGAATTAGGACTGCTGCAAGCTAATTTTACCGTTACTGCCGAAGGGAATTTTGAGGGTCGTAATGTCCTGCAACGTCGGCAAGGGGGAGAATTATGGTCGGAGATAGAAAATATGCTCGATAAGTTATTTATTCGGCGTTATGGCAGTTCTCAGTCCCAATTAGCTCTTTTTCCCCCGGCCAGAGACAATCAAGAGGCGAAAACCGTTTCTTGGCCAGGACGGATTCCGGCGGTAACGGATACGAAAATGATCGTCGCTTGGAATAGTTTGATGATTTCCGGTTTGGCCCGGGCCTTTGCCGTCTTTGGGGAACCTTTGTACTGGCAAATGGCTAGTCAAGCGGCCGAGTTTATTCTCAAGCATCAGTGGTTAGATGGACGTTTTCAGCGCTTGAATTATCAGGGTCAGGCCTCGGTTTTAGCCCAATCGGAGGATTTTGCCTATTTTATTAAGGCTTTACTGGACTTGCAAACGGCTAATCCCCCAGAAACTCGCTGGTTAGAGGCTGCTATCGATCTACAAGGGGAATTCGACCGCTGGTTTTGGTCCAAGGATGAGGGAGGATATTTTAATACCGCTTCTGATCATAGTCTCGATTTGATCGTGCGGGAACGGGGCTATACGGATAATGCCACCCCTTCGGCCAACGGAATTGCGATCGCTAATTTAGTGCGTCTGTCACGATTGACGGAAAATCTAGAATATCTCGATCGGGCCCAAAAGGCCTTGCAATCTTTTAGTACCATCCTAGAAGAGTCCCCCACCGCTTGCCCCAGTTTATTTGTCGCTCTCGATCACTATCGTCACGGTTTCTGTCTGCGCGCCCCGGAAAGCTCGATCGAGCCGCTGTTAAGTCGCTATTTGCCCACTGCGGTGTATCGAGTCGATGCCAGTTTGCCCCTTAGCACATTTGGGTTAATTTGTCAAGGGTTATGCTGCCTTGAACCGGCAGAAAATTTAGAACAGTTGCACCGACAAATTGCCGGAGTGATGGCAGGGGAGTCAATACGGCTCGGTTAACTTAAAGATGGTGCGTTCCCCATGATCAAACGATGGAGTAACAAGGATTGCATCAGGGAACGCACCCTACTCGTGACAGAGCGATCGCACTCTCCCTAACGAGCGATTCACGCAGTTGGCGAATCTCCATTCCTACAAATTACAATTGAGTTAAGATATTTATTTAATTTAAACAGGTGAGCGATGAAATCAAAAGTCAGTATTGAAATAGAAAAGAGAGAAGGAAAATATTCTGCTTACAGTCCTGAAATTGAAGGATATATAGCAGAAGGAAATTCTTTAGATTCAGTCATTGATGCTATAAAACAAGCCATCCAATCCCATTGGCATCAACAAGAAGAAGAATCCAGCAAGACAACGGCCCAATCGCTTCTCGAACTTTTTGAAAATATTACAGCCGGCATGACCGAAACAGAAATCAACAATTTGCCGAGGGACGGCGCACAAGAACAGGACTACTATATCTATGGTATTCCTAAAAGCGATTCATGAGAACTATCTTTGCTGATACATTTTATTGGACAGCATCCATCAATCCTAGGGATAATTGGCAGGGTCAAGTAATTGCTATTACTCGCAGATTAGAACAATTTTGTCTCGTGACAACTGAAGAAGTTTTAGCAGAAACTTTGACTTTTTTTTCAGCTTACGGGAGTCAGATGCGACAACGTGCTTGTCAACTGGTTCAAGGAATAATCAAAAATCCCAATATTCAGGTAGTCCACCAAACTCATGAATCATTTTTAGCAGGTCTAACTCTCTACCAAAATCGTCCTGACAAAGAATATGGTCTCATTGATTGTATCTCTATGCAGACGATGCGAGAACTGGAAATTATCGAGATGTTGACCCATGATAAACATTTTACTCAGGAAGGTTTTGTCATTTTGCTATAGTGCGATTCCTATCGATTTTCAAGGTATTTAATCAAGTCAACAAAGGGAAAAATAACCCCCCTCAACTGACTGAATGAAGGGGCATTTATGGTATTTTTAGAAGCAATTTAGCCGACTTTTATGGCTTAAGTTTGCGCTTGAGGGTTGAAGCTGCACCTAATGCACCAAAGGAGCCAATAGCTAAAAGTCCAGCAGTTGAAGTGGGTTCAGGCACTTGTATAGCCCCTTTGCAGCTACCGGGGCAACCGCCATAGTAATGGCCTGCCGGCAGGCCAAGGGGGAAGTCGATACCAAAATCCGACCGGGTGAATACTTGATAATCTTCATTTTTAGTACCCCCTACATGGAAAGCTAAACCTCCAAACGAAAATTTACCTGCTGTATTCCCAGCTGGAAGCACTCCCGGAGCAAAGCCACCATTGGGGTTGAAAAGGTTATCCGTCGGCGAGTGACCAATCCTGTCTGTGACTGGAACACCATTGACAGGTGCATTAAAAACGCCAGAGCCTGCGGGAAGCATTGCAGTAATAGGGTTAGTGATGCCGCCTTCAGTCTCCGTTCCCGTCACTGAAAGGATCTTGTAGCCTGTAAAGGTATAGGCTGGAACCGGGTTTGGTTCTGTCCAGGCGTCCCACCCTGGGTTAGAGTAAGAAGGGGCGTTTATTGTTGTAAGCGTGTCCTCCGTAGTCAGATTCAGATCAAATAAATCACCGTCCGGAAAAGTTTTAAAGACGAATTTGAAGCTAAGTTGAGCAGCGTGAGCAGGACTTGTGGATAGTCCGATTAGTGCAGTGGTTACAGCCGCTCCAAAAATCGTAGCTGAGATGCTATTTTTCATTTTTTTTCTTCTCAATAGTGCAATCATCCCCTCGCAGCCAGGTCAAGCAACAACCGAACCCAACACCAAGAGGAGATAGCAGAATGATACGCACTACCTATTCTCTGGGGAATCTATCCTTAGACTGATTTGAAAAACTCCAAAGGCAGACAACAAAACTGTACACATTACACCCCCAGAACTGTATCAAAAGCTACTATTTAATAAATCTTTACATTCCTCTCCCCTTAGTCCCTCGCCTTCGGGAGCGATAGGTTAGTATAGAGTGGGTGAAAACAATTTTTCTCCATTGATTTCGGGTGTCTCATGCGTATTCAATGGGATGAAGCCAAACGACAGCGAGTTTTAACAGAACGTGACATTGACTTCACTCGGTTAAACGATCTGCTTTACAAACCTTACATCGAAGACCAACGCTCTGAGCAGCCAGAACAATATCGGATTGTTGGCTTTGCGGGCGGAACGTTAACAACATTCATCGTAGAATACAGAGTCGATGAAGTCGGTGATTACATTTGGGTTGTCACCGCTTGGAAATCAACTAAACAGGAGCGCAAAAGCTATGAGGAAACAGTCAACTGAAATTAAAGATATTGAGGAAATTGCTCAACAAGCACATCTAGGGAAAGATGTCTCTGAGCATTTCACAGGTAATTTTCAGGTTAAGCAACAAATTAATCTTGATTTTCCCCCGGAGTTACTAGGAAGCATAGATGTAGAGTGTCAATTGCAGAACATGAATCGTCAGGATTGGATCAAGATGGTTTGCGTTGAAAAACTCCGTGCAATTCAATCTAGCAGAATAGCCAATAGTGTTTAGTGGGGTCAAAGTATCCTACGCTACAATTTAATAAATATTTAGGGCTTGCTGAATAAATCTAAAAACCTTGTTGGGTAAGACTTTTAGACTTTTTTCCCTCAAAAAGTGCCTACCATTGGAGTGATCGGGGGGAAATTTAGGCACTTTTTCCCTGAAAATTAGGTAGTTGACCACCTGAAAATCGGTAAAACCCTACACCCCACACCCCACACCCCACACCCTACCCCCAGGAAAAACTTTTTGCCGCAAACCCTAGATAATCAGTCTTTAAGAACTGGATTTGGTGTAATAGCAAATCTGTTTTTAATACCATGATTAACTCCCAATCCAACTTTAAAAACCCAGTTGGGTATTGTTCCACAACTTCCCACTATCCTGTACCTTTTAAACAGGATTTAGTCTTAGGTTGATTTTGCCAGGGCCAGCCAATGGAGGTGAAAGATTGCTTGATAGATGGGATTATGGACCCGCAGCCGGCCTTCGTCTTTGATCACTAACCCCGATAAAAGTAACTCTTTTTCTGGAGGGCTATCCTCGGCAATCACCTCTTTTTCCCTTAAAATCCGTTCATAGAGTCTCAGGAGCAACTGGGAGCGATGACTGTTGAGAAGCCGATCGCGAATAGTCCGCAGATGTTCCGGTTCATCCTGAGCTTCCCAATTGTCAATGATCTTCTTCTGTACCAAGTCCTCAATCCAGAGGGCCTCACCATTGGGGGGAATCGGTGCGGCAGCGGTGCGAATTAACTGACAGAGTTTTTGGGTCAGAAAAGGTTGACCGTTTGTCCAAGCAAAGACTTCTTTTAAGACAGTTTGCGGGTTACTAACTTTCTCGGCCAATCCGCGCAGTAAAGGCTGGGCTTCGTGTTCCTTAAAACCCTCCAATTGAATCGAATGACCGATATTAAAAGGAGTGATTTGGTGGTCGGTAATTAAATCGGAGGGGGTGACAACACCGAAGAAAGCGAAGGTCAAACGCCGATAGAGCGGGTTAAAACCACGCTGGTTATAGCAGGAACGAATCAGGGCAAAAAAGTCATTAACCGTGAAATTTAAGCCCAAAACGCTATCAATTTCATCGATAAAAATCGCGATCGGTTTCGGGGGAGAACCGTCCACTATCCCCACTTCCAGCAATAACACTTCTTCGATAAATTCGCCCAAGCGCTGTACTGCCGAGACATCTTCCCGTTCTTGCCACCAAGCTTTGAGATTGACCCTTTTGAGCAGTCCAAAACGTCGCCCTAACTCGAAGGCTATCCCCTTGTACCATTGGTCGGGAGTGACATTTTCGCTGCCGATGCGGGTTAAATCAATAGGAGCGCAACAGACCCCCTCGTGTTGGAGGTGGTCGATCATGCGTACCATTAAACTAGACTTGCCCATTTGACGGGGATTGAGGACATAGCAAAAATCGCCGCGTTTGAGGGCTTTATAGAGATAACGGTCGGCGGCGCGGACCACGTAGGTGGGGGCATCCATGGGTAAACTGCCCCCCACTTGGTAGTCAAAGGTGCTAGATTCTTCGCTACTTCTGAGCAGTTCATTTTCAAACAGTAATTCTGCTTGGGTGGCCTTGAGAATTTCTAGGGTTTGGCTGAGTTCTAGGGTGCGCTCCTGCACTTTCTGTTCTAGGGTGCGGCTATACTCGGCTAATTCTTCGGTAAAGCGAATCCGTTCCGCTTCCGCCTGTTTTCGTTCGGTAATATCGGTAAAAGCGGTGATCGCATAGATAATTTCTCCTTTTTCGTCAAAAACGGGCGTGGCATACACTTCTAGGGGAATAATCTTCTCTCCTTGGTGAATTTCTAGATCATCCATCGTGTTTTTTTCCCCCCTTAAAGCTCGGACAATCGGATGGTATTCTGTGGGATACAATCGATCGGTTCCAGCTTGATATAACTGATAGGTTTCCCCCAACTGATTAGCCGTGGTGATATTAACTATCTCTTTTCCTAAAATCTCTTGGGCGGTTTGATTGGCATAATAGGGTTGACTGCCAGCATCAAGGACGAATACCCCCACTGGCATCGCTTCTAAAAATTGCGCTAGTTGTCTCTGTTTGGCTTTGATTTCGGCGTAGAGTTTGGCGTTAGTAATTGCGATCGCCGCTTGGCTGGAGAGCAGTTGCAGCACTTCCAATCTTTCTTGGGTAAAAGCCCCGACGGTGAGATTATTTTCTAGATAGACAATTCCCCGCAGTTGTCCTTGGTCGAGGAGGGGCGAACAGAGCAGGGATTTGGTTTGATGGGTTTTAATATAGGAATCATTGCTAAAATTGCCCTCATGGGCAGCATCGTCATTAAGAACGGTTTGACCGCTCCGGGCTACATAGTTAATAATTGAGACGGGAAGATGTTCTTCGATGGCATTAGATTTAAAGACTGTCACCCCATCTTCCTGCACCGAACCGGAGGCTTCGATCAATAGTTGTCCGCCACTTTCTAGGATAAGATAGCCCAGCTGCGCCCCAGCATTTTCGATGAGAATTTTCATCAGGGTGGCGAGTAATTTATCTAAAACTATCTCGCTAGAAATGGCTTGGAAGGCCTTCATAATCGTGGCTAAATCTAACAGTTCTCCCGCATGACTAACTGAATTTTTTCTGGTGGGAGTTCTCCTAGTTTCGGTCTGGTAATTGTAACCATAATTATTGACCATTAACTGAGAATAACTGCTTTCTATATCTTTGACTTTAGCTGTTGCTCCCCAAAGAGAATAGAGATAAGCAGCTTCATTGATGTAGGTTTTGGCAATTTTTACTTTACCCCAATCGAGATAGAATTTCGCCGCTAGTTCGTTAGCCAGTGCCTCTTCATTAATGTATTCATTTTCCTTGGCTTTAGCGATGGCTAGATCATAATTTTCTATGGCTTCTAGATAGGATTGCTGTACCCGCTCCTTTTCCGCTTGCACTAAATAAAATTTATGGAGATAGTTAGAGGGGGCTTGATTAGCCCATTCCCGCAGCTTTTTCTGATTATTCGTCACTCGTTCTAATACTTGCTGTTTTTGGTCATTGTCCAGATGATTATAAATAGCTAAATGGGCGAGGGAATCATAGACATTATGCAGAGAAATCAAGAAAGTGGCGGTAGCTCCTACCAGATATTTTTGGGCTTGGTTAGCATTTTCAATGGCTTGTTCGTACTGTCCAAATAGATAACAAAGGTATAATTTATTAACAAATAAAGAACAGAGACCGAAGAGATCATTAGCCTCTAGATGGTACGGTAACATAAGAGTTTCTTGATAGTATTGTCCTTCTAAATGACCGGGATTTTCCGAGTGCCTCAGCAGATTTAAAACTGTTTGACCATAGATTTTTAGATAGTTGCGAGGGTTTTCTTGTTTGAGTTTAACAAAAGCCAGATCATAGTTAGCTATTTCTTGGGCTAATTCGGTTAATTCCTGTCCGATAAATGCGGAATGAAAACAGTAAAGATAGGCGCAGGTTGTTCCGTAGTAGAGATCGCCCATTTCTAAACCGGTTTGATAGGAAGATTTTAACAAAAACAGGGAATTTTTAATCGGTTCTTTCCAGATACTAATAGTTGCGGAAAAGACGGCAATTATTTTCGGCATCAGGGCTTTGGCATGAAATTTATCGGCAATGTTTAAAGCCAATTTTCCAAATTGATAACCCGTTTCCCAATCTTCTAAAAGACCACAAAGAATTAAGCCATAATTAACATAAGTAAAAGCCGCTAGATAACTATTGCCGTACTGAATTGATAAGTTAACCTGTTTTGATACTAGGATGGGTAAGAGATGAGGAGCGGCAATATAAACAGGAGAAAATATGGCACTTGCTATTTTCATTATTGCTAATTTTTCTTCCTCATTTATCGGCGGTAAATTACTTAAATTCTCAATATTTTTACCTGCTAATCTTTGTCGAGTTTCAGTTAGTTCTTTTTGAATATCTGATGATTGTAAGGATTCGGGAATCTCGAAATCTAAGCTTTTGAGGACAGATAAACCAATTTGTACCGCTTTTAGTTCTTGATTTTGGCTGTGATAAGCTTCGATAATGACTTCATAAACTTTTACTTTATCTAGGGTGGTTTTTGCCTGTTTTAATACGAGATTAGCCCAGCACTGCATTTGCTCAAAATCCCCACTTAAATAGGCGATTTCTGTGGCTTCAGAATAAATATTTAAAGTCAGTTGATAGTTATTTTTCCAGCTTGATTTTTTGAGAAGTTTTTGAGCGATTTTAATATATTTTAATGCTCCAGTTTGGGCATTAGCAGCTTTGGCTTTTTGGGCTGCTAGTAAATTCAAGTTAGCCACTAACTCTCGTTCTTTTTCCTCGCTAATTAGTTGATAACCAAGATTGAGATGATCAACTATTTTAAAAATCTTTTCCGATAATTCATTGGCAGCAGTATTCCGCCAAAGTAGGCGACCAATTTTTAGATGAATTAAAGATTTTTTGCTGTCTTCGATGAGAGCGTAAGCTCCTTGTTGAATGCGATCATGAGCAAATTTATATTCTTGAATCAGTAATTGTTCATCTAATTCTGAAAGGGGAATAATCAAACCAGCTTCGCTACTATAATTTAAAATTGGTAAAAGTTCTGAAGGTGATTTTTCAGAGATTATTGCCAGACTATATAAATTAAACTCTGCTCCAAGGCAGGCCGCTAAACTTAAAACCTCCTGGGTTTCGGGGGGCAATTTCTGCATTTTGCCCATCATAAATTGAATCAGATTATCGGTACTGCCAATCCTTTGAATTTGACCGAGATGCCATTGCCAATAGCCCCTATTATTGTCGATTTTAGTGGTTGTTTCCTGCCCTGGTTGGAAAAATAGCAAATTTTCCCAGTAGATAGTTTTGAGAAATTCATTGACAAAAAAAGGATTACCGTGGGTTTTTTGCCAGACTAAAGCGGCCAAAGATTGCACATATTCTGGTGAATGATTTAATGTCTCGGCAATTAACTGGTTGACCTGTTCAAGTCCCAGAGGTTTTAAAATAACTTGATTGATAATTATGCCCCCCTGCTCTAATTTATCGAGAGTAGCGGTTAGGGGATGGGTGGAATTAATTTCATTACTGCGATAGGAGCCAATTAAAAATAAATAGTCGATATCGTCATCGAGCATAATTAATTCTATCAACTGAAGACTAGCTAAGTCTGCCCATTGCAAATCATCGAGAAAGATGACTAAGGGATGTTCCGGGGAACAAAAGACCCGAATAAAATTTTTAAAGACTAAATTAAAGCGATTTTGAGTAGCGATCGCTCCTAATTGTAACACCTCTGGTTGCGGACCGATAATTAATTCTAGTTCAGGAATCACATCAATAATAACCCGTGCATTCGTCCCCAAAGACTTTAGGAGTTTTTGTCGCCATAGTTCCAGTTGTGGTTGACTTTCCCCCAAAAGTTGCTTGACCAGATGAGTCAAAGCGCTAACCACGGCAGCGTAGGGAGTGTTGCGCTGAAACTGGTCAAATTTACCAGAGATAAAAAAGCCGCGTTTTTCAGTAATTGGCTGATAAATTTCCCCAACCAAGGTGGTTTTACCTATACCAGAATAACCCGTAACTAGCATCAGTTCGGTGTGAGAGGAGTTTTTATCCGCCGTGGCTACCCGTTGAAAAGCAGCGAGGAGAGTGGCGATTGCTGCCTCCCTGCCGTAGAGTTTCTGGGGAATTTGGAACTGATTAGCTAGATCTTGCCTAGCGATGACAAAATCCTCAATTTTACCCGTTTTTTCTAGTTGTCTTAAACATTCTTCTAAATCTGCCCGAATACCATAGGCACTTTGGTATCGTTCCTCGGGGGTTTTAGCCATCAGTTTCCTGATGATTGCCTCCACCACCGGGGGAATTTTCTCCCTGACGAGACTATTAATCTCCAAAGGTTGTTTAGCCAGATGACAGTGAACTAATTCCAAAGCATCTTTAGCTGGAAAAGGTAATTGTCCGGTGAGCAGTTCGTAGAAGCTAACGCCCAAGGAATAAAAATCCGTGCGGTAATCGAGACTGCGATTCATCCGTCCGGTTTGTTCGGGAGAAATATAGGCTAAAGTCCCCTCCAGGACGTTGGGATTTTTTAGCCCCGGATTTTCCCGCCGCAGGACGCTGGCAATGCCAAAATCGATGATTTTAATTTGTCCGGTTTCGGGGTTAAGAACTATATTGGCAGGATTAATATCTTTGTGAATAACCTTGGCGTTGTGAATTTTCTCTAAATTAGCCACTATTCGGGGTGCAAGGCTTAAAAAGTCCCTTAAGGCCAGGGGTTTGCCCTCTAGCCATTTTTTTAAGGATATGCCCCCGAAATCTTCCAAAATAATCACGGGAGTTCTACGGTAGGTTTCTAAACCATAGGCTTTAATCGCCCCCTCGAAGTTCAGGCCGCAGATGGTTTTATACTCCTGTTTGTAGTGGGTTAGTTCTTGGGCGGTGGGATATTCTTGCTTGAGGATTTTGAGGATAACGGGTTGATTATCGGCGGTGCGAATGGCCCGATAGACTTCTGAGTTAACACTTTCGTAGATTTGGGCAAGAATGTCGTATCCGTTGAGAAGAATCATCGAAAAATTGGGTTTGAAACCCCGTCCTTTTAGGACGGCTTGGCATTTAAGATGTTTCGCTATATGCTAGAGATACAGCGAAACAATCTTAACTATGTACGCCACTCAAAAGAACCAACTTAGACAACTTAATCAGCAGGAATTTAATGCCCTGACTGCTTTGTGTCGTTTGAGTAAGAATCTTTTTAATGTGGCGTTGTACGAATGTCGGCAATATTTCTTTGCTGAAAGAAAACGTTTGACCTACGAATCTAACTACCATATTTGCAAATCTAATGAAAACTATCGGCTTTTGAATACCGATATTGCTCAGCAAACGATGAAGGTAGTAGATAGAAGTATGCGGTCTTTCTTGGGACTGCTTAAGGCAATTAGTATAGGGAGATGTGACCAAAGACCACAACTGCCCCAATACTTGTCTAAAGAGGGATATTTCCCTTTGATTATTCCTCGAATTAAACTCAAAGATGGAATGTTGGCAATTCCCATGTCTAGAGAGTTTAAAAAAGAATATGGCGAAGTTAAAATCCAACTCCCAGAAAGACTGAAAGACAAGAATATTAAGGAGGTACGAATACATCCCAAATACTCGGCTCGATGGTTTGAAATCGAGTACATTTATGAGGATGAAGCAATAGAAACATCTGTGGACTCCGAAAAAGCAATAGCTATTGACTTGGGGGTTGATAACTTGGCAGCTTGTTTTGACACTGAGGGGCATCAATTTTTGATTGATGGAAAAAGACTTAAAAGCATTAATCAGTGGTACAACAAGCGTAATGCTGAACTTCAATCTGCCAAAGATAAGCAAGGCATTAAAGAGTTGACTAATCAACAAGCACAGCTTAATCAATGGCGTAATGATTCTATTCGAGATTATTTGAATAAATCCGCTCGAATAATAATTAACCATTGCTTGAACCACCAAATAGGCAAGTTGGTAGTTGGGTATAATCCAAGTATTAAACAAGAGATTAATATTGGACGTTCCAACAATCAAAACTTTGTTCAGATACCTTTTTGGCAACTTAGACAAAAGCTCAAAGCTTTGTGTTCTCGATACGGAATTGAGTATTGTGAACAAGAGGAGTCTTATTCGTCTAAAGCTAGTTTTTACGGTCAAGATGAGATTCCTATTTACAATGCCGATAACCCCATCAAACAGAATTTTTCTGGTAGAAGGGTTAAGCGGGGATTGTATCAAACAAAGAACAGACATCTTGTTTCAGCCGATATTAATGGTAGTGCCAATATTTTGGTTAAAAGTAAGCACAGACTCAATTTTGAGCGAGTGTCTAGCGGGTTTTTGGCTAACCCTTTAAGGATTTACGTCTCTTAAGAATCCCCGCCAGGCGCGGGAGTGTCAATTTTTTGCTTGGCGATTGTAAATGGCTGCGGGTCTCCCCAAGAAAAATTCTACGGGAACCAAGACAAGACTCCGCAAGGCCGAAAGAACTCGATTTACCTGTGAGACGGAAGGACGGGGAGAAGGCAGCACTTGCTCGAAATACTCGGAATGCAAGGTAAAACCAAAGTGAACATCTTCCGGTAAGCTCAGTTTAGCAATCGGTCCGTCCTTGAGATTGTCAGGGTTAAATAACCAAGCTTCTAATACTCTGGTCGGGGTTAAAACCGTCGTAAATAGATAGCCCTGTTCTTGGGGAATAAACTGAATGCTATCTAAAATATAGCCATCGGGACAAACATAAAAATCCAGTAGTTCCCGACCTAAATGTGATACATGAGTATTAGTGGCATTTTTTTCTTGTCTAATCTGTTCAGTTAACTGATTCCAATCCTTATCGAGGGGAACCTTGGCTAATACCGAGGGCAAGTCATGACTGGGAAGTTCGGCATCGCTGAGGATGCGATTACTTTGGTCGCGAAAATCCATATACTGACGACGACAGATTAATTCGCGCACATAACCGGAATAAACCTGATAAATGGCGCTGTATCCCTGTTCCAATTCCCGTGGGTCGGCGGTGTAGAGACAGGTAAAGAACCAACCCGGATGGATGAAAGCTTGTTCGCTTATCACCCTGGCATCTTCGATAACCACTTTGCGGAGCACTCCGGGGTCAAAGGGAAACATCCAGGGAATGCCGTGGTATTCGGGGGGATAACTCTGACCGGTAAAATGTTGGATATCGTCTTTTTCGATCGCTTCGGTTAAACTAATAGTGGCGTTTTGGATGGCCACAAGCTGAATTTGACCGTTGATACTATGGTAATTACAAAGGAAGTGATAACTGTCGCCATTGAAGGTAATTAATTGCGAGGGAACGGTGGTTTCTTCTTCCTTGAGGTCTTGACGTTTAACCAGATAAATTTGAGTTTTCGGATAGGTTTCTTCTGGCTTGATTCTGATACCTAATAGTTTGGCTACTCCCATCTGAAAAGGCATATCGGGAATCATGATATAATCTTCGGTGACGATAACCGAATGGGGACTACCATCAAGGATAGTTCCCTGTAGTTTCCAGGGTTTAAGTTGTTTTTGTTGATCCCAAAGCACAATATACACCGATTTATCTAAATCTTTTAACATACCTCCCGATACAAGTTTTAGCTTTAATTCACAGGTGATAAATTCTTTGGTCTTTTTGTCGTAGAAGGGGTGAGCGGTATTTTCTAGGACTGGGAAAAAAGACAAAGGCACTGAAACAATATGTTGGTCAAAATAACCAATCGGAGTGATAGTATCAAGGGAAACGGGATCTACTTCCCAGTAACGTCCCGCATCGGCAGTGAGAATTAATCGGGTTTCTTCTAGTTGTTCATCTTCGGCAACTTTTTCTAGTTTAACCATAGCAGTATTCGCTATTTCTGAACAACCCAAAATGCTGATTACGGCGGGAAAATTGGCTTTAATAATATTAAATATCGGTAAAACTTTTCGCCAGAAACTATCCCAAGTTTTCAGTTTTTTGCTGTAAACGTTAACTTGATTATTTTTCCCCTGCAAGTCCCATTTAATAATTACACCTTCGCCAGAGAACAAATGACGGTCATTTTTTCTATGAAAAGGACAGACGATAAAAACGTATCCCGAAAGATTTTCCGGCCAATGTCCCTCGGTAATTGTGGCGACCGCTTTATATAAATTGTTCTCATCCGGTTGACCGAGTTGCGAGCGACTAAAATTACTAACGTTGACAGTATTTTGGACAGTATCTTTGATTGACATATTCATAGGATTCTCCCTTATCAGTTATCAGTTATCAGTTATCAGTTATCAGTTATCAGTTATCAGTTATCAGTTAAGTGGGTGGGTGGAATTAAATATAAGATGAACGTAGGTTGGGTTGAAGCATGAAACCCAACGTCCGATCATGTTACGAAGTGCGCTAACCCATCCTAAAAATAATTGTGCCTCCCTACTTATCAGTTATCAGATGCGAGTTACAGCGTTTCTCATCAAGATGAAGTATGACTGGATTTGGCATCATCCCCAGACGACCGACTAATGTTGACCGTTCCTCAGTTTCGGCGTTCCCCAAAACCAGAGAATTTGCACCTCACTATTAGGATAACTGCTATATCAGTTCACTGATAACTGTTTACTTTTTACTGATAACTGATAGAGGATTTCACCTCTAAAAAATAGCGTCGATACAATTCATAGCCTGGTACTACTTTATCTCCTGATTGTTTGAGTAGTCCCATACTGCTGAGTTTGTAAGCGAGAATTGGGTCTAATTGTACGGGTTCCACCGCGCTCATCACTCTATCGAGGGCTTTCGCTAGTTCAGGCTGTTGTTCTAATACCGCCCAATGGCGTCGCAGGTGATGGGCATAAATCCCCGTGACGGAGGTGGCACTGGTTAGTATTTGCGTCATAGTTATTTCCTCCCGACTGAGATAGTAGAGGGCGGTTTGTACCAAAGCTGGGTGTCCTCCTACTAGCTCCATCAATTGTTTGACTTTTTCCTGATTTTCCCAGGTGAGTTGATAACGTTGGGCTAATTGTAATACCTCCTCAAGACTAAAATGACTTAGCTGTGCGGGGAATCCCACGTTAAAGGGGGATTGATTGAGTTGCAGGGGGACGTAAATTTCTGTGGAATGGACGACGATAAGACGGAGTTTTTGCCAGATAGGTAGGGTTTTGGCTTCTTCGTACCAAGAACGCAGCAGCGGTAAAAAATCCTTGGCCACCTGGGGATGTTCAAAAATCTGATTAAGTTCATCGAGAGCGAGGACAATGGGGGCGGTAATCGATTCCAGGAGATAGTCTTGAATATAGACCGTACAGCTAATCTTGCTGCCTAAATCCTCATCCCAATACTCATCTAATTGTGGTTTTAACTGTAGTTGACGGGCAGCATTGGCACACAACCAGCGCAAAAATTGGTTTAAATCACCTAAAATCGCTTGGTCTACCTGTTCTAAGTTCAAACTCACCGTGCGGTAGCCTTGCTGTTTGGCAAAATCGAGCATTCTCAAAAGTAGGGAAGTTTTGCCCATTTCTTTCGGGGCTTTTATCCGCACTAAAGCCCCCGGTTTCTTTATTTCCTGCCTTATCTGTTCTTCGAGGGGAAGACGTTCTAAATAAAATGGGGAACCAAGGGGAACTGCCCCATTGGGATAGGGGGGTAATGTGTCCAATTTTTCGCTCTTGGATGGAGAATTAACCAGAATTTTGTCTTGAGGGGGTGCTGTTAGCTGAAAATTCAGGGCGGCGATTTCTTGCCAGTCGAGGCATAATCGACGACAAATTTGGGCAAAAGTGGCTTGTTCTACTGGTTTCCCGGTCAGGAAGTTACTGACAATAGCCAGACTAAATTCAGCTTCTTTAGCTAAGGATCGTTGACTGCTAAAGCCCTGCTTTCTCACGGCTAATTTAACTTGATTGAGGCAATGTTGTTGTACTCTTAGATGGCTCGATAGGGAATCTCTCATAAGAATTGGGGAATTGGGGAATTGGGAAGAATAAATAAAAATAAATCTCCTGAATACTGAATCCTAACCCAATGGTAGATGTTGGATTTTGCAGGAGTTCTATTTTTTGTCAAAGATAAGCAAAAATTATCTATAATCCTGATTAAGACGGGTAAATTAGTCAATTTCACCCACAACGATGATCTTTTTTTTGTGTAGTTTTATTGCAAAGAAAAAGTTTTTTTGACAAAAAGCACAAAGTATGATAAGGAACCAACGTATTTCTGGCTGCCAGTAGTTATTGCAGAGTGGGAGTTGGGAAGTATTTTCAGTAATCAGTGAACAGTAACCAGTAATCAGTGAAAAGAAAGCTCAACTCTGATAAGCTGTTCGTAATTTAAATTGCTTGGGCCAGACGAGGCAAGAGGCAACAGTAAAGGGATTGGGGGAGATTCGGCTAATCTTAAGAATAAGCGCTTTAAATGCGTCTTAGCTTAACTGATAGCTGATAGCTGATAACTGATAACTGATAACTGATAGCTGATAACTGATAACTGATAACTGATAACTGATAGCTGATAACTGATAACTGATTTTAAGGCGATAATTTAGTCAACAATGCCAAGAATTTTTGACTATTAGGAGTCAAGAGAGTTCGGCGATAGGCATCGGCGGCTTTTTTAATCGCTTCCGCTTGGGTGGGATAGGGATGAATAACAGTAGAGAGTTTACTCAGTCCGATTTTAGCAACCATAGCGGTGGTAATTTCAGAAATCATCTCCCCGGCGTGAGCGGCGACGATAGTGGCTCCTAAAATTTGGTCGGAACCTTGTTTGTGAATAATTTTTAAAAAACCTGCTGTTTCCCCATCAGTGATAGCTCGATCGACTATACTCAAAGGGATTTTAATAGTATTAGTGGCCAATCCCCGGGCTTGTGCTTGGGTTTCATCCATGCCCACATGGGCGATTTCTGGGTCGGTATAAGTGACCCAAGGCATAACTAAATTACTGAGCTTATTGCGTCCGAAACCGAAGGGAGAAAAGAGGGTATTTTTAATCACAATACGGGCGGCTGCATCGGCAGCATGGGTAAATTTCCAATCCAGACAGATATCACCGGCTGCATAAATTTTCGGGTTAGTAGTTTGCAGATAATCATTAACTTTGACTCCCCGACGAGTATCGTATTCCACAGCCACCGCTTCTAAATTTAATCCTGACACATTAGGCTCCCGGCCTGCACCGACTAAAATCTCGTCAACGGTGATAGTTGCTCCTTGACCGTTGCTAGTATATTCAATGGTTTTACACCGCTCATTTTTTGTCACCCGTTCAATTTGGCAGCAGAGAATCAATTGCATTCCTTCCCGCAGCAAAGTATTCTCAATAATTTCGGATGCTTCTCGGTCTTCTTTATTCAAAAGATGGGAATGATTATGAAATAAAATCACCTGCGCGCCTAACCGTTGAAAAGCTTGGGCTAATTCACAACCAATCGGCCCGCCACCGATAACAGCTAATCGAGGAGGTAATTCTGTGAGGGAAAAAATTGTTTCATTGGTATAAAATCCCGCCTCTTTTAGTCCGGGGATATGGGGATGAAAAGCCCTAGCACCAGTGGCAATGACAGCTTTTTTATAATCGAGGGTTTTTCCCGTCACTTCCACAGCATTTTGTCCTAAAAAACGAGCGCTACCCAAGAAGACATCGATACCTAGTTTTTGGAAACGTTGCACCGAATCATTATGGCTAATATCGGCGCGAATTTGCCGCATTCTGGTCATGACTCTGGCAAAATCTACCCTAGTATCCCCAATATTAATTCCTAATTTTTTGGCTTGCTCAATTTCCCCGATAATTCTAGAAGAACGAATCAGACATTTAGAAGGAACACAACCGAAATTGAGGCAATCTCCCCCCATGAGGTGTTTTTCCACTAAAGCCACTTTTAAACCTATATCTAAACCCGCAGCCCCAGCCGCTACGACTAAACCCGCAGTACCCGCACCAATGACGACTAAATCATAACAATCTTGGGGTTGTGGATTGACCCAATCGGCAGGATGAACATAATTAACTAATTTTTGATTATGTTCGTCCATGGGGAGAACATTAACTTCCCTAGAGCTATTTTCAAACATATTAGACCTCTTGTAAAAATCAAAAATTGTTGTTAGGGTTAGGAGTCAGTAGCCGGTCGTCAGTAGTCAGGAGAATTAAGAATGAATAATAATCAGTTAAATGGTCTATTTACAGATTTTATGCAATTTAATTCTTATTTTTGCCGTTTTTGAACCCTGAAAAATTAATTATGCAAGAGGTTTATCGAAAATTTGGGTTAAAACCCCGTCGTTTTACGACGGCTTTAAGCTACAATGGAAAAAGCGATAACCAAGCTAAAAACTGAACCTTGACAACAGATAGTAGGGGGTT
>VYKY01000240.1_pt1 | contig 22768 bp, 26 predicted proteins | sample 5114441 | NCBI WGS metagenome assembly VYKY01 (sample SAMN12291804, study PRJNA351875) | freshwater metagenome | isolation source: freshwater lake | place: USA: Michigan, Gull Lake | collected 2013-08-08 | reverse complement strand
AAAGTACCTGAATTTTCCCCCTGATCACTCCCATGCCTGGTACTTTTTGATTGACAAAAAGTCTAAAAGTCTTACCCAACAAGGTTTTTAGATTTATTCAGCAGACCCTATCTAGGCTTATTATCCTTAGATAATGGCAAAATAAAAGATTTTTTGCTCCGGAATCTTAATTGGAAGTTTGTTTAGCGGCAGGATTTAGTCAAAATGTTTAAAAATATCGTTGTTGCCTTAGATTGTGGGGAATTATCGGATCGAGTCCTTCAGTCCTTGAATTACCTTTCTCTAACGGCAAATTCTTGCATCATACTCACCCATATCCTCGGCAAGGAGGGAGATGAATTGCCAGTTGATCGCCCTCACCCCTCCCGTGAGATCATTGAAGATCAATTGCGCTGCTATCAATCCCAGATTGCTGCCCCTAGTGAAATCGAGGTCATCTTTGGTGATCCAGCGGAGGAAATTATTCGTTTAGCTAATATCTATCATGCTGATCTGATCGTGATCGGCAGTCGGGGATTAACGGGAGTTCAACGGGTGATCGAAGATTCTGTTAGTAGTTTTGTGGTGGCAGAAGCTACCTGTTCAGTATTGGTGGTAAAAGCATAGCAGCCAGCATTCAGCTAGAAAAGGTACTCTGGCAAGAGTGCCTAAGTAGTCTTGAGCATCACTACGGATTAAAATTTGCAAATCTTATTTTTCCCCAATGTTTTCCCCCATACATTCCCCAGTATTTCCCCACTCACTCCCAAGTTTTCCACAGTTTACCCAGACTTTTCCACAGGCAACAGCGATAGAATCGGCACTTGCTGCGAGAAAAAATTAATCTTGATTGTAAAAATTCCCATCGATAGATACTGAGTTACTGTTAAGTTGAGTAAATAAAATCTAGCTCTAACCCTGATTCGCTCGTAAATATTAAGTTTTTCTAAAGCATTCCTTTACATCTGGTAATATTGCAACTCCCCCCAACTTGGCTCACAATAGTCCTTACTGTCCACTGCACCAGTCAGGGATTTCCCCACTTCAGATTCAGAGGTAAACGATATGAATACATCCGTCAGTATCTTGGCAGAAATCCCCGAAATCCTCCACCAATCCCTACAACAATATCTAGAAACTCACCCCGGTTGGGATCAAGATGGTGTGTTTACGGCGGCTTTGTCATTTTTTCTACTTAATTGTCAATCCTCCGAAAGGATGAATTTTGAGGAGCAAAATAGCTGTGCCAAGGTTTATCTAGAAACTTTGTTCCAGCGCTCGGAGTGCTAATTCGGTGATAATAAGAGTCGGGTCATGGTTAAAAGCCCGATTTTCCCCTATGAATTCCGATAAAACCCCTAATTTAATCATTCCTCAGTTAATTATCGGTTTGGGTAATCCCGAACCCAAATATGATCGCACCCGTCATAATATCGGTTTTGAAGCTGTGGACTCATTAGCGCGGGATTGGGGGCTATCTTGGCAGGAAAACAAGCGATTTCAAGGTTTTATTGCCGAAGGTGACAGTCCTCTCCCGGGCAAAATTCGTCTCTTGAAACCCCAAACCTACATGAATCGCTCCGGGCAATCGGTGCGATCGGTGCTGGACTGGTATAAACTAGCTCCAGAGTCGATTTTAGTCATTTACGATGATATGGATCTGCCCCTAGGCCGGTTGAGAATCCGTCTATCGGGATCGGCTGGCGGACACAACGGTATTAAATCAATGATTGCCCACGTTGGCACGGAAAACTTCGCTCGTTTACGCATAGGAATCGGTAAATCAACCGAAAAAGCGACAATTTCCCACGTTTTAGGCCGATTCACCCCCCAAGAAAACCAAGTGATCTTGAAAGTGTTAGACTTGTCCAGAAAAGCGATCGAACTTGGTCTCAAACAAGGGTTACAAAAGGCAATGAGTCTCTACAATAATCAAAGTGTAGAGATTGGTTCTAATCTATGCTGATAGCAAATAAGCCTGATTTTAGTAATGGTTATAATCGCCATTTTCGTCTATAATCTTACAGAACCCTTGCTTAAATTTTGATCGCCCTTTGCTAGATTAGGTCAATTTTTATCCTCGATATTAGCAGTTTAAGTATGATTAATCGCCAAAGTTTGCTGAGATTCGCCTACAAGTTTAATCTCATTTTATTGATAATCGCTACAGTTTTTTGTCTTGGGAGTAATGCTGCTTTTGCCCATCGTCCCCATGATGTGATTAGTCAAGTAGAAGTTTCTCCCGATTTCCAGACAGATAATACAGTATATATCTTGGTGCGAAATAACTTTTATAAGTCTAGGGATGGAGGTAGCAACTGGACAAGATTAATTCAAGGTTTAGATTATACGGGGGAATTAAGTTCCCTATCCCTATCTCCCCTCAATAAAAATATTCTCTATTTAGCTTCAAGATCCGATGGTATTTATAAAAGTGAAGATGCGGGGGAATCTTGGCAGGAAGTTAATCAGGGTTTAGAAACTAAATTTATTAACTTCCTAGAAATTGCCCCTTCCGATCCCAATATAGTAGCGGCAGTGGGATTAGAAAAAGGGGTTTATTTAACCGAAGATGGCGGTAAAAATTGGTCAAATATTTTCCCCACCACGGCACTGATAACCTCTCTAGCTATTACTCCCAACAATCCTGATCGAATTTTTTTCGGGGATGAACAGGGTAAATTATACACTTCCTCCGACGGGGGAAAAACTTGGCAGAATCTCCCCTTACCTGCTAATGTGGGGGCAGTGGATACAATTGCTTTTTCTCCTAATTTAGACAGGGATAAAACCTTTTTTGTCGGCACAAAAGAAGCAGGTATTTTTAAAACCGTTGATGATGGTAAAACCTTCCAAGCTGTTAACGAAGGAATTAAAGATAAAATCATCGAAGACATCGTTATTTCTCCCCAGTATGCCCAAAATTCAACCCTTTATGCCATCACTTGGTATGACGGAATGTATGTTTCGCAAGATGGGGGCAAAAGTTGGACAAAAATGAGCGAGGGTTTAACCAAAGATAAACAGGCTGATGATTATAAAGTTCCCCATTTTATGGATTTAAAAATAGTTCAAGATACGATGTTTTTAGGGGGATTTAATGGCTTATTTAAAACCACGGATAGCGGCAAACAATGGCAGGAAATAGCAACTTTAGCCCGGGGAACAGTTATCGCTATGGCGGTTTCTCCTAATTATGCCCAGGATGGTACTGTTGTCATTGCTAATTATGTAGGCAATATCTTCATCAGTCGCGATAAAGGGGAAACTTGGACACCAATTAATCGCGGTTTAGAGGTTTATCGACTTGGTAAAGATCCCGAAGAATCAGGACAAGATCCCCGGCGTTTCTTTGACATTGCCTTTTCTCCTAACTATGGAGAAGATAGAACTATTTTTGCGGGGTTTTTACGCAATAAATTTGCCAAATCCGATAACAGTGGTGATTTCTGGAAAATTATCGAAATCGATGAAGGAGTCCGCGGTCCGAGGATAGTTCCTTCCCCAGATTTTGCCAAGGATAAAACTCTTTTTCTCACCAATCAGCAGGGGAGAATATTTCGTTCTACCGATGGAGGAAATACGGTTAAAAATATCAGTGAAGTGGGCAGAATTTTTGGTAATTATGCCCCTGCCATGGTAGCTTCCCCCGATTTTGCTAAGGATAAAACTTTGTTTGTCACGGGAAAAGAGGGCATTTATCAAAGTGTTGATGGTGGACTAACTTGGAAAAATGTCAGTCAAGGAACCCCCCTATCAAAAACCTCTAATGTGCAGTTGGCAATGTCTCCCAATTATCCCAGTGATGGAACTATTTTTGCTGGGACAATTTCCGGTTTGTTTGTCACCAAAGATGGGGCTAAAAGTTGGACAAAATTAGAGAAACCGGGGTTTAATCCCAATACCTCGGTAGAAACTATTGCTATCTCTCCTGATTATGCCAACGATCGCACGGTAATAGTTAGTTTACAGGGAGATGGTTTGTTTAAATCTACCGATGGAGGAGAAACTTTTAAATCAATTGGTGATCCTAAAATACCCCTAGTGAAAATTCATAGTATCCCCTCCTCTGGTATCTCCGTCCAGTTTTCTCCTAATTACGCTCAAGATAAAACTTTATTCGGTTTTGGTGGCGCTCAAACTACAGTTTTTCGTTCCACCGATGGGGGAGAAACTTGGACAAGTGTAACTATTCCTCCTCACGCGGAAGAAAATACACCCCGCTATAAAATCGGTGAATTTTTCTCCGGTCCCCTTGGCACAATCTTGCGCGTGGTTATCCCGATTCTCCTGGCAATCGTCGCTTATTTTCTGGTGGGTTTCCTGAAACTGGAGAAAGTTATTAATCTTCCTAAATCCTTCTTCCGCATGGCAGCAGCATTTATGATTTTTCTGTTTGTTTTCTTCGCTATCATTACCCAAGTTTAGGATCTAGGTAATCTCTTGTCGAGAAATTTTGCCTTAAAGAGAACAGGAAATAGGAAAAAGTGCGGGTGTTGGACGGGGATAGTGACAATAAATTATAATCTTGTTCAACTGCTCCCTAGTATCTCCGCAAAAATATGAATATTGCCGCCCAAACCCCCTTTTTCAGTGAAAATAGTTATCCATTGGCTGAATCGAGCTTTTCTTCTTCTCCAGAAACCTTTCAATGGACTAAGCAATGGTATCCCGTCGCTGTTGCCGAATTTCTCGATCCCTCCCGTCCCCATAAAATCCAGTTATTGGGGAAAGATCTGGTGTTATGGCGCGATAATTCCAATCAATGGTGTTGTTTTGCCGATTTTTGCCCCCATAGGTTGGCTCCTTTGTCAGAAGGACGTATCGAAGCTGATGGAACCTTGCTCTGTGCTTATCATGCTTGGCGTTTTGATAGGGAGGGTAATTGTGTTAGCATTCCCCAATCACAGGATGCACAAACGGAAGCCAAAAACTGCTCAAATCCGAAATCCTGTGCCGTTGCCTACCCCACCCAGCAATGTCAAGGGTTAATCTGGGTATGGGCAGAATCGGGAAGGCAGGCTCAACAGGAAAGTCAGGAGCGACAGCCGGCTACCGTAGCGGAATTAGAGTCAGATTCGGAGCAAGTTCGGCAATTATTTTGGAATATCCGCGATTTACCCTACGGTTGGGACTTTTTTATGGAAAATGTCGCTGATCCTGCTCATGTTCCCGTTTCTCACCATGGTATTGTCGGTAATCGTTATCAAGATGCTAAATATTACGATATGCCGCGTCTGAGAGAGCTATCCACCCAAGAAGGGTTTTCCTTTGCTATCACTCCCACGGCGGCGATTATAGAGACAGCCGTTCACGATTTTCACCCCCCCTGTCAGATGAGAATTTGCACCACTTTCACCGATGGGGGCAAGTTAATCCTAGTTTTATACGCTATTCCCACTCGTCCGGGTTGGTGTCGTCATATCGGTTGTCAGGTGTTAGTCAAAAATAAAGCCGGAAAAACCCCCCCCGGATTAGGTTTTTTTGCCTTACCTATGCCCACTTGGTTAGGTCATATCCTTGCTTCTGTATTTTTACACCAAGATCTCGTTTTTCTTCACTACCAAGAGAAAATTTTAGCCCGACGGCCAGAAAATTGGCTCGATGCGGTTTATACTCCCAATCCTCAAGATAAAATGGTGATTACCTTTCGTCAGTGGTTCAAAAACAGAGCCGGAGGGAGGATTACCTGGGCAGCTGACTGTAATCCCCAATTACCAGCCCCAGAGTTCGATAAACGCCAGCTTTTTGATGTTTGGACAACTCATACTAAAGATTGTCAGGTTTGCCAAAATGCTCGGAAAAATATACAGCGTTTGACTTTATTTAGTTATATTGGTGCGATTGTCTCGGTTTTCTTGGCAATTTTCCTCGATGCTCGCTCGCTCGCTTTACGGGCAGCAACCACTAACCTAACCAATATATCGCCCTTGAGCTTATTCCCGACCCTAGGATTCTGGATGGCAATCCTAGGAGCAATCGGTTTAGCTATTATCGGCTACGCTCTGCAAAAGTTGAGCGGGTTGTTTTATGTCTATGAATTTGAACATTCCCGCAATGATTAGCCTCGATACTCCCAGATAAGACAAATTTTTGCTGGCGGGGCTTGACAAATCCCGCCGCTTGCCTTATACTTATATGTATAATGGGAATCCGTGCCTGCCTGCGACCTCTGATTTTTACGGCAGTCAACCCCTCAGAGAATTAACCATCGGCAACGTAGGGATTAACCATTTTAGCGGGGTCAACAATGCGCTCAAAATCCTCTTCCTCGATGTATCCTAGTTGCAAGGCTGCCACTTTCAGGGTTAAATCCTTTTCTAGGGCATAATGAGCGACGTAGGCAGCCTTTTGGTAGCCAATCACGGGACTTAAGGCAGTCACCAGCATCAAGGATTGATTTAAAAAAGTCTCAATTTGTTTTTGATTAGCAGTCATCCCCTGAACCAAAAACTGACAGAAATTAGCGCAACCATCAGTGAGCAAACGGATAGACTGCATGAGATTATGAATCAACAGCGGTTTATAGACATTCATCTCCAGATGTCCTCCAGCACCTCCCATCGTCACCGCTAAATCATTAGCCATCACCTGCACTGCTATCATCGATAAAGCTTCGCATTGGGTGGGATTAACTTTCCCCGGCATAATTGAAGAACCCGGTTCATTTTCCGGCAGCTGTAATTCTCCTAATCCACAACGGGGACCACAGCTAAGTAAACGGATATCATTAGCAATTTTATAGAGGGAACTAGCGATAGTTTTCAGTCCCCCGCTCAAAAAAACCAGAGCATCGTGGGAACCTTGCACGGTAAACTTATTAGGAGCGGTAATAAAGGGTAATTTGGTCAGATTAGCGATTTCGGCAGCCACATCTTCAGCAAAACCGAGAGGAGCATTAATTCCCGTACCCACTGCTGTTCCTCCCAAAGATAAACGATAGACTTTTTCTAGACATTTTTCTAGCCAATCGCTGCCATCATCTAATAAACCCACATAACCGGAGAATTCTTGTCCGAGGGTTAAGGGGGTGGCATCCTGTAGGTGAGTGCGGCCAATTTTAACTATATTTGCCCATAATTGCGCCTTTTCATCGAGACTATTCCGTAATAGTTGCAGACTGGGAATTAATTTTTCCTTGACTGCCAAGGCAACGGCAATATACATGGCCGAGGGAAAGGAATCATTAGTCGATTGGGACATATTAACATGATCGTTGGGGTCAACGGGGGTTTTGCTACCCAGAGGATTCCCCGTCAGTTGACTGCAACGATTGGAGATGACTTCGTTGATGTTCATGTTAAATTGGGTGCCACTTCCCGTCATCCAAACGTAGAGGGGAAAGTTATCCGCGTGTTGTCCGGCTAAAATTTCATCGCAGACTTGACAGATAAGGTTTTTTCTCTCCTGACTGAGACGATTCTTTTGCTGATTGACAATTGCACAGGCTTTTTTGAGAATGGCATAGGACCGGATCATCTCCCGGGGCATGAGATTATCACCGATACTAAAGTATTGTAGGGATCTTTGGGTCTGCGCTCCCCAAAGTTTATCGGCAGGTACGGGAATTTCTCCCATGCTGTCTTTCTCGATGCGAAATTCTGTCATCTTTAAGTTACTTCTGCATCTGGCCTGAAAAGAGAGGGGTTGCAGGGCGACACGGATTCCCATTATAAGAATAATTATAAGTCAAGTCTAGCTAGTTTGTCAAGCCTTATTGAGGATTTTTTCCGATGTTAGGGACCAAAAAGAGCGCAGTTGATCGAGTCGGTTTGATGGGTGCAAATTTATTTCCATGATTATCGGTAACGTCAATGCTAATCGTGAGGCAATTATTCAGCGATCGCTGATCTGGACAATAATTGCTGGCTACCGTTGGACGTTGTGAAAACTTTCTCAATTGGTGAGGAGCGATCGCCTAATGCTGGATTAACTTATTCACTGGGATCAAGTTACAGCTTTTTGACATACCCCACGCCGTAAACGGACGTGGATTCTTCTAGCATCACTGCTGAGAATTTCTGGCTCAACGATGTGGACTTGAATTAGATTCCTGGCGAAATCCAACCCAGAGGTNNNCGGCGATGACTGGGTTTTTTAAGCGGTTGCTTACCCTGCCCGCTATTCTTAATATCATACATCATATAAAGTCGCCCTAAAAGGGCGAGGCTTTAAACCCAATTTTTCGGTAAAAGATTGGTTACAGACTGAGCCAAGAGAGAAAACTAGGGGTAAATTGACAGTAATCTTGCCGATCACCCCTAAAAAACGACAACAATTAGTGCTGTTTACAGTACGCTAGTCTGGCTAACACGCTTTTGGGCGTGATATACGGAAAAGTTCTCAAAAAAATGCGTATTTGGCGTGATATACAGAAATTTTCCATATATTGTTACCTTGGAGAGTGTTATACGGAAAGTTTCTCTATAATCCTTAGTTATACCACTCACCGAAATTATCCTACACACTTTTAACTGAGAGGGAACCAAAAATGGCTATAAAGCGAGAAGTTGAAAAAAATGGACCGCTAACAGTTGAAAGGTGGGTTGAAACCACTATTCTTGCTATTGACGTAGTACATATTTTGCATGAAATGAAAGAAACAGGTACAACTAAAGACGGTGTTAGTTTTTTATCTAGGCATTATTATAAACAAGGCTCAGAATGGCATCAAGTTACTTATGACGTTATTCCACAGATAGAAACTGGAAAATTACAGATTTCTTCACGAATGATATATGAATGGGAAATTTCTAAGATAACAGGAGATCATATAGGAAAGTTAAAAGTACGTGAATCATATGATAAAAATGGGAACCTTAAAAGACGTGAAGAATTTAGCTGATTCGGCGTAATAGTAGTGTGATCGCCCATCTTGTAGTGCGATCGCCGATCTTGATAGGTTAGATTGACAAAAGGAAACCCAACACCCTCGGAATCAAGATTAAATCTGGTAGGATAGAGATTGGAGAGGTTTTCTAGATTGCTGTGAGCGAAACCGTCTATATTGAAACTAGTATTTTAGGCTATCTTACTGCTCGACCCAGCAGAGATATTATTGTGGCGGCTAATATTGAGGTGACGAGGGAGTGGTGGGATACTCGCTGCAGTGACTTCCAATTGTATTCGTCTCAGGCAGTCGTGAGAGAAACTTCCCAAGGCGATGCTGCGATCGCATCTCAACGACTAAAAATTCTTAGCAATCTATTTTTACTCGACTTGAACCAATCTGTGCTGGATTTAGCAGAGCAATTTTTGGAACGCAGCAACCTTCCCGCAAAAGCTGATGTTGATGCTGTTCATATCGCCGCCGCAACCGTTCACGGCATGGATTATTTGCTGACATGGAATTGTAAGCACATTGCCAACGCTCAAATTCAGGGAAAGTTGGCAGAGATCAGCCTTGATTTTGGATATGAGTTACCGATTCTTTGTACACCCTATGAACTTCTCGGAGGTTGATTATGTTTCAGGATGAGATTGTGGAAGAGATCCACAGAATTCGTGAAGAGTACTCTCGGTCATTCAATCATGACTTGAAAGCCATTTTTGCTGATTTGCAAAAGCAACAAGCTGAAAGTGGCAGAGAAGTTGTAACTTTATCTCGAAAACACGGTCTAACAAAACGTTGGAGCGGACGAGGGAGAGATATTGATAGTGGTGCAAAGGATATTAGCCGCCGCTCAACTTAGCCGTTCGCCAGATAACTCCATGATCGTCCGTATTTTTCGTGTCGAGATTGATCCTGCGACCCGCTCGGCTTTCGAGGCTGGGTTTCAATCGCTCTCGGTCGATGCCGTAACGCAGTCGCCCGGGAACTTGTCGTGCGAGATCGGGATGCCAACCCGCTGGTCGCCAAATACATACGCGATGATCAGCCGATGGCGTGACGAGGATGCTCTGGTCGCGTTTGCCGGTCAGGAGTGGAACACGGCTGTGATACCCGCTGGAATGGAGCGGTTTGGGAAAACCTACTCAGTCGAGCATTACGTGATCAACGATGACCCCGCTGCCGAACCACGCAATGCAGCGGACTCGCGATAGAATCGGGCGGTGTGGTTCGTCTAAGGTTGCGAGCCGCTGATTGCAAGCGTTATGCAGCAGCCCAATATCTATCCCTCTTTTGTCACTCTCGGAGACGGCGATCCCCCAACACTTGATGAAATGGTTATTCCAGCGATTTGACCTCAAAATAGATTTCTTAATAGAAAATAATTGGGTGATCGCCGTCTAGGTAAAGGTTCTGGGATTCACAAATCCCAAGGGTTTTCCCACTTTGACAGAAGAGGGATATAATCGCGCTTAGGGAATCAGGAGAAATTGCCATGATAACTCAAACAATGGTACAACCTTCTTCTTGGATTGAAGCAGGTATTAAGCTTCAAAAAACTCGTGGGCTTAATCTTTTTAAGTTTACCGACGACCTTCAAATGCGACTTGAAACATTGATAGATCGCCAAAAAGCTAACCTTCTCACCCCAGAAGAAAACGCTGAGTTGGCTGGCATCACCGAACTCGATCGTATCTTCACGCTGATGAACGCCCGTATCATTGCTGAGTCATGACCATTAGTAGTGCTAGTCGTCAACGCATCCGCCAGCGGGCTAACTTTCTGTGCGAGTATTGTCATTCCTCAGAGGAAGCCAGTACCTCACTTTTTACCTTCGACCACCTAATACCCCAATCCCTGGGTGGTGCCGATAATGAAGATAACCTTGCTCTAGCCTGTCATCGCTGCAATGGTCGCTGACCAGGAACGTTAGACCAAGCAGCGATCGCATACTGAGATGATGCGATCGCCGATCTTGTAGGGTGCGTTACTTAACGCACCTTTTTACTTTTAATTGTGATAAATTTGTAATATTTATGCGTTACACTTCGCTAAGATATTCTAAGAAAAAAACCTTGAAGTTATCGGCGATCACTGATAAACTATATATAGAAACAAATATATAAAATCTTTAAGGAGATAAATATGACATTTAGTGAAGTCGTAGAAGCAATTAAAACCTTATCTTTAGGAGAAAAGGAAGAGATACAATTTCTTTTAGAACAGTTTTTAAGAGAAGAGCAACGTGACAAAATTTATCAAAACTATTTGGTAGCCAAACAGAACGAGAAAGAAGGAAAACTAAAATTTTCCTCAGATACAGATGAACTAATGCAGTTTTTAGAAGAATAATGATAGAAATTAGTTTTGATGAGTCTTTTAAGCGAGCCTTCAAAAAACGTTTTCAAGGCGACCATGAGTTAGAAAGAAAATTTCGGACAAAGCTAGAAAAATTTCAAGAAAATCCGTTTGATCCATCTCTCAAAACTCATAAATTATCAGGCAAACTTAAAGAATTATGGAGTTTTAGTATTGAGTATAATCAAAGAGTGATATTTTATTTTACAGACGATGAAAAAGCCGTTTTTTTGGCGTTGCTGAATCAAGGTATGAATGCCGACTGTGCATCGTATCCAAAAGTTAGTTTGAGTCTAGGTTTTAAAAATCCCACAAAAGAAGATTCATATCTCAAATCAGCAACGCCCACCTTTAAACATAATTATTTCAAGATAGAACCAAAACTGCTATATTAGGACAGAGGCAATTAGTAAAAAAACTTAATTTAGGGACTATGGACACAGCGATCGCATTGAGTTGGACTTTGGGAATTATCTTAGGGTTAATGACCCTTCTATTTATCTTACGGATCGTTTTAACTTGGAATCCACAGGTAGATTTAAATAGCTTTCCCTTTAATATTATTGCCTGGCCAACGGAACCTTTTTTAATCCCCGTGCGTAAACTCATCCCACCCTTGGGAGGAGTTGATATTTCTCCGATTATTTGGGTGGGAATTTGTACGCTGCTGCGGGAAATTCTTCTCGGTCAACAGGGTTTAATTACCATGGCCTTAAAATAATTATTTAAGCGACTAGAATATGCTGACATAATTTATGTTCTAACTCTCGTTCCTCTTTTTCTAGAGTAATAATCGCCTGTTTGATAATACTTTTAACATCCATACCTTGGTCGTATTGTTTTAACCATTGTTGTGCGGTGTTACCTTCGCGGAGGATTTTTTGTAAGGGAGAGAGGAAACAACTAAAACCCTTTTCTTTGGCGATAGGATAAACTTGAACATAGAGGTCTTTAATCCAATCCCTAGCTAAGATTTCCCGGCCATCGTACCAATGTCTCAGGGTGGCATCAAGACTAAAACGCGCGGCAGCCTGTTCGTTTTCTTGGGTTAAAGTTAATAAATCCTCGCTACGATTGCTGCTAGGTAATTGACTTAAAATTAAAGGGTCTAATTGGGGATCGTGTAAAAGTTGAATTAAACGGGCCTCTAAAAAAGCCATAACTGCTAATAAACTAATAGGATTAGCAATCAGGTCACAAATTCGCAATTCTAGACGATTGAGATTATAGGGACGATTGCTACCGTTAGGACGTACTGAGACCCAGAGATGACGAACATTCTGCATCGTACCGATTTTTAATTGTTCCTCGGTCCAAGTGACAAAATGTTTATGACTTTCAAAGAGGGGAACATAAGCGGGAGTTTGGGGGAAAACTTGCCAACGACGGGAATGGGAACCAGTGATTTTACCATCGAGAAAAGGAGAGGAAGCACTTAAAGCCAAGTATAAAGGAGCTTCTAGGCGAATTAAGCGACAGGCACGCATTAAATCCTCATAATCGCTAATACCGACGTTAATATGAATACTGGCCGTGACTACATTAGTGCCGTAGGTCTGTTCAATATAGTCATGATAGGGATTTTGAGGGTCACTGCGATAAAAATGTTGACTATCGCCCAAGGAGAGGGTACTGCCAGGGATTAGGGTATAATCGCCTAAACGACGCAAATATCGCCGTAGAGCGAGACGAGGTTTTAAAGTAGCGCATAAAAGACGGTCATAGTTAGTCATGGGAGCCGTGGTGTATTCTACGTTACGACTATCCGGTTCTCGGACAAAACCATCTAAATCCTTGACAATGCGATCGGATAAACCGATAATTTCTCCGGCTGCTGTTCCGGTGTACATTTCTACTTCAAAACCTTTACTTAGGAGCATCGTCAATCCACCTTGCTGTGTCTATTTTGTAGTGTGACATTATTTGGACTTTAAATGACGTTCGATCAGCAGAATCGCCACTATATCATCAATGGGGCGATCGGGAAGACGCATACCTTGGGGGATGAGTTTCTGTAATCCTTTGGGGGGGAACATTTGCCAATAGCGATCGCGCGCTTCTAGGGTACTATTGCGTTCATCCACTAGAGTAATCGGGATAGTGACACGAGCGGCAATTTTTTGGTGCCAACTTTTCGAGGTGGTTTGGTTCCCCATCACCAATAATTCGATCGGATATTGTTGACAGAGACTGGCTAAACGCTCGATCGCTTGTGACGATGCTATCACCTCATGGGTATAAATTTTCCCTGTCGATGACCTGACCGCGATCCCACATTTGTCCTTACCCGGATCAAAACCGAGAATACACATAGTTTTTATCTCCTGCAGCAGTGGTCGGTTTTATTAAATCATTAAATTAGAGTGTTGGGTTTTGGGGTTTTAGCAGGGTAAGCGCATCTTAACAATCCTTGACAAAATTAACTTTATGAAAGCAATTTCAGAAGTAATTGGTATAATTTGACAGTAATAAAGAACTGCTGAAACCAAGTGTTAATTCTGGCATTTGGTTTTGAGGTTAAACCATAAGGCACAATTATTTGTAGGATGGGTTAGCGGTAGCGTAACCCATGCGGGAGTTGGGTTTCATGCTTCAACCCAACCTACGTTCATCTTATATTTAATTCCACCCACCTACTTAAGGCAATCGATGAAACTTCTCTACTCCATTGCAGCACGCCGGCATTAGGTTGGGGACGTGCTAACTCGCTGATCATGTTAGTATCACACAGGAATGTCATTTAAGCTTTCTGCAAATGGATTAGAACGATCTTGGCGAGGAGGAACTTCTATAGTATAGTTTTCTTCAGCACAAATTTGTCGCAATTCTGCTAAAGCTTGGGCTAGGTTATCAAAATCTGTGGCTCTTCTGGTTTCTGTGTGGAAACGAGGTCTATACTGATACTTTCTTCCGCAAAATAGCCCTAAAAGTCCTGCCCGATCAGCATTTCACGATTCTATAAGCAAAAATTATCACACAAAGTCGAGAAGAGCCAATCTGTTTGAGTTTCATGTGCAACTAATTTCTTCTCTAAGAGCAATCTTTCTTCTTCAGAAAGGGATTGGATAATTTGGACGAGAGATTCAATCAATTTGGCATTCATGTTTTTTTCCTCTTTCCACTCATATTTCTGCTCCCCAAAACGAAAAGATAACTGCTGTATTTAAATTTTTACAGTTTATTTTAAATAAATCAAGAGATTTAACCCCGGAATCGTGCGCGAGAGAGTCCAGATAAGGAGAGTAATATAAAAGATGCCGATACCCCATTGATACCAAACTAAAAAAGAAATGATAGCGGGTAATTCTTGATCGCGAACTCGCCAATCATTAAAGCCTAATTTTAGCAAATTATTGAGACTTAAATCGTAATAATTTAACCAATTCCAACGCTTTTGCCAAGAAATAGGAGTATAACGATCGCGAAAGAGGGGAAATTCGGGAACCACGGGTAAACGGGTGATTAATAAGCGTAATTGTCGCATACTACCATCTTGCAGGAAATAGGAACTATCCATTAAATCGTGATAGCGTCCCTGACGATAAAGTTCGATAATTAAAATTAAGGGTAAGGGGACAAGAATTAGGGCAATGGCTGTTAAAGTTAGTAGGGGACGACTGGCAGATTGCAGGATATTAAACACACCTGAAAGGGTGAGAATAATATAGCTAGTTACCATACAAAGAATTTCATAACGATTAGGAATTACCGGTTTAGGAGTGAGACGACGCACGCGATCAATTAACCAAAATAAACAGCCAAAATAGGCAAAAATTATGATTCCTGTACCGAAAACTAAACTAAAATTTGTACCATCTTGACTTAAGAGTAATAGTAAAGCAAGGAAAGAAGTATGCAGAAAATCAGCTAACCAAGTGAGGTTAATTAGGCGAATAATTGAGATATTATTCAGTTTTTGTTTTAACTGTTGAAATCGCAATTTTTCGGTTTTGTATTCAATTTGATTGGCATCGGCAATTTGTTCTAGGGAGCGAAAATTACGAACTAAATTTCTTAAAACTGTTTCATTTCCTGTTAAGTTTGGTAAATAAATTGCTTGACCAATTACTCCTCTATCTCCTAGTATTTTCGCTTTATCGGAATCAAAAGCTAATCCCGATACACTCAAATAACTATTTTTAGTAAAAGTGGAATTACTAAAATCTACCTGATCTAAAAGTTTCAGATCTTGAAAACTAACTACACCATTAAAATAACTAGACCGAAAAGCACCCGATTTTTCAAAAGTGGCATTTCTAAAGGTTAATAAACTTAAAAATCTACTCTTAGAAAATAGCGGACGATCTCGCCATTGACTTTGGGAAAAATTGGCTTCTTTTTCCCAGAAAGTACGGGTAAAATCTGCGGTTTTATCGTATTTAGTTTGATCAAAATAAGCTTCGGCAGTAAAATGACTGCGATGGAAGTTGGTAATACTTTTAAAATGTGCCGTGCGAAAGATAGCTTTATTTAAAAATTGACTTTGACTAAAATTTACATCTCCCATAAAAGTGGCTTTGGTAAATTTCGCTACCCTAGCAAAACGAGATTCTACCCAATTACTTTCACGACTAAATTTTGCTTCCATTGCTTCGACAATTTGCAGAAAAAAAGTCTTAGAAAAGTCCACTTCTCCCATAAATACGGTTCCGGACAACTTCACAGGTCCGCGAAATACTGTGACATTAAAAACCGGTTCATCGCTATCGAATAAAAAATTTTCGTCCTGTTGTAACAACTGTTCTTCCGTGGGTGATAATAAGGTAGCGAGAGCCACTTTTGTTAAAGGAGTCGGTAAACCCAGACGGGAAGCGATAAAATTGCCTTGAATTAAGGAATTACTAAAATCTAAACCTAGGGGTTGTTTAGCGCGATTAATTTGACCTTGAATCTGTTGATAAAATTGTTCCTGGAGTTCCTTATTTTCATCGCGGATATCGATAACTAAATTGGCTAAATCAATGGTAGTCATCCCTTCTTTAAGGACGGGTGCGCTTAAACGTTCCTGCAATAAAGTTACTGTTAAAGGAACTCTATCCACTACTGCCAAACTAGGGAGAGAATGTACAGAGAAAAACAGAAAAACAATGATTAATAACCAGCAGCCTTTCAACAACGCACCCACGACAGTTATTTTCCTAAACAAGCTTGGATAGCCATTTCTAAATCCTCTTGGTTTAAATCGGTGATAACAAAGACTTCCTGCACACTTTTTCCTGTCCTCGCAATCACCTTAAAACCACCACGAATTGGTACTGATATCCGCAATTGTAACCGCGGACAATGACCTTTTGAGCGAGAAAGTACCCCCGGGGTGACAGTGGTGATTCCTTGATAGGTAATTAACTTTTCTAATACCGCAATCAACCCCGGAATATGAGTAGAATGATTCCAAACTAAACGACCATTATTCATAATTATGCGGCCTCTAGAGGAGCCATAGTTAATCCTTCCCGTCGCAATTGTTGGTGATAAAGTTCCGCTTGTTCTTGGGGACCTGTCCAGACAATTGCTTGTCCTTGGTAGTGAACTTGATTAGTTAATTCCCAAGCTCGATCGGTAGTCATATCCGGGATATATTTAATTAAACAATTGGCCACATGATCGAAGGTGTTAAAGTCATCGTTGAGAACAATAACTTTATATAGCGTTTCCTGTTCACAAGAGGTACATTCTCAATGCTGAAAAGCTTAATTAGCAAACGTTAAGCTGTGCCTCACAGATGCGAGAACCGCTATAGTTGGGATAAGTCTTTTTGACCACTTGGGTGGACTTATCTAAGGTGGTACTGGGTGCGCTGGCCATAAAAGTTACAATAGGTCAAGGTTTTTGCAATTAAATTCGAGCATTTTGACAACAATTAAGCGGCAAAAGCCACAGAATTATTATTCAAAACCCGGTGATAGTAATTTAATAATTGTTTGCTGGCCGCTTGCCATGCCCATTTTTCCGCTTCTAGGCGCGCATTTCGTCGTAATTCCTCTCTTTCTGCCTTGGCGGTTAGTAATCTTTGGGTGGCAGTAATTAAACCCTTCTCATCCCTAGGATCGAAGAGATGACCATTAACTCCATCGGTGACAATATCGGGAATTCCCCCCGAATTTGCCGCCACCACCGGACAACCGGCAGCCATGGATTCTAAAAGTACCAAACCGAGGGTTTCTGTGCGTGAGGGAAAAAGAAAAGCATCTGCGGAAGCAAAAGCGGAGGCTAATTCTAAACCCTGTAAATAACCGACAAAATGGGTATTTGTGTCGGCAAAATGACTTGTTAAAGCTTCCCGATGGGGACCATCTCCCACAATGGCAAATCTTGCTTCGGGAATCGCTTCTAATACTGGTTTAATGCGATCGATTTCTTTTTCGGCCGAGACTCGACCAACGTATAATAAGAGAGGACTATCGGGGTTGTTTTGGGATAATTTCAGTCTCATAGCCGGGGATTTTAAATGAGGTTGAAATAATTCCGTATCGACTCCCCTTTGCCAAAGCTCTACCTTTTCAATGCCACGACTAGATAATTCTTGCACCATAGCAGTGGAAGTGCAGAGATTTAAACTTGCTTGATTGTGGGCCAATTTTAATAATTCCCAGAGTAATCCTTCTAGGGAACCTAACCCGTAGTGTTGTAGGTATTGGGGGAGATGGGTATGATAGGAAGCGACGAGGGGAATGTTCATAGTTTTGGCAAAATAAATGCCTCCCACCCCTAAAATAGCGGGGTTAACCACATGAATAATATCGGGTTTGAACCTCTCTAAAGCTTGACCGACTGAGGGCCGGGGAAAAGCCATTTTTAATTCCGGATATAGGGGTAGGGGAATCCCTGTAACTCCATGAATCTTAGCACCTTTGTACTCTTTTAAACCGCCATCGGGAGAGAAAACTAATACCTGATGACCTAATCTTTGTAGGTGGTCAACGGTATGTTTAAGACGGGTGACAATTCCATCGATTTTCGGTAAGAAAGTTTCTGTAAAAAGAGCAATTCGCATAGAGAAAACAAGATTAAGTAATAATTAAGGACACCTGAAGGCAATTAACTCCCCAATTAATCATAGATCAGAAAGGCCAAAGGTTTTAATCACTCGATCGCTACCTTCGATAACCACAGTCGCTCGATAATTATCGCCGATTGCCGCTGTCCATAATTGCCATTCCCCCGCCACATTGTCTAATTTTAAGGGATTGAGGCCCACTTCCACTCGATCGAGTCCCCCGCTAATTCCCGTTCCCAGTGCCTTTAAATAAGCCTCTTTTGCCGTCCATAACTGAAAAAATAGCTTTTCCTTCTCTGCGGACTTTTCAACCAGATCATGTTCCCTAGCACAAAAAAACCTTTTTGTCAAGCTATCTAAATCTTTCACCCCGCGCATTTTCTCTAAATCTACCCCGATGCGACTGGTTAAAGTCAAGCCACAGATTGCCATCTCCTCGGAATGGGAGAGATTAAACTGCAATTGGTAGTTAATACTCGGTTTTCCCCGTTCACTGTAGATAAACTCGATTTTTTCGGGACTTATCGCCAAATATGACCCTAAAATCTCCCTTAAACATCCCCTAGCCACCAAAAAACGCCGCTTGTGTTGGGGAAAATGGTAACGATTAGCTCTAATTATTTCATCTTCCGAGAGCAAAGAAGCCAGTTTTTCTAGTCTGTCCCCAGGCGGATCGAGACTGATAAAATAGAGATGAACCTCATCGGTAGATATAAACATTAAACTCAGAAGCGTTCAAATAATTAATTATCGGTAAATTTTACCGTAAAATGAGAATTGCCGACTCAAGAATTTATCCACCTTCTAACTCTTGACTTTGCAGCACACCTATGAACTTTTTTCATACTGAAGACCACCTCCAACAGTTCGGTACAGATATTTTAGAAACAACTTGGCGAGAATTTCCCCAATTAGCTCAAGAACAAATTGCCCTAACTTGGATAGTATATGATCCTCCCGTTATCGTCAACACGGGGGGAGCAATTTCCCACGAAGAATTCTGGAAATATTCCCCCCGCGGATTTAGCTATCGCGGACAAGAAAGAACCTATCCCGCTAGTTTAGTGAAATTATTTTATCTAGTAGCAATTCATGAGTGGTTAGAAGGGGTAATGATTGCCGAAAGCACCGAATTAAATCGCGCCATTCGTGACATGATTGTTGACTCTAGTAATGATGCTACCAGTTTAGTTGTAGATCTGGTCACGGGAACCACTAGCGGTCCAGAAATTGCCGCCGGTCCCTTTGAAACTTGGAAGCAACAACGCAACATAGTTAATCGTTATTTTCAATCCCTAAATTGGCCAGAATTAGCGACAATTAACGTTAATCAAAAAACTTGGTCCGATGGTCCCTATGGACGTGAACGCGCTTTTTTAGGGGAATTAATGGAGAATCGCAATATGTTAACTAGCAATGCAGTGGCGCGTTTAATTCATACTATTGTCGGGGGGATTGCTGTTTCTTCCCAACGTTCCCAGATGATGATGTCTTTACTAAAACGTAGTCTTAATCCTGCTGATTGGACAAGTCAAGGAGATGATACACAAATCTTAGGATTTCTCGGACAAGGATTACCAGAAAATAGTCAAATTTGGTCAAAAGCTGGTTGGACAAGTCAAGTACGTCACGATGCAGCCTATATTGAAATTCCCCATCATACTCCCTATCTCTTGGTAGTATTTACCGAGGGAAAAGATAACAGTCAAAATCGTTCAATTTTACCTTTTATTTCCCAGAGAGTAGCCGAGAAAATTATGCAGTTCAATTAATTGAAGCTGTCAGTAGGATGCTTTTTAGATAAACATCCTACTGCAATAAACCCGTAAATTTACTGATGTTCAACTCAATATACAGCTTTTCTGGGATAGATGGGGTTCGTTCTTGCAGATGAAATACCCGATTAAGTAATGATTTAGTCTGTGCTTCACCTTGACGAGAAGGGCTGTCATCATTTAAACTAACAATAAGTTGTTCTTAAGTATTTCCTCAAATGTGTGACTTTCAATCCTCACTATTGTCATAACGAAAGGGAAGTGGAGAGTAAATTAATCGTCCAGTATTTACTCCCAAAACTAGGCTACAATGCCGAACATTGGTATCAACAAGTTAGCTTCGGTAAAGTACGCTTAGATTTCCTTGTTTCCGCTCAAAAACCTATCAACAAAAAGCAGTTTTTATCCTCTCACTGTCTAGTTATCGAAGCTAAAAACCCCAGAGAAAAGCTGAATAATCATCGTCACCGCTTAGGTTATTATCTCAACTACTTTAAAGTGCAGTGGGGTTTATTAACCAATGGTTATGAGATTCTACTTTATCAAAGGAAACCCGATAAAATTTATTTAGTTTTTAGATGTTCTGGGTTAGAAATTGCCTCTCACTTAGAACAGTTAAAATCTCTGATTGGCTACGAAACCTTATCCCTAGGCATTCAACCGCTCAATTCTCCAACAATCAACAACAGAAATCCCATGAAAACCATCGCAATTTATCATCATAAAGGTGGTGTTGGTAAAACCACCGTCGCTACCAATCTAGCGGCAGCTTTGAGTAAAAAAGGTAAGCGAGTATTATTGATTGATATTGATGCTCAAGCTAATAGTACCTTTGCCGTTGGTTTAATTAAGTTTCAATTCGATGATGACGATGATTTAAAAGATAAAAACGTCTTTCATTTGCTAGATAACAGTAACCGCATTTTTATTGAGAATATCGTCAGAAAGTCACAAGGATTCAATCATCCAGAAATTGATGTTATTCCCTCTCACATATCTTTAATTGCTAACCAAGCTAAAATTAAAGATAATGCAGCGGTATTTGCTAGATTGGCAAGAAAATTAGAGAAAGTAAATAATCAATACGATATTGTAATTATTGATGCACCTCCCGCACTTGATTTGTATGCACGCATTGCTTTAATTGCCGCTGATTATCTGATAATTCCTTCTGATCTTAAACCATTTTCTAATCAAGGATTAGATAGCGTTAAAAACTTTGTTCAAGAGGAAATCAATGAAAGTCGTGGAGATTTGGGCAAACCAACACTACAAATTTTAGGCGTTTTACCTTCCAAAATTTCCACCCATGCTCAATACTTAAGATATAATTTTCCCAAACAAAAACAAGTGATTCCAGACAAATATAGTTTACACTTGATGGAATCAACTATCTCGGAAAGAATGCCTTTATCTCGCTGTATAAATCAATACGTTACCGTGGGAGATTTAGAAATTCCTGCCCCCCAATCTATAATTGATTATGCCGAACATCAAGCTGATGCGGGAGTATCAGCAGCAGAATTTGAAGCCTTAGCATTGGAAGTTTTAGCTAAAATAGGAGTTAAATAAATGTGGAAATTTTTACGAGTCGATATTACTGATATTAATCCTTCCGTTGCCAGAGAAACTTTCTCTGAAACTGAATTGGAAAATTTAGCCAATCTTATTATTGAAATGGGTGGAATTATTCGCCCTGCTATTCTCAAAAAAGCTGATAATAAAAAAGTTGATGAACGTTATAATATTATCAGTGGAGATTTAGAATATTATGCTTCTGTCATCGCTAATAAGAAAGTTCCTGACATCGAGATGATTAACGCTTTTGTAGTTGATAAAGAAGCGGAGAATATTGCTGTAGAGCAAATGCAGTTATTATCTGCTGCACCTGCGATAATTACCACGCCAGAAGAAATAGATAATTCTCTAGAATTGAGGATGAGTAATCTTGAAAAACTATTAGAAACCCAGTTACAAGCAATCCGAGAGGAGTACCAAAAAGAAATCAAAAGACTGGAAGAAAAAATTATTCCTCCTCCTCCTCCTTCTTATAAGTCGATTTTAGAGCTTTTAAATACCTGTGATGCTAATCAGCTTAAAAAAGGGGGAATTCTACCTGCATCTGTTAATGACTTTCTGAAAAAACGTTCAGAAAAGCCCTTTGACTCTTTGGAAGATATCCTAAATCGCCCAGTGTCAGGAGTTAAAGAGAAAAGATTAATTAAGCTTGTCGATTATCTGCTGACTTACAATTAATTTTTGTGGGTGTGTTGAGCTAATTTAACACACCCTACCGATCGATGTTATAATAATGGAAGATCAGTAAAAAAGCCTGATCCGATAGCGGGCAAAGATTAACAAGAAGACGGTTGAAAAGAGAAAACTTATGACAACTACTCCAGTAATTGCTGCTTCTTTAACAATTCCTCCCCTAGAAAACGGCGATAAATTAACTCGATGGGAATTTGAACGACGTTATCAAGGGATGCCCCATCTCAAAAAAGCGGAATTAATTGAAGGAATTGTTTATATGGCATCTCCCTTGAGAATTACCCAACATGGTGAACCCCACGCGCATATTATGTTATGGTTGGGTTTTTATAAAGCTTTTACCCCCTATCTGCAATTAGGGGATAATTGTACCGTGAGATTAGATATTGATAACGAACCCCAACCGGATGCCCTATTAAGAATTGAAAAGGGAGGACAATCGACAATTAGTCAAGATGATTATGTAGAAGGCGCGCCGGAATTAATTGTCGAAATTGCCGCTTCTAGTGCTTCCTACGATGTGCATCAAAAATTAAATGTCTATCGTCGCAATCAAGT
>VYKY01000037.1_pt1 | contig 23532 bp, 21 predicted proteins | sample 5114441 | NCBI WGS metagenome assembly VYKY01 (sample SAMN12291804, study PRJNA351875) | freshwater metagenome | isolation source: freshwater lake | place: USA: Michigan, Gull Lake | collected 2013-08-08 | reverse complement strand
GATTATTCGACCCGCCAGTTGACCCCCCCAGATTCGATGGGTTACAATCCTCTCGGAGCAAGGTTTTCAGAACCCCACTCTTCTGACTTCCTCGGAAGTTGAATTAATGGAAACTAACTTCCCCCCCCTCCGAACGTGAACTTCCAAACTTCTGACTTCCTCGGAAGTTGAATTAATGGAAACTAGAGACTGTAGCCTCGAAGAGAAATTGACTTCTTCTTCTGACTTCCTCGGAAGTTGAATTAATGGAAACTACAACAACGCCATCGTCAAATTCGATGATGACTTTGTCGTCTTCTGACTTCCTCGGAAGTTGAATTAATGGAAACCCATTTGAGATCACGGCTTATCAGCCTGACCCGACTGCTTCTGACTTCCTCGGAAGTTGAATTAATGGAAACAATCACAATCGGGCCTCCTTCATTGGGATGCCGCCGCTTCTGACTTCCTCGGAAGTTGAATTAATGGAAACGAGGTAGGTTTTTGTTGAGACTCAGCCATTTCTACTACTTCTGACTTCCTCGGAAGTTGAATTAATGGAAACTTTTCGACGATAATGACGAAAGATTTGGAGCGTTCTAATGCTTCTGACTTCCTCGGAAGTTGAATTAATGGAAACGTAAAAAGTTCTATCTTCCCATCACGGAAGACGAACTTCTGACTTCCTCGGAAGTTGAATTAATGGAAACTTCATTGGTCTCGTCGGTGCTTTCTCCGTTGTTGACCACTTCTGACTTCCTCGGAAGTTGAATTAATGGAAACGTGACAATATAAAATGTATCAGTTGGATAGCCACATAGACTTCTGACTTCCTCGGAAGTTGAATTAATGGAAACCAAAGTGATTGCAAGCCAAGTCGCACAAACCACACCTTCTGACTTCCTCGGAAGTTGAATTAATGGAAACGTTGGTAGACCCACCATCCTATTAGCAGCGTCCATGCTTCTGACTTCCTCGGAAGTTGAATTAATGGAAACTTGAAAAGCTCCTTCATTAGCCATCTTACATATAGACTTCTGACTTCCTCGGAAGTTGAATTAATGGAAACAAGCATTGATGCTTCTTCAGGCTTCAGATAAGACCTTTCTTCTGACTTCCTCGGAAGTTGAATTAATGGAAACCCTTTTGGCTTCGGAGGCTACTAGTTGTTCTTCTAAGGCTTCTGACTTCCTCGGAAGTTGAATTAATGGAAACCAGCAAAGTTTCCTGTTCCCGCAGAAAAAGATTTTGCTTCTGACTTCCTCGGAAGTTGAATTAATGGAAACTTACGTTTAGGAACAAAAATCAGCACTATTACTCCAAAACTTCTGACTTCCTCGGAAGTTGAATTAATGGAAACGTGAGACTAACTATTTGGGCAAGCGGATACACTTAACACTTCTGACTTCCTCGGAAGTTGAATTAATGGAAACAAGAACCTATATAAATTACTCCTAGGAGGAGGTTCTCATCTTCTGACTTCCTCGGAAGTTGAATTAATGGAAACCTGAAATGACAGAGTACAATTGTTCCTGTGAAGGTAATTCTTCTGACTTCCTCGGAAGTTGAATTAATGGAAACTTCGGGTTGTATTCTTGATTGAGTTCCTGTTCAATCACTTCTGACTTCCTCGGAAGTTGAATTAATGGAAACTAGACACAAGTTCCCAATCCCCGCGAAAATTTTGGTCTTCTGACTTCCTCGGAAGTTGAATTAATGGAAACACTTCTCCCCTGGTTTTGAAACCGCAGAAAACCAATCCGCTTCTGACTTCCTCGGAAGTTGAATTAATGGAAACATTACGCGCAAAGCGTGAAATAATGAAGATTTTTCACTTCTGACTTCCTCGGAAGTTGAATTAATGGAAACTTTAAGACCGTATTTTTCGTTAACCCCAGCGAGACGCTTCTGACTTCCTCGGAAGTTGAATTAATGGAAACCACTTTAACGTACTCGGCGTACAATTTTTCATTGCGGCTTCTGACTTCCTCGGAAGTTGAATTAATGGAAACCCCCGTTAGCAATACACCCCTTCTCCAGCAGTTGCTGGCTTCTGACTTCCTCGGAAGTTGAATTAATGGAAACCATAGTACCCCACGCGGTATGTTAGCGCCAAGGTGATTGCTTCTGACTTCCTCGGAAGTTGAATTAATGGAAACTTAATTCTTGCTCTTGGGGAAGCTTATTACCATTAAACTTCTGACTTCCTCGGAAGTTGAATTAATGGAAACCCGTCATGTTGGTGAAGCGCATCTTGCTACGGATGTTCTTCTGACTTCCTCGGAAGTTGAATTAATGGAAACCGTGCATGACAAAACGGCTGCTTCCTCAACTTCTTCTGACTTCCTCGGAAGTTGAATTAATGGAAACCTCTGACTTATGATCGGAACCGATTTTGCAAGTATCCGCTTCTGACTTCCTCGGAAGTTGAATTAATGGAAACCTACTGTAAGTTTTTTATTGTTAAGGCAGAATTCTTCTGACTTCCTCGGAAGTTGAATTAATGGAAACTACAGTCTCTTCTTTCAAGAGTTTCAGAGATTTTTTTCTTCTGACTTCCTCGGAAGTTGAATTAATGGAAACTCCACAGAGCTAACCCTGCAATGATGATTGAAAGAAACCTTCTGACTTCCTCGGAAGTTGAATTAATGGAAACAGTCATGTTCTGCTACTTCTTCAGCGGCCGTTTCCGCCAGCTTCTGACTTCCTCGGAAGTTGAATTAATGGAAACGCGTGCGACATAGACAACAAATACACAATACACGCACTTCTGACTTCCTCGGAAGTTGAATTAATGGAAACGAGAAATGTCCCGCCAATGGTCACTAACGCGACCCACTTCTGACTTCCTCGGAAGTTGAATTAATGGAAACTTATTTATATTGACATTGGATTTTTTTCAGCACTCCTTCTGACTTCCTCGGAAGTTGAATTAATGGAAACCATTGGTAGTAGATTTCCTGGTAGTATTTCGGGTTTCTTCTGACTTCCTCGGAAGTTGAATTAATGGAAACTGTTTTCGAGCTTGCGCTCTAAAACATTAATCTTGTCTTCTGACTTCCTCGGAAGTTGAATTAATGGAAACCCTGGAAGGCTCTTTGAATTTGAATCCGAAAATTTACTTCTGACTTCCTCGGAAGTTGAATTAATGGAAACCATAGCATGGACATGCATGCTATCCAATACATGGTAAGCTTCTGACTTCCTCGGAAGTTGAATTAATGGAAACTGGTTAGGGAGTTTTTTTGTGGTTCTCCCACTAATATCTTCTGACTTCCTCGGAAGTTGAATTAATGGAAACTTTGAGAGATTTGTGCATCTTGGGTAGTCTTGAAGACTTCTGACTTCCTCGGAAGTTGAATTAATGGAAACACTGTTGGGTCCGAATTCTATACATTTAAGATCCTTGCTTCTGACTTCCTCGGAAGTTGAATTAATGGAAACCACTCGGATTGTAGGGAGTGTATATCCGTTAACGTCTTCTGACTTCCTCGGAAGTTGAATTAATGGAAACTCGAACTCATAACGACCGTTTCCATCGCCATGAATATATGCTTCTGACTTCCTCGGAAGTTGAATTAATGGAAACTCAGACCCATAAAGGCAAAGCCCAAGCAATTAATTGCTCTTCTGACTTCCTCGGAAGTTGAATTAATGGAAACGAAGACCACTAGGGCGTGGAAGCCATTCGAGAAACTGGCTTCTGACTTCCTCGGAAGTTGAATTAATGGAAACTGTGAAAATCTTCATCCCATCTAGTTTTTCCAGTATCTTCTGACTTCCTCGGAAGTTGAATTAATGGAAACTAGAGTGTTTCTATGGGCGAGGGCGAAATAGCATTGCTTCTGACTTCCTCGGAAGTTGAATTAATGGAAACAAGGGGGGGCTTGCCTCGTTTCCAACCTCACCCAAACTTCTGACTTCCTCGGAAGTTGAATTAATGGAAACCCAAACCCGAGGGGGTGTTGGGGAGGCTGGAGGTTGCCGCCTTCTGACTTCCTCGGAAGTTGAATTAATGGAAACGTTTCCCCCGAAAGGTTCAACATCGAACAGTAAAGCTTCTGACTTCCTCGGAAGTTGAATTAATGGAAACATTAATCTTCCTCGTCAATAAAAAAAAGAACGAATTGCTTCTGATTTCCTCGGAAGTTGAATTAATGGAAACCTAAAAGCCTGCCAGAATTTCCTTTTTGCTGAGTCAATTCTGACTTTCCCGTAACTTTATTTAAGTAGGTAGGCAGAATTAATTACCCATCCGAGAGAGCTAAAATCTTTACGAGGCAGTGATTATCATGTGTAAATAATTTTGACTAGGTACTTATAACTTACGATACAAAAATTTTCTATCGATAAAAACTAGAGTATTTCTAATTGTAAAAAATACAAGTTTCCTAAAACATCTCCAACTATAATTATTTTACTAATTTCTGAAAAAGAACAAGAAATTAATTCCGCTTCTCCCGTAAAGCTAGTAATAATTTGACCAGTTTGAATATTCCAAACTTTAAAAGTTGTGTCCGCAGATATAGAAATTATAAGATCTTCATGATGAGTAACAATAACTGAATTTACGCGTTGGTTATGCCCAACTAAAGTACGCAGTTCAAGACCATTTTTAAGATCCCATACTTTTAAGGTTCCATCCCAAGAAGAGGAAACTGCCAACCACTTTCCCGACACGAGAACCACACGATTCACCACATTAGTATGACCTTCAAGACTGAATCGTTCTCGGGCTGTTGTCAGATCCCAAACTTTTAAAGTCGAATCTCTTGAAGCCGAGATCGCTTGTTGTCCATCGGGAGTAACAGCTACGGCTAATACGGGGGCGGAATGTCCGGTTAGAGAATACATTTCTTTTCCAGTTTCCCAGTCCCAAACTTTGAGAGAAGAGTCACCAGAAAAAGAAATCACTTGTTTTGTATTGGGGATAAAATTGACCGATTCTATCCACTCGGTATGTCCTGTTAAGGAAAAAACTTTTTGCCGATTTTCCAAATTCCAAACTATCAATGTTTTATCTCTAGAAGCCGAAACAGCAAAATGTCCATCTGGACTAATCACGACCGCTAAAACCCAATCTTCATGTCCGCGAAGAGATCCCAACTCGGTACCCTTACATAAATCCCAGATTTTGATTTCCATTTTAGAAGCGGAGAGCATTCTTTTTCCTTCTCGATCGACCACTACATTGAGAACCCAATCCTTATGGCTAGTGAAATCATATACTGGATTACCATTGAACAAATTCCAAACTTTCACGGTACAATCTACCGAGCTAGAAATCGCTAAAGTTGCATCGGGAGTCGTGGTAATTGATACCACTCGATCGGAATGACGAGGAATATTTCTTGCTGTATTAAAACCGCACAAATTCCAAACTTTTAAAGTTCGATCTTCAGAACCTGAAATCACTGTTTGTCCGTCCGAAGTTACGGCGACCGTATGTATCCATCCACTGTGTCCTGAAAATATAGATAACTCTTTCCCTAGGGCTAGATCCCAAACCTTGATCGTTTTGTCATCCGAGGCAGAGATCGCTTTTTTTCCATCGGGAGTCATCGCGACCGCTCTCACCAAGCTACTATGCCCGGTCAAGGTATAAACTTCTTTACCACTGGTTAGATCCCAAACCTTTAAGGTAGTATCGACGGAAGCGGAAACCGCGTATTTTCCATCGGGAGTCAGAGCCAACCCGAAACAAAAACCATGATGCCCGACTAGCCGATGAACTTCCCTTCCCGTTGCCAATTCCTCTAACCCGATCGTATTATCCTCCCTAGAGGAAAGAAGATACTTTCCATCGGGCGTGATGGCGATCGCTAGTCTCCCTAGAGGAGAGAGCAAGGGATGCGGTATGCCCGTACCATCCCGTAAATCCCAGATTTTCAGGCTTCTGTCCGCCGAAATCGAAATCACCCTCGCTCCGTCGGGAGTGATGGCTACCGACAACACCGGGGCGGTATGACCACTCAGAGTCTTTATCTCCCTCCCGTTCATTAAATCCCAGATCTTTAGAGTGGTATCTCTAGAGGCGGAAACCGCTTTTTGACCATCGGGAGTGACGGCAACCGCGAGGATTCCCTGATGATGGCCCGAAAGATGATGAATCCGGGTTCCGGCAGCCAAGTCCCAAACGTAAAGATCTTTGTCCTCTCCCCCAGAGATCGCTCTTCGGCCATCGGCCACTATCGTGACCGCTTGAACCGGCCCTCTATGTCCGACAAGAGTACCCGTTAAAGTATCGTCGGGAGGGGTTAGCGTTGGGGTTAAAGGACGTATCCAAGTCCGCGATTGACTGGATTTGACGCACTCCAAAAGGTTTTGAATTTCTATTTCTGGAAAAGAGAATAAACGCCCGATTAACTGTGACGCTAGTTGAGTTTTATCTCGCTCTAAAATATGCGCTGAAAGTTGAATAGCGCGTTGAAGTAATCTCAGAGTTCCTTTTTTTTCTTCCGGAATGTTTAGGGGGGATTGTACCGCTAAAACATAATCTTCAACGAGTGACCGTAACTCCAATTCAAAAATCTTGGCCTCGATAAAGGCAAAATTCATCAGTAGAAAGTATAGACGATCGCTCTCGTCCGCGTTGGCTAGATGAGAGGGCAAGTTAGCCAGGGTCGCGCGCCGTCGATCAGGCGGCATCCGACGCAATTTCGCCCCGAGATCAGTCATCATCGAATAACCCCGCCCACAGGCGATCGGCGATCAAGGTGTTAATCTTGACCAGATCGATTCCAGCCGCCCGCACGATATCTTTACGGTGGAGAAAATCCAGAAAGCTGGTGTGATAGATGCTGTAGCAATTTTGCTCCTCGATTTCCCGCTCGTGTAGAAACTGCTCCCAATCGTCCAGTACCTCTTGAACGGTCAACTGCCCCTCTCTGGCATATTCTGCGAGCAACTGTCGGGAAACGGGTTGGCGGATCTCCCCTAAAATATAAATGATTTTTAGCTTGAGGTGCGGTATGGGTTTGACATTCATCCCCATGCGTCGCCAGTGATCCTCGTAGTAGCCCTCTAACCCTTTCGGTAAACCGTCAATTTTAAAATCCCGATAGAATCCCGCCTCGATTTGCGGTAAGACGTAACGCAAGTACATGAAGTTATTCTCGCTCAGGTGGGCGAGACGGGAAACGAATTCCTCGATCGACAACCGCTTCCCCTCGATCCAGTCCCGAAGTTTCTCCCGTTCGGTCGCGCCGTGAAGGTAGTCCCGTACATCCTGCGAACTCTCCCGTTCGTACTGCTTCAAATCGAACCGGTATTCGGGCGCGTGAATCGTTAAAGGAAGAGTGATCGGGCGTTGGGAGAGAATCAAGTACACCCCGCCGGGTAAATGGGCGGGAAGGTAGAGGAGATTAGCTCCGGGGTCTTGACCAGCCGTGTCTACTTCGTCTAGGGCATCGATAACGATCGCTAGTTTTTCCCCGTTCTCCAATCGCCCGCTCGCCTCGACTAGCAATCGGGCGAAGAAATCGCCGTCGGACGTGGCACCCTGGGGTAAAACGGGGTAGGGTAGGTCGTAACGCCGGATCAATTGGGTACAGATGCTTTCTAGAAATTGCCCGGCGCGGTTAATTCCCTGCGCTCTGACATTGAAATAGGCGAGACAAGGGTAACGCTGAACGTATCTGGCGAGAATGGCACTTTTTCCCATGCCCGGATCGGCTTGCAGGATAAAGTAACCTTTGGGGTGAACGGTCAAGAATTCGGAGATCGCCTCGAAGACGTATTCCCTCCCGACGAAACCCTCGGTTTTATCGGCGATTAACGCCCCGAACCTCTCGATAGGTCGATCTGCTTGCAGCAGCGCTTCGCTCACGGGAGGTTCGGGAGCGGGGCGGGGATGTTCCTCCCCTGCCTCACCACTCCTTTCTGGAAACAGGGCAACATCTTCCCATTCCAAAGATAGAAACTCGCAAATCTCGACAAAAATAGGACGATCTACGGGTTTTCCATTGAAAAACTTGCTAATAGTTGACCAAGAAATCCCGAGTTCTTCCCCCAATGCTTTCTGGCTCAAATTTCTGCCTTCTAACTTTAGCTTGGCCACCTTGATTCCAGTAATCGAGGCCACCAGCGATCGCTTTCCCATCGGTCTTTTTCGATCTTGACTCGTAGTTATCGGCGATCGAAACGGGTCGGTGCCGATTTTTCTCCACCTTAGCACGAGTACCGCCCGAACAATCGGAGATCGAAGTCATATATCAACTCTTATGTCCTCCTCGATTCTCGGCTAGTAACTTATATCCCCCCGTGAACAATAGGAAGTAACATTTCACGGAGAAAAACGATGGCGATACTCTACGTCACCGAAGAGAGAGCTTGCCTAAAGGTCAAGCACCAGCAATTTCAGGTTTACCGAGAGGGTGTTCTAGAAATCTCTGTTCCCGTCAATCAAGTCAGTCACGTTGTCCTGTTCGGTTCTGGCGCTCTCTCCCACGGCGCGGTCAATCTAGCCTTGCGACGACAGATACCGGTGATGTTTCTCTCCGGGCGGGGACGCTATTTCGGACGCTTGCAGGGAGAAACCGCCGAGATCGACTATCTGATCCGACAGGTACATCGTTCCCGTGACCAGGAGTTTACCCTACGACAGGCCAAGAGTATTGTGGAAGCCAAACGGCATAACAGCCAGATTTTATTGCGTCGATTGAACCGCCGCCGCAGGAACGAATCGGTAATCGAGGCGATCGCGACGTTGGGCGACTGGCGAGAGAAAATCCAGACCGCTCCTTCGGTGGAGAGTTTACTCGGTTGCGAGGGGCAGTGCGCGCGGGTCTATTTTGAAGCTTTAGGACGGTTAATTCAACCGCCCTTCGCGTTCGACAAACGAACTCGCCGTCCCCCCGCCGATCCAGTCAACAGTTTGTTAAGTCTCGGTTACACTCTGGTCTCTCAAAATATCTATTCTCTGGTCGGATCACTCGGACTACACCCCCACTTCGGGCATCTCCATACCCCCCGCGACAATCACCCGGCGTTGGTATCGGATTTAGTAGAGGAGTTCCGCGCGCCACTCGTTGATTCGCTGGTAGTTTCTCTAATCAACGGTCGTATTTTTCAAGTCGAGGATTTTACTCCTCCCGATGCCCGAGGGGGAGTTTATCTAACCTCTAAGGCTCTCAAGATTTTTCTCAAGCACTGGCAACAGAAGTTACAATCGGAAATCACCCATCCCTACACCAAAACCAAAGTCACTTACTATCGGTGCTTCGAGTTACAAATCGGGGAGTATATCGCTTGTCTTCTTGGAGAAAGGGAAGTTTATCGACCGCTACAATCACCGAACAAATGGTGAAAATCTTAGTTCGGGTCAAGGGAATTTAGCCACGATCTCGACAAGAAAATCGAGATTTTAACTCTCGACTTATCGGGAGTTCAGTTTATCTCGAACTCACGTTAAATAAAAGAGATCACTTCCGATTTCAAGTCGCGTAACTTCGATCCGCTTCTCGATCGAGAAGCGGCTCTAGATCGCTGGTGGAGAAGAAACCACGACAGCTAAAATCATATCACTGGACGAAAAGTTATATAGAAACTCATATAATTTTTCTCCGTTCTCAAATCGTAACTTGTATTCCCCTCTCTAACATAGACGTAAGGCGAAAAACCTAGCCAGAATCAATATCTCGATCCTTCAACCAAGAGGACCTCTTATGTTCACCCTTTACCTTACCGAGACTCCTTCAATTTTAAAAGCAGACTCGAAAAATTTTCAGATATTCAAACAACAGAAGATATTCAGGAAAATTCCCATAGAATCCGTTAAACAAATCATCCTCTTTCCCGGAGTCCAAGTATCCCGTCAGTCCGAAAATGCTGTTAAGCATTATCGAATTCCTATCTTATTTATTGCTGAACAGGGACAGATATTAGTTCACTGCGATCGAGGAAAACCTCTAAGCGGTAAACATATCGATCGACAAAAACAATGTCAGCAAGATCAGGCATTTAGCCGGGCTTTCGCTCGAACATTATTGCGAGCGAAAATCCACAATCGCCAGACAATACTTTTGCAGTCCTTAACGTCTAATACCTATTGTCTAGCTATTCGGCAAGCACTAGACAAATTAACCCTATTAAAAGGGGATTTACCCAGTGCAAAAACGGTTCAAACTCTGTGGCGTATCGAGAAACAAGCCTCTTACTTTTACCGACGAGCTTTTCCTTTCCTGCTTCCTGATAGTTTTCAAATTCAACCCTCGCCGACTTTGCCGCGAAATTCGTCGGTTAACACGCTACTGAACCTGGGTTACGCTTTCCTCTCTCAAAGTCTCTATCATCTAATCACACGCTCTGGACTTGATCCAGAGATCGGACACTTTCACACGAGTTGCTCCAATCATACTCCTTTAGTTTGCGATTTAATGGAGCAATTTCGCCCTCAACTTGTGGAAGAACTAATCGTCGAATCACTTCACTTCCGCCAACTAACTCGGGAAGATTTTATCGAGAACGATACAAGGGATCACGGCTTACTTTCCCCGCTCGGTATCGCAAAGTTTATTGACTGTTGGGAATCGAAACTACAAACAATAGTCTGTCATTGGCTCGCGGGAAACATGACCTACCATCAAGCGTTAGAGTGGCAAGTTCAGCAATACATTTCCCATTTACAAGGAGCGAGCGATAGTTACCTCCCCTTATTAATGAAATGGTAAATTCCGAACTCTATCGCTATCGCAACTATGTTTTATCTCATCTGTTACGATATTGTCGATGATCGCCGCCGCACGAGAGTCGCTCGTCTCTTGGAAGCTTACGGAGTAAGAATCCAAAAATCCGTGTTCGAGTCGGTTCTCAATCCCGCTCAGTACGAAAAGTTACAAGCGAGACTACTCCAATTACTTGAGCGGCGAGAAGATCAACTGCGCTTTTATCCTCTATCCGAACACTGTCGGAATAAAGTAATCGTTCTCGGTATACAGCCCGATTTTCAAATCGACGACCCAGCTTTAATTATTTAAAAGGATGATGCTCATCTATTGTCGAATACGCTCTCCCCCGGACTACCGAGCTTCTACCTATACCTTTGCTCGATAGCCTATTATCTGATCTGAATTGCAATTCTCTCTAATCTTGAGCGCTCGGGTTACAGAACAGTTGAATTCCCTGCCATTGAAAACTCGTGATAGGTATTGTAAAGCTTTTTACTTAATCACTTCGCTCGGACCAGAATACAGGAGCTTGAGAACTCATCGCTATCACGAGCGAGGGGGAAAGCTATGGGGATCTTCCGCTTCCATGTCCCTGAGATTTTACTGGTATTTTCAAGAAAAAAAAACGATCGTGGTCGTGAGGTTAGATTCTCATTAATCCCCCCGCTTTTATCGCTCTAAATACTTTCTCGCTTTATTAACAGCCATGCTTACTCCCGAAAAAAACTATCTACAACTAGAACCACCCAATTATCGGAAAGCTCTCGATGATTTTGGAGTGATCGAATTACTCCATAAATTGGCCGCACTGACCGGGAAAGACCTAGGAGCAGGTGACTTAGAAACGTTGGCTACCCTACTCATCCGACAGTTAACCAATCTTCTCGGTCTCGATTTTTTGGAGGCGTTTTTGAACGCTATCCGTCAGGGAAAAGGCGATCATCTCTCTCAATGTCTCGATCTCGCACGACAGTTACCGCTTCCGTCCGATTCTCCCTCCTTCTTTCTAGACGCTCGACCTCCCCGCTTTCCCTTCGGTTCCCGTCTGCGCTGGCTACCGCTCGACGATCTGGTGTTGACGGACTGGGGGATCGTCATCGGTCGCTTTTACGGTTATGCTCCCGAAAGCGGACGCTGGCTATGGTGCTATTTACTACTGCTAGATCCCGATTCCCCCTCGGCTCGCTGGTGTACCGTGGATACCGCTTGGGAATGCGATCTAGAACTTTTGGAAGATGAATAAACCGCACCAACTACAACCGCGAGAACATAAACTAATCGCACTCTACTGTCAGTGCGAGTTGGGAATGACCCCCCGGCAATTCTATGAGAAGTGGGAAGTAACTCACGAACAAATGGCGGAAATTTGCGATCGATCTCTGTCCACCGTTCGAGGGTGGTTTAAACGAGGCCGTCACTACCGTCACCCAACTCCAACCGATGTGCGCCATCTGGCTTTGATGAACTTCTTGCTGGAACATTTCGAGGAGATTCCCGCGACACTTTGGAAACAGCTTTGCCCATCACTCGATTCACTCCCACGAAATCGCTAAAAAGTCAAGATCGGGCTGACCTATTTTCGTCCCCGCCTTCTTCGGTACTCTAACGACAGAAAAGAGATCGATCAATCCCTTTTCTCAGCTTCTTTTAGAAGTCGAATTAATGAAAACCACTTATTTCTAATAAGTTGCATTAAATCGAGGAATTCTCTGGCTGTTGGAGTCAGAGGATTTTTCTCTGTGGAGAATCGTCAGAACAGATCTCACGTATCGGATGTACGAGATCGATCCCCGTTTGCGCCTCATCGTAGCTGTTACCAAGACAAGTTGGAGGGCTAAGGCTCAAAGTCAAGCCGCGATGTTTCGGGGAATTTAGGGGTAGAGATACGGGCGCATCATACAGGGCAAGGGTTTCAGCGATTTTTGCCTTGACAGCTTGAGATTGATCGTGCCAAGATTGACAGGCGGGCGCAGTTCAGCTTCAGAACCCTTATCCTATAAGGCTTTGACGTGGCGTTCTCGCAATCTCTCTTGTGGAGATGAATTAATGGAAACGGGTCTTCCCCGAACCCATAAGTACCAGAGATAAAACTCGCAATCTCTCTTGTGGAGATGAATTAATGGAAACTTCTGGGTTATCAGGGTTTAATTTATTAAACTCCGCTCGCAATCTCTCTTGTGGAGATGAATTAATGGAAACCAGTTTCGAGACTTTCGAGAACAGGGATCGCGAGCCTCGCAATCTCTCCTGTGGAGATAAATTAATAGCAATCGAGGGGTGCGATCGTACCGACTGGTCTCTAAGGGCGCGCTTTCAGCGACCGCACTCGCTTGACAACTGAAGCAACCGATGTGTATGCTAGAGAAGGTCAAAAAACCTTTGGGAAAGTGCGTCAGTCAACCTGAGCAAGACAGCAATATTTGGTCTCGCTTGGAGCAAGAACCGAATGACCGCACCCAAAAAGCTCGATCGTCGTCAAGTCATCCTCTTACAAATCGTCGCCATCTTCCTCTGCGGACTCATCGCTTGGAGTATTCAGCAACCTGCGGTCAGTACGTGGCTACAAGGGGCAATAGTCCTTGTAGCCGATCAAGAAAACTTTGAGCAACTGGAAGGCTTCACTCGAAAACACTTGCGGAAAACCAAAAACCTGCTCAAGCTGAAAAAGCGCGAAGAATAACCACTAACCCCCGATTGATGACAAAAATCGGGGGTTGGCTATAAGTCTTGATTCAATCGATCGATCACCCAATCCCGAATTTCGGAGTAAAGGTAATAGGGTTCTTTATCTGGATCTTGTAAATAGTTTCGCTTTTCCGCGGTAATCGAGGAAAGTTGAGAAATTCCCATCAACTCTAAAGTACACTGAGCGATCGTGGCCATTTGGTATCGGATTTCTTCAGGTAGACAAGAATTACCGACAGACCGCTCGATCTTCTGATTTTTCATCTCGCGTAGTTGTACGAGTCGGTTATCGTCAACTCGCACCTCCAGCATACGTTGTCGAGAAACTCCTCGCGCGCTATGAATCAGGATGTTACGTTTTTCAGCCCAATAATCTAGCTGTTTCATCGCCTTTATTAATTGCTCGCATACGTTTAAATCTTTAGCCTTATAAGTTTGAACTAAAGCTCCCACGAAATTAGCTTTACTAGGACGACCTAGAAGTTTGTATAAATCATCCATTGGATAAACACAATTCCAGCTTTTAAATTTAGCATTAATCTTTTTTTCTAAGTTATAAAAATTATTCAATAAAACTCTATCACTCAGTAGTTTTCCAGTATCGAGATACCAATCATCTGGATAATTCACTCGATCGAAGTATTGCTCTCCTCCCAAGCCTCGAATCAGTTCATGTAGTGTTTCCTCGTAAAATGAACCCATTCGAGTGAGAAAGTCGGCGATTCGATCTAATTGCCAGAAAATACAGCATTGAGTGTAGAGATTCAGTAAGTGATCGTAATGATCGATTAAATCAGTTAGTTTAGGTGCTAAATGTTCTCTCTGTGCTTCAGCATGAGTCTTATCTAGATTTAGAGAGCCAATCGCTACCTTTAAAGCAGAATTTACCGAATCGATCACTTTTTGATACTCAGAGATATTATCTTCAGTCACTTTCTTGTCTATTAAGTATTGAATCGTTCCTCGCCAATCTTCTAGCACTTGACTAGCACCATCAAAATCCCAACGCTTGAGCAATAGATCAATAACTTGATACTTTTGCTGGCGGCGGGACTGCCAGTAAGAAGACACCTGACAATCAGAAAATTCACCTGCCAATAATTTCTTAATATTTAACCGTGGCTCTAAAAATAGATGTTGTTTAAAGGAGATAGAAAAGGTTTGTATCTTTAGAGCAGTTATCATCTGCGGCGTTCCTCCTTTGATGCTGACGTAAACTTCTGAATTAGATGGTAAGGTACATAAAAATTTATTGTACTCTTCTAACATTTTATCCTGATCGTTAGCGGGTTTATCAGGATCGAGAAAGATTGGATGAGGAGTTAACTTCCAATTTTTTCGCTTTAACCATAATGTGAGAATTTCATACAGAAAAATAGAATCTCCTTTTTGCTCGGGTTTATGATTCGTTACGAAAAAGTAAGCATCCGTAACACCATGCTTTTCTCTAGCTTCTTGCAAAACCCCACCGATTCGTCCTGGACAGAGACGAGAATCCCATACATCAAGATCGGCGCGATACGCTCTCAGAATTTTCTTTGTTAATCCCCGAAAAGAAACCTGAAAAAACTGTTTATCCCCTTGCGCTATTTTTTTAACTTCCTCTCCTAATTCATTGCAAAGTAATTCAATATATTGATCTCGATTATTCCATAGTTCCAGTTCATCGGTGGTTAACCCCTGCCGATCCTCGTTCGGCTCATTTCGATCGAAGCCGATCGGTAAATAATAGTCAATTCCTAGCGGTTTCACAGCGAGATCGGATGTCCCAATATTGGCAACGAGAATTTGCATAAAAATAGCCCTATTCATAATTGGAAAAACAAAAGCATCAAGATTGATTCAACTCCAAACCATTACTATCCCATAAAACTTCATATTTTGTAGCAGATTGGCGGAGATTATTTAAAAATTCTCGACGTTTACCGTTCTGAATATCGAAAATAGTGACCACTTGATATTCTTCTAGATCTACTACCCATATAGGTGAGGGATTACCCTTATGATCACCGCAGAGTTCGGAATCGTATTTATCCTTCCCCCGAAAGGCTAATCTGTGTAAAATATCGAGAGCGAAAGGCTTCTCGGAGTTTGACTTGCCAGAACAAACCACGATCGTGCAGTGTTGACCGACAACCTCTCGAAATCGAGGATTTACAGGATAAGGCGATCGAGGGTCGATATTCTCCAAGTTTAATCTAGCTAACGCCCCATAAAAACCCCGCAACCTCACTCGAAATCGTCCCTGAAAGTCGGTGAGGTCTGGCAGTTCCCAACCATTTTCTACATCGGGTATGATGCTAGTGGCTCTCAATCGAGTACCTCGATAAGGTGGTTTGGGATCGGGTCTATTTTGGCGAGAATACAGAGGTCGCCTTGCCCCCTGCCCCACCCCACCGAGATGAAACATCAGCCAAGTTAGATTTTCAAATAACTGTCGAATTGTGTCCTGTTCCGCTTCGGGAACCTCTGCCGAAAAATAGAGTTTGAGTTGACCCGCTTGAGAAAGACAATCACCCGTTAGTCTCGGGGTGTTGTTACGCGGTTTAGGATTACTGGTTTCCTCGACCCGACATTTGAGCCATCCCTGTGTTTGAGGTTGTAGGGAACCGAATAAGCGAGGTTCTAAGCACTTATAAACTTTTTCCACGGGTAACACCCCTAAAGCCAGTGATCGAAACCAGTATCGTAGCATCGACTTAAAAGCCACGGCACGCACTTCCGCTTCTGGCTTACCTTCATATTCATTATCCAGATCATTCCAAGTTAGCTTCTGACAGCTATGAATGAGTTGACCGGTCAGAGTAAAATTGACTTGCAGGAAAGGTTGAGAACTCCCCCTATCCTTCCCGACAATCATTTCACCATATCCTGAATTGACCTGAGAACCGATTCCCGCCTGTAAGCCTTGAACTAACCAACCTTTGACCTTCTCAAAAATCGCCTCATCACAGTGCTTCATCGAAAGTAGAGCCACCAAAAACGAGGGTTTCCTGAGCGATAAAAATAGATTCGGATTCGGCTGATAAGTTGGCAGTTCTTGTTCCCATTTCCAGATATTGTTAGCGATATCCACCGCTAAACCTTTTTCGTCCCCTCCCCAAGTGTTAGCGAGAGGATAGGCATCGAGAAAAATCACTTTGCCAGTACGGTTTTCTTCGGGAGCATCGAGAGAGCCGAAATAAGCCTCGATCTCGATTTCGGCTTCCCGTCGAGCTTTTTGCCAATCTTGGGGCGTAATGTGGGCTTGAATTGACTGTAACCCAATAATTTTTTCTCGGGTGAGTTCCTGCACCCCTTGATTCCTAGCGACACCGCGTAAGGTCGTCGAGGGGATATAAGGCATTCCCATTGCGTCAAACGCGGGCAGTAACATATCTTCTGGTCCGCGGGTTCCCCCCACGCGTACCCGCCAAGCGCATCGTATCTCGAAAGTGTTTGCCTCGCCCGCTATCAACCGTGTATTGGCATTTCGTCGCTCGAAATACTGACGGTAATTACTCGCCTTATCCACGGCTTTTTGAAGAATTTCCGCTTTTGTATCGTTGTTAATTTTTTGATTGTCTTGACTAATTTTCTGTTGAATTCTATCCTCGCTATCGATTTCTAGTTCGGGACAGCGCATCCAACGTAAATATTCGACAAAACTAGCACTTTTATGAGCTTGCTTAAGTTCTGGCTCTTCTCGCAACCAGAGTGACGGCACATTATGGTTGAAACTTCCCCTCATTAAACTTCACCTCCTTGAATATCGGCATAAATTGCATCTGCCCAAAAGCTAAATTCGCGAGCTACCGCTAAGGCGATTCCCGTCAATCCCATGTAATCCTCGGAATCCATCTGACGCAAGGTTTCTACACCGTTAGAACTGGCAAGATTTTGTTTTTTCGCTACTTTTTCTAAGGTTTGAAAGAAGCATTCGAGCATTTCTCGTTTACCTTCCTGATTGTTCTTCGCCCTCTTGCCAAGAGGAATTTCTCTTGGAGGGCGCTCCCAAGCATTGCGAGACATTTCTTCGGCTCGGAGACGCATTAAACCCCAAGTAGCAAGGTAAGTATACAGTTCTTGAGCTTGGCTTTTTTGCTCTCGTAGACGTTTTGTATAGTTGTCTTGACCAATATTCTCTCTCTCTTGATTATACGATTGGCGAAGTTGATGAAGAGCATCATAAACGGGAATCGTGATCGAACGAGAATCGCCTAACATTTCACTCATGATTTAATTTCCTATGACGGTGATAATTGTTGAACGAAACCACGCCCTAGGCTTTCTCCGCCACCCAGTTGCAGAATCGGGCGAGTGTTTAATAATTTTTGAAAATCTTTTCGGTGATCTTCAATATTTCCTCGAACTTGATTCGTTACTCCCCACGGAAAATACATTATTGTATCGGGTGGGATAGCTTCTTCATAACGAAAACTACCATCTGTAACTACTTTATGCTCGTTTAACTTGACTTTGACTTGTCGCCACAAGCTCATCTCGATTAACATTTCACAGTAACGGTTAGGAACAACTAACACGTTTTCGATGCTAGTTTGTTGATAGCTAGGAACAAAATCTTGCCAAGTTTGATCGACGGGAAAATCTCGTAAGCTTCCCCCTGGAATAGTGATATCTTTAAGATAAATCGTTCCCTTTTTCGGCAAATTGCTACTATACGCCGCTATCTCAATCTTGTGTCCACATTTTAAGCGCGCCCAGCGTTGCAGTAGAAGCGGACAACTAATCCAGACCACGCCATGACTCAGGGAGGAGATTGGTATCCATAAGAGAGAAGCATCCCCCAACCAAATACTTCCTTGTTCTAGTTGGGAGAGTTTTCGTTCTGTTTCAAGCTCGTAATATTCGATGAAATCTTTATTTTGAAGATCTTTTAAATCTGGACCGAAGAGTTTGACCTGCCGAATTTTCGCTTGAATTCGAGACTCGTCTTGGGTGATTTCTCGATCACCACTAGGAACAAAATCCACATCGGCTCGCAAGCGTCCCCGAATACTACTCGATGGCAGATAGGGAAAATTCGTATGAGCTTCCCGGGCAATACCGACCACATTCCCCTCTTGACTCGACCCTCCTGTATGTAGGGGAGATAGGAGATAGAGAGAAATCAAGTGACTATTCATTTCCGTTGTCCCCATAAAAGTTTGCCGTAGTTGAGTCGATAGAAAGTTTCCCGCCAGGGTGAATCCAGATCGAGATCGGGAAGAAGATGAGTCAGCGATGGCGGTAAACTCTCGAATAGATACACCGTCCCCGGTGGCACGAATGCCCGTTGCGGAACGAGGGCGAATTCCGGATCGTCTTTAGCGATCGCGTCCCTACCTTTGCGGCGGACGCTCGAAACCCCTCCCCATAGCAAAGCCCGATCGCTCACACAACCCCGCAGGTGCTCCCGCCACGCGGTCGGATAGACCCCATACTTCGCCCCGGTCTCGACCCGCGCCAATCCGGGGGTCAGCAAGTAGGCGAACGTCCCTGGAGCCGCTCGTTCGGGAACTGGTCGCGCCATCAACTCTTCCAAGACGGACGGGAGCGCTTCGGGAATCGCTCGCGACACGATCGCCCGATGTCCCTCACCACCGAGACGAACGACGAAGGATTCGGGCAAAGGAGAATTGTTCCCGACTCCCACCACGAATTGCCAACCAGGACGTAAACGGACGGCCACTTCCGTGAAATACCCCTCCGCCTCTCTGACTTGGCGTTGTCCCTCTTCCATGTGGATATGGGGCAACACTTGCGCGTCCCACGGATTCTCGTGGAAATCTTCCTTCCGCAATTCCCCCCGATGATCGAGATAATCGAGCAGGGCGGACGCTTTGATCCAAGGGAGGGGAGAGCCACAGACGAACTCTCCCGTCAGTTCCGGCGGAACCATCGGCGGTAAACGGTCTTTCGGGTAACAGACGAACTGCCACGCATTCACTTCGGTCGCGCCGACCTTCACTTCGGTCGCGCCGACCAGTCGAACGAGCCGCGTCCAACCGCTCGCGTCTTCTTCCATATCTTCGGACCGGGCGATCGGCTTGATTCCTAACAGATCTTTCGGCGCAGGCAACCAGAGAGTCCCGTCCCCATTCACTAGGAACGGCCCGATAAATTCCAAATCCCGGCGCTTGTCTGCTCGGTTATCCCCGTAGTGGGGCAGGCTCGATCGCAATGCCTGAAAAACGGTAACGGGAAGGGGGGGAAACTGACTCGCCGCCCAAGACCCATCCCCCGGACTGAAGGGTTTCGCCTCCCGGAACAAGAGGACATCGAGAGGGGAAATCGTGTACCAATCCATCATCGAGCCTCCGAATTGAGCCAATTCACGCGTTGCTCCATCTTATCCAGCCAGAAAGCGGTAAAACGGAGGAGATCGGCTAATTCCGCCAGTGTGATACCCAATGGATAAGATTCTCCCGGTTCTGTCTGTTGACTCCGTGTCCAGGCTTCTTCTACCCCGTAAGCCCAGGTTTCCCACCGTTCGAGCCACTCGATCAGTTGCGGCAGAGTATCCAGCGCGTCTCGGTCATCCCGGCGGTTGGCGATCGCTCCCGCGGCCCGGGCCACCAGTTGGTGATCGGGGGTGATGGCTGCGTGGCGGGGCAATTCCTCGGACAGACGGTACAGTAAAGAACCGAGTTCTTTCCGCCGCTCGGTATTGACGAATCGCCACCACCCGTCGAGTAAATGCCCTTTCATCAGCGCCTCCAAACAGTTACCGGAACCGTAAAGAACGCGAAAGCATAAGCCATCTTTCGATGGAATTTCCCCTGTCCCCCGCATTTTTTTAGCCCGTTCTTTTTCGGCTTCCCAGAGAGCGTTTAGTACGACGGGAAGGGGAACACTTTTATAGGCAATGACAATTCCAAAGCTCATCGTCGCGCCTTCCCCCATCGTGAATAGGGGTCGATCGGGTAAACCCTGTCTATCACCTTGTTTGGCTGTTGGTTGCCAGTAGCCTCCCCGTTCGATAAACTTCACGTCCGGATCTCTGTCACCGTAGGGATCTTTCTGACCGCACCAAGCGGAACGCAGGGATAGTAAGTATTCCGGTAGATCTTCCAAAGGCAGTACCGCCATCACGTCATCCCCACCGCTATAGATCACCCGACCGCAGAAACGATGTTCGGTCAGGTACGGCACAATACGGTTGGAAAAATCCAACAGGGCGCGATTGAGTCCTACATGGGTAGCCGGCCCCATCCGCTTACGGGTTCCGAGCAGGGTCGCGCCCTCGCTTTCCCCGTTTCCCCCGAATTGGGCGAAAAATTCTCGTTCTTTGCTTCGATACTCTTCCTCGTCGAGATCCCGATAACGTTCCCGTCCGATAAATCGAGTCGGATCTGTCTCGATCAAGTACCGTTCGTAAGGGTGAAGTTTTTTGCCCGAAACATATTCCCCCATGCCATCGCCATCACCGAGGACGATCGCCCACCAGTCACTGGGCGAACCGTCCCCGAACCCGCTCTCCCGATGGGCTTTCTCGACCAGACCCCGCAATCGCCCGGCCCCGTCCCGATCAAGTCCCATCTCGTCGGCCAGCCACTTGCTGGAGAACATCACGCCGTTATAGTCCCATCCCGGGTTGCCGTCCGGGTTGATCTGTCGATCGGTCTTCGGGACTTGGAAAGAGCGACCACGGGTACGGGCGGCGAAACGACGACGTTCGGTTTCTCCTAGGTCTGTCCTGATGGATCGGGCTAGGGTGTGCCAATACTGAGCGAGTTTTCCCCGTCCCTGATAGCGATCGTCGTGAGCAAAGCGAGCGGCGGCGATCGAGCTAAGGTTCGGAAAACGGATCGCCCGTTCGTAGTCGATCTCGTTCAGGATCGCCGTGTTTAACCCCAGTTCGTTCACCACCTCTGGAGGCAGGGTGATCTCGGAAAATTCGTTAACCCGAACAGGCCCAGTTAGCGCGAGTTCGTTTTCCTCCTCGGTCGAGAGAGAGCTTTCCAGTTCTGATCGATCGAGCAGATCCCGTTTTACCCCCCCGTAAACCCAAGCCATCCGTTTCGTCAGTTCGAGGGCGTTCAACTGCTCGGAACCGTTAAATAATCCAGGGTAAACCTCCGCCATCGCCCGCCAGAACAGGCGCATCGATTCGCTCGGAACCCCGGCCCCCTCTTGAAATCTCCCCGCGTAATTTAGTCGGGGATGAATCGCGCTGAACTGACCGGAAATGGTCGAACGATTGCCCGGCGCGGCGGGAATTTGCCATACCCGTGTATTTTTCAGGGCTTGGATGGCTTGACCCAACCGCGCTTGCATCGAACCCCACCAAGTCCCCACGTTCAGAGTCTCGTAGATCATTTTCTCCGCTTCTGTCGGTGGCGGGGTCTGGGTACGAGTCTTGGCGATCTGTTCCTGAGCGGCCAGCCAATTCTTATTGAAGTTGTAGTTCTCATCCTCTCGGATACGGAGATCTTCGTTGGGATTCCCGAGGGGAACCGCCACCCAATAAGGCTCCCAAGTGTTCTCGATTTGAGCTTCCCAGATTTTCGACCACTCCCAACATCCGTGATGGGACGGGGATACCCAACGTCGGAGTTCCTCTTGACTGTCGGTGGAAAATCCCGCCCCGTCTGCCATGAGCGTTTGCCAGAGTTGATCGAAATCCCGTTGTTGAAATCGGCTTTTAATGTCCTCGCGCACTTGGCGAGCGATATCTTTCCACTGTTCCCCTAATCGCTCGCCTAATTCTCGTCCTAACGTTTCGGCGGCTTCTTTTCCCGCAACCAAGATACTGATCGTGTTGGGAAAACCTGCCGTGACTAAAGAGAGATTGACTTTTTCTCGATCGAACTCGGGATCGATTGATCGGAAAGATTCCTGAAATTCTGGATATTCTTTCTGCAAAAGAGCATCGATAATTTCCTGACCCCGCAGTGAAGGAGTGATGATCGTGTCCGGTCCTTGAGACTTGGCCACAGACCAACAGAGCTTCGCGCTCAGGTAATGAAGCAAGTAAGAACCCGCCCAGAAATCGAGGAACTTGCGAGAGGCTTTAATGAATTCTTGAACGGGAGAGAAGGTAAACAGTAGTAGATAAGGATGTTTTTTTCGTTCGGCGTTCCCGTCGGGATACATCGCCCCGGCTAACGCCGATACCGTACTACGGTAACTGTAAATCGAACAGTCCGGCAAAATCGGGTGTGCGGGTTCCAGTAAAGTTGAAGAACGCCCAATATTGAGTTCCGGGAAAAAACGCCAGAACCACCAAAAGACTTTTCGGGCATCGGTTTCTCGCTCGATGAACTCGGGAATGATGATCGCTTCCCGATTCCCGGCTCTCTCGATTTCCTGTTCCTGCCCACTGATCGGATGTTTAACTCGGAGCCGATTTTGGGGTTGACAAGTTGGGTCGGTATAGTTCAAGTTAACCCGGTCTGAAGAACTGGCAATTTCTTCAGGGAAAACGTGATTCTGTTCCCACCATTCCTCGAGTCGATCGAATTCTTTTTCCCCTCCCCAACACGGAAGATTTTTGTACTGTTCTGGATCGGGAAGCAGAGCGTAGAGCTTGGACGGGTAATAATCGGACATAAGCTGATCTGACTTTTGGGTCAATCGTTTCGGGAACCAGAAAAACAAGCCGAGTCTTTAAAATATCTGGCTCTCTTGCACTTGGCTTGACATCCTCACCGGGCTAAAGCCACGGTGATTCCTAAACCTCACGATTTAAGTTTCTGTTTCTTCCCATCGCTGGGGTTTCGCAACTGCCTCTACCCTAAGCGGGGTTTTTTGGTCTTACGCTCGCTCGGCAGACTTTAGGCTGATGCCTTCCCGCAAGCCCTGCGGTATTCAAATATTGGAAATTTAATAGTTGAAAACTTGGTTTTTGTTCTCAACTTGCTATATTTTACAGCATTTCCACAATTCATATAAAGCCGTCAGTAGATGGAAAAGTTTGAATAACCAGAGTATTTAGTAACATCTGATACAAAATACTTAGGGTCTGCTGAAAAAGTTATTGAAAAGCACAGGTCTCTTAATCAATGATTTCACTTAGCTACAAGCATAAGCTTTAGTTGTTGATTAATCTCTAAGCTATAACTTATTATAATCATTGACCGAGAAAAAGTGCGGTTTTTCCATTTCATACTAAATCCTGTTATAATAAAACAAGTAAAGACGAGGAGATAAAATGCCCAAGAAAGCTTACTTAGCCGAACATCTAAGTTCAGAGGAACTGAAAGATAGATACAGAAGC
>VYKY01000145.1_pt1 | contig 23920 bp, 26 predicted proteins | sample 5114441 | NCBI WGS metagenome assembly VYKY01 (sample SAMN12291804, study PRJNA351875) | freshwater metagenome | isolation source: freshwater lake | place: USA: Michigan, Gull Lake | collected 2013-08-08 | reverse complement strand
GGCACGAGACCGACGCCAGCCGATTCCTGCACCCGGCTGTCGATGGAGTTGTCGCGGTTGTCGCCCATCATGAAGTAATGGCCAGCCGGAACCTCATAGACCGGAGTGTCGTCCAGATCGCCACCGGGCCCGAAGTCCTGGATAAGGAAGCTGCGGCCGTTCGGCAGGGTTTCGCGCAGCTGGGTCATGGCGCGGGGACCGAAAACGTCCTCGACCTCGCCCTGGCTCACAACGACGTCATTCACCGGCTGGCCGTTGAGGTGCAGCACGTTGCCGATCATCTGAATGCGGTCGCCCGGCAAGCCGATGACGCGCTTGATGTAGTCGGTCTTGTCGTCACGAGGCAGCTTGAACACGACGATGTCGCCGCGTTCCGGGGCACGGCCGAACAAGCGACCCTCGCCTATCGGCAGGTTGATGGGCAGACCCGAGGAATACTTCGAATAGCCATAGGTCCACTTGGACACGACGATGTAGTCGCCCTCGTAAAGGTTCGGCTCCATCGAGGCAGACGGAATAGTGAAGGGCTGGAACAACAGCACCCGCAGGACGAAGGCGATGACGAGCGCGACGGCGATGGTCTTGATGATTTCCAGGGTCTCGGATCCAGCCGAGCGGCCACCGTCGTCATCGTCGTCCTTCGCCTTGACGCGGGCCGGACCGGGAACCCTTTCCTTCACGTCCTCGAACGGGGCGTCGCCCTGATCGCTCCAGATCGGCCGCGTCGCAGCGACCGTCCCGGCGGCGGCAACAGCAGCAGCAGCGGCGACAACCGGCTCGGGAGCAACGGCTTCAACGGGTGCTGGCGCTGAAGCGGCCGTGTCAGACCCTTCGGTGGAGACAGCCTCGACAGACTGCTCATGCGTGGTGTCGGCGGCCTGCAAGGCCGTGTCTTCGGACGGGACGTCAGACTCTACCGGCATGCCGCTCTCGGACGCGGCGAAGGCGGCTTCGGCCGCGTCCACTTCGCCAGCACCTGTGTCGACCGCAGGCTCGGAAGCGGCCGGGTCTTCCGGCGTATCAACCGGTGCTGGGGCGGCCTCGTCTTTCAGCTCGCGCTTGTGCTCTTCGTCCATGGAAATCGCCTGTCCCCGCCCGCCAACGCGGTCTGAATGTCGCCGTGACGGGTATAGCGCGATTACGCCATCGGCAAGGCTTCGATCACCACGAAGGCGAGTGCGTAGGGGTGTTCGTCAGACAGTGTCAGATGAATCCGCGCCTCGTGTCCGGGCGGTGTCAGTCGCGCCAGATGCCCGGCCGCAGGTCCGGTCAAGGCGAGCGTCGGCTGACCGCTGGGCAGGTTCACGACCCCCATATCCTTCCAGTAGACGTCACGACGCATGCCTGTTCCGAGTGCCTTGGCGCAGGCCTCCTTGGCCGCGAACCGCTTGGCGTAGCTCCAGGCGGCGTCTGGCTTGCGGTCCGAACGCGCGCGCTCAAGGTCTGTGAAGCAGCGGGTCTTGAAGCGGTCGCCGAAGCGATCCAGCGACGCCTGGATGCGTCGGATGTCCGCCAGGTCTGCCCCGACGCCGACGATCACGCCGCCGAGTCCATCGCCGCCCGCATGCGACGCACCGCTTCCGCCAGACCGAGGAAGACCGCTTCGCCGATCAGAAAATGGCCGATGTTGAGTTCGCGAATCTCAGCGATGGCCATCATCTCGGCCGCAGTGAGGTAGTCCAGGCCGTGGCCGGCGTGGACTTCCAGACCAAGCTCGTCCGCCTGGGCCGCAGCAGCAGCGAGCCGGTCAAACTCCGCGCCACGTTCACCGGGCGAGAGGTGGCAGTAGCGACCCGTGTGCAACTCGATGACCGAGGCCCCGATGCCGGCAGAGGCCGCGACCTGCTCCGCAGACGGCTCGATGAACAGGCTGACCCGGATCCCGGCGTCTGACAGGGCCCGAACGACCGGCCCGATCCGCGCCTCATGCCCCGCCACGGCAAGGCCGCCCTCGGTCGTCACCTCCTCGCGGCGCTCGGGCACCAGACAGGCGGCGTGCGGTTTGTGCCGAAGCGCAATGGCCAGCATCTCGTCGGTCACGGCCATCTCAAGGTTCAGCGGCTGACCCGCTTCGGCGCACAAGGCCGATAGCGCGGCAATGTCCGCATCGGTGATATGGCGCCGGTCTTCGCGCAGATGCGCCGTGATGCCGTCGGCTCCGGCCTGCAGTGCCTCACGGGCGGCGCGCACAGGATCGGGATGGACCCCACCGCGCGCGTTCCGGACCGTTGCGACATGGTCGATGTTGACGCCGAGGCGAACGCGCTCGCTCACTTCGACAGTCTCCGGCTTCCCGGGTCCTCAACGGGCAGAGCCGCCAGCTCGGGCGGCAAGGCGTCGGCGGGATAGGCGGGCACGTCCAGCGTCGCCAGTGCCACCAGGGGCACGCCGACGTCCGCGCGTCCGCCTGACCGGTCGACGATACAGGCAGCCGCCACGACATCACCGCCCGCCTCGCGAATCGCGGCGATACACTCGCGGCTGGAGAGGCCTGTGGTGACGATGTCTTCGACCATCGCGACCTTCTGACCCGGCTCGACATGGAAACCGCGTCGCAGCTTGAAGGCCCCGCCTTCGCGCTCGACGTACATCGACGGCACGCCCAGATGCCGCGCGGTCTCATAACCGGGGATGATGCCACCGACTGCGGGCGAAATGGCGACGTCGACCGGCCCGACCGCCGCGATGATCTTGTCGGCCAGCGCCCTGCAAAGCCGCTCGCAGCGGCGTGCGTCCATGAAGACGAGGTTCTTCTGGAGAAACACCGGACTATGCAGCCCTGAGGACAGCACGAAATGCCCCTCACGCAGGGCCCCGGCGGAGCGGAATTCGTCAAGAACGTCGTCGGAGGTCATGGTCGTGGTCTTAGGACCAACCGGGCACCGGGTGAAGCGTCAGCGTGACAGCCGGGCGTCGCATTCCGTCACACCCTCGGTCACCCCGAGATCGGCATAGAGCCTGCGCGCCTCCGTCCAGTCCAACGCCGCTTCTGCCGGACGATCGAGAGCGTCCAGCGCCAAGGCCTTGAGCCTCAGGGCATTGGCGAGATCCAGACGTCGCTCCGGCAGGTTCGCATAGATTGCCACCGCCTCTGTCGCATTGCCCAGGGCCTCCACGCTGCGCCCCTCAAGGCGAGCGCGGTCCGACGCGTGACGCAGATCGTAGGCGCGTTGGAGATCGCTCATGGCCAGTCTCGTTGTGTCAGTATTCCCGGCTCTCGGCCTGACGCTCTTCCAGATGGCCGTCCTTCAGGGCGAAGACGCGGTCCATGTGACCGGCCAGCTCCATGTTGTGGGTGGCGATCAGGGCGGCGACGCCGGTCGATTTGACAAGGCTCTGCAGGGTCTCGAACACCGACTGACTGGTGGCCGGATCCAGGTTGCCCGTCGGCTCGTCGGCCAGCAGCAGGCGCGGGCCGTTGGCCAGGGCGCGAGCCAGAGCGACGCGCTGCTGTTCGCCGCCCGACATCTGGGCCGGCTGGTGGCGGGTCCGCTCGGCCAGGCCCAGAGAAGCCAGAGCCTGCTCGGCGCGAGCCTGGGCCTCCTTCTCGGACCAGCCAGCGATGCGCATCGGCAAAGCCACATTGTCCCGCGCGTCGAACTCGGGAAGCAAATGGTGGAACTGATAGACGAACCCCACACGGCTGAGGCGCAGACGCGTGCGCGCCCGTTCGTCCAGCGCTCCGACGTCTTCGCCATCAATGCGGATTTCGCCGGACGTGGGCCGCTCGAGCAGGCCCGCGGCATGCAACAGCGACGACTTGCCGGACCCCGACGGCCCGATCAGCCCGACCAGTTCACCCGGAAAAAGATCGAGATCGACGCCTTTCAACACCGTCAGACCACCCTGGGCGGTCTCATAGGTTCGTGTCACGCCCCGCAGGGAAAGGACGGGCTCACTCATAGCGGAGGGCCTCCACCGGATCGATGCGGGAGGCATTCCATGACGGCGGCAGGCTGGCGACGCAACTCATGACAAGCGACCATACCGCAACCCAGAAGACGTCGACCGGATCGACCAGCGCCGGGATGGCGTCCAGCATGTAGACGTCCTGACTGAACAGCTGCACGCCGGTGATCGCTTCGAGAACGTGCTGGATCGCGCCGATGTTCCAGCAGAACAGCAGGCCCAGGGTCAGACCCGACAGCGTCCCCGCCACGCCGATGGTCGCGCCTGCCATGAAGAACACGCGCAAGATCGATGAGGGGCTGGCCCCGATCGTCCTGAGGATGGCGATGTCGCGGCCCTTGTTCTTAACCAGCATAACAATGCCGGAAATGATGTTCATCGCGGCAATGGCGACGACAAGACCAAGAATGATCGACATCGCCACCCGCTCGACCTTCAGCGCGCCCCAGAAGGCGGCCAGCCGGTCGCGCCAGTCCTGAACAAAGGCTCCCGGCCCGGCCGCCGTGGCGACCGGCTCCAGATAGTCGGCTACGCGATCAGGATCAGCGACCTTGAGTTCGATCACGTCCCACAGACCCTCCTTGCCAAAGAAGAGCTGCGCCTGCTCCAGCGGCATGAAGATGAAGGCCCGGTCGTAGTCGGCAGTCCCGGACGAATAGGTCCCGCCAACGATGTAGGTCTTCTCCAGACCACCGAGGTTGCCAAACGCGCTGTCAGCGCCGGTGGGCGAATAGATCTGGATGGGATCCCCCACCCGCAAACCCAGCTGATCAGCAAGGGCCTGACCAATCAGGACGTTGTCGCCGCCGTAGGCCCCTTGGCCGAAGCTGGCGATCGCCCGCTCCGAGAGGCTGGAGGAGACATATTGCATGGAGGCTAGGTCCTGCGGACGAAGCCCGCGGACAATGGCGCCGGTCGTCTGGCCTGCCGCCCGGATCAGGGCCTGGTTCTCGGTCAACGGACTGACGCTCTGGACCCCCGGAACGGCTGCGATGCGTTCAAGCACCGCGTCCCGGTCAGAGGCCTGCAGCACCTGACCCTGAACGTACATGTGGCCGTTGAAGCTCAGCATCCGCCCGAGCAGCTCGGACCGGAAACCGGCCATGATGCTCATCACACTGATCAGGACAGCAACGGCCAGGGTGATCCCGACGAAGCTGATGATGGCAATGGTCGCCACCCCGCCTTCGTTGCGCTTGGCGCGCAGGTAGCGAAGCGCCAGTCCGATCTCCCAGGAGGAGAAGGGACCGGCAGGTTTCGACGGCGCGTCGACGGGGTTGGCGGTCAACCGATGCGCTCCATGGCCTCATGAATAGGCAGGGTGATCTTCTCGCCCGTCGCACGGCGTTTAAGCTCAACCACGCCTTCGGCCACGCCCTTGGGCCCGATGGTCAGTTGCCAGGGTACACCGATCAGGTCGGCGGTTGCGAACTTGCCACCGGGCCGTTCATCCGTGTCGTCATAGAGGACCGACTTACCGGCACCCTCGAGCGCCTCGACTGCAGTTTCACAAGCCTGGCAGACATCAGGGTCGTTGGCCCGCAGGCTGATGACGACCACGTCGAAGGGAGCCACAGCATCCGGCCAGATGATGCCGGCCTCGTCGTGGCTGGCCTCGATAATGGCTCCCAGGAGACGCGAGACGCCCACGCCATAGCTGCCCATATGGACGTCGGTGTCCTGGCCGTCCGGCCCGGCCACGCGGGCCTTCATGGGCGCGGAGTATTTGGTGCCGAAGTAGAAGATGTGTCCGACCTCGATCCCGCGCGCCGTCAGACGATCGGCCTCGGCGGTCTGCGCCTCGAAGGCAGCGGCGTCGTGCATCTCCTCGGTCGCGGCATAGAGCGAGGTGCGGCCATCGACGATGGACTGAAGATCGTTCCAGTCCACGTCGGCACCGGGCGCCGGCATCTCGACCAGCTTGCGATCGCAGAAGACCTGGCTCTCGCCAGTGTCGGCCAGGACGATGAACTCGTGGCTTAGGTCTCCGCCGATCGGCCCGGTGTCGGCACGCATCGGCACGGCCTTCAGACCCATGCGGGCGAAGGTGTTCAGATAGGCCACGAACATGCGGTTGTAGGCCCGGCGCGCAGAGGCCTCGTCGAGATCGAAGGAATAGGCATCCTTCATCAGGAACTCGCGCCCGCGCATGACGCCGAACCGAGGACGGCGCTCGTCCCGGAACTTCCACTGGATGTGAAACAGGTTCAGCGGCAGCGCCTTGTAGCTTTTCACGTAGGCCCGGAAGATGTCGGTGATCATCTCCTCATTGGTGGGGCCATACAGCAGCTCGCGCTCGTGCCGATCTGTGATGCGCAGCATCTCCGGGCCATAGGCATCGTACCGGCCCGATTCGCGCCACAGGTCGGCCAGTTGCAGCGTCGGCATGAGGAGCTCGACCGCTCCCGCCCGTTCCTGTTCCTCGCGCACGATCTGCTCGATCCGTTTCAGAACGCGCAAGCCGAGAGGCAACCAGGCATAGATCCCTGCGGCCTCCTGCTTGATCAGGCCAGCGCGCAGCATCAGCTGGTGAGAAACGATCTGGGCGTCGGACGGTGCCTCTTTCAGGGTCGGCAGGAAGTAGCGCGACAGGCGCATGGGTCGGTCCTTGTTTGGGGGCCTTCCGTCTAGCCCGTGCCCTTCAACCTTGGCAACGCGAAGGCACCCTTCTTGACCACACTGAGACAATGTGCTTTGTCTTACAAAGTGCTTTCACGGAGACCATTGATGCGTCCTGTCCTCCTTGCCTTCGCTGCGGCCCTCGCTCTGCCCACGAGCGCCACCGCCCAGTCCGGCACTGTCGAAGTGCGGTTCACAGGTGCCCGACCGGGCGGTCCGATCCTCGTGCAGCTCAGCACCGAAGCCGAGTTCATGCGACCATCGCGCTTCCAGACCACGCTGGTGCCCGGCACCGATGGCACAGCTGTCATCCGCTTCACTGGCGTGCCTGCGGGTCGGTACGCTGTGTCCTCGTTTCAAGACGTCAATCGCGACGGACGCCTGACCTTCGGCGGTATGATGGGGGCACCGGTCGAGCCCTGGGGCTACAGCCGGGGCGCGCGCGGCGTGATGGGCCCTCCCCGCTTTGAGGATGCCGCCATGCGCGTCGGCCCGAACGGCGGCGTTATCACCGTCGCACTGGGGCTCTGACCATGAACCTCGACCTCGTGCCACTGGGCTGGTTTCACAGCATTGCCTGCCTGATCGCGCTGGCAGCGGGTGCCTACGGCTTCGCGACCCGCAAAGGGTCGCCCCGACATCGGCTGACCGGTCAGATCTACATGGTCTCGATGATCGCCCTGAACCTTTCGGCGCTAGGGGTCTATCGCTTGGGCGTGTTCTTCTTTCCGCACATGCTGGCGATCGTGACCCTCGTTGTGATCACCATCGGGTGGGCAGCCGCGCGGACCCACTGGCCCCGCCCTGTGTGGAAGCACATCCACCTGTCGGCCATGATCGCCAGCTACTACCTGCTGATCGGCGGCGGGGTGAATGAGGTCTTCCTGCGCATCCACGCCATGCGCGACCTGCTGAACGCCGAGGGCCCAGAGTTGCTCGGCCAGACCCATGGTGTGGTGATGCTGGTCTTCCTGATCCTGCTGCTGGGCTGGAACGCGGTGGAGATCGCGCGATCCCTCTCGCGCCGCCGGTCCCGTCTGACGCCCGCCTAAGGAACCGGCGGGGCCATATCCGGCAGGGGCATCCAGCCGATGTAGACGAGGAACATGACGAAGACCCACAACAGCAGGGCGACCCAGGTCGTGGTGATGAACTTCCGCTTGAGGTTCGGCGTCTCGGGTGCCCCCCACTGGCGGCCATCGGTCGGCGGCTCGTGCGTCTCGCTGGAGGTGCCCAGCGGCAGGATGGCGAACAGCACAACCCACCAGACCACGATGTAGATGGCGAACATGGTCACGGGACCGATGGGCATGTCAGTGGGCCTCCATTCCGTCGGCGGGTTGGGGCGTTTGCATCAACTCGACCAGCACCCCGCCCATGTCCTTCGGGTGCAGGAACAGGATCGGCGTCCCGTGGGCCCCGATGCGAGGTTCGCCCGTTCCCAGAATCGTCGCGCCCTTGGCGCGCAGATCATCGCGAGCGGCAAGGATATCCTCGACCTCGAAGCAGATGTGATGCTGGCCGCCCTTGGGGTTCTTGGCGAGGAAGCCGTGGATGGGACTGTCGTCACCCAGCGGCTCGATCAGCTCGACCTGACTGTTGGGCAGGTCAATGAAACAGACACGCACGCCCTGCGCCGGTAGGTCGAAGGGCTCGTGCGCCCGCGTCGCACCCAGCAGGTCGGCGTACATCCGCACGCTGTCGGCGATAGAGGGCGTTGCGACACCGACGTGGTTCAAGCGACCAATCATGCGCTTGGCTATGGCGTCTCGTCCTCTCCGGGGCAAGCCGCGCCGATGCCCGGAGCCCTGAGGGCCAGCAGGGTGGATCGTCGCACCTCGGCGGATATCAGCCCTGCCTCTTCCAGAATGCAGCCGACGACGGTGTTGGAATTGGGAGCCAGGAGGCCATAGGGCTGATCCAGTGCTTCCAACTCGTCCCGTGCGCGGGTCAGCCGCGCCAGAGCGCCTGCAACAACGGCCGGATCGTCGCTGACGATCGTCATCTCGTGCAGCGCCTCGCCCGAACTCGGGAAATCATAGGCGGCGTCGGTATAGGGCGTGATGCGCGCCGTTAGCCGGTTCGGGCTGTCGGTTTCGCCCGGAAACTTGCCCTCCTGACTGGCAGAGAAGGCCCAGGCAGGCCCGGTCTCCGGGACCACCAGGATGTAGGCGTGGCGAGGAAACAGGACGTAGTGCGCCAGCCACTTGGTCACCCAGACCAGCGGCGGCTTGTCCGGCCCCAGGGCATGGGCCCCGACATAGACGCCGGGCGGCAGGACGGCGGCGTCGACCCGCCCATTCACCGCTTCCATGCGATCGACCATGATCTGGTCCAGCAGGAAGGTCCCGCCCCGCGCCGCCGCTTCGAAGTGCGCCCGGATCTCGGCCGTGTCCGGGTCGTCGCCCAGGGTCTGGCCGTGGATCACCTCAAAGGCCCGTTCCGATGTTGGCTGGCCGTCTGGGGTTGAGAACCAGAGCACACCAAGCTCGTGTGCCGTGCGCTTCAGCGGGTCCTCGCCCCGAAACGTGGACAGGCTGAGAACGAGGTTGGCGACGGCGAACAGCAGGATGAACCCGGCTGTCCCCTCCGCGACAATGACGACCCACTTGGTCAACCCGACGAGGGGATGGCGCGCATGACGAATGCGCTGGAGCAGCCGCCCCGTTCGCGACCGAACCGTGCCCCAGACCGAGCGCGCCCAGTCTGGCGTCACGTCACAGCCTCAGGATCACCGTCTCGACGATCGGACGGCGGTCCCAGATGCGCTGGCTGGTCTTCTTCAGGGCACGGGCCACGGCCTGTTCGATCACCGTCTCGTCCTGGAGCGCCTCGCCCTTCAGGGCCATCACCGCCTGCTCGGCACGCTCGGCCAGTTCGTCGAGCGCATCGCCCAGTGGCGTGACCTCGTCTCCAGGCAGGCCTATGCCGCGCACATCGATGTCGGAGACAATCTTGCCGCGCCGGTCCAAGGCGAAGCTGACGACGAGCACACCGTTGGTGGAGGCGTGACGACGCTCGCGCAGGGCCTCGCCCGCTTCCGTGACCACCATGCCGCCATCGACATACAGACGCCCGCTCGGGACCTCATCGATGATGACGGCGGGTCCGGGGGCCAGTCGAACCATGTCGCCGTTCCTGGGCGTTACCGTTTCCGGCGTACCGAGTTCACGGGCGAAGGCCGCATGCTCCATCAGGTGCCGGCGCATGCCGTGGGTCGGCACGGAGATGCGTGGGCGAGCCCAGGCGTACATCTGGCGGATTTCATCCCGACAAGGGTGTCCGGAGACGTGGATCGAGGGATGATCCTTCTCGGTGTAGAGACGCACGCCCCGGTCGGCCAGACGGTCCTGCAGGTCGGCGATGGCCAGTTCATTGCCCGGGATGACCCGCGACGAGAAGATGCAGTGATCGCCCAGCCCCAGCTTGATGAAGGGATGGGTTCCATTGGCGACCCGCGACAGGGCCGCACGATCCTCACCCTGGCTGCCGGTGCACAGATACAGGATCTCGTCCGCAGGCCAGTGGCGCGCCTCGTCTTCCGACAGGATACGATCGACCTCGGGGAAGAGACCGACGTGCTTGGCGGCCGCCGTGATGCGGTGCATCGACCGGCCCGCCAGGGCCACGCGCCGGCCGGCTTTCTCGGCTGCCTTCATCACGCTGACCATGCGGGCGACGTTCGACGCGAAGCATCCGACCGCGATCCGGCCCGTCTTGAGCGAACCGATCAGTTCGACCAGACCCTCCTGCGCCTCGGTCTCCGACCCGGCCTCGCCTTCGACGAAGACGTTGGTCGAGTCGCACACCATAGCGAGCAGGCCCTCGTCGCCCAGGCGGGTGATGGCCTCGATGTCGGTGGGCCGGCCGATCACGGGCTGGGGATCCAGCTTCCAGTCGCCGGTGTGGAACACCGCGCCGAGCGGCGTCCGGATCGCCAGGCCGGTGGGTTCGGCGATCGAGTGGGTCATACGGATGACCTCGATCTGGAACGGTCCCAGGTCGATGGAGCCGCCCACCGGCACCTCATGGATCTTCACGTCCTGCAGGCCGCGATCGCGCAGCTTCTCGCGGATCAGAAACGCGGTGAACGGCGTGGCATAGAGCGGGGCCTTCAGGCGATCATACAGCCATGGCAGGGCACCGATGTGGTCCTCGTGCGCGTGGGTCAGGACGATGCCGCGGATGTTTTCACCAGCGAGGAAGCTGGGATCCGGCACGATGATGTCCACGCCCGGAGTGGAGGAATCGCCGAAGGTCACACCCACATCGACCAGCATCCATTGCCGGTCGCTTTCCGGGCCATAACCGTAGCAATTGAGGTTCATCCCGACCTCACCCGAGCCGCCCAGCGGCAGGAAGACGAGTTCGGCGTTCTGTTGATTTTTCATGCGCCCCTTAGGTGGGTGTTCCGCCGCCAGATTTCGAGCAGGCCGCGGATGGTCAGGTCCGGATCGAACCGGTCGATGCTGTCTGTGGCCCCCTCGAACAGGCTCGCGACGCCCCCGGTGCCCACGACCGTCATCGGTCGTCCCCACTCGGCCTTGATGCGTGTCACCATGCCCTCGATCAGGCCGACGTAACCCCAGAAGACGCCCGACTGCATATTGGAGACGGTGTCCTTGCCGATCACGCGCTCGGGGCGCTGGATGGCGATGCGCGGCAGCATGGCGGCCGCCTCGTGCAGGGCCTGGAGCGAAAGATTGATCCCCGGCGCGATCGCGCCACCCTCGAAGGCCCCGTCGGCGGCGATGATGTCGAAGGTGGTGGCGGTGCCGGAGTCGATGACGATCAGGTCGCCCGGATAGACCAGATGCGCCCCGATGGCGTTGACCAGTCGGTCCGCGCCCGCCTCGCTGGGCTTGTTGATCCGCAACTGCGGCACGACGCTGGATAAGATGCAGCCACTCAGGCTGGCCAGGGCGATGTCGCGCATGGCCAGTAGCTGGGTCAGCCAGACTGCGTATTCGTCAGCCGTCCGACTGGCTTCCGTCGCCGTCCGCCACTGGGCGATCCAGCTCTCGCCGTCATGCACGGCAAACAACGTATTGGTGTTGCCCTGCTCGATCGCCAGCAGCATCAGGCCGCCTCTCCAAAGAAGACATCGCCGGCCGAGATCAGCCGCAATGAACCGTCCGTCGTCCTGAGCCGCAGGGACCCGTCTGGCGCGACTCCTTCGGCCACGCCGCTGACCGTTTCATGTCCAAGCCGCGCGACACAGGGGCCATCCAGTCCTTTCGTCCGCGCCGCCCAGGCATCCAGCACGGGCTGGAAGCCCAGCGTCTCCCAGCGCGCCCGCCAGGCCTCGAACGCCTCGGCGAGCACGCTCGCCGCCGCTTCCACGCTGGGCGGGTAAGCCACGTCCGCGCGCAAATGATGCTTGAGGCTGGTCGCCGGCCGCTCTGTGCCCTCGGGCGCATGGGCCAGGTTCACGCCAATCCCGACTGCCAGCCATAGGCCCCCGGCCGGATGCGGTCCGGACTCCACCAGAATGCCCGCCGCCTTCTCGCCCGCCAGAAGCACGTCATTGGGCCACTTGATGCTGACGGCTCCCGCCACCGCGAACGCGTCCAGCAGGTCCGCCACTGCGAGCGCCACAACGAAGGTCACCTGGGCCGCCTCGGCAGGCGATTTCCGGGTGAAGTGAGCCAAGGTGGAAAACAGATTTCCCGCTTCGCTCTCCCAATTTCGCCCCCGACGTCCGCGCCCGGCGGTCTGGCGGCGCGCCACGATCCAGGTGGACGTGACCTCCCCGGCCTCGGCCCTGCGGCGCGCCTCGGCGTTTGTGGAATCGAGTTCGTCGAAGATCTGAACGGGCGGGATCACCGCCCTACCCCGCCCCGAAGCCCGAGGCGGCGATGCGGGTCGCAGGCTCCAGCCAGGTCAGGCCGACGATCACCAGGGGGAAGGCGAAGGCGGCGCAGGCCCAGCCGATCCACTGGCTTTCGACCGGGGCCTTGTCGGTCCGCGCCACGCCCTCGGGGGCAGCATCGAACCACATCAGCTTGATCATGCGCAGATAGTAGAAGGCCGCCACGACCGAGGCCACCAGACCCGCCGCTGCCACCATCCAGTAGCCGGCCGAGGCCGCTGCGCCGAAGACGTAGTACTTGCCCCAGAAGCCCGACAGCGGCGGCATGCCCAACACCGACAGAGACAGCACGGTGATGGCGATGGCGGTTACCGGCCGATCGTTCTTCAACCCCGCCAGATCGGCGATGGTCCGGATCGGTCGCCCGTTCCGGCTGAGCGACAGAAGGATGGCGAAAAAGCCCATGGTGTCGATCATGTAGAGGGTCATGAAGACGATCATGGCCTGCAGCCCGGCTTCCGTGCCCGCCGCGATGCCCAGGATGGCGTAGCCGATGTTTGCGATGGACGAATAGGCCAGCAGTCGCTGGATGTCCTTCTGTGCCAGACCGCCCCAGGCCCCGACGACAAAGCTGGCCAGGGAGATCAGGATCAGCACCTGCGCCCACTGGGCGTGAGCCTCCATGAAGCCCTCGGACAGGGCGCGGGCGAACAGGATCATCGCCGCCATCTTCGGAGCCGTGGTGAAGAAGGCCACGACCGGCGTCGGTGCGCCCTCGTAGACGTCCGGAGTCCACATATGGAACGGCGCGGCCGAGACCTTGAAGGCCAGACCACAGATCAGGAACACGAGGCCGAACACCAGTCCGACGCCCGGGTTGGCCGTGGCGTAGGCCGCGATCTCGTCGAACCTCATCGAGCCGGTAAAGCCGTAGATCAGGCTCGCGCCGTAAAGCAGCAGGCCTGACGACAGGGCACCCAGCACGAAGTACTTCAGGCCGGCTTCCGACGCCTTCAGGTCGTCGCGGTGATAGGCAGCCAGCACATAGAGGGCGAGCGAGTGAAGCTCGACGCCGACATAGAGGCTGATCAGGTCACCCGAAGACACCATCATGCCCATGCCGACGGCGGCCAGGACGATGAGGATGGGGTATTCGAACCGCGCGATCCGCTCGCGCTGCATCCATCCGCCACCCAGAACCACGGCCACGGCGGAGGCGAGGTAGATCGCAACCTTGCCATAGATTGCCAACGGATCGGCGACATAGGCCCCGTTGAAGGCGACGCCCAGAGGGCCGGTAGCTGCAACGGCCGAGGCGGCAACCAGCAGGGCCACGGACAGGATCGAAACCAGGCGCGCCGACTTCTCGCCGACGAAGGCACCGACCATCAGAAGCGCCAGCGCGCCCAATGCCAGCACGCCTTCCGACGCCGCGATATTCAGGTCCTTGAGCAGGTCAGGGGTCATAAGTCTCTCACCCGCCGGTCGCGAGGCGCCAGCCGCCGACGACGGCGTCGACGGAGGCGGCGGTATAGTCGAGCACCACGCCGGGCTGCACGCCCAGCCAGATCGTGCCGACGATCAGGGGAACGAAGATCACCAGCTCGCGCAGATCGATGTCCTTGATGGTCGCCAGCGCCGGGTTGGTGATCTCGCCGAACATGACGTTGCGATAGAGCGTCAGGGCGTAGACAGCCGACAGGATGACGCCCGTGGCCGCCACGAACGCCGCCCAGGTCGAGGCCTCATAGACGCCGGTCATCGTCAGGATCTCGCCAACGAAGCCAGAGGTACCCGGAAGGCCGACATTGGCCATTGTGAACATCAGGAAGATGGCCGCGTACCAGGGCATCCGGCTGGTCAAACCGCCGTAGAAGGCGATCTCGCGGGTGTGCATCCGGTCATAGACCACGCCGACGCAGAGGAAGAGCGCGCCCGAAATCAGGCCATGGCTCAGCATCTGGAAGATGGCGCCCTGCATGCCCTGTTCGTTGCCGGCGAAGATGCCCATGGTCACGAAACCCATGTGCGCGACCGACGAATAGGCGATCAGCTTCTTGATGTCGGTCTGACGGAAGGCGACCAGCGAGGTGTAGGCGATGGCGATCACCGACAGGGTGAAAACCAGAGGCCGGTACAGCACCGAGGCATCCGGGAACATCGGCACGTTGAACAGGATGAAGCCGTAGCCACCGAGCTTCAGCAGAATGCCGGCCAGGATCACCGAGCCCGCCGTCGGTGCCTGCACGTGGGCGTCCGGCAGCCAGGTGTGCACGGGCCACATGGGCATCTTCACCGCGAAGGACGCGAAGAAGGCCAGCCAAAGGATCGACTGCGCCCAGGGACCGAAGGCGTACTCCTTCAGCTCCGGAATGCTCGTGGTGCCGGCCTCATTGGCCATCCACAACATGGCCAGCAGCATCAGGACCGAACCCAGCAGGGTGTAGAGAAAGAACTTGTAGGCCGCATAGATGCGGTTCGCCCCGCCCCACACTCCGATGATGATGAACATCGGAACGAGGGTCCCCTCGAAGAAGATGTAGAACAGAAACAGGTCCAGCGCCGTGAACACGCCGATGACCAGCGTCTCCAGCACCAGAAAGGCGATCATGTAATCGACGACCCGATCCTTGATCGTCGTCCAGCTTGCCGCGATGCAGATCGGCATCAGGAAGGCGGTCAGCAGCACGAACAGGATCGACACCCCGTCGACACCCAGATGGTACTCGGCCCCGGCGAACCAGGCGTAGCGCTCGACGAACTGATAGGCAGCGCTCGACGGATCGAATTGTCCCACCAGAACGCAGGACACGGCGAGCGTCACCAGTGTGGTGCCCAGCGCGACCCAGCGGGCCAGGCCGTCGGCGTTTTTGGTGGTCAGACGGCAAATCAGGATCGCCAGCGCGCCGACCAGCGGCAGGAAGGTGACGATCGACAGGATATTGGGGATCGCACCCATCTTATGCGCCCCAGGCGTAGATGGCGAAGGCGAGCAGACCGGCCACGCCGAGCAGCATCACGAACGCATAGTGGTAGACATAGCCGGACTGGATCTTGGCCAGCCGCGCAGCGGACTTCAGCGAGGCCCAGGCAGCCCCGTTCGGCCCCAGCCCGTCGATGATCTTCACGTCGCCGATCTTCCAGAACAGGTCGCCCAGCGCCCGGGCTCCCTTCACGAACAGGAAGTCGTAGATCTCGTCGAAGTACCACTTGTTGGACAGGAAACTGTTCAGCGGCCCTCCCCGCTCGGCCATGCGCCGGGCGAGACCTTCGCGAAGGACATAGAAGTAGAGGGCGGCGAACGTACCGATCGACGACACGACCAGCGGTGCCCACAGCACCCATGTCGGCACGTAGTGGCTGTCGTGGAGCACGTGGTTCTCGGGCCCGGTGAAGATGGCCCCGCGCCAGAACTCGTGCTCGTGGTGCCCCACGAAGAACTCATAGAAGAAGAAGCCCGACCCGATCGCTCCGACCGACAGGAGCAGCAGCGGGACGAGCATGACCCACGGGCTCTCGTGCGGCTTCAGTGGACCGTGGTGACCGTGATCGTCATGGGCGTGACCGTGATCGTCGGACACAGTCCCGGAGTGGATCTCGCTCTGGGCGTGCGGCGCCGAGTGATCATCATGAGCGTGGTCATGGGCATCATCGTCCTTCCAGGCCGGCTTGTTGTGGAAGGTCATGAAGACCAGCCGCCACGAATAGTAGGCGGTCAGGCCGGCAGCGAAGAGACCGATGAAGAAGACGAACAGGCCAACGGGGCTGTAGTCGGCGGCGGCGAAGGCGCTCTCGAGGATCGAATCCTTGGAGTAGAAGCCCGCGAAACCGAACTTGAAGTCGTGACCGGGGAAACCGATGCCGGTGATGGCGATCGTGCCGATCATCATGACGGCATAGGTCACGGGGAGCAGTTTCCACAGCCCTCCCATCTTCCGCATGTCCTGCTCGTGATGCATGCCGTGGATCACCGAGCCGGCACCCAGGAACAGCAGGGCCTTGAAGAAGGCGTGCGTGAACAGGTGGAACATGGCGGCCTGATAGGCACCGACGCCTGCCGCGAAGAACATGTAGCCCAGCTGTGAACAGGTCGAATAGGCGATGACCCGCTTGATGTCGTTCTGAGCCAGACCGACCGTCGCTGCGAACAGGGCGGTGATCCCGCCGGTGATGGCGATCAGCATGGCCGCCGTCGGCGCATATTCGTAGATCGGGCTGAGCAGGCAGACCATGTAGACGCCTGCGGTCACCATGGTGGCGGCGTGGATCAGCGCGGAGACCGGCGTCGGGCCCTCCATGGCGTCGGGCAACCAGGTGTGGAGGAAGAACTGGGCCGACTTGCCCATGGCCCCGATGAACAGCAGCACACCGGCCAGATCGAGCGCAGACCAGGTGTAGCCGAGGAACTCCCAGCCCTTGCCGGCCTTGGAAGCGATCATCGGGAACAGCTCGGCGAACTCGATGGTCCCAAACATCCAGAAGACCGTGATGATGCCGAGCGCGAAGCCGAAGTCGCCGACGCGGTTGACCACGAAGGCCTTGATGGCTGCGGCGCTGGCCGACGGCTTCTTGAACCAGAATCCGATCAGCAGATAGGACGCCAGGCCCACCCCTTCCCAGCCGAAGAACAGCTGCATGAAGTCGGCCGCCGTGACCAGCGTCAGCATGGCGAAGGTGAAGAGCGACAGATAGGCGAAGAACCTCGGACGGCTGTCGTCCTCGGCCATGTAGCCCCAGCTGTAGAGGTGAACCAGCGACGACACAGAGGTCACCACGATCAGCATGACGGCCGAGAGCGCGTCGATCCGGATTGACCAGTTTGACTGGAATTCGCCGACGTTGATGAAGGGCGCGATCTGAACCGTGAACGGCTCCAGATGACCCCAGGTCCACTGGATGAAAACGGTCCAGGCGACGGCGCAGGACAAGAACAGCAGGCCGGTCGTAACCGCCTGCGAGGCGATGTTGCCGATGCGACGGCCGAAGAACCCGGCCACAGCCGCGCCGAGCAAGGGGGCGAAGACGCCCAGGGTGACGAGCAGTTCGAGAGACACGATCAGCCCTTCATCACACTGGCGTCGTCAACCGCGATGTCGCCACGGTTACGGAAGAAGGTCACCAGGATGGCCAGACCCACGGCGGCTTCGGCGGCTGCGACCGTCAGGACGAACATGGCCATGATCTGCCCCTGGATGTCGTTCAGGTAGGCTGAGAAGGCCACGAAGTTGATGTTCACCGCGAGCAGGATGAGCTCGACCGACATCAGGATGATGATGACGTTCTTGCGGTTCACGAAGATGCCGAACACGCCGATGGTGAACAGCATGGCGGCGACCGCCAGATAGTGCTGGAGCGTGACCTCCATCAGCGCAGCTCCTCGGTGGTGACGCCGACGCCGGTCGTCACGCCCTTGATCTCGACAGACGTGCGACGGTCACGGTTGGTCTGGGCACCCGGATCCTGACGGCGGACCGACGGCTTCTTGCGCAGCGTCAGGATGATGGCCCCGATCATGGCGATCAGCAGCACGATGCCGGAGGCCTGGAAGAAGTAGACATAGTCCGTGTAGAGCACTCGACCGATCGCTTCGACGTTGGTCATGTCGGGTATCGCCGCCACGGGCCCCGTCGCATCCGCCGCCGCCCCACCCTGCGCGACCACGATCGAGATCATGACCATCTCGGCCAGCAGAATGCCCGCAACAATGGCTGCGAGCGGCAGGTAAGAGGCGAAGCCTTCCCTGAACCGCACGAAGTCGACGTCCAGCATCATGACGACGAAGAGGAACAGCACCGCGACGGCACCGACGTAGACCACGACCAGCAGCATCGCCAGGAACTCGGCCCCCAGCAGCACAAACAGACCGGCCGAGGAGAAGAAGGCCAGGATCAACCAAAGGACGGAGTGCACGGGGTTGCGGGCGGTCACGACCAGCAGGCCCGCGACCACGGCTACCGCCGACATCACATAGAAGGCTATGCCTTGCAGCATGGGAGGCGCGTGCCCCTTTCCGATTCAGCCCGGCGAGAACGCCGCACCTCTTAGACAGCGACCGCTTCCAACGGAAGCGGCCAAATCACCCGTCCAAAGACGAGTCGAAGCCGACGTCACCGATAGGGCGCGTCCAGCTCCAGGTTCTTTGCGATCACACGCTCCCAACGGTCGCCGTTATCCAGCAGACGCTGCTTGTCGTAGAGCAGTTCCTCACGGGTCTCGACGGTGAAGTCCATGTTCGGACCCTCGACGATGGCGTCTACCGGGCAGGCCTCCTGGCAAAGGCCGCAGTAGATGCACTTGACCATGTCGATGTCGTAGCGCGTCGTTCGACGGCTGCCGTCGGCGCGCGGCTCGGACTCGATTGTAATGGCCTGCGCGGGGCAGATGGCCTCACACAGCTTGCAGGCGATGCAGCGTTCCTCGCCATTCGGATACCGGCGCAGCGCATGCTCGCCCCGGAAGCGCGGCGACTTTGGGCCGCGCTCGAATGGATAGTTCACGGTCGCCTTGGGGCGGGCCATGTACTTCAGCGACAGGCCGACCGCGCCGATCAGGTCGATCAGCATGGCACCTTTCGCAGCCTGGACGATGCGGGTCAGCATTACTGGGGATCTCCCGGACGCCGGCAGTCGCGCTCGTAGCGCTCGGTGTCCTTGTTCATCATCTGGCACAGGCGGACCCGTTCGGCCTCCCGGCGCGTGATTTCTTGCTGCCGCCGCTCCCACTGATAGACCGAAGTCGGCAGCGGGTCGTAGGGCGCGGGGAAGGTGCAGGCGGCGGTCGCCAGCGCAGTCAGACCCAGGATCAGGGCGCGCATCATCCGCCCACCACGAAGACGCGCCAGGCCGAGACGATCACCACGGCCACCAGCGACGTCGGCAGGAAGATCTTCCAGCCGAGCCGCATGAGCTGATCGTAGCGATAGCGGGGCACGAAGGCCTTCACGAGCGAGATCATGAAGAACCAGAAGACAATCTTGCTCGCGAACACGAGGAAGTAGCCGAGATTGTTGAGCCACTCCCAGCCTGCGGGCGCATCCGGCAGATACTCGCCGGGAATGCCCGGGTTCCAGCCGCCGAAGAACAGCAGGCTGATCATGGCGCACATGAAGACGATGTTTGCGTACTCACCGATCATGAACAGCAGGTACGGGGTCGAGCTGTATTCCACCTGATAGCCGGCCACGAGCTCGGACTCGGCTTCGGGCAGATCGAACGGCGGCCGGTTGGTCTCAGCCAGCGCCGAGACGAAGAACATGATCGCCATCGGGAACATCACGACCAGCAGGGGCCAGCTGTCCAATCCGCCGCCAAAGCCGAACCAGTTCCAGAACCAGCCCTCCTGCGCCGTCACGATCGACGTCAGGTTCATGGTCCCGGCCAGCAGGATCACGTTGATGATGATCAGGCCGATCGAGACCTCATAGGACACCATCTGCGCCGCCGACCGCAGCGAGCCCAGGAACGGGTACTTCGAGTTCGAAGCCCAGCCGCCCATGATGATGCCGTACACGCCCAGCGAGCTGATCGCGAAGATGTAGAGGATGCCGACGTTCAGGTCGGAGATGACCCATCCCGGCGCGAACGGTATGGCCGCCCAGGCGATGAAGGCCAGGACGAAGGTGATCAGGGGCGCGAGGATGAAGACGACCTTGTCAGCGCCGGCCGGGACGACGATCTCCTTGAGAACGAACTTGAAGAAGTCGGCGAAGGACTGAAGCAGGCCGAAGGGGCCGACGACGTTCGGGCCTTTGCGCATCTGGACGCTCGCCCAGATCTTGCGGTCAAGCAGCAAGAGGAAGGCGAGCGACAGCAGGATCCCGACCGTCACGATCAGGATGCCGACCGTCGTCAGCAGGGTCCAGCCGCCGGGGGTGCTCCACATGGATTCCATCGGGGCCTACTCCGCCGCCATCAGGGCCGGAGCGACGCGTTGGGCGCTCAGCTCGGCCATGGTCGCGCTGGCCCGCGCGATCGGGTTGTTCAGGTAAGGATCGACCACGCCGGAACGCAGCGCCGTATCGCCGAGCTCGCCCTTGGCGCCGAGGCTCGCGACGTCAAACGAGCCAGCCGGGGCCAGGTAGTCGATACGGCCGAAGGTCGGGTGATCCGCCATCAGCCTGGAGCGCAGCTGGTCCAGGCTGTCGTAAGGCAGGGTGTGGCCCACACGCTCGGACAGGGCGCGCAGGATGGCCCAGTCCTCCTTGGCCTCGCCCTTGGGGAAGACGGCGCGTTCGGCCATCTGTACCCGCCCCTCGGTGTTGACGTAGAGGCCCGACTTCTCGGTCCAGGCCGCGCCCGGCAAGATGACGTCGGCACTGTGCGCGCCCCGGTCGCCGTGGCTTCCCAGATAGATCTTGAAGGCCTTGCTGGTGCCGGTCTCGATCTGGTCGGCGCCCAGCAGGAACAGCACGTCCAGAGCGCCCTTCTGCACCATCCCGTGAGCCGAGAGGCCACCGGTGGCGGGCACGAAACCCATGTCCAGACCGCCGACCCGCGAGGCCGCGGAATGAAGGAGATTGAAGCCGTTCCAACCGTCTCTCACGACGCCCACTTTGGCCGCGAGTTTACCCAGGGCGTTCAGCACCGCCGGACCATCCGGGCCCGTCAATGCGCCGGCACCCACGATGATGGCCGGACGCTCGGCGTTCGTGAGGGCGTCCACCGCCGCCTTGGGCAGTCTGGCGAGCGTCTTCGTGCCGCGACCAATCAGGTCGTAGTCGTAGGTCAGATCCACCTGCTCGCCGATCAGGCCGACGCGAGCCTTGCCCGCCAGCCAGGCCTTGCGGATGCGCGCGTTGAGCAGCGGGGCTTCCGCACGCGGATTGGTCCCGACCAGCAGGATGTAGTCCGCCTGCTCGATGCCTTGCAGACCGGTGTTGAACAGCCAGCCTTCGCGGGGGCCGATGCCGGCCGCCGAACCATCCTGACGGCAATCCGTGTTGGCCGATCCGAGCGCACGGAACAGGTCCATCGCCGCCTTCATGGACTCGGCGTCCTGCAGGTCTCCAGCGATGACGCCGACCTTCTCGGGCCGGGCAGACTTCAGCTTGGCCGCGACGGCGTTCAGCGCCTCGTCCCAGGTCGCGGGACGCAGCTTGCCGTTCTCGCGAAGAAAGGGGCGGTCCAGACGGCGCGCCTGAAGGCCGTCGACGACATAGCGGCTGCGGTCAGCCAGCCATTCTTCGTTGATGCCCTCATGGACGCGCGGAAGAATGCGCATGACCTCGGCGCCCTTGGACTGGGCCGAGATATTGGAGCCGAGCGCGTCCATGACGTCGATGGTCTCGGTCCGCTTCAGCTCCCACGGGCGATAGTGGAACTGCCAGGGCCGGTGGGTCAGAGCGCCGACCGGGCACAGGTCGTTGACGTTGCCCGACAGCTCGGAGTCGACGGACTTCTCCAGATAGGTGGTGATCTCGGCGTCCTCGCCGCGCGAGATCATGCCGATGTCAGGAACTCCAGCCACTTCCGTGATGAACCTCACGCAGCGGGTGCACTGGATGCACCGCGTCATGAAGGTCTTGATGGTCGGGCCCATATTCTTTTCTTCGACGGCCCGCTTGTTCTCGGCATAGCGGGACCCGTCGCGGCCATAGCCCATGGCCTGGTCCTGCAGGTCGCACTCGCCGCCCTGGTCGCAGATCGGGCAGTCCAGCGGGTGGTTGATGAGCAGGAACTCCATCACCCCTTCGCGGGCCTTCTTCACCATCGGCGTATCGGTGAAGATCTCCTGGTTCTCGGCGGCCGGAAGCGCGCACGACGCCTGCGGCTTGGGCGGCCCGGGCTTTACCTCGACCAGGCACATGCGGCAGTTGCCGGCGATCGACAGCCGCTCGTGGTAGCAGAAGCGGGGAATCTCGTGCCCGGCGCGCTCGGCGACCTGGAGCACGGTCATGCCGGGCTCGAACTCGACTTCGACGCCGTTGACCTTGGCGACGGGCATCAGAAACCAAGCCTTTCTTGGTGCGGCTTAATCTCCGCCTTAAGCAGCATCATCTCAGCAGCTTCCATTTCACCATATCGGGTCGCTACCTCGCCGAAGTCGGCCAGTGCGGTAGCCATCTCAGCAAGCGTGGCTTCGCTGGCCTGCGAGGCCATTGCGCTGAGCATGTGAAAGCCGCGAATTTTCTCCGCTTCCACATCAGTCATTTCTTGGAATCCGGCCAAATGAATGAGGCCCGCCGCCAAAGCATCACCACGCTTCTTATCCGTTTCAGTGGCCATCGCGACGAGCAAAGCCTTTTTGATCTCGCTTTTGGGGTCCTGAAGCACGCTGACTGACCGAGTGCCCATTGCGGGGGTGGCCAAGACATCACCGTAACGCTCGATGATCGCATCGACCTCACTGGTCTTTGGCTTCGGACGGAACAGGCCGAACATCAGGCAGCCTCCCCATTTGCCGGAACCGCCATCATCGCCTGCTGCGTCGTGCCGTCCGGCAAGGCCTGGACGATCTCGATCTCTTCACCCCGGATGGCATAGCGGACGACCGGATCGCCCGCCTCGTTCATCCAGCGGACCTGCGCGGGATCGGGCAGTTCCAGCGGCTTCCAGACCACCAGGCCATCACCGGCGCGGCATTGCGCCTTCATCCAGCCGCCGTCGACCGGCGCGCGCCACTGGGCGTTCAGAACCTCGCCCTCCGCGCCCGTGATCTGGATCGCGTCCAGCGTCTGGCCGTGGATCGCCGCCAGCCCCGCGCGGCATACGCGGCGCAGATCGACGGCGGTCAGAACGGCGGGAACCTCAGCCACGGCGACGGACGCGGGGGCAGCGACAACCGCCTCTTCCACGGTTGACGGTTCCGTTTCAGCGGCGGGAGAACAGGCGACCAAACCCGCCGCCATCAACCCCATCACCGTCATCCTCGGACTTGATCCGAGGATCGGACGTTGAGCGACACGGACAGACGCGCGAGGCGCGATCTCGCCCTGTCCCGTCGCACGAGCGGCGGAACGTCCGGCCCTCGGATCAAGTCCGAGGGCGTCGGAGGATGTTTGGCGACGCCGCATCCCTACTCCGCCGCGATCGCGTGGCCGGCGAAGTTCGCGCGGCGGCTGCGGTAGTCGGAGATGCGGTCCTCGATCTCGTGGCGGAAATGCCGGATCAGGCCCTGCACCGGCCAGGCGGCGGCGTCGCCCAGGGCGCATATGGTGTGGCCCTCGACCTGCCCCGCGACGTCAAGCAGCAGGTCGATTTCCGACGGATCGGCCTCTCCCACCGCCATGCGTTCCAGCACCCGCCACATCCAGCCGGTGCCCTCGCGGCACGGAGTGCACTGACCGCAGCTCTCATGCTTGTAGAAATAGCTGATCCGGGCGATCGCCTTCACCAGGTCGGTCGACTGGTCCATGACGATGACCGCCGCAGTCCCCAGGCCCGACTTCATGTCGCGCAGGGAGTCGAAGTCCATCAGCGCCGTCTCGGCCATGTCGCGCGTGATCAGCGGCACAGAGACTCCGCCCGGGATCACGGCCTTCAGGTTGCCCCAGCCGCCGCGAACGCCGCCGCAATGCTCTTCCAGCAGCTGGCGCAGCGGGATCGACATCGCCTCTTCGACATTGCACGGCCGGTTCACATG
>VYKY01000030.1_pt1 | contig 25084 bp, 21 predicted proteins | sample 5114441 | NCBI WGS metagenome assembly VYKY01 (sample SAMN12291804, study PRJNA351875) | freshwater metagenome | isolation source: freshwater lake | place: USA: Michigan, Gull Lake | collected 2013-08-08 | reverse complement strand
CTTTTGGTATGATCCCTTTGACCCAGAAGATTTAGCGGGACATCGCTTAGAAGGGGGCGTTTATAAATCTTTAAACCCAGATGCTCAAGGAAAGTTCAGCAGCGAAATCTTAGGTCTGGTGTTAGTGCGCTGGCAGGGAATTTATGGGGATGAACAAGAGCCGATTACTTGGCTGCGTTGGGCAACACCAGAGGGGCAATTGCTCCCCACCATAGAGGAGTTGGCCGAGCAGGAAAAGCAACGAGCCGAGCAGGAAAAACTACGAGCCGAGCAGGAAAAACTACGGGCTGAACGCTTGGCATCAAAATTGCGATCGCTAGGGGTTGACATTGATGATAGTTTATTGTGATCCGTTATTTATCATAATGTCCATAGCTGGTGTAATATGCTCTGATGACCAATCTTCTAACAAATGATTTAAATCATATTCTTGCCCATACTAAAACCCTCTGGGAAGAATTGCGGGGACAACGAATATTTATTACCGGAGGTACAGGCTTTTTTGGCTGTTGGTTATTAGAGAGTTTTATCTGGGCTAATGATCAGCTAGACTTAAAAGCATCGACAAGGGAATCTAGCCTCGATGGGATACTAGATATTATTCGGGACTACAAGCCAATATTTTTCTGAGTTAGAAAATTATGAGACATAAAATTGTTGAACAAGATTTAAGTCAAATTATTGCAGCCGATTTACCTTGGCAAACTTTGGCAGGAAAAACAGTTTTTATTTCGGGAGCCAATGGATTTTTACCAGCTTACATTGTGGAAACCTTGCTCTATTTGAATGAACAAAAAAAACATTCTCCTATCAAAGTGATTGGCTTAGTCAGAAATAAGGAGAAAGCCTTAAAACGATTGGAGTTTTACCAGAATAGAATCGATTTAGAGTTAATTGAGCAGGATGTTTCTAGTCCGATTTCTTTAGACTTGAAAATAGATTTTATCATTCATGCTGCCAGTCAAGCCAGTCCGAAGTATTACGGGAAAGATCCAGCGGGAACATTATTAGCGAATACTGTAGGAACTTATAATCTTCTCGAAATTGCTAAACTCCATCAAGTTGAAAGCTTTCTCTATTTCAGTAGTAGTGAGGTATATGGAAAAGTTGATCCCTCTTGTGAGCAAATTAGAGAAGATAATTATGGTTATCTGGATCCGACCTTAGTTCGTTCCTGTTATGCTGAAAGCAAGCGTATGGGCGAAAATATGTGTGTTTCTTGGTTTCATCAATACAACATCCCTACTAAAATTGTCCGTCCTTTTCATACTTATGGGCCGGGGTTAAGCTTGGATGATGGTCGAGTCTATGCAGATTTTGTAGCTGATATTGTCAACAATCGTGATATAATCATGAAGAGTGACGGAAGCGCTCGTCGAGCCTTTTGTTATTTAACCGATGCCGTTCAAGGTTTTTTAACTATTCTTCTTAAGGGAGAGAATGGACAAGCCTATAATTTAGGAAATCCCCAAGGGGAGATAAGTATATTAGAATTGGCGGTGAAACTTGTGGATTTATTTCCTGAAAAAGGATTAAAAGTCCTTCGCCAACCCATCCACGATAATCCCGATTATATTCCGAGTCAAGTCTCCCAGAATTGTCCAGATATTTCTAAGTTATCAGCTTTAGGGTGGCAACCGCAAACCACCATTCAGGAAGGTTTTAAACGTACAATTGGGAGTTTTTTATGAAGTTATTGCAGAGGAAACAACACTACCATTCAGGACAGATCAATAAACAGCAATATATTGATGAAATGTATCAATTTCACCAGGTTCTGTTTGAATATTCTGAACTTCTCAAGGATACTGACATTGCTAGTATTAGGATTCAAGACGATGGAGTTGTATTTACTTCTAGGGAGCAAGGAATCCAAATCTGGTGTAATCAGCCAGATAAACGAGCGGCCCCCTTTGAAATCCTCAATTTTAATTTCTATGAACCAGCAGAAAGTCATTTAATTTTTGAGTTAATTTCAACTCTAGAGATCCCCTCCAATATCTTTGATATTGGGGCAAATATTGGCTGGTATTCTCTAAATATTGCCAAGCGATATAACCAAGCTAAGATATGGTCATTTGAACCAGTAAAATCAACTTTTGATTACTTTCAAAAAAATCTAGAATTGAACTTGGAGATTAACAATATAAATCTCTACAATTTTGGTTTTTCTGATCAAAACGAAACGTTAAAATTTTACGTTCAACCAGAAGCTTCTGTGAGCGCGTCTTTAGCGAATATTACAGAGAGTGAAACCATTAAAGAAATAACCTGCGAAGTGAAAAGGTTAGATGAATTTATTGATGAAAATCCTGTCAAGATAGATTTTATTAAATGTGATGTAGAAGGAGCAGAACTGTTAGTGTATCAAGGGGGTCTGGAGACGATTAAACGATATCAACCAATAATTTTTACTGAGATGCTCAGAAAATGGTCAGCTAAATTTAATTACCACCCTAATCAGATTATTAATTTAATGACTGAAATAGGTTATGATTGCTTTACCGTTTGTGATCATAATTTATCCCGATTTTCCCTCATGGACGATACGACTCTAGAAACTAACTTTTTCTTTCTTCATCGAGAAAAACATAGCCAACAAATTCAAAACTTTATATCAACAAAAACTACCCCATGATTGAACGCCCATGATCGAAAAATTAGCCAAACAAATACGTATACTTTCCTTACAAATGGTTCATCGAGCCAATGCCTCTCACATTGGCAGTTGCTTAAGTATGGCTGATTTATTAGCCGTACTATATGGCAACATTCTCCGAGTTGATCCGACTAACCCAAATTGGCTAGACCGCGATCGATTTATTCTCAGTAAAGGTCATAGTGCGGCTATTCTCTACGCAGTACTGGCTGAACGGGGATTTTTTCCCCTGGAATGGCTAGAAACCTATTGTCAAGATGGTTCTAAGTTAACTGGTCATATCAGTCATTATCTACCCGGAATAGAAGCCTCTACCGGGTCTTTGGGTCATGGTTTACCTATCGGTTGTGGTATAGCTCTAGCTGGTAAACGTGAAGATAAACCCTACCGAGTTTTTGTTCTAGTTAGTGATGGGGAAATGGATGAAGGCTCAAACTGGGAATCAATTTTATTTGCGCCTCAGCATCAACTCGATAACCTAGTCGTTATCGTGGACTATAACAAAATTCAGAGTTTTGGCACGGTCCAAGAAGTGCTTGACCTTGAACCCTTAACAGCTAAATTCCAGGCATTTCGTTGGTCAGTGCGAGAAATTGACGGTCATAATTTCCAGCAGATTGAAGACGCTTTCAATAGTGTTCCTTTTGAAAAGGGAAAACCTAGCTGTATTATTGCTCATACAGTCAAAGGAAAAGGAGTCAGTTTTATGGAAAATCAACTGGCTTGGCATTACAAGTCACCGAATCAAGAACAACTAGAACAAGCCGTAGCAGAAATTGAGGGGAAATCATGAGAACAGCTTTTATCAATACGCTTTGTGAAATAGCTAAGAAAGATGAGAGGATTTGGCTTCTTTGCGGAGACTTAGGCTATTCTGTCCTAGAAGGATTTGCCGGCCAATTTCCTCAACGATTTGTGAATGTGGGTATTGCCGAACAAAACATGATCGGCATAGCTGCGGGTCTAGCAATGTGTGGCAAAATCGTCTTTGTCTATTCTATTGTCAATTTTCCGATCATGCGATGTTTTGAACAGATTCGCAATGATGTCTGTTATCACAATCTCAATGTTAATATTGTTGCTGTTGGTGGTGGCCTGACCTACGGTTCTCTGGGTTATACTCATCATGGCATGGAAGATTTAGCGGTGATGAGAGTGTTGCCTAATATGACGGTTATCGCTCCGGGAGATCCTCTAGAAGCTAAGTTAGCGACTCAAGCCATTGCCAACCTTTCGAGTCCCTGTTATTTAAGATTAGGGAAAGCCGGTGAGCCTCAAGTTCACCCCAGGGAACCTCAGTTTGAAATTGGTAAGGCAATCGAGTTACAGTCGGGAACAGATTTGACCTTAATCAGTATAGGGGGAATGCTAGATTTAACCGTTAAAGCGGCTGAAAAACTGACGATGCAGGGTTATTCTATTGAAGTTTTGAGTATGCCGACTCTCTACCCTCTAGATGAACAATCTATCTTACAATCGGCTCAAAAGACTAAGAAGATAATCACCCTAGAAGAACATGGAATTGGCGGTTTAGGAAGTGCAGTTGCTGAGGTTCTGGCACAGTCCGGTGAATCAGTGAAATTTAGTCCTTTAAGGTTAAAAAGAGAGGCCGTGAAAACCGCTGGTAGTCAAACAGTTTTACGTTCCCAACAAGGACTTGATCTGGATGGCATTGTGCAATCGGCCCTGGCCATGCTACAAAGAGTGTACTAGCCATTTTAGAGGTGAGGCGACAAGAATGCTAATGTAATAACTTATTGTCAAAAAAAAGTCGAAAAATGTATCTAATCCAAAAAAGTAAATTTGTTAGATTTTTGTTAGTGGGGGTAGTTAATACCTTATTTGGTTATTCTGTGTTTGCCTTGCTGTTTCGTCTAGGATTAGATTATCGCTATTCCTTACTTATTGCTACTATTTGCGGAGTATTATTCAACTTTAAAACCATTGGAGCTATCGTTTTTAAGGATCAAAATAACCGACTACTAGCTCGTTTTATGGGTGTTTATTTAGTGATTTATTTATTAAACGCTGAATCTTTACGAATTGTCAAGATGCTAGGAATTAATATGTTAGTGGCACAAGCTGTATTAGTATTGCCTCTAGCAATTATTTCTTATTTTTTAAATAAAACCTTTGTTTTTAGAGGAAATAGACAATGAAAAAAATTAGTGTGGTGACTCCTTGCTATAATGAGGAGGGAAATATCGAAGAAATTTATCTTCAAGTCAAACAGATTTTTGCGGACTTAGGAAAATATGATTATGAACACCTATTTATTGATAATGCTTCTCAGGATAAAACGGTAAGCATTCTTAAAGATATTGCTCGCAAAGATCCCAATGTTAAAATTATCGTTAATGCTCGAAACTTTGGGGCGATTAGGTCAATTTACTATGGAATAATTCAACCAGATGCCGATGCTGTTGTCTTAATTTTTGCTGATTTACAAGATCCGCCAGAATTGATTGTTGATTTTATCAAAAAATGGGAAGATGGCTATCATGTAGTCAAAGGAATAAAAACTTCGAGTGAGGAAAATTTTCTACTATATAGTATCCGGAGTTTAGGATACTTTCTTGTCACTCAGTTGTCGGATATTAAGCCTACTCCTCATTTTACAGGTTTTGGACTCTATGATAAAACGGTCATAGAAGTTTTGAAAAAAATTGAGGATCCTTATCCATACCTAAGAGGTATTATTTCAGAAATCGGTTTTGACAGTGCTGAGATTGAGTACAAGCAACGGCAACGTAAAAGAGGAAAGAGCAGTTATCGGAACTTTTATAGACTTTATGATGCTGGGATGTTGGGAATTACCAGTCATTCTACTGTTCCTTTGAGGATTGCTACATTTTTGGGTTTTGCTTTGTCTCTCTTGAGTCTGGTAGTGGCGTTAGGTTATTTAATCGCCAAATTGTTGTTCTGGGATTATTTTCCTTTAGGAACCGCACCAATCATGGTCGGACTATTTTTACTCGCTTCTGTGCAACTATTTTTTATCGGCATTATCGGGGAATATATCGGCTTAATGCACATGAGAATTTTAAAAAGACCTTTAGTTGTCGAACGTGAAAGAATCAACTTTTATTAATCTATAACTGTCGAACCAATGCCCTGATTGATCATGGAAAATTTTGACTTACGCTTATCTTTATTAAGTAGGGAGGCACAATTATTTGTAGGATGGGTTAGCGGTAGCGTAACCCATGCGGGCGTTGGGTTTCATGCTTCAAACCAACCTACGTTCATCTTATATTTAATTCCACCCACCTACTTAAATACAATAGAAAACCTATCTGGATTAGCTAATCTATATATAGCGTTTTTCAGTCTAATGAGGTATAGTAAATCCATTGATAGATAGGCGTTTCAGCGTTTCAATCGGGACTCACTTCTGTGAAAACCGCTATAGTAAAATGTAGATTCTGTGTACCCCCCACTTTTCTATATCGATTTAGTCTGATTGACGATTCGATCATAAAATAGCAACAGATCAAGAGAGTACAGGTCAAATATGCCAAAATTTGTTATCTGGGGTAGTTATTGTGAAAACGTGCTGGAAAAACGCGCACCCTATCGTCAAGCGCATCTAGAGGGATTAAATCAACAGAAAGAACGGGGAATTCTCATTACCATCGGGCCAACGGCAGATTTAAGCCAAGTTTTCGGAATTTATCAGGCAGCCAGCGAGTCAGAAGTGCGGGAATTAATCGAAGCAGATCCCTACTGGCAAAATGGTATCTGGACAGAGTACCAAGTCAAAGAATGGATTCAAGCCATCTAAGGTAGCTATCAGCTATATTTTTCTATAAGGGTGTTGTCTTAAAGCTGACAGCTTTCCTACTTTTTGTTTATCGCCATGGTTTACATCAAAAAGGTCGAACTCTCACACTTCAAATCCTTCGGGGGAACAACTCCTATACCCTTTTTACCGGGGTTTACGGTGGTTTCTGGTCCAAATGGTTCAGGAAAGTCGAATATCCTCGACGCATTGCTATTTTGCTTGGGATTAGCTACTTCCAAGGGAATGCGGGCCGAAAGATTACCGGATTTAGTCAATCACAGCTATAACAGTCAACGTCATAGCACCGAAGCGAGTGTTTCGGTGACTTTTGATATTGCCGATATGACCGGCGCAACCGATAGGGATTGGACGGTTTCCCGACGCTTAAAAGTGGCCAAGGGTGGCAGCTATACTTCTACCTACTATATCAATGGGGAAACCTGTACGGTTAGCGAACTTCACGACCAGTTAAACCGTTTACGCATCTATCCCGAAGGGTACAACGTGGTGTTACAGGGGGACGTAACCCGAATTATCAGCATGAATGCCAAGGAAAGACGGGAAATTATCGACGAATTGGCAGGAGTAGCCGAATTTGACCGCAAAATTGAGAAAACTAAGGAGAATATCGATTCGGTTAAAGAAAGAGAAGAACGCTGCCAAATTATTGCCACAGAATTGCAAAAATCTCTGGAAAAATTAGCACTAGATCGCATTAAAGCCGAAAAATACCAAAAACTCAAGGCCCAAGTCCAAGAAAAACAACAATGGGAAATTGTCCTCCATTGGCAAAATCTCCAGCAGCGCTGCCAGCAAGTAAAAGAACAAATTCAAGCTGGGGAAAAGGAAAAACAGCTTTTAACCGAGACTATCGCCAATTTATCCGAACAAATCGCCCAAAATAGTCAAGAATTAGAGAAACTCAATCAACAGGTTAAAGCTTTTGGGGAAGATGAACACCTGTCCCTGACTTCCCGATTAGCGAGTCAACAGGCCAAACGACAACAACAGCAACAACGGCAAAAAGAGTTAGAAAACCTCGAAAAAGAATCTCAGACACAGAAAACCAGACTTTTAGAGGAAATTAATCGCTACAATCTCGAATTAAATCAGATTACTGCTGAAAAAAGCCGTTTAGAAACTGCAATTTTACCCAGTCTCCTACTGACAACCCAAACCGCAAGGGAAACCCTAGAAACCCATCGTCTGCAAGCAAGTAGTCTCGCAGAAGCGTCAGAAGCTTGGGTAAAAGAACAAAGTGACCTTTCCCGCAATATTACCCGTCTTCAGGAACAATTAAACCCCTACCGTAGCCAACGGGCCCAATTGACCGAAAGATGCGATCGATTGCAAACTAATATAATAGAAGCTGGTCAACGTCTGCAAGAATTAGAGCAAGTTATTAGCACAAAAACGGAAGAAAGTCAAGAAATATTACAAAAAATTAATAATTCTGAACCCGATATCCAAAATTTAGCCCAAAAACTCACCATTGCCGAACAAAATCGCGTTATCAGTCAGGACACCCAAAAACGTCTGCTAAAGGAACAACGGGACAAACAGAGGGAATTAGATAAACTGGAAGCGACTAAGCAAGCTCAACAGGAGGCCCAGGGAACCTATGCTACTCAAATATTATTACAGTCAGATTTGCCCGGAATCTGCGGATTAGTGGCACAATTAGGCGAAGTAGAGGAACGTTATCAAATTGCTCTTGAAATCGCAGCCGGAGGTCGTTTAGGTCATGTAGTCGTCCAAGATGATAGCGTTGCGGCTGCCGGAATTGCCTTGCTAAAACAGCGTCGCATCGGTCGGGCCACTTTTTTACCCCTGAATAAAATTCGTCCTCCCCGTCCCCAAGATATTTCCTCTCTGCGTCATGCGCGGGGTTATCTAGATTTAGCGGTGAATTTAGTTAAGTTTCAATCCCAGTATCGGGAGGTTTTTAACTATATTTTTGGCAGTACGGTGGTTTTCGAGGATATAGACTCTGCACGTTATTATATCAATCAATATCGCATCGTTACTTTGGATGGCGAGTTATTAGAGATGACTGGCGCTATGACTGGAGGCAGCCAACCGACGCGATCGGGGCTGCGTTTTGGTAAAATTTCTCCGAAGGAGTCTAGTGAAGCAGAATCTCTACGGGAAAGATTAGCAGAAATCGATCGCATTCTTACCCGCAACGAAGAAAAAATTACCCAAGTTAATAATCTTATCAGTCAGTTAACCCAACAGTTAACCGAAACCCGTCAGAGTCATCGAGAAAATCAATTATCTCTACAACAATTAAGCAAGGATTTACAACGTTTAACCACAGAAAAAGAGGATTTAACCCGTCAATTATCGGGCCAGCAAGAGGAAATTACTATTTCTCGTCAACGGTTAGAAGTATTAACTAGAGAAATTCCTGAGTTAGAGTTATCTTTACAGCAAGAACAGGAGAAATTAACTGCGTTAGAGGCCAATCATACCCATAGCGAATGGCAACAGGTACAGGGAATAATTCGTAGTCAAGAATTAGAGTTACAAACCCAAGAAAATCACCTCGCTACAGTCCGCGAACAGTTAAAAGATTTACAAAATCAACAAATCAGACTAGAGGAAAAAAGTCAAGATTCTGCGGATAGAATTATTGAGATTGACAAGATAATTACCGATGCAGTTAATCAGAGAAATATCGGTAATCTGGAGATAGAAAAACTTGATCGCCATATTTTAGAAATCAATCAAGCTTTACAGCAATTATCGCAACAACTAGGGGAAACCAAGCAAAAAAGAGACCAATTAGAGACAGTTTTGCGACAACAACAAAACCAGCAACAACAGGCTATCTGGCAATCGGAAAAGTTAGTCAACAATCAAGAGGAAAGACAAACATTACTAACCACTTTACAAACAGAAATTAGTCAACTAGAAAGCGACTTACCCAATCCCTTGCCCGAAATTCCCGAAAGTGATCGAGATTTCGAGAAAATTCAAAGCGATATTCGGCAGTTACAAAAGAAATTAGAAGCTTTAGAACCGGTGAATATGTTAGCTTTAGAAGAACACCAAAAAACTAAAGAGAGATTAGATGAACTATCAGAAAAACTGCAAACTCTAGAAGGAGAAAGAACCGAACTACTTTTACGGATAGAAAACTTTACCACCCTCAGATTTAATGCTTTTCAGGAAGCATTTACTGCCGTTAACGAAAACTTTAAGACTATATTTGCTACCCTGTCCGATGGTGATGGTTACTTACAACTAGAAGACGAAAATGACCCCTTTAATGGTGGATTAAATCTGGTGGCACATCCGAAAGGAAAACCCGTACAGCGATTAAGTTCCATGTCTGGGGGTGAGAAATCTTTAACCGCTTTAAGCTTTATTTTTTCCCTACAAAGATATCGTCCTTCTCCCTTTTATGCGTTTGATGAAGTGGATATGTTTTTAGATGGGGCCAATGTAGAGAAATTGGCCAAAATGATTCAAAAACAAGCACAACAAGCGCAATTTATTGTCGTTAGTTTGCGTCGGCCCATGATTGAAGCATCGGAAAGAACCATCGGTGTCACCCAAGCGCGGGGAACCCATACACAGGTACTAGGAATTAAAGTTTAACCTAAGACGCAAGTGGGGTGTGGGGAAGTGGGAAGCTTTTCAGTGCTCAGTAAACAGTAATCAGTGAACTGAAAACTCACATCTGAAAACTCACATCTGATAACTGATAACTGATAACTGATAACTGATAACTGATAACTGACTCCTAACCCTAGGAACAGGAAACCCCACTTATAACCTCTCCCAGACAAGCCAGACAAAGTTAAGTTATATTAAGATTACTCAGAATGCGTCTCCATCCCCTTCAGAAATCCCATGACTCAACCGCAAGCACAACGCATCCTCTACGTTAGACTCCCCTGTAACCCCATTTTCCCCATCGGTGTCGTTTATCTTTCCGACCACGTTCATAAACTATTCCCCGACATCGAACAAAGGATTTTTGACCTTGGTACAGTCCCCCCCTTAGACTTTAACCAAGCCCTCGATCGCTGTGTTGACGAATTTCGACCCACCCTGCTAGTATTCTCCTGGCGGGATATTCAAATATATGCTCCCGTCGGTGGTCGCGGTGGCAATCCCCTGCAAAACGCCTTTGAATTTTACTACGCTAAAAACCCCCTAATCAAGCTGCGAGGTGCTTTAGGAGGTTTAAAGGTGACAACAGCCTACTACGGCGAATTATGGCGCAATCAGGGACTAATTCGCCGAGGGTTGCAGCAGGCCAAAAAATACCATCCCGAAGCGCGAGTTATCGTCGGGGGTGGTGCCGTCAGTGTTTTCTACGAACAACTAAAAACCAAACTGCCCACAGGAACAATTGTATCAGTGGGAGAAGGGGAAACCCTGCTAGAAAAATTCCTCTCCGGCCGGGACTTTAGCGATGAACGTTGTTATGTCGTCGGAGAAACCACACCCCGGCCGCGTTTAATCCACGAATCCCCCACCCCCTTAGAAAAATCCGCTTGCAACTACGACTATATCGCCAGTATTTGGCCGGAATTTTCCTACTATTTCCAAGAAAACGACTTTTATATCGGGGTACAAACCAAGCGCGGCTGTCCCCATAACTGCTGCTACTGCATCTATACCGTCGTCGAAGGTAAACAAGTACGCATTAATCCAGCAGACGAAGTAGTTAAGGAAATGCGCCAATTATACGACCGCGGCATTCGCAATTTCTGGTTTACCGATGCCCAATTTATCCCCGCCAGAAAATTTATCGACGATGTAGAAGAACTATTAGAAAAAATCCTCGCTGCCGGGATGAAAGATATACGTTGGGCTGCCTATATTCGTGCCGATAATCTCACCCCAAAACTATGCGATTTAATGGTAAAAACAGGCATGAATTACTTTGAAATTGGTATCACCACTGGCTCTCAGGAATTAGTCCGCAAAATGCGTATGGGCTATAATTTGCGGACAGTTCTGCAAAATTGTCGAGACTTAAAAGCGGCCGGTTTTAATGATCTGGTTTCGGTAAATTATTCCTTTAATGTTATTGATGAAACCCTAGAAACTATTCGTCAAACCATCGCCTATCATCGAGAATTAGAAAATATTTTTGGAGTCGATAAAGTGGAACCAGCCATCTTTTTTATCGGACTACAACCCCACACCCATCTAGAAGAATACGCCCTCAAAAAAGAAATTATTAAACCCGACTACGATCCCATGAGTTTAATGCCCTGGACAGCCAAAAAACTGCTCTGGAATCCTGAACCTTTGGGGTCATTTTTGGGCGAAGTTTGTCTGCAAGCATGGCGACAAAATCCCGATGATTTTGGACGGGAAGTGCTGAAAATTTTGGAAGCAAGACTAGGGAAAGCCGATTTAGAATCCGCTTTAACCGCACCGATAGAAACTAAGGAAAAAGTCTTAACTCCTGCTTAAAAATTAATTTTAGTCAATCCCAAGGCAGCAATTAGCGTTAGCATAAGTCTGAAATCAGGAGATAATAAATTCTTCTTTACCGGTAACTGCAAAATGACCGACCATCGCCCCCATTGGCTAGAATTAGCGGAATATATCGCCCTAGGCTTAACCCTGCTTACCCTTATGGCCATGGGTGCGGGGTTTTTGCCTTTATTCCTCCTAGTAGTGACTTTCGGGTTGAATATTCTCAATCGTCTCCGAGAAAGAACCCTGCAACGTCAACGCTTAACTGAGATGACCGGTCAATTACAGAGTCAGTGGGAAGAAGAAAAAGAAGCTTTATCGGCACAAATACAGTCCCTGAGTCCCGCGGTGGCCAGGGATAACGCCCGTGCGGTCGCAGAATTAGAGGAGAATATTCTCGCCCTCGAACAGTCCTACAATCAAATTATTCAATATATCAACCGTAACGCGCTGCTCGAACGCATCGAACATCTGGAAAAATCCTACGGTCGTTTACACAGAGAGATTTTGCCGATTAACGAAGAATCGGCCGATATTAGCGCAACAAAAGCGGAAAATGAGCCACAAATCACCCTACCCGCCCTTAATTTAACTCCCACTTCCCCCCCCGTCGATATACCCCATTGGCACTATTATCGCCGTCTGACCGCCCATCGGGAAATGATCACAGCGATCGCAATTACCGAGGATCAACGGTTTTTAATTAGCGTTAGTTGGGATCGTACCCTAAAAATCTGGGATTTTGCGAGAGGAACCCTGATTAATACGGTTGAAGCTCATGATCAGGGCATTTTAGCCCTAGCAGTCACCAGAAACGGCGATTATCATCTAGCGACGGGAGGATTCGATCAAACCGTTAAATTATGGACTTTAGCCAGCGATGCCAGTAATCTGGAATTAAATCAAATTTTCCTCGGTCATCTCGGTTCGATTCACGGCCTGGATTTTGCCCCCCGTTGGCATTTTTTGGTTAGTGGTAGTTACGATCAAACCCTAAAACAGTGGAATTTAGAGCAGGAAACCGAAGAATTTAGTTCCTATGACAGTCTGGGGGCAATTTATGCCCTAGCAGTGGCTCCTAATCAAGATTTTATTGCCGCAGCTGGAGGTGATGGCACTGTCACCCTCTGGCAATTGGGATCGGGAGCAAAAATCGCCGTCTTATCCGGTAACGTTTCTTCGGTGCAGAGTCTTGCAATCGCTGCCGATGGTCAGATTATTGCCGCCGGTTGTGTGGATGGTACGGTGAAAATCTGGCAATACGACCCGGAGAAAAGCGGTCATTTTGCGCCAATTCGGGTGATTAATGCCCATAATGGTCAGGTGACAAGCTTGCTATTCGCAGAGAAGGGTCAATGGTTATTTACGGGGGGAACCGACGGAGAGATTAAAATCTGGTTAGCCAATTATCAACAGGCGATCGCAACTCTCACCGCCACCAATGAGCGATCATCGCCGATCTCCAGTTTAGTTCTCAGCCCCGATTATTGCCACCTAGCGGCGGCCGCGGCCGACGGCAGCATCACCATCTGGGAAAATATCACTTAATGGTCGATCGAACTAGAAAAATTGTATAATGTAATGTCCCGGACTCGGTCGGGCCAGTTTGACCCAAAGAAAAAGTGACTGAGTTAACTGTCGTTTCTGCCTAATAGTTGTCATCGGGGCATCGAGAACGCGAGAGCGATCGCTTATCCCAGAATCATTACCCATAGTAAAAAATTCAGAATGAAGACTCCAACAGATCAAAGATTTGATTACGTCAAAATCGGTTTAGCGTCCCCCGAGAGAATTCGGCAATGGGGAGAAAGAACCCTACCTAACGGTCAAGTCGTCGGAGAAGTAACCAAACCAGAAACGATCAACTATCGGACTCTTAAACCGGAAATGGATGGGTTATTCTGCGAGAAAATTTTTGGCCCCTCGAAAGACTGGGAATGTTGGTGTGGTAAATACAAACGCGTCCGTCACCGGGGGATTGTCTGTGAACGTTGCGGGGTAGAAGTCACCGAGTCGCGGGTACGTCGTCATCGCATGGGTTTTATCAAATTAGCCGCCCCCGTCACCCACGTTTGGTATCTTAAAGGTATTCCCAGTTATCTCAGTATCCTGCTCGATATGCCCCTGCGGGACGTGGAGCAAATCGTCTATTTTAATGCCTATGTGGTTCTCGATCCGGGTAATGCGAGCAATCTTAGTTATAAACAACTCCTCAGCGAAGATCAATGGTTAGAGATCGAAGAAGAAATCTACGCAGAGGATTCGGAATTAGTCGGTATTGAAGTGGGGATCGGGGCCGAGGCTATCCAAAGACTCTTACAGGAAATTAACCTGGAAGAAGAAGCGGAAAGACTGCGGACGGAAATTGTCGAAAGTAAGGGGCAAAAACGGGCAAAATTAATTAAACGTCTCCGGGTAATCGATAACTTTATCGCCACGGGTTCTCAGGCAGAATGGATGGTTTTAAGCGTAATTCCCGTGATTCCCCCCGATTTACGCCCGATGGTGCAGTTGGACGGCGGCCGTTTTGCCACCTCTGACCTGAACGATCTCTACCGTCGGGTGATTAACCGCAATAACCGTTTATCCCGTCTGCAAGAAATTCTCGCCCCCGAAATTATCGTCCGCAACGAAAAACGGATGTTACAGGAGGCCGTCGATGCTTTAATTGATAACGGTCGTCGTGGTCGCACGGTGGTGGGAGCCAATAATCGCGCCCTGAAGTCTTTATCAGATATTATCGAGGGTAAACAGGGGCGTTTCCGTCAAAATCTCCTCGGTAAACGGGTGGACTATTCGGGACGTTCGGTTATCGTTGTCGGTCCGAAATTGAAGATCTATCAATGCGGTTTACCCAGGGAAATGGCGATCGAATTGTTCCAACCCTTCGTTATCCATCGTTTAATTAAATTAGGCATCGTCAATAATATCAAGGCGGCCAAGAAAATGATCCAACGGGGGGATGTCAACGTTTGGCACGTCTTGGATGAAGTGATCACGGGACACCCGGTGATGTTAAACCGCGCCCCCACCCTGCACCGTTTGGGCATTCAGGCGTTTGAACCGATATTGGTGGAGGGCCGGGCGATTCAGTTACATCCCCTCGTCTGTCCCGCTTTTAACGCTGACTTTGACGGGGACCAAATGGCCGTACATATTCCCCTCTCCCTGGAAGCACAATCGGAAGCGCGCCTGTTGATGTTAGCTTGTCATAATATTCTCTCACCGGCGACCGGTCGTCCGATTGTTGCCCCTTCTCAGGATATGGTTTTGGGTTGTTATTATCTCACGGCCGAAAATCCCAAGGCCCAAAAGGGTGGAGGTCGTTATTTCGCCAGCATGGATGACGCTATTCGCTCTTTCGATCAGGGATTGGTGGATCTGCACGCTTCTGTGTGGTTGCGTTTACCGGTCGGAGAAAAGGTGAAAACCAATAAACCCGATGAGGAAGTCCTGGAAACGGAAACTCTCCCCGATGGCAGCATCTGGAAATATTATCGGGAGCGCAAAACCCGCGAGAAGGATGGTCAGATAATTTCCCAGTATGTGCGTACTACTGTAGGGCGAATTATCTACAATAAGACGATTCTAGAAGCTTTGGTGGTCTAGAGAGAGATTGAACTAGGGTGGGCATTGCCCACCTTAATTTTTAGGGTAAAGCGGCAATACATTCTATTTCCACTAGCACATCTTTGGGAAGACGGGCCACTTCCACACAGGCCCGGGCCGGCGCAGTTTCCGGGGGGAAATAACGGGCATAAACTTGATTCATTGCCCCGAAATTGGCTAAATCCGAGAGAAAGACGGTAGTTTTCACCACATTTGACCAATTGGCTCCCGCGGCGGTTAAAATGCCCTCTAGATTGGCCATAACTTGTTCGGTTTGAGCGCTAATTTCCCCGGAGACGATTTCACCCGTGACGGGATCTAGGGGAATTTGTCCCGCAACAAAGAGAAAAGGACCAGTAGCGGCGATCGCTTGATTATAGGGACCCACAGGGGCCGGAGCTTTATCAGTACGTATGACCTGATTATTCATGGGCAGGATAGTTAAAAAAGATAACATTGAATCAATTGAATATTTTCCCAGTTTTTCGAGCGCTTACAGTTAATTTTCGCTGGTTAGGGGGTTTAATTTTGACTGATTGTCTTTGTCGAAGATGCGCTAAAAGCGATCCTGTGAGAAATAAGTCAACAGTTATGACGTTGCAATTCTGCATCTAACTCTGTTAACAAAGCATATATTCTATCAAAATTATATTTAGTTTTAGAAGGAGCGTCATAAGTTGTCAAAGTACCTTTAGTATGAGTATGAGCCGCTCGATTGCGACTTGTCTTTAGATTACCAAGATCACCTTTTAAAGCACTAATTTTACCAGTTTTTTCTAACTTTTCTTCGATTTTTTCTAATGTTGCTAAACCAATAACCATCATCAACATTTTTCTAAAAGCTTCATATTCAAAACTATTAGTATTATGAACAGTCTTATCGATGAATTTTAGGTTAACTGGGGACTTTAAGCATCGTTTAGCACATCTTAAAACTATATCATCCATAGTTTCCTCGATCCAGCCACATAATTCTATAAGAGCTAGTTTAGAATAAGAAGAAGTTTTTTGATCATCAGCTGTAGGGTCATTATAGAGTTGATCAAGCCAGTTTAACGTCTTGAGTAAATAACTTTTAGTAATCATTACCAGTAGATAAAAAAATTTTGATAGATGTATTAATTCTCTCTAAAGCCTTATCTTTTCGATACATACCACCAGATAAATTTTTAGTTAAAAATGGTTCAGATTTTATTAATCTAGAATACTTGTCTTGTAATTCATCATTGGAGAGATTGACTAAAGTATCTAAATTTTTGGCAACTCCTAAGAGAATTCCCTCAGCAATAACTTTACTGGTTTTGAGAGGTTCCTTTTTGAAGATTCTATCATAAATCAAGTCAACAGTTTGCTTGAATAATTGATCTTTATCTTGAATAAAATCTTCGTGGGCAGATTTATGTTTATACATATAATCATTTAAAAATCCTGTCAATTTCCCCTTGTAGTTGTTGTATTCATCATAAAAAGCAAAGAAACGAAGCACTAATTCTTCATCTTCAAATCGAGATGCTTTTTGCTGCTTTCGATCCATCAGCAAAAGCCAGTTTTCATATTGAGCGCATTCTTTTAAAAAACTATTAAACTCGCCATTATAGATACAATTTCTGATCTCCTGATTATTGAGTTTTACTCCACCAGTATTTAAGCGATGGAAAATGTTAAAAATATAATTATTATGATTTTTTTTGCTGGAGTCATAGCGAATCATGGTGATGGGAATAGTCATATTTTCTACGCGTTCATATAATTCTTCATGCTGAGTTTTTATTTCTTCAACTGTTTTTCCAGAAATAGACGAATCTACATCAGCTAATTTTGATAGCTTCCAATTTTCAGTAGTTAAAAATTTGACGATGGTACTAATTCGTTGTAATCCATCAATGATATAGCGTTTATCTGTCTTATAGTCAAGACTAATACACATACTAGGAATCGGTAACTGTTTCATTAAACTATCAATAAAACGAGTTTGTTGTGCCTCACTCCACACCACATCTCTTTGAAAATCTGGATCGATAACCAATTGTTTTTTTTGATACATTCTAACTAGATCAGAGCAGGAACGCTGCTCATTATAAGCAATAATATCTACAGGAGGAAAATCCACATCATCTTCTTCCTCTAGATACTTTTCTTCTTCGGCTGCTAGTAATTTCTCTTCTTGACTGAGATAATTAACCATAATTTTTTTCCCTCCTAATATCTATAAAATCTCTAAAAAAGGCTCATCAGGTATTGTCCGATCAATACAACAACAAATCAGACCCAAAAACGAAGCCACTAACATCTTAACATAGAACAAAGAAACTTGCTCTACCAACTTGGTCAAGAGGGAAATTTATCTCAACGGCAAATAGCAGCTGGGATGTCATCAAAGCACGACCAAAGCGAGAATTAAGAAGGAATCAAGGTTCCCTCAGATGCTATCTACTGAAAATTGGTATCTTCATCGATTAAGTTAGCAATGGGAGCATAATAATCCAGTAATCCAGTGACAGGATAGCGATCTGCTATAGCGATCGAGGGAATATAAGGTATGATTAGATAGTCTTCTGAATCTATATCTATATTTTTGTCAATATCCTTTTGTAAAATTTGCCAAGCATGAGTAACTTTAGTTATTCCCGTATCACTTAAATCGGGAACGGGTGAAAAAACAAAATTAAGCGAAAGTCGGCCAAAAGAAGTCAAAGATTTCAAAACAAGCTCGATTCCTTTTTGATTTTGTTCGTTAGGAAATAAAAAAATAATTGCTTCGTTGGCTGCCTGTAGTAAAGATAAAGCTCCCCATTCATTGATTCCAGTACACGAATCTACTAAGATAAGATCAGGTTTTAACTGATTTTGAATCTCTCGACTAAAAGTTGACCAGAGTGTTTCCCCATTATCGAGAATTGTTGTTGCTCGCAGATCATCAACTTTAGCAATGTAATCAAGACTCAAATAACCCGCAGGAACAATAAATAGTCTTCCCGTCGCATCGGGAATATTAACTTCTCCAAATATTTTAGTGATATTAATCTTTGCTTCTACACCTTCTGGTAAATAGGATTTTTCATAAAAATAGTCCACAATTCCGTATTCCGGTGAGGGATTTAAGGGAAAAGCTGTGCTTAACCCCGGTGCTTCTAAATCCAAGTCAACAGCTACTACTTTACGACCTCGCATCGCTAAAATCCAAGCAACATGAATTAAAGCAGTTGTCCTACCTACTCCCCCTTTAAAAGAATAAAAAGTTACGGTTCTAGGAAGACAAAGTTCGGGAGAAGACGGTGATTGATTTTGTGGATTAGCTGACCACAAGGCTAAATCCTGCCAAGTGTGAATTGATTTTGCGTCCAGAAGTTGTGGAGATTTTAGATCGAGAGAGGCTGCCTCCTGAATAGTATATAAAGATATAAAACCTAAAGATTTATGCTGTTGTCCTATGTCATTTTTAACTGCTTCTATTCGCTGAGTTGTTGATAAATTTTCAAACCTATCACTGACGATAGTTATATTCAAAAGTCCAGCAGTAGATACATTAAGATCAACCCATTCTTGTGCTTCTTTTTGAACATATATATCTGTTAATTTTTGTTTCAGTGATCTTAACCAAGTTTCTGACATAACTATCTCCTCAAAGTTGAGTAGCTTGTTTATGAAGCCATTGTTTCAGACTTGTATAAGCTGATAACCACTGCTTGTATTCATCGTTATTCGGTTCACTGCTGGAATAACGCATAGTTATAAAATTTTGACTAGGGGTTTCTACTATATTAATCCATTTTATCACCTCTGGAAATTTTTGAACTCTCGAATAGAGACGATTATGACTTCTTAGAGCAGCCGTAAAACTGTGACCAGGATTAGTTATGGTATGTCCGGGGTTATTGGAATCAGTTTTCCATTCTTGACTGGATACCGAAGCTAAGATCATAGATTTCAGCAAACATTCGATCGTAATACCTCCAAAGTGCATAGCAGCTATTTTCCTATTAGATTCACAAAGTATTTCTGTATCTTGATGACGTTGTAAAAAAGCTGATTGGTAATCTTCCATCCCTAATTATCTATTCCCTAGAGTTAATACCTGTGAATAAGTTTTTAGCTGAGGATTAAACAAGGGTACTTTATTAGACAATAAAGCACCCTTTTAATTTAGCTTAGAACTCTCCTTTTAAAGCGGCATTACAGCGCTCACAAATAGTGGGATCATCGGCAAATTTTCCCACTTGAGTGGAATAATTCCAACAGCGATCGCATTTTTCGCCGTCTGCTTTGACAATTCCCACCGAAACAAAGTCCGATTCTCCCTTATATTCTGCGGTTTGAATTGCGCTAATATCCCTGACTAATTCCACTTGAGAAGAGAGAAATAGATAACGCAATTCATCGACTTTATTCCCCGTCAAACTATCACAATTGTTGAATAATTCTAACTCCTGTTTTAAGGTTTCATCGGGAACATAAAGTAAAACTTTTGCCTCTAAAGAAGCGCCGATCGCTTTATCATTTCTGGCAGTTTCCATCACCTTATTAACTTCGGTGCGTAGCTGCCGGAATTTGGCCCATTTATCGGCCAATTCGCGATTATTCCAAGCAGGATCGATGTTTAGCCATCCTGACTCAAACACCGATAAATAAGGAGTTTTGTAGGGGAGAAATTGCCAGATATCTTCCGCTAGATGAGACAGGACAGGAGCGATCGCTTTAGCGAGATTTTCTAAAGCAATAGCATAGACTGTTTGACAACTGCGACGACGGAAAGAATTAGGATCAGAAATGTATAAACGATCCTTAGCGATGTCGATATAAAAGTTAGATAAATCGACAACACAAAAATTCTGTACCGTCTGGAAAAAGCGGAAAAATTGGAAACTTTCAAAAGCTGCCGTTACTTCCGTAAACACTTCCGAGATACGATGTAACATATAGCGATCAATCTCCGGTAGATCTTCATAAGCTACCGCATCTTTAACGGGATCAAAATCATTTAAACTCCCCAGTAAAAACCTGGCAGTATTACGGATTTTATTACGGATATCTACCAACTGTTTGAGAATATTTTGACCGATATTCACATCATTGGTATAGTCCACCGAGGACACCCATAACCGAATCACATCCACCCCATAAGCGGGTTCTTTTTTCTGGTCTTTACCACCATTAATGATCACATTAGGATCGATGACATTACCCAGAGATTTACTCATTTTTCGTCCCTGTTCATCCAAAACAAAACCGTGAGTTAACACCGTTTTATAGGGAGCAATACCATTAGCAGCCACACTGGTTAATAAACTCGATTGAAACCATCCCCGATGCTGATCCGATCCTTCTAGATACATATCCGCAGGATAACTTAATTCTGGTCGAGCATTAGCCACTGCATTCCAACTAGAACCAGAATCAAACCACACATCCATAGTATCCATTCCCTTGCGATAACTGCGACCATTATCGCGATAACTGGGAGGTAATAATTCCTCTACGGATAACTCCCACCAAGCATTAGAACCCTTGACTGCGAAGATAGCTTGAACGTGATTAATCGTCTCCTCATTTAACAGAGGTTCATTCGTTTCTTCGTCATAAAAAACAGGAATAGGAACCCCCCAACTGCGCTGACGAGAGATACACCAATCGCTTCTTTCACTGACCATAGAAGTGATGCGATTCTTACCCGTTGCAGGAATCCAACGCACCGAATCAATCGCGTCTAAAGCTAATTCTCGGAATCCTTCCACGGAAGCAAACCATTGTTCCGTTGCGCGGAAAATTGTCGGTTTTTTGGTTCTCCAATCGTAGGGATATTTATGCTGGTATGCTTCCTCTTTCAGTAACGCACCCTTTTCTGTCAGTGCTAAAATGATTGCTTCATTGGCATCTTTCAAGACATTTAAACCCGCAAATTGTCCCGCTTCTGCGGTGAAATTTCCCTTATCATCGACGGGAGAAAGTATCGGTAAACCGTAACGTTGGCCGACGATATAATCCTCCTGACCATGACCGGGAGCAGTATGAACTAATCCGGTCCCAGAATCGGTGGTGACATAATCCCCACCGATGAGAATAGCACTTTCTCTGTCAAACAAAGGATGACGATATTTAGTATGTTCTAATTCCAGACCTTTAACCGTTGCTTTAATCGTCAAAGTTGTGTTAAAAGTGTCGGCCAATTTTTCGACTAAATCCGTCGCTACGATTAGATAATTAGACTCGCTAGTTTCCACCACTGAATAGTTTAATTCTGGGTTTAATGCGACGGCCAAATTCCCGGGTAAAGTCCAGGGGGTAGTCGTCCAGATAGCGACGGATAAATTAGGCAAAAATGACGTTAAAACCGGGGTTGAAACTGACGTAATTGGGAAAGCAACATAGACACTGCGAGAAGTGTGACCTTCGGGATATTCTAATTCGGCCTCAGCTAAAGCGGTTTGAGAACTGGGACTCCAGTGAACCGGTTTTAGTCCCCGATAAATATAACCTTTCAGGGCCATTTTTCCGAATACGGCAATTTGAGCGGCCTCGTATTCAGGTTGTAGGGTTAAATAGGGATTTTCCCAGTCTCCCCAGACTCCATACCTTTTGAAACCTTCACACTGTTCTTTTTGCGTTTGAAGGGCAAAATCGTGGGCTTTCTGACGTAATTTCAAAGGGGTTAGACCCTCTTTTTCCGAGCTTTTGAGACTTTGTAAAACCTTCAGTTCGATCGGCAACCCGTGACAATCCCAACCCGGCACATAGCGCACTTTGTAGCCTTGCAGCAGTTTATATTTATTGATAATGTCTTTGAGAATTTTATTTAAAGCATGACCGATATGCAGAGACCCGTTAGCGTAGGGTGGTCCATCGTGGAGAATAAATAATTCTTTGGGATTATTTTGCGCTAATTTCTCATATATTTGCTCATCTTGCCAGAATTTCTGGATTTCTGGCTCACGTTTGCTGGCATTTGCTCGCATATCAAAGTCAGTTTGGGGCAAATTAACGGTATCTTTGTAACTTTTAGCGTTGGACATTCTGGCAAACCTATGGATATCAATCGTTTTCGGGATTCATTCCTAAATAACGTCTCTTTGAGAGTCGTTATTTCTATTTTGTCACATAATTGTAATATTTATATTACAAATGACAATCATTGATCTATTAGTCTACCGAGATTGAGTCCAAGAGCAATGATTCCGAAAGGCTATAATTTAGTTATTCGAGAATAGGGAGCATGAGGACCATGGTGACGAATCCTAATTTTTTTTATGTCTCTCGAGAAGTGTATCTAGAAGGGGAAAGAGTCAGTCCGATCAAGCACGAGTACCGAAAAGGACGGATTTATGCGATGGTAGGGGCAAAAAAGCCGCATATTGTCTTAAATACTAATCTAGCCACTTTATTGAATATCCATCTCGATGATAGTCCCTGTCTTGTTCTCACTTCCGATATCAAAGTCCGGTTAGAGGAGGCAAATTGCTATTATTATCCCGATATTGCGGTGGTTTGTGACGAGAGAGAGATTAACAATACCGATGATTTTATTCTCTATCCCGTTCTGATTATTGAAGTATTATCGAAATCTACGGAATCCTTTGATAGGGGTGATAAATTTAGCGATTATCAAACCTGTCCCACCTTAAAAGAATACATTCTTATCCATCAAAACCAGATGAAAATTGAATGTCACCGTCGCGAGGATTCGGTAATCTGGAAAGAACAGATCTATGAAGCGGGAGATGAGGTAGAATTTACCAGTGTAGGATTCCGGGGATCGATCGCTTCTATCTATCGCAAAGTCCCCGGTTTGGTATGATTACAATTCTTTTTTGACATTGCACTTTTATGTTCCTAGGGATAGGGGTAAATCTGTCTCCCTTTGCCTACAAACCGAGATGATCAAGCATTTAATTCTATTTATCAAACCTGTAGGAAGTTTTCGTTTTGGGTAGCTGTTCGTCAATACCAAATTAGGTTATACTTTATGTCTATGGGAAGCGATCGCTGTTAGTTTCCCACTGCCCTAGGGAACAATAAACATAGCTGAAAGACAGCACTCGATCGTGTAAGGTCAGGGCAAACCCTAATTACTGTCATAATATTTCTCAAAAAAAGCGGAGAAAAAAGCAAGTTCTGCCCTTCTCTCCTCCAGTCTAGCGATTAATTACATGGAAACAGCAGTGAGTAATTTTTAATTACTATTCACCGCTTTAGTAAGCACCGTTATTTTTGGGAAAAACCACAACACCGATAGTTCTGAAGATTACCCAGATATCGGTTAACCAGTTACGCGAATTAACGTAATACACATCCATCTGCACCCGCAGGGGATAGGGGATGTCATTACGTCCGGAAACTTGCCATAAACCAGTCAAACCGGGGCGAATAGTTAAAACTTTGTCGATGCGATTGCCATATTTCTGCAATTCTTCGGGAACTAAAGGCCGCGGACCGACGACGCTCATATCTCCTCGCAGGACGTTCCAGAATTGGGGAAACTCGTCTAAACTGGTTAAGCGGAGAAACTTGCCAATCCAAGTTATACGGGGATCGTCCTTAAGCTTGAAATTATCCTCGAATTCCGCCCGCAGTTGGGGAGAGTCTTCCATCAGTCTCTCTAATACCTTATCCGCATCCATTACCATAGTACGGAATTTAATACAGTTGAAATGCTGGAAGTTTTGACCGACGCGCTTCTGCACATAGAAGACCGGACCGGGGGAACTAATCGCGATCAATAAGGCTAAGATTAAATAAAGCGGCGAAAAGAAAATTAGAACCGATAGGGAGAAAACGATATCGAATAATCGTTTTGAGGTATCGCCGTCTAAAGCTATTAACCAAGATTTTTGATGCCGTCTACCAGAGACCGAAGGTTTGAACCCTCGCTTCATCAAAGCTTGTAGAGCCTTGACGGAGATAAGTTGGCTATTAGCAGTCATCTTACTCCTTCACATCACACACACCACACAGTACCCATGATAAAGCCACAAGACCGAAAAAACAAGTCTTCAGTCCAATAAATGGCACTGGCAATTTTAGAGCCTTTGTACTGAACAATCTCTAATTAGGGTTTGCTGAAAAAGTTTTTCGGTGGGGGTTGGGGGTTGGGGGTTGGGGGTTGGGGTTTTACCCATTTTCAGGTGGTCAATTACCTAATTTTCAGGGAAAAAGTACCTAAATTTTCCCCTGGATCACTGCAATTGCTGGCACTTTTTGATGTCAAAAAAGTACAAAAGTGTTATCCGACAAGGTTTTTAGATTTATTCAGCAAACCCTAATTAGGGTTTGCGGCAAAAAGTTTGTTGGTGGGGTTAGGAGTCAGCAGTCAGCATTCATGAGTCAGTATTCAGGAGTCAGTCAGGAGATTATTTTTATTTATTCTCCCCGCTCCCATCTCCCCCGCTCCCCGCTCCCCTGCTCCCCGCTCCCCTGCTCTCCTAGGGCTGTTTCATTCTCCCATCAGAATATCAAAAGTAAAAGCGATCACTGTCTTTGTAAAATGAGAAGTGACCGCCAACTTTTAAAATATATGTTGAGCTTAATAGAAAAACTGAAACAAGTCAAGGACTTTCGGAAAGATAAAGGAAAAAGACACCCTTTATGGATAG
>VYKY01000113.1_pt1 | contig 28148 bp, 27 predicted proteins | sample 5114441 | NCBI WGS metagenome assembly VYKY01 (sample SAMN12291804, study PRJNA351875) | freshwater metagenome | isolation source: freshwater lake | place: USA: Michigan, Gull Lake | collected 2013-08-08 | reverse complement strand
TCATTGGCAGAAATAGCTTGATATTGTCCCTCAATTAGTCTAAATCCTTGCAATTCTAAGGTATTAGGATCGAACCAAAAATAATTAGGAGTGCGAAAAGTATTTTGGTAGAGAATTTTCTTATTATTGCGGTCAATATTGGCCGTAGAATCGGAAAGAATCTCGACGATCACATTGGGATATTTCCCCTGTTCTCCCCAAACCACCCAACTTTTGCGGGGACGTTTTTCTGTATCTAAAACCACAAAAAAATCTGGACCACAGAAATCGCGCTTTTTCAGTTGTTCTTCGTTATAATAGATAGTCAGATTACCGGAAGCGTAGTCCAAGGGTGGTTCATCACTCCATAAATCGGTGGGGGGACAGGTAACTTCTGGTAAAATGTCGAGAGTTGTCATAGTTTTTCCCCTGGCTGGGACATTGATCTAATTATAACAGCTATGAGTCAGTATTAGTAGTAGGTTGCGCTATCGCTAAAGCACCAGATAAATTAATGATAGATAGGTGCGTTACGACGGATGGTTAGATTCAAGTTTAAGCAGAGATTGTCGCCGTCTAACGCACCCTAAATTTTGCTAAGTGCAGATAGGAAAAACTCAGGCGATGGCTTTAACTCCAGCGTTCAATTTCTCTAGCAGCGGCGGGACTTAATTCGCTCATTGTTTTTGACACTAAGCAAGACAATTTAAGGCATTTTTTAACTATAGCAGTTCTAGGTGTTGGGGTTGGGGGTTTGGTTTTGAGGTATTAGTTGAAATTTCTCCATTTCCCTATCCTCGTCAATTGTGGATCAAAGCAGCTTGACATCGATATCTTGATGAAGTTATCAAAGTTACTCTGGTTTGAGACTATCTAAAATTAATTGTATATCTAAATCAAGAGCTTGAGCAATTTGTTCGATTGTTAATCCTAATCCTATTAGTTTGGGAACAGTTTCTAGTTTTGCTTTAATAACATTGTTTTCAGTTTTATAAATATGATAATTTTCTATTTCTCGATTATTAGAAGGGTTATGACAGAAAGTAACCTGATCAATTTTTACAGATTTATTACCCAAATTATTAATACTATTGCTGACAATTAACCTTTCAATTGCTGATCGAACAGTTGATTTATTTAATTCTTCCCCTAACACTTCCGAAAGAATGCGCCAAAGTTCATAGGCTTTATCTCTGGCATGACCCTCAGAACAATTATATTCTTATGCAATTTTAAAATATTTCTGACCATCGAAAACGTTCTTTAAAATCCCTAATTGCAATGTATCGAGATGCTTTCCCATTTGGAAGACTTCTTGGGTATCCATGAGAGTAATGTTAAGATTTGAGGACACAGTACCGTCATTGTCCGTTATTTTCCGATATTTGTAAACATAGTTAACAAAACTTCCGACAATATCCGTTTTTTTCCGTCTTGAAAATGTTTAAACTTATTAGTTAGGATTCTGCTTATTATGGTTGTTTTTGCAGTAACTACTCACTATGAGATACATTAAAATCCTCTGTATGTTCATTGGTGTGGGATTAATTAATTCTGCTCCCATACAAGCAAACAATATGAGTAATGATATTTTAATTAGCCAATCTCGTCGTCAGTATCAGTGTAAAACAAGACCTATGTTTATTAATGAAAGACAAAGAGTTGAACCAAGTATATCTGGTGCTTCAGTTAATAGCAGTTATTGTTATATTCCTGTGTCAGCCGGAAAATGTATAGCGATGGCTCCTTTTTTCAATTTTGGTGGTGGTAGTGGTCCATCGGGAATGAGCAAATGTAATCCTAATAGTATTACTGTCACAGATGACGCAACTGGTATCAAATATTATCGATTTAATGGAGGAGATAGCTTTGTTCTTCAATAATTGATATTTTATCATCTCATCGAGTGCGAACGCCAATTTTGTAAGCTGCATTAACGCAGTGTAATGCAGCATTGCCTTAATATCTTAGTCGAGATTCTCGAAAAATGGGTTAAATTCATTTAAAACAGGTTGTTATAAACTTACTACTGTTGCTGTTCCTTTTGTTACTGTTGCCAAAACTTCTAAAACTTTAGGAACCAAAGGCTTTAAATCAGCCAAACGATTTGATTGTGATTGTAAAATAATAATAGCTAGATTAAACTGCGGTAAATTTTGCTCAAACGGCAAATTCTTATCCACTGTAATAAAAATATCAAATTCTTGTGAAGCTAAACCTAACAGTTGACCATTCTTGATCCCAGTCCATCCCATTTGCGGAACAGTTTTGATATTATAACCTGTAAACTCCCTCATTAATCTTCGGTCAATACATTCATCTAAAAGAAGCCTCATTTCACGCTACCCTATCAATAAGCTCTTTTTCAAATTCTTCAAGTAAGCTAATAACTCGTTCTCTTGTTACCGTTGGAAAACCCTCTAAAAAATCATCAATTGATTCTCCTGCTTTAAGATAATCAAAAAGTGTTTGTATCGGAACTCTAGTACCTGAAAAAACAGGAACACCACTCATAGTTTCAGGAGATACATGGATAAGAGGCGAATATTTAGCCATTTTGATTACCTTCTTAGCTTCTACAGAGTAGATTAACCCAGAGCAATACGTCTTGTCTTCATATTCTAGCCTAGATCCTTGAAAAATGGGTTAAACTGATGCTAAATAGGTTAGGGAAGTGACTTTCAGTTAATGATGCTAAAAATGAACAATAATCTAAAATCAAGCCGATAATGACTAAATGCAACCGACGGAAGCCCAACTTAGACAACTCTATCACCTAATTTCAATAAAGTCCGAAAACTATGGACGGGTAGGTTCTCTATGGGAGGGGATGGAGGCGATTCCATTCTCGACCCCTAACTATCAGTTAACGATTTTTAAAAGCTTCGATCGCCGCTGGCAAAGTATAGTAAATTCTCTCTTGGCTAATTTTATCTAACAAGCGGGAACGTTGCAATTCTAAGTACAGATCGTGTTTAACCCTAGCGAGGGCGAAAACTATACCCTGTCTTGATAATTCCCTTGCTAATTCCTCGATAATCTCCACGGCTGTACTATCCAATTCCCCGAGTGCCTCTGTATTCAAGACAAACCATTCTACCGTTTTTGTCTCCCGGGCAATGGCGCTGAGGGCGCGACGTTTAAAGTCGGCCGCATTAGCAAAAAATAAGGGGGCATCGTAACGATAGATAACTAACCCCGGTATTGTTTGCGCTTCCGGCCAATCCTGGATCGCGTGTAAACCCATCACCCCCGGGACTGTACCCAAAACGGCATCATCGGGCCGGGTAATGCGAGCCAATAAATCGATAACCGAGAGACCGATGGCGATGGCAACCCCGCTTAAAATCCCCGTGGTTAGCACCCCCACCATGGTCAGGACAGCGAGATTAAACTCACTATTGCGAAAGCGTTTGAGTCGTTTAGCGCCGGCAATATCCACCAGTTTACAGGCCGCATAAATCACCAGCGCACCCAAGGCGGCCTTGGGAAAGAGTACCAGTAGCGGACCGAGCAAGAAAATGACCGCCACCACCACCACTGCCACCACTAGGGAGTAAAGCTGACTTTTACTACCCACCGAATCGCCCACCGCGGTGCGACTGGCGCTGCTGCTGATGGGAAATCCCTGACAAAAACCCGCCGCCAGATTCCCCAGTCCCAGGGCTAAAAATTCTTGATTGGCATCGATTTCTTGGTTATGGCGTGCGGCGAAGGCTCTAGCGGTCAAGACGTTATCGGAATAGCCGACGAGGGCAATGCCGACGGCAGCGGTTACTAGAGGTAGTAATTGGGAAAAATCTAGGGTTGGTAAGCCAAAATTGGGCAAAGTATTGTTAATTTTCCCCACTACTGCCACCCCCTCTTGATCGAGATGGAGGGTGGCGACGGCGAGGGTTCCCAGTAAAACCGCCAGCAAGGGACCCGGTGCTTTGGGAAAATATTTTTGGATGACAAATAGAAATAGGAGCAGAAATAGAGCGAGGCTAAGGGTTGGCCAGTGCCATTGGTTTATTCCCCGAAAAAAAGCTAAAATTTCTTTAAAAACCGTATTTTCACGGATTGACAAACCACTAATTTTACCCAGTTGTCCCGCAATCATGATCACCGCCACTCCCGCCATATAACCGATCAGGATCGGTTTGGAGAGTAAATTAGCTAAAAATCCCAAGCGGGCGATATAACCAACTAAACAGATTAAACCGACCATTAGGGCTAAAAAAGCCGCTAAACTGCCGTAATTTTCTCCTTGAAGGCTTACCATAGGTGCGATCGCTGCCGCCGTCATCACTGCCGTGGTCGATTCTGGTCCGAGGGATAGTTGCGATGAGGAGCCGAAAAGGGCGTAAACTAGGGCGGCCGGCACGAGAGTCCACAATCCCACCACTGGCTCGACCCCGGCCAGGTCGCCGTAGGCCATACACTGGGGAATAGCGTAGGCCGCCACGGTGACACCGGCGAGTATATCTCGGCCTAGCCACTGCCATTGATAGGAGCGCAGGTTTTTTAGCCCCGGTAAATCAGGAAAATCGACTCGTCGGGAGTTTTTACTCATAGTTTTTCTCTTAACGGCGATTTAACCTAATTCTAACGAAAGATTTAGCTAGTGAAAAGCCTTGAGGCTGAGATATTTTCTGTCAGCAGGATATTTATACCATGTTAGCCGCAATTTTAATTAAATTGGCTAAATATACTCAGAAATATCTTCTTGACAATCATCGGCTAAGTATGATAAAGCCCGGAAGCGTAAACCGACTAATTGCTCGTAGAGAGGATTTAACTTGCACAGGGGCGGAATATGGACTAATTTATGGCCAAACAGCACGATATCGCGTTCAAAAGGACATTGAGGCGGCACCATTTTGCAGATAAACCGGGCCAAGCGCGGATCGTGCATTTCTAACCCATCTAACCAATCTTTGAGGGGATGAAGCAGATCTGGGTGGGGATGTTCGGCACTGATAAACTCGGATTTCTGCGCTTCCGTGGTAATTTCGGGAATTTCACAGATAGTATGTTCTAAAGCTGACAAGGCCTCGATTTCTAACCCGAAAGCATCCCGATAACTATGCAGTAATTGCGCTTCTGCGGGGGAATAAATGCCATCGGCGATCGCCACCATAACCGCCGTGCGGAGGAAGTTTTCTGATATTCTGGGGTCATGACCGAAACTTGCGGCCAATTCTTCGGGACTAATCGATTGATAGAGAACGTGGTCGTCATCTAATTCTAATTCGTGAGCGAAACGGGCGATCGATTCCTGTTCGCTGGCGCTATAATCGCCATCACACCAGGCAATTGTCAGTAATCCCCGTAACCAGTCCCTAACTTGTTCGTTAGTGTAGCGGTATTGAACAGAGCTAACCATAGGTATTGCTAAAACTGATTTCTAGTTTCTCAATTCAATTCTACCGAGTGCTCCCGGATTCTAGTGGCTCCTGTTCATATCATTTAACCATTGCAACTATCCCCATGGTCAGCTAGGAAGTTTTCGTTTTTCAGGCGGCATAATTGGGCAATTTTCGCCCCTAGGAGCAGGGGTAAGGGTTGGTGCTGCTTGTCCCTTCCCCAACCGCGTCAGTCCTGCTGAAAAGGCGGATTCCTGGGATTAACGTCCAATACCGAGGTAACGGAAACCGGCTGCTGTCACCACCGCAGGATCGAGGAAATTGCGACCATCAATTAAAACGGGTTCGCGCATGGTTTTAACCATTTTGCCGTAGTCGAGACGGAGGAATTCTTGCCATTCCGTCACCACCACCAAAGCGTCACAACCATCGGCTAATCTTTCTGGATCCGATTCGATAATCACACCGCTTAGACCGTGACTTAAACCACTTTGGGAAACGATCGGATCATAAGCTTTTACCTTAGCACCTAAACGATTTAACTGTTCGATCATGGTTAAAGCCGGAGCATCGCGCATATCATCGGTATCGGGTTTAAAAGTTAATCCTAACAAACCGACGGTTTTACCCTTGAGGATTTTTAATTCCTGTTGCAGTTTTTCGATCGCAATTGTCCGTTGACGTTTGTTAACATTGATAGCGGCGTTAAGTAATTCCGTTTCGTAACCGTAGTCTTCTGCGGTATGGACCAAAGCCGACACATCTTTGGGGAAACAGGAACCCCCCCAACCGATTCCGGCCGAGAGGAATTTGCTGCCGATACGGGAATCTAAACCGATACCTTTAGCCACTTGGGTGACATCGGCCCCCACGCGATCGCAGATATTAGCTACTTCGTTAATAAAGCTAATTTTGGTCGCTAGGAAGGCATTAGCGGCGTATTTAATCATTTCCGCCGAACTGAGATCCGTAACCACCACGGGAACGGGAGGCAAGGAGGGATCGTCAGCGAATTGGCGTTCAACCAAAGGCGCGTACAATTCCTTCATCATTTCAATGGCTTTCGGGTTATTACTGCCTAAAACAATGCGATCGGGGTTAAAAGTATCATAAACTGCCGAACCTTCCCGTAAAAATTCGGGATTGCTGACCACATCAAATTCCGCTTCGATGCGTTCTAGTGTACTAATACCGCCAACCGCAGCCACGAGATTTTTTTGTCTCTCGGCCACTCCATCGAGGACGATCATCCGTACCCAATCCCCAGAACCGATGGGAACGGTCGATTTATTGACGATTACTTTATAACCACCGTTGAGATGGGCCCCAATACCCCGGGCCACCGCTTCCACATAACGAGTGTCACTTTCCCCCGTGGGTAGCGCAGGTGTACCAACAGCGATAAAGAGGATTTCACCGTGTTTAACTCCCGCTTCTATATCCGTGGAAAATTCCAGATTGCCGGAGGCTGCCGAAGACTGCATTAATTCCGATAAACCCGGTTCATAGATGGGGGATTGTCCCGATTTCATCAATTTGACTTTTTCTTCATTGTTGTCAATACAGATGACATGATGGCCGATATGTGCTAGGCACACCCCGGTGACTAAACCCACATAACCCGTTCCGATAACACAAACACGCATGATAATCACTCCAGTGACAATTAAGTTAAATTTATTGATTAGGGATTAGCTTAGACGAGAACGGAAATCCTCGATCGTCATTTTTAAACCCTGACTTAGAGGAATAGTTGGACTCCAATCCAGATAGGTTTTAGCACGAGTGATATCCGGTTGTCGTTGCTTGGGATCATCTTCCGGCAGTGGTTGATAGACCAATTCGGCCTCGGGATTAATCATGCCTTGGATCACTTGTGCTAATTCCAGAATTGTGTATTCGTCGGGATTGCCTAGATTAACCGGTCCGATAAAATCCCCATTCATCAAACGCATTAACCCTTCCACCAGGTCAGAAACATAGCAAAAACTGCGGGTTTGGGAACCTTGACCATAAACCGTTAGGGGTTCACCGCGCAAAGCTTGCACCACGAAATTACTCACCACTCGTCCATCGTTTTCCAGCATTCGCGGGCCGTAGGTGTTGAAAATCCGGGCCACCCGGATATCGACTTTATGCTCCCGATAATACTCGAAAGCCAGGGTTTCCGCCACCCGTTTACCCTCGTCATAACAGGAACGCGGTCCGATGCAGTTGACATTGCCTCGATATTCTTCCGTTTGTGGATGCACATCGGGATCGCCATAGACTTCCGAGGTAGAAGCGAGCAAAAATCGCGCTTTTACCCGTTTAGCTAGGCCTAGCATATACATAGTCCCTAAAACATTGGTTTTAATCGTTTTGACGGGATTATATTGATAGTGAATTGGGGAAGCAGGACAGGCCAGGTGATAAATCTGATCGACTTCTAAACGGATCGGCTCGGTGATATCGTGACGAATTAGCTCAAAATAAGGATTTCCTAGCCATTTAACGATGTTTCGGCGCACCCCCGTGTAGAAGTTATCCAGACAGATCACTTCATGACCCTGTTCCATCAAGCGATCGATTAGATGGGAACCGATAAAACCCGCACCACCCGTAACTAGGATTCTCATGTAATCGCAAAGTAAACATATAAAATTATTCTTAAAATACCCTTACGCTGGTTTTTTGGCAAATATTTTTTTTGACGAGGTGTTATCAGCGATCGCCGATGCCAGGCTAATGGCTGAATAATGGCTGGGTAATCCTTAAAAAATGTAACAATTTTCGTAGTCATCCCTACAGAGTTCTATATTGTCCAATCTTGTAGGCGTAAATTAGGGATTTGAGAGAAATCACGATAATTGCGTGTTACTAAAATACTGTTTTCTGATAAACTAATCGCTGCAATTCTTGAATCTTGTGTTCCTATACGAATTTTTTGCTCCCGTAATTCTCTGAAATGATAATGAGCTTCTAAAGTATAGTTAAAAATTTTAAATTTGCTCAGATAATTAACTACGTCTCTCAAACCTTGATACCCTTTGATTAACTTTTCATATTGATTGCTTTGAGAGTATTTTCTGATCCCACTGAACCATCCTCTTACTTGTTCTTCTAAAGTAATAATTGTTATAGCAATATCATCAGGATCGATAGACGCTACTCTCCGAACTTAGTTCGGATGTAGTTTTTGCAGTAGGGTTATATGATCGGTATCTAATATATATTGAGTCACGGTGTTTCAACTTGTTGACTGTCTTCTTGGTCAACTTTTTGACGATAGGTTTCTATACTCTCTATGACTTCATCTAAGAGGGGATTATAGGTTAGTGTAACTGGTATATTGAGCAGTGGATGCTCTTGTTGTTGTTTTTTCTGCGCTAATTTTTCAAATAATTGGTTTTGTTCTTCTAAAGAAAGTTGATCGATAGATTCTATAATCTGGCTAAGAGAAAGATGAGGAGTCATAAATTACAAGCCTTTTTGACTAGATATTGATGCTAGTGTAGCATAATTCCCTTCGCTAACAGCTTTAAAACAGATCCTACAGTAATCGGCATTTTTCTGATAGTGAGTTATTCTAAACAAATATTGGGAGCTACTGTAATTCGGTCTAGTTTTTCCATAGTGGTACAAGCAGGATGCCTGTAAATGCTATTGATGCAATTGGTAGCACAGGCATCGGCCGCCTGTAAAGAGATAGAAAGATTTAAGTTTAGAACAATGCCAGCCTATGTTATACTCTAAACAGAAAAACCCCCCTTGTCAAATTTGGGCAAATTCGGGCAAAATAGGGAATGTAAATTTTATATACTATTTAGTATTATTTTGATAGGATTAAAGAGGCTAGATTATGAACAGTGGCGAGCAAAATAAGCTATTTATCCTGATCGATGGGCATTCTTTGGCTTTTCGTGCCTATTATGCCTTTGCTAAGTCTCGTTCTGGCCCTCTGCGTACTTCTACTGGCATTCCCACCAGTGTTTGTTTTGGGTTTTTAAATTCTCTGATGCAGTTACTAGAAACTCAAAAACCCACTTATTTAGCAGTTGCTTTTGATTTAGCAGTCCCTTCTTTTCGCCATGAAGCTGATGTCAATTATAAGGCTAATCGGCAAGAGACTCCCGAAGAATTTCGCCCCGATTTAACTAATCTGCAAAGTCTCTTGGCAGCGATGAATATTCCTATTGTTACTTCCCCGGGTTACGAAGCAGATGATGTTTTAGGAACTTTGGCAAAACAAGCTGGTGATAATGGTTATACAGTCAAGATTTTAACAGGCGATCGAGATTTGTTTCAATTGGTAGATGAGGAGAAAAAAACCACGGTTCTCTATCTAGATATTAATGCGGTCAAAAGTACATCGGGACAGGGTTATACAGAATTCAATTCCCAAGCTGTCACGGAAAAGTTAGGGGTGACACCAAAACAGGTAGTAGATTTTAAAGCTCTTTGCGGTGATAAGTCTGATAATATCCCCGGTGTGCGCGGAATTGGCGAAAAAACAGCGATAGATTTATTAAAAAAATACGATAACTTAGACGATATATATACCAATCTGGAATCGATTAAGGGAATGGTAAAAACTAAATTATTAGAGGGAAAAACCGCCGCCGAAAGTTCTCGCTATTTAGCTAAAATTGCCCTTGATGCCCCCGTTAGTCTGGAGGAGGATAAATTTCGTCTCCGAGGTTTTGATCGGCGTTTAGTTAAACCTTTATTGGAAAGATTCGAGTTAAAGAAAATTCTCCAGAAACTCGATCAAATTCAACAGCATCTAGGGGGTACTCCTACCCTAGAATTAACTAGCGATGCTGATTCTAATCAATTGTCTCTGTTTGATTTACCCCCTATTTCTCCACCGGTTCTAATTGCTCCGGAAATTATTGATACTATTCCTAAGTTAGATGCTTTACTGGCAAAATTAATAACTTTCACTAATCCACAATTTCCCGTCGCTTGGGACACCGAAACGACGGATTTAAATCCTCGTGTAGCCAAATTAGTCGGCATCGGTTGCTGTTGGGGAAAAGAATTAAATGCTATGGCCTATATTCCCATCGGCCACCAGAGCGGCGATAATTTAAATCTAGAGATAGTCCTCGAAAAATTACGACCAATTTTAGCGGGTGATAATTATCCGAAAGTCTTCCAGAATGCGAAATTTGATATTGATATTTTTTATCATCAAGGAATTACCGTTAAAGGTCTAGTTTTTGATACTATGGTGGCTAGTTATGTCCTCCATCCCGAACTAACTCATAATCTCGAAGATTTATGCGATCGCTATTTAGCTGGTATCACTTCCCTTAGTTATAAAAGTCTCGGTATTCCTGCGGGAAAAACCATCGCTGATTTAGATATTCCCACTACTGCCAACTACTGCGGATTAGATGCCTACGCTACCTATTTGCTTCGAGAAAAATTACAGTCAGAATTGAATAAAATTCCCCCTTTATATCAATTATTCTCAGAGGTAGAATCTCCCTTAGTGATGGTGCTGTGGCAGATGGAAAATTATGGTATAAAAATTAATATCAATTATCTAAAAAACTTTTCCCAGCAACTAGAAAGAGACTTAGCAGACATAGAAAAAAATGCCTACGAATCTATCGGAGAAACTTTTAATCTTAGCTCTCCTAAACAGTTAAGTGAAATCCTCTTTGATCGATTGGCCCTCAATCGCAAAAAATCCAGAAAAACTAAAACAGGTTACTCTACCGATCAAAGTGTTTTAGAGAAACTACAAGGAGATCATCCCTTAATCGATTATATCCTTGAACATCGCACCTTATCCAAATTAAAATCAACCTATGTGGATGCTTTACCGAAATTAGCCGAACCAAAAACCGCAAGAGTACATACAGATTTTAATCAAACCATCACCAGCACCGGACGCTTATCATCCTCCAATCCTAACCTACAAAATATCCCCATTCGCAGTGAATTTTCCCGGCGAATTCGTCAAGCTTTTATTCCCGAAGATGGTTACTTATTAGTGTCAGCAGACTACTCACAAATCGAGTTAAGAATTCTCGCTCATCTCAGCCAAGAACCAGTTTTATTAGAAGCGTATCGTAGTAATCAAGATGTTCATAAAGTAACCGCTCGATTACTCTTTGATAAAAGCGAAATTACGCCAGAAGAACGCAGTTTAGGAAAAACAATTAACTTCGGAGTTATTTATGGCATGGGAGCGCAAAAATTCGCCCGTGAATCGAAATTAACCGTAGAACAGGGCAGAAAATTTATTGAAAAATATCATCAACGTTATGCCCAAGTATTTGAGTATTTAGAGAATAGCAAAAAACAAGCGATCGCTCAGGGATATGTGGAAACAATTTTGGGTAGAAGACGTTATTTTAACTTTGATAATCCCCTCTTAAAAAGACTGCGAGGACTACCCTTGCATGACATCGATTTAGATAGCCTCAAACTCAATAACGAGGAGGCACAATTATTAAGATCGGCTGCTAATGCGCCCATTCAGGGTTCCAGTGCTGATATTATTAAAGTAGCGATGGTAAAATTGGCCGAGGTACTGCAAAATTATCGAGCGAGATTACTGCTGCAAGTCCATGATGAATTAGTCTTGGAAGTACCGAGAGAAGAATGGCCATCCCTAGAGTCAAAAATCAAGACGACTATGGAAGAAGCTGTCTCCTTGACGGTTCCTCTCTTGGTAGAAATAAAAGCTGGTGACAATTGGATGGAAACCAAATAAAACTATGATCGAAAACAGACAATTTTTAACCCCAGAAGAATCCGCAGATGTGGACGCTGCCCTGTTGACTTCTCCCGAAAAATTCCTGACTCGTTTAACGATTTCTTCCCTACGCTTACTAAAAATAATCGCCGAAGATACGGGAGTAACCCTAGAAGAATTAACCCATAAACAGGTAATCCAATGGCTAGAAAAAGATAGTAAACTGCGTCGGGAACAGGGGATCGAAGCAGCAGTGCTGAAATGGTAAATAAACTCTTAAAAAATCAGCTACCCCTGACAATTTATGCTAGTTTTTAGCTATAAAGTTACTGGAGTTACAACAATGACAATTACCCTAAAAGTACCTAGTATTGCCTGTGAAGGTTGCGCTAATACCATTACTAAAGCGATTAACAATCAGCAACCAGCAGCCCAAATATCGGTGGATGTAGCCAATAAAATCGTCACGGTAGAAACCACCGCATCCCGCGCAGAAATTGCTCAATGGATCAGCGAAGTCGGCCATACTGTTGAGTCTGGAAGTGAGGGTTGACATCCTCCCCCCTTAAAAATAGACCTCTGGTAAAAATCCAGGGTAGATTTATTTTTGTGTTGATCAGATTAGTTTGACTCCCAAGCTTTCTAGTTGTTGGTTTATCCAAGTGGTTGCCGTTTCTTCGTCGGTTTCTATCGCTTTTTCTACTCCTATTTTAGCAATTTCTAATAGTTGTTTGGATTTTTGCTTTAAAAGCACTCTTAGAGTAAAGGTGCGATCGCTTTTAAAAGTTCTGTTAATTTATTTTTCCATCGGTATAGCGCAAAATACGCCTGATAGAATTTACAATGAGGCATAGATAATCTGTGCTGAAAATTGCTTGCAGTTCATCGCGCATTTGTAGGGTTTCGGTTAAACCTCGTTTAGCAGTTGGGGAAAAGGTAATTAAAATATCAATATCACTATCTGAACGGAAATCTTCGCGTAAAACAGAACCAAATAAGGCAAATTCGGTGACTTGCCACCTTTGACAAAATGCTTTAATTTGTTCCATTGGTAGATTTATTTTTGTGTTCATCAGATTAGTTTGACTCCCAAGCTTTCTAGTTGTTGGTTTATCCAAGCGGTTGCAGTTTCTTCATCGGTTTCTAATAAAGGGTCTATTTAGAGATTTTCTGCAACTTCATCCCTATTTTTCTCATTTTTGAACTCTCAAAAATTAATTATCCAAGAAGTCTAATCGAAGATTTTAACCGCGGATGGCCAGCAATTCCAACAAACTTATGTTCGATTGGGTGCTTGCACTCGAAAACGGGTAAATTCAGCGATATATAGGGTATATTGACCCTGATAGTATTTATTGACTTGGAAGTCTGTCTAAAACTTCTTCTTTGAGCATAAGTATAGCTTCTTTCATTGCGTTTGTTAGAGAATTAATATCTTTTAGGACATGACCTAAATATCCATTATTCAGTGCAATATGAGCGCGCGGCCAGACATCACAATGGGGCCAAGAAGCATCTGAACATTCAATGTGAAGGTGTAAGCTTTGTTTATATTTAGCATGAGCAGCATCATCAGGTTCATTAGGATCGCAATGAAGTAAACAAAATTCTTTTTCTGCTGGTTCTGGTAAGGTTTTATCAATGATATAAAAATGAAGATAAGCACGGTCAAGATAATATGATTTATCATCGATTTTATCCCATATTTCATGATACATAGCGTTAACAGATATATCTTTTGTGTAGATTGTTCTAAATCGCATCTCATCATAACGGCCTGCTTGTGGAGAAGTATGATCTTTTGCAACAACAATAAATCTTGCTGATTTACCTCCTTGGGGAGCTACACAAAGTTTTTGATAATCGAAAGCGATAGGTCGAAGAATTTCTTTGATTTTTTGACAGCGTTTCCCAACACTTTTAAAAATAATTCTTTTCTCATCTTTTGTATTCATACACCATAAATAGAACAATCTTCTTCAGTAAATCCGTAAAGCTTAGATACAGCTTTATCAATTTCAATTTCAAGTTGAATTGCTTCTTTTCCTGATGCTAAAAAACGCTGATCAACAAGACGTAAAAGCTGAGACATATCAAAGGATGACACTTTTGTTGGATCAGGAATAGGAGTTTTTAAAAGCGTTTTTGGTTCTAACATTGAGTAACCACTACCATATTTATGCGAATATTCAGAAATATAGCGATAGCAAATACTAGAGTTCAAAACTGCGACAAAATACCGCAGTAAATCACTCTCAATTTGACGATCTTTAGGATAAATAATTGGGGAACGAATAACAGCAAATTTACCTTCAAAATCAAGGGAAAAACGAGGCATAATTGATAAATGGGGACTAATAATTTTAGGTTGAAGTAAATAATCACAACGGGGTCTATCTAATTGCCACCATAGGGTATTGTTTTTTTTCAAAGCGGCACGAGATTCTAATTGTTCTTTATCTGATAATAAATATTTCCAAGTTTTGGGATATTTATTTCTAAGCTCATCCTCTTCTAATAATTTTTCCTCAAAATAAGGATAAAAAAGATACTGACTAACTTTCTGAGGAGTAGTATAAACTTCCATTTCTCGATCAGATAAATAAGGAATAAAAATAGCTTCCTCTCCTTTAGGAATATGAGATTTTGATACAATAAATACCTTGTCGTTGCCAGTTTGCACTCCAACGCGAATATTCATAAACTCTGAAAGTTTTGGTAAAGTTTCTAGCTTTTGTTGAATTCGAGCAATTGAAGGAGGTTTGATCACCCAGTCTTCCCCATTAAAAGCATTTTGAGGAACTTTAAAAACACTGTAAAATTGACTTTCCACTTCCCTTGCTTCTACAACATCTTGTAAAGCACGTCCCACTAATTCTTGACAATGAGAAATCGTCGCTAAAGGTTCTGGTTGTATATTAAATCGCTTCTGAAAAATGAGAAGAATAATGTAAGTATCTACCTGACCAAAAATTGGGATGGCAGATAGATCAACTAAGCAACGAATCCAAGCTTTTTGGGTGATGAGTTGACGAATTTTAGCATCACTTTTTGACAAAAGAAATTTATGAGGTAAAACAAATAATCCATAACCACCGGGTTTTAATACTTCTAATGCTATTTTGATAAAAGCTAAAGATAAATCAATTCTTCCCCTCCCATCATCTCCCATAAATTGTGCAATTCTTTCTCTCATTGCTTCTGTTTGATCCGTCAAAGCAACAAAGGGGGGATTAGTAATAACTGCAGTAAAACTCTCTTTTAAGTCAGGGTGATCTTGATAGTATTGAATTGACTCTGCTGTTTCAATGGATAATTGTAATGGTAATTGATCTGTCAAAACTAAGTGAAGAAGTGAAAGAGATAAAAGTGCCGCTTGACAAGCATTAGGATCAACATCCAATCCAAAAACATTCTGAAAAGCTAATTTAATCAATTCAGTTGTAACTTCTCCCTGCATAGGATCACACTGAATTTCCAATAAAGTTCTTACAAAGATTCCTGAACCGATAGCAGGTTCTAACGTTTTTAATTGTTGAAATTCAATGGGAGGCATTTGTTCCCGTAGATACCGAGCAAAAAACCTCGCAATAAATTGAGGAGTAGTATAAATACCTCCATAAGCTTTATTTCTCTGCTCTGTTGGTAGGGTGGAAAATAAGCTTAGTTGATGGGATTCTTCAACTCTTAAAATACTGGTATATTTTTCATAAATTCGACTAAGAGCGTGTTTAGAAATGAGAGAAAAATCATATTCATAAGGTCTTGCAGATTTTATTCTATAAAAATCCTGCAGCAAAGCTTTCACAGTTTGAGTATTTAAACTATCAAAAGCACTGAGTAAGGATCGATCAATTAAATACTCAGGTATGTTAGTTTGTCCAAAATCTTCAAGAGTTTTAAGAATTGACTCTCGGATAGTTAGAGAATTGCTGTCATTTTTTAAGAAAGTTTCAAATAGGGTATTTGAATTAGAAAATTCGTCATATCTTTGGGGATATAAGCGGCGATAATTATCTTCAACGGCCCTCGTAAAAATAATAGCATTAAATAAAGCCGAAAACTGTTGATTAGATATATTTTCTTCCATTTCGGCATATAGATTTCGCTTCCAGAATGAAATTGTTTCAATCAAAGCATCATCTAAAGCAGGAAGATTAGGATGATGGCGTTGTCCTGAAATGGCTTCAAATGCGCTGCTTCTGAGATTGTCTAAATTTTCACGAGAAATGGGATATGACTTGGCAATTTTTTCTGGACTACATCTATTAAAAATATAAATAATTCTCTCTGATTCAACTTGAATATGCCAGTCAAGTAAATTATTATAGGAAATGCCCAAAAGATTTTTTTTCTGAGTATAATTGAGGTCGGCATAGGGTCTTTTCAAAAAAGTAATAACAGCCTGATGCTCTAATCCATGTTCAACAATAAGATGAGCATTGGCAAAATTATTCGTTGATGGAATATCTAAGCTATCACTGGGTGTCCATTCAAAATTATAGGCAAAATCATGAAGTATCTTCCTAGTACGATCTACACTCGGCAATGTCGATGACGATGATGCCGTCAGTTCCATTACTATACTGTAAAGATTTTGTACCATGACAACGATTATCCTTGCTATCGAAACTTTATATCTCCATCAAACAAATGTATCATATTCAGGCAGAATTAGAAAAGTATTTCGACTAGGTTGTTATGGTCATTTCTTTGATGACAGTTAATGGCGATCGCCTTTGGCGCGGCTTTGCCGTTCGCATTTGGTGCAGCTTTGCCGTGGCAATTGTCCGTGACTCAATATCTGTAATAATCTAATACAGCCCTTGTAAACCTTCTTTAAGCTCTGGGTTTTCGTCTTGATCGAGATGCACAAAATCGCCCTTAGATGAGAATTAGTTTACAAAAATTTACATTTGGAGATAAGGAGCAATGAGTCAAGTTTCCGGTACAGATGTTCCCGATTTGGGTCGTCGTCAATTTATGAACCTGTTGACCTTTGGTACAATTACCGGAGTAGCAGCGGGGGCTTTGTATCCGATTGTTAAGTATTTTATTCCCCCCTCGGCCGGTGGTACGGGTGGCGGTGTCACCGCAAAAGATGCCCTAGGCAATGATGTGATTGTCAGTCAATTTCTGGGAAGCCATAACCCTGGCGATCGCACCTTAGCCCAAGGTTTAAAAGGCGACCCCACCTATTTAGTCGTCCAGGAAGACAAAACCCTAGCCAACTATGGAATTAACGCCGTCTGTACCCACTTAGGTTGTGTGGTGCCATGGAATGCCAGCGAAGAAAAATTCATGTGTCCTTGCCACGGTTCCCAGTACAATGCCGAAGGAAAAGTAGTTCGCGGTCCAGCGCCTCTATCCTTAGCCCTCGCCCATGCCAACGTCACCGATAATGATAAAGTCGTCTTCTCCACTTGGACGGAAACCGACTTCCGCAATGGCGAAGAACCCTGGTGGTCCTAGATTATTCAATGTGACGAGATTTTGGAATTTTTAACCGATAGAGATGAGAACATTCAACTTTTTAAGTTTCCCGCAAGTCCACAGACAGGCCCTAGTGAAAGCTGTCCTCGTGGCGATCGCTACCGTTTCCCTACTCCTAACCAGCGATGTCATTAACCCCCAATCTGCCCAAGCATATCCTTTTTGGGCGCAACAAACCGCCCCGGAAACCCCCAGGGAAGCAACCGGTCGGATTGTTTGCGCTAACTGCCATTTAGCCCAAAAACCCGCCGAAATTGAAATCCCTCACTCGGTATTACCCGATAGCGTCTTTGAAGCAGTAGTAAAAATCCCCTACGATCCCGCCAGTCAACAGGTGTTAGGAGACGGATCGAAGGGGGGTTTAAACGTGGGTGCAGTCTTAATGCTACCGGATGGTTTTAAAATCGCGCCCCCCGATCGCATTCCCGAAGAAATGCAGGAAAAACTCGGTGGAGTCTATTTCCAATCCTACAAAGAAGGTCAAGATAACGTGGTTATCGTCGGTCCTTTACCCGGTGATCAATACAAAGAAATCGTTTTCCCCGTCCTGGCCCCCGATCCTAGCCAAAATAAGAGTATTCACTTCGGTAAATATGCTGTGCATTTAGGGGCCAATCGTGGTCGCGGTCAAGTGTACCCCACCGGTGAACCTAGCAATAATAACGCCTTCAAAGCTTCTACCGCAGGTACAATTAGTCAGATCAGCAAAACCGAAGCCGGTGGTTATGAAGTCACCATCACTTCCCAAGCAGGCCCCGTGGTGGAAAATATTCCCGCAGGTCCTGAGTTAATCGTCTCGGAAGGTCAAGCGATCGAAGTGGGACAATTTTTAACCAGTAACCCCAATGTCGGCGGTTTTGGTCAAAAAGATACGGAAGTTGTCCTGCAAAATCCCGGCCGGATCAAAGGATTAGTTTTATTCCTCGGTGGCATTATGTTATGCCAAATCCTCTTAGTTATTAAGAAAAAACAAGTGGAACAAGTACAAGCGGCCGAAATGAATTTCTAATCGCAATATTTCGGTTATTTTTGCTAGAAAGCGGGTTATTTGCCCGCTTTTTAGCTTTGAGTCAGGAAAACGCTCACCGTTCGCTGCCGTCTGATACAATCGGTTCAACTTAACCGATAAGTGTCAATTTTTATGAATCAGTCGCTTGTTCCAGTCATTCTCGCTGGTGGTAAAGGGGAACGTTTTTGGCCTCTCAGTCGTCTAGCGCGTCCGAAACAGTTTCTCTGTCTTGATGGTAGTGGTCGCAGTCTTTTACAAGCAACGGCCGATCGTCTATTATCTTTAGGGGCAGGTTGGGAAAATCTCTGGGTAATTACCGCTAGTGCGATCGCTGATGGTGTCCGCGAACAACTGCCCGATTTACCGGAGAGTAACCTATTAGTGGAACCGGTGGGCAAGGATACGGCCCCGGCTGTGACTTGGGCCACCTTAGAAGTGACAAAACGTTATGGCAAGGAAGTGGTGATCGGTTTTTTTCCTGCCGATCATTATATTGGTGATCAAGAGGCTTATATTAACACTTTAAAAGCGGCCGTAGAAGTGGCCGTCAGCCAAAAAGCGATCGTTACTTTAGGGATTAAACCCGATTATCCCTCCACCGGTTACGGTTATATCGAACAGGGAGAAAATCAGGGCGAATTTAATGGCCTACCCGTCTATAAAGTGAGTCGTTTTACGGAAAAACCCGATTGCGCCACGGCCGAAAAATTCCTGGAAACGGGACTTTTTAGCTGGAATAGCGGAATGTTTATCTTTCAGGGACAAGTGGTTTTAGAGGAGCTAAAAACCCACGCTAATAATATTTTACAACCTCTGATCGATCGGGGTATCGCTGCCTATGAGGATTTAGAGAAAAAAAGCATCGATTATGCTTTGATGGAAAAAACCCAACTCGCTTACGTTTTACCCGCTAATTTCGGTTGGGATGATCTGGGAGATTGGAATTCTCTGGAAAGATTATTAGAAGCAAAGGGCAAAAATATTGAACTGGCCAATCATGTCGGTTTGGATACGGAAGGGGCTATTATCTATGCTAGTGATGAGGAGGAAGCGATCGTTACTATTGGTTTAAAAGATCTGGTAATTGTTCGCGACGGTAAAGCGACTCTCGTTGTCCACAAAGATCGTACCCAAGATATTAAACAAGTTCTCAAGCAATTACAAACCGATCCCAAATTAGAGAAATTGTTATAGTATCGATAAGTACCTAAGCAAAATTAATTACACATCTAAGCCATCAGCTTTTTCAGTAATCAGTGATCAGTAACCAGTAATCAGTGAAAAGACAGTAGGAAACTTTTAAGTAGATGGGTGGAATTAAATATAAGATGAACGTAGGTTGGGTTGAAGTATGAAACCCAACGTCTGCATGGGTTACGAAGTGCGCTAACCCATCCTACAAATAATTGTGCCTCCCTACTTATTTAATACTGCTCACTTAAAACTCAAATCTGATAACTTACCCACTGATCACTGATAACTTACCCACTGATAACTGATAACTGATCACTGATAACTGATAATACCGTGTTCTCACTCCCCCAAACCAGTCAAAGACAAAAAGAAATCCTTGAGATAGTTCTCGGCAACGGTTGGGACTATATGCGCGGGGTTTTAACCTTAGGAAAAACAGAAAATCCCCAGATTCCCACCCCAGAAGTTCTCAAAAAAATCCTCGTGGAATTGGGGCCTTTTTATGTCAAATTGGGACAGTTGCTTAGTACCCGTCCCGATCTGCTACCTGCTAATTATATCGAGGCTTTAACTGCCCTACAAGCGCAAGTTCCTCCCGTTGCTTGGACAGATATAGAAATAGTCATCACTGAACAGTTAGCAAAACCGATCGAACAGGTATTTAAGTATATTAATCCCCAACCGATCGCCGCGGGATCGATCGGGCAAATTCATCGGGCAACTTTATTATCTGGGGAGGAAGTAGCGATTAAAGTCTTGCGTCCGGGGATCGAAAAAATTGTCGCCCAAGATAGTGCCTTAATTAAGGGAATTGCTGATTTAGTTGCCCTGACAGAATTTGGTCAAAGTTACGACGTTGTTAACTTAGCAGAGGAGTTTATTAAAGCAGTCAATGCGGAATTAGATTTCACCCAAGAAGGTCATTATACTGACCAATTACGCTATAATTTAACCCAGAGTCGGTGGTCAGAACCCAAACAGTTAGTTATTCCTAAAATTTATTGGCACTTAACTAATTCTCGGCTATTAGTGTTAGAATGGTTAGAAGGAAAACAAATTTTAGAGGCTGATGTTTCTAGACCAGCAACCGAGCAAGCAATTTCCCAAAGAAAAAGCGAAATAACTAGAATTTTGTTTCGGTCATTTTTTCAACAAATTTATATTGATGGCTTCTTTCATGCCGATCCTCACCCGGGTAATATTTTCTATCTTGACGATGGTAGAGTGGCTTTAATTGACTGTGGTATGGTGGGCAGATTAGACCCGCAAACTCAACAAATTTTAACAGAATTGTTATTGGCAATTGTTGACTTAGATGCAAAAAGATGCAGTCAACTAACTATTAAACTATCCGAGTCAGTGGTGCCGATTACTTTAGTACAATTAGAGGTGGATTATGAGCGGATGTTGCGAAAATACTATAACCTCAATTTAAATCAAATTAACTTTAGTGAGGTAGTTTATGAACTTTTGCAAATTGCCCGTCGCAATAGAATTAAACTTCCGGGTAATTTAGGTTTATTTGCCAAAAGTCTCGCTAATCTAGAAGGAACTGCCCGAAAATTTAATCCTGATATTAATATCCTAGAAGAAGTCAAACCGCTATTAACTAATATTCTTGAACAACAGTTAATCGGTAGCACTCCCCTACAAACTGCCCTAAGAACAGTTTTAGACTTGAAATCTTTTTCCCTGAAATCTCCCCGTCAAATCGAAGTTTTACTAGATGGTTTAACCTCGGAAACTTTAAATGTTAATCTGAAAATTCGCGACCTAGATAATCTCCGTCGCAGTTTAGATAATTCCGCCAATCGACTAGCTTTTAGTGTGATTATTGGTTCCTTAATTATCGGGGCCGCCATTGTCACAGCCAGCGCCCAATCTCGGCAATTAACTATTATTAGTACCGTATTATTTGCTACAGCTAGTTTTATCGGTTTATGGTTAGTTGTCGGTATCCTGCGATCGGGGAGATTGCGCTAGAAATTATTGCGATTAAATTAAGATTTGTTGTTGTAAAAATTTCGCCCACTGACTAGCCAATTCAACTTCAGTAAAGGGAATTTTTTCAGGCGATCGCTCCTTAAAAATAAATTCTAGGAAAGGAGAACCTTGGGGGGGAAGAGCATCTAAATCCACCACTTGATTATTAACTAACAGACGGATTTCTTTGACCTCCTCTAGGGAAAAAGTTTGTAAATTAATCACTCCCTTACGAGTTGGCTTTCCCCAAGTGATAATTTTATCTTTTTGACCTAATACAGAATATATATCATACTTAGCTCGCTCGAAGTTTTCCGCCCATGCTCGATAGATTTCCACTTTTTGGTATTCATTCCAACCACTCCAAGCCAACCAAATAAATAGAATTAATAAAGGTGTCCACAATAACCCGCGTTCCATAAACTATCGCCCCAAAATCCTGGTCAATTAATCGTATTTTATGCTAATTGGCAGCAAGGGATTATTAGCCGTCAGCTTTGAATCAGTTATCAGATGTCAGTTTTCAGTTCACTGATTACTGAAACAAGCTCCCCACTCCCTTGCTGATTCGGAAAAAAAGGGCAGGCAAAGGCCCACCCTAGGATTAATGATTAGTCAATCACACCTTAGACATCGTAGTAGAGGGAGAACTCGTAGGGGTGGGGACGTAAGCGCATCGGGTTAACTTCGTTATCGAGTTTGTAGGTGATCCAGTTTTGGATAAAGTCTTCGGTAAAGACACCAGAATCGGTCAAGAAAGCGTGATCTTTTTCGAGATTTTCCAGAGCTGCTTCCAGAGAACCGGGGGTAGAGGGTATTTTTGACAATTCTTCGGGACTGAGTTCGTAGATATCCACATCGAGAGGTTCCCCTGGTTCGATTTGATTTTTAATCCCATCGATACCAGCACAAAGCATAGCTGCAAAAGCGAGGTAGGGGTTAGAAGTCGCGTCAGGACAACGGAATTCTAAACGTTTGGCTTTCGGGTTGCTTCCCGATAAAGGAATCCGAATCGAAGCGGAGCGATTACCTTGGGAGTAGGCCAGGTTTACAGGGGCCTCAAAACCGGGGACGAGACGCTTGTAAGAGTTGGTGGTGGGGTTAGTTAAAGCTAAGAGAGCGGGAGCGTGTCTAAGCAAACCACCGATATAGTACAGTGCCATTTGGCTAAGTCCGGCGTATTTATCCCCGGCGAACAGGGGTTGACCATCTTTCCAGATAGACTGGTGAACGTGCATCCCGGAACCGTTATCACCAAAGATGGGTTTGGGCATAAAGGTGACGGTTTTACCGTATTTCTTCGCCACGTTCTTAATGCAGTATTTGTAGGTCATCAAGTAGTCGGCAGCCCGTACTAGGGTAGAGAATTTAATCCCTAACTCGTTTTGACCACCAGTGGCGACTTCATGGTGATGTTTTTCGATGGGAACTCCGCAGTCGGCCATGGTTAAGAGCATTTCCGTGCGAATATCTTGAGAGGTATCGGTGGGACTAACGGGGAAATAACCCTGTTTGTAGGCGGGTTTATAGGCAAGATTTCCCTCTTTTTCGTCTTTACCGCTATTCCAACGACCTTCGACACTATCCATGTAGTAATAGCCGGCGTTGGCGGTTTGGTCGAAACGAGCGCTATCAAAGAGGAAAAATTCCGCTTCCGGTCCAAAAAATACGGTATCACCTAAACTGGTACTGCTAAGATAATCGATCGCTTTCTGAGCAATAGAGCGAGGATCGCGGCTATACCATTCACCGGTTCTCGGTTCTTTGATGCTACAGATCATGCTTAGGGTAGGTTCCTTGTAGAAGGGATCGATCCAAGCAGTGGTGGGATCGGGAACCATGGCCATATCGGATTCGTTAATTGCTTTCCAACCGCGAATACTGGAACCATCGAAGGCAACACCATCGCTGAAAGAGCTTTCATCGATTTGGTCGTAGTAGAACGAGCAATGTTGCCAGATACCTGGCATATCAATAAATTTCAGGTCGATAATCTTAATATTGTTGTCCTGAATCATTTTCAAGACTTCTTGTGGCGTTTCGGGCATGGAAAACTCCTTTGATGTATGGATCGGTTCTTAAGCTTCTCAAAAAATCCATCCTAAACAGTCACTTTGGCCGGTTTTGTATTTTTCGATACAAAATCTTTAATCCTAGCTTGAAAAAATCTGTAATTTCCTTGTTCAGGTCGGTAATTGCTCAGAATGGCGATTTGCCTATCAGCTTCTAGCTCCTCTTGCCACACCTCAAGCACGTTCGCTTCTGCAAACATTTGCCGTCTAAGCTAAGACGCATTTTAACCGCCTATACTTAGGGTTTGCGGCAAAAAGTTTTTCGGTGGGGGTTGGGGGATGGGGGATGGGGGATGGGGGATGGGGGATGGGTTTTACCGATTTTCAGGTGGTCAACTACCTAATTTTCAGGGAAAAAGTCCCTGAATTTTCCCCCGGATCACTCCCATATCCGGTACTTTTTGATTGACAAAAAGTCTAAAAGTCTTACCCAACAAGGTTTTTAGCTTTATTCAGCAAACCCTAATTAATTAAATCTTTTGCCAGATAAGGATCTAGTCGATTTATGCAACCCTATTGAACCATACCAAGTAACGAAGAACCAGAAATTATAACTTTCTTTATCCTCAATTATAACAGTAATTTCTGGATTATTTAATAGGATTAATTCTCCTGCGTACAGACCTTTGCCTCCCTTTCAATCAGGAGCGCAGAACCATTCGCTAAAACCTGGTCGAGTATTGGCTTTTTTTCCTTACTAGATATTTTGGCATTAGCGGGCTATTTCACCTGAAAATATAGACCATTTTCTTGATTACAAAGTAAGAAAAAAACTCTAATAGCAAATCTGTTTTTAATAGTATGATTAACTTCCAATCGAACTTTAAAAACCCGCTCCCCACTTCCCACTTCCTATTCCCCGCTCTCTTGCCTCAATACTCACCTCGCCTACCTCAACTCTGGCCAGTTAATGCCATTATACACCTAACCAGACATTTTAGCCTGAAATTCTGAAATATAATGTTTGCTTAACCTGGAACGATCAAAGCGTTAGATTAGAAAGAGTCCTTTTTTTAGAGATATTTAAACCTGATGGTCTGGCCTTTTAAACCGAAAACCCGCAAACAAATCGCTCGAATAGAAATTACAGGTGCAATTGCCTCCGATACCCGCAAAAGAGTCTTAAAAGCCCTAGAAATCGTCAAAGAAAGGCAATATCCCGCCCTACTTCTCCGCATTGACTCCCCCGGGGGAACCGTGGGGGATTCCCAAGAAATTTATGAAGCATTGAAGCGGTTACAAAAAAACACGAAAATAATCGCTAGTTTTGGCAATATTTCCGCCTCTGGCGGCGTTTATATCGCTATGGGGGCCAATTATATTATGGCTAACCCCGGCACGATTACTGGCTCGATCGGTGTTATCCTGAGAGGGAACAATCTGGAAAGATTGTTGGATAAGGTGGGAGTTTCGTTTAAAGTGATTAAATCTGGCCCTTATAAAGATATTCTCTCCTTCGATCGAGAATTAACTGATGAAGAAGAAAGAATTCTCCAGGATATGATCGATACCAGTTATCAGCAATTTCTGCAAACCGTCGCCAGCGCTAGAAATTTAGATGTCAATCAGGTGAAAAGTTTTGCCGATGGGCGCATTTTTACCGGTCAACAGGCTTTAGAATTAGGAGTGGTCGATCGCTTGGGAACCGAGGAAGATGCCCGACTTTGGGCGCTAGAATTGGCAGGATTACCCCCAGATAAAACTAAATGTCAGACTATCGAAGAACCGAAACCCCTCCTCAGTCGTCTGACGGGCAATCGTTCCCAAATACCCCTAGGATTACAAAAAACCCTACAGCGTCTAGAATTTGAATTGGAAGTTAACGGACAACTATTGTGGTTATACCGACCCTGATGGCTAGATTAAAGTCGAGAAAAAGGGCGCGTTAACCCCTAAAATTGACTCATCAGGATTAGCGGAGGATGACAATCGTGCAGTGGAAGATTCGAGCCATTCGGGGAGCAACAACAGTAACAGCTAATACTATTGAAGCTATACGAGAAGCAGTGACAGAACTCCTCGAAGCGATCGAAATCCACAATAGTCTCGATCCCGATGATATTGTTAGTATTATCTTTACGGCAACTCAGGATTTAGACGCGATTTTCCCCGCTGCTATCGCTCGCGAACGTCCCCATTGGCAAAATGTCCCCCTCCTCGATGTGCAACAGATGCACGTCGCTGGGAGTCTGGAAAAGTGTATTCGGGTAATTCTCCACGTTAATACTCCCAAACTGCAAAGCGAAATGCAGCACGTCTATCTGCAAGGGGCGAAAAATCTTCGCCCCGATTGGCAGATTTCTCCAGTCACTATTAATCGCTAAAATCTTCGATAACCTGTTCCCGCATTTTCTATTTCGATTTTATCACTCAATCCAAACTCTTGGGGGGTTCTACCCCCCAAACCCCTCGCGCATTAGGTTAACTGTGAGATGCTTACACGCAGTTGTTCATATATTTGTACCAGTTTAAGAGTCACTGATAATTGCTGATTGTCGGTGTTTCTGCAAATGTGAGATGCAGCCGACTAAATCTCTATCTCAAGGTCGCGAGAGGACTCCCGTTAAACCGCGCGAGCGGTTAGCGGGGGAGTGTCAATTCCGACAGCCAACTCAAAATTAATTGATTAACTTTTTCGGGATGTTCATCGTGGGGACAGTGACCGGCTTTGGCAATCGGATAAAATTGGGTATTATTTCCCATTTTAGCTCTTTCTTGGTAAATTACCGAACCGGCGATCGGTGTCCAAGGGTCATCCTCTCCCCAGAGTACCAATAAAGGGCGATCGATTTGCGGTAATAATTCCTGGGGAGAAGGTCCGGGGGGTGCTGTCAACACCGATGCAAACACTCCCCACGCACCCGCATCACAGGAGGGTTGATAGAGAATTTCGACTAATTCCTCGGTAATCGCGGTATGATCCCGATAAACCTGTTTTAAGGTGTTCCGGATGCGATTTTTCTGCCTTACCTGTTCAAAAATAAACTTTCCTGTCACGGGAGAACTAACTAAACCGGTAAAGGCAGCCATGATTAAACGCAGCGGCAAATTTAATTCTTCGGGACGATGGTTTAATCCTCCGGCACAGTTAATAATTACTCCTCCAGCAGTGATTTCGGGAGATTCTGCCATCAGCATTAAGGTAATCAGTCCCCCGATGGAATTACCGATAAATACCGCCGGTTTTGCCATTTTTTCTCGCCAAAAGTCTTGTATTTGCCGCAGCCAAAGGTTGAGACTATAATCTAAAGCGGGCTTATCTGTACCCCCAAATCCCAAAAGATCTAGGGCATAGACTTGATAGCCATTTTCCGCTAAAACGGGGATATTTTTGCGCCAATGACCGATAGATGCCCCAAAACCGTGAATTAATACTAGGGGTTGTCCTTCTCCCCGCACAGTGTAGGGGATGGTGTGACCTTGCCATGTCCAAGACAATTGCTCTAAGCTAGTCCCAGTGATCGGAGATTGTAGTGCCATTGTATGAAGTTTTATTAAGTGATATTTAAATTATAGAGTAAAAATCAGCCGAGAATTTATGCCACAACGCCAGACTTTTACCAATAACTCGATGGAAATTTCCTATTTACAATGGAGCGATCGAGGTATGCCTCTATTATTATTGCACGGCATGGCGGATCATGCTTTGGTTTGGTCAAGTTTGGGCGATTATTTAAGCTCAAATTATCAAGTTATTGCCCCAGATTTGCGGGGACATGGGGAAAGCGGTAAACCGGCAACCGGTTATCACTTTCAGGATTATATCGGCGATTTAAGGGCTTTAATTAATCATTTAGGTTGGACGCAAGCACATATTTTAGGTCATTCTTGGAGTGCTAAAATAGCGGCAATTTGGGCAACTCAACAGCCGGAAGTATTTAAGAGTTTAATTTTAGTCGATCCCTTTTTTATCGATAAAATGCCTAGTTGGATTAGGATAACTTTTCCAATTCTCTATCAAGTTTTGCCCTTTTTAAAGATTACTCGCTCCTTTGATAGTTATCAGAGCATAGAGGCGATCGCTCGTCAATTAAAACAATATAAAGGTTGGTCAAATCTACAGCAAGAGGTGTTTAAAAATGCCATCGAACAAAAAGCTGATGGCAGTTGGAGCAGTAAATTTACTTTATCGGCACGCGGGGAAATTTTTGAGGATGTCATGGGGTTTGCCGGATTAACTAAAACTTTAGATATTCCCAGTTTATCTTAAATGTCGGGTGAAGACCCTCAGTTTGACTGACGGGATGAAACCCGACCAATATAGAACAGCACTTCGACAGGCTCAGTGACAGGAAGCACCACTAAATCCTTGACAGTTTTGTGCAGGATATGTTAGAATAAAATAAGTTGTTTGAGGTCGATAAACAATGATTGTC
>VYKY01000022.1_pt1 | contig 28333 bp, 26 predicted proteins | sample 5114441 | NCBI WGS metagenome assembly VYKY01 (sample SAMN12291804, study PRJNA351875) | freshwater metagenome | isolation source: freshwater lake | place: USA: Michigan, Gull Lake | collected 2013-08-08 | reverse complement strand
AGCACTAGAGGCGGTCCCTCGTTTGTTAGCCTTAGGGTTAAGTGTTGAGCAAGTCGCATCCGCCTTAGAATTAGAGGTTGAACAGGTTAGAGCTATACAAAACGGGACATAATCGCCTTTGTCCCTAGCCAAAAAGGAAGGCGTTTAAGCCTTCCTTACACTATAGTTGGGGTTGGCTGAATAAATATAAAAACCTTTTTGGATAAGGCTTTTGGACTTTTTTCCCCTCAAAAAGTGCCCTAGCTAGGAGTGATTGGGGGGAAAATTCAGGGACTTTTTGCCTGAAAATTAGGTAATTGACCCCCTGAAAATCGGTAAAACCCTACACCCCATACCCCACACCCTACCCCCACGAAAAACTTTTTGCCGCAAACCCTATTTAGGAAAGGAGATTACCGCGACTACCGTTAGGAAGAATAGTTTCTTCGAGGGAAGCAGAAAGAAGATTATTTTCGGTTAAAATCGCCCCAATTAAGTTAGCTTGTTTGAGATTAGCTCGTTTAAGATTGCTTCCCACTAAATAACTCAAGAGTAATCCCGCTTGGTGTAGATTAGCACCAGAAAGGTTAGCGGAGGCTAAATTAGCACCGAGCAGATTACAACCGGTTAAGTTAGCCTGGCGAAAATTGGCTTTATTAGCGTCAGTTTTGCTTAAATCGGCTCCGGTTAAGTTAGCTCCCTCAAAATCGCTACAATTGAGGTTAGCTCCCGTCAGATTAGCACCTTCGAGGTTAGCATAACGTAAATCCGCCCCCCGTAAATCCGCCCCGCGCAAATCGGCATAGCTGAGGTCGGCGTATTGAAGATGGCAGTTTTCCAGATTAGCTTGATAGAGATAGGCTCGAATTAGGTTAGCCTCTTTTAAGTTAGCATGGCTAAGATTAGCAGAGCTAAGAATAGCACGAGTGAGAATAGCCCGTTTTAGGTTAGCTTTCCCCGCCATGGCATGGGTTAAAGTGGCTGAGGTGAGATTAGCCGCTTCGAGATTCGCTTTGAACAGTTGAGCAAAAAGTAAGCTACTGTGAATTAAACAGGCAGAACTTAAATCAGCCTTTTTGAGAACAGTATTACTCAAAATTGCGCCGCTTAGGTTACTTTGGCGCAAATTTGCCCCAGAAAGGTCGGCTTTAGTCAGGTTAGCATCGATAAGACAAGCTTTGCTTAAATTGACTTCTTCGAGGGCAGCGTCCTTGAAATTAGCGTTAATTAAACAAGCTTCGGCTAAATTGGCTCGTTTTAAGTAACTATGACTTAGGTTAATCTGGTTTAAACACTGTCTCTTTAAATTGACTCCGCTAAGTCTGACTTCCGCAAAGTTGCGTTCTCCTCGATTATACAGTTCGATTAGATGTTCACGATTGGTTAAGGCATTGCTACTCATAAAATAACTAAATTGTTCTGGAAGCTGATTTCCAGAGAATTGGTTGGGGAAAATTACTGATCATGAAGTCGATCCCTAGGATTAGTACAGGGAGCGACTGGGAATTTTTGCGAATAAATAGAAATTTTCAACCAATTACGGGCTTAAAATCCCTATTGGCAATCACTAAAACCGGTAAAGAACGAAAAGAATCGGGGTTCAATACCAAAAACAGTCTCTACCTAAACCCGCCACTTGTTGCCAGCCAGGTCTAGGCATTAAATTAGAGAAGTCTTGTGCGTCAGTTTTTCTGACTGAATCTACTGCCTCGCCGATGTCTTGACTCGGTATCATACAGTTGAATTTGTTAGGTCTGCTTAGTCAGTCCGGTAGCCAAGAGGCTAAAACTCTTAATCACCAGATTTCGGGGACTCTCCAGTTGAGCAAGCATAAAACTTTGTAAAAGTCAATCCCTCTTAGGGATGAACTGCCCAATTCTATTCCCTGAAGCCTTGGTTTATCTAGTCTATCAGGTTGTGGTCTGTTTTGGCAAGAGGGGTCAATGGTTTTTTAATCAATTCGCCAAAAGGCTTGATTTTCCGTAGGGGATAATTGTATAGACTGGTCATCTAAATATTGTCTGAGACTGGGGGAAGGATTGAGGAGATAAATATCGGTAAATTGATTTTTTAAGGATGGGATGGAAACTCTAGGGTTCGACTGAACAAATAAATACTTTGTCTTAGCATCAGTAGTATGGATAAGGGGCAAGGTATCTAACCAATGTTCTGAAATAATTAGAGGTTTTTGACTGCGATTAATCATTGTATAAGCGTTGGGAATATTACTACCATAGCCCACATATCTAGTTGCCGGCGGTGGATAGGGAATTTTGGCAATTAATCCGAAAACTAGCAATAATATTAAGAGAATTTTTGCCCAGCCTTGGCGCTGCTGTAATCCGTTGCTTAGTAAAAAGGTAACTGCCAGCAGCATACCGAGAAAACTCGGTAAGTAAAATCTGCCCACAGCCGTGTAGCGAAATCCTCTGATTAGATCCCACGCTAAAAGAGAGAAAAAGGGGATAATTGTCAGGAGAATGATCAGGGTAAAAACTTTTTTATCGGCTTTTTTGCCCAGATAAATAAAGGAGATGATGACGAGGATAATTAGGCAGTATTCAATAATAGGGTTGATGGTGGGATTGGCTAAACTAAAATTATAAAATAAACGAGCGATCATTATTACCCATCTTTGCCAAAGTACCTCTAGGGGTAAACTGCCTTTTGACCATCCAAAGATAGTAAATCGACCAGTAAAAATCCGGGTTAACCAAATTGAATAAATCCACAGAGAAGCAAGTAAGCTGATGCTATAGTATTTTTTGGTTAAAGAGTTAAAAGAATTCAGCTGCAACAGAAAATATAGGCTATGGACTACTAGAACAAAGATAAAGAAAACATGAGTATATAAACCAGCGATTAGGGATAAACTATAGAAAAACCAATCTTTTTTCGGTTGCGAGGAATCAATAGCTTTGAGAAATAACCAGCTAGAAAGTATCGAACAGAAAACATATAGTCCGTATTCCCAAATTCCTAGAGCATAACCAGTAAAACGAGGGGAAAAGAAGATAAGTGTAGTGGCGATTAAAGCGGCGTTTTTATTTTTAAATAAAGTCAAAGCCAAATGGTAAAAACTCCATAAAATGCCAAGCCAAATAATTACCGAAAATCCTCTTAAGACTAGATAAGAATTGCCCGATAACCTTGCTAAAAACCAGAGGAAACTATAATAGAGAGGTAGATCGTAATTCGAGCTAGTATAAAGAGAGGCTAAGGTATCAGGAAAACCTTTCACGGAATTAACCCCTTGAAATTGCCAGAGTTGTTCTGTAGATTTAATTTGTCCATCGAACAGATAGTTAATTAACTGTTCGGGTGTGTAACCAGAAAGATGGAGTAAGACCAAAGATTCATCGTGCCAAACATAGCTATAGTAGGCGAGATGGACAAAATAGAAAATATTGAAAATAATCAATAAACCTAAAGCAAATCTAACCCCAGATTGACGAGTAAGCATAATTATCTCGATCCTGTTAAAAATCACTGATTACTGTTGACTAACTCCTGCTTAATCACTCTAGAATTTTGATGGGTAAGGGGTAAAGTAAACCAAAACTGTGAGCCAACCCGCGGGGTACTTTTTACCCCAATTCTCCCAGAGTGAGCCTCGATTATTTGCCGACATTGGTAGGAACCTAAACCGATTCCCGTTAGGTGTTGATTATGAAGATTTCTTACATATAAATGGAAAAGATGTTGACATTGTTCCTCATCCATGCCAATGCCATTATCGCTTAAAGTGCAGTAGAGCATATCTTGGTCAATACGAGCATCTAAAGCTAATTGAATCGGTGGAGGATTATGTTTTAAGGCATTATTTAATAATTGTTCAAAAACACTTCTTAGCTGACAAGGATCAGCATCAATAGCGGGTAAGTCATCGGGGAGAAGATTAATAAAATTAGCTTGGTATAAATCAAAATCTTTCTGCCAATCTTTGAGCCAAATTTCCACCTGTTCTTTTAAAGATAGAGGTTGACGATGCAAGATTAAAGGCCGTTCTTCAGCAAAATGATTTTCTGATAAAGCATTAATTAAAGTTAATTGTCGATCGCAACTACGCACCACCTGATCGAGCATTGCTCGCGAGATAGTTACTTTTTCTGTTTGCCGACACTGTAAATTTTTTAATAACATCACTAATCCCATAATCGAAGTGCGAAGATCGTGGGATACTGCCTGTAAAAAAACCGTTTTCATTTCGTATAAACGCTGAATTTCCCGGACTTTTTCCCGCAGTTCCAAGGTTCTTGCTGCCACTTCCCGTTCTAAATTATTATTCAAGCTTTGCACCCTCTGATATAGTTGCGCTTGGCCGATAGCAATACAAACTTGGGTGGCTAACTGTTCTAATAATTTGACCTCGCTTTTTTGCCAATGACGAGGATGGGAATATTGATGGACAACTAAAGCACCTAAATGTTGATTATTAACCGTTAGAGGTAAAACTAAAGAGGATTTAACTTGCAGGTATTCGTAATAACCCTTGAGAGTCGGCAGAGTTTGCACCTTAGCGGTATTATCAGCAATAATTAACTTATCTAAAGAAAATAATTGTCCCAATTCTTCCAGTAATTCTGGTTCGGGAAACCAACCCATCAGCGAGGGAATCTCGGGACGACGGGACTCAGCGATTACCTTAGACCAACCCCGCTCTTGACAGTGACCGATATAGACTTGATCGGCATCGAGAAAATTTCTGATTTCCTCAACAATGGTATTTAAAACCTGATCTATATCTAAAGATTGATGGACTTTTAAAGCAACTTGTGTTACTAAATGTTCTCTTTCTAAAGTTTCATTTAAAGCTCGATCGATCTGTTGTCTTTCGCTAATCGCCGCCGATAAAAACAGAGAAGTTGACATGACAATGACTAAAAAGATTTGTAAGATCAAGACACCTCTGGTATAATCGGGAGCCTGTAGGATAAAAGGGCTGATTCCCTTGGCCAATCCCATCAAAGCTAAAATAGATACTATAAAATTGGCTATTACCGCTCCCCAAGTCTGAAAACGCATGGCGGCCCAAACCACAAAAGGAAAAGGCAGATATTCGAGGTACTGCACCATACTCCAATCGGGGTTGAGAAAATTTGGTTGATCACCAAAAACCACGGAAGTCACCACCGTTAGCAAACTCAGACAAAGTAACGCCTCGCCAAGGCGTTGGGGTTGCCGTGGTTCTCGCAAGGAGTGATGATTGAAGAAAAAACGCAACAGCAGCGGCGTGGTCATTAATATACCCGTACTATCTCCGAGCCAGATAATGCCCCAAGACTGTCCAAATTGCCGCCAATCCCAAGTATTTAGCCAACTACGGGCAAAAGTATCGATAGTGGCATTGACTGCCGAGGCTAATAAAGCCGCTAAAAATACCAGTAAAAGGATATCGCGAATGCGCTGCAAAGTGGCGGAAAATCTCAGATAATGCAAGAATTGCGCCCCTAACAGAGCCGATAAACTGCTACCGAGCGCCGAAAATAGAGCTATGGGCCAACTGGCCGCTAAAAAGAAGGTAAGAAGCAAATCCCCGATAAAAACGCCTAAAACTAGCCTTTTTCCCCCTAAAAAAACCGCAGTTAAGCCAATACCAGCACTCATCCAAATCGGAGCAGGTCGCGAGCCTAAATTTAAGCAGAGATAGCCTAGCCAACCAACACCCAGATAAACTAGGGCAACAAGCACAATTTTAGACCGATCTGATGAAATCCGTAGCATTTTCAGTTATCAGTTATCAGTTATCAGTTATCAGTTATCAGTTATCAGTCATCAGTTATCAGTTATCAGATTTGAGTTCTAAGTGAGCAGTATGTATTAAGCTGGCAGTATTAAATAGTAGTTTCTCACTGTCTTTTCACTGATTACTGATTACTGTTTACTGTTTACTGTTTACTGTTTACTGGTCACTGGTCACTGGTCACTGATCACTGTTAATCTATCTCCAGATTGCCTAAACTAGGAGTAGTTCTGCCTCATGCAGATGGGTGAAAACCGTACATTTTCCCGTTAGGAATCAAAGATCATGCGGATTTTAATTGTTGAAGACGATCCTTTAATGCAGTTAGGTTTAGAACAAGCGCTCGGTGAACAGCCGGATTTTGAGATTGTCGGTCAAGCGAGTGATGGTCTAGCGGGGGTACAATTAGCCCTATCCCTACGGCCGGATTTAGTGGTCATGGACATCGGTTTACCCCGTCTCGATGGCATTGCGGCAACTAAACAGATTAAGGAGGGTTTAGCTAATGTTCATGTGGTCATGCTCACTTCCCACACTCTCCAACAGGAAGTGATCGCAGCTCTGGCTAGTGGTGCTGATGCCTATTGTATCAAGGGAGCGAGTCTCGATCGCCTTTTGGCCGCCATTGAAGCAGCTAAGGACGGAGCCACCTATTTAGACCCCCAAATTGCCCGTTTAGTCATGGATAATCTCAAACCGCCGGCAGTGCAACCTAATCCCAATCTAGCACTTTTATCGGAGCGAGAAATGGAGGTTTTAAAGTTAATTGTTGAGGGCAAAAGTAACGCTGAAATCGCCGAACAACTTTATTTAAGTACCAATACGATTAAAACCCATGTGCGGGGCATTATGAATAAATTAGCCGTGGACGACCGAGTACAAGCGGCCGTAATTGCCCTGCGTTCCGGTATTGTTTAAGGGGAAAATGGCGATTTACTTATCCCATATTCGAGGCTTCTCTAATCACCTCTAAAACCTCTGAAGCATGGGAAATAGTCGGGACGTGACCGGATGCCAAAACCACTGTCTTTGCTCCCATTCTCTCGGCCAAATTAAACTGTAATTCTGGGGGTACGGCTTGATCTTGACTAGAGACAATATACCAGTTCGGCTTATTTCTCCAGGCGGTTGTAGTGGTTTTTGCTGTTAGTAAAGAGGCGGCTGCTGGGGTTTGGGTGGCATAAATTAAAGCGGCTTTTTCGGCGGGCAAATCATTGGCGAGAATCTTCTCTATTCCCTCTTGAGAAATCCAGATAAACCCCTCTTGTTCTTGAAAATACTGTGATGGGGTTTCGTATTCACTAAACAAATCTACCATCGACTCCCCCGCATCGGGAGCCAGCGCTGCAATGTAAACTAAACCGGACACTTTTTCATCGTTGCCGACTTCTGTGATTACCGTACCCCCCCAAGAATGACCGACTAGAATACATTGTCCTTCGATACGGTTTAAAATTCTTTTCGTAGCAGCTACGTCATCCGCTAGAGAAGTGAGAGGATTTTGCACTGCGATCGCTGCGTATCCTTCGGCTAATAACTGGGCAGTTATCTGATTATAACTAGAACCATCGGCCCAAAAACCGTGAACCAAAACAATATTGTTAATTCTGTTCATAAGACCTCTTACAAAACTCGAAAAGTGCTGGTTTTTAGCATTTTTTAACTCTCACAAATTAATTAGACAGGAGAGCTATTAATATTCTTACATTGTAGCCATTAAGCCCATTTTAACTTTTTAACTCAATTGCCGGTGCTATAACCATCCAAAAAGTATATTCAATCATTTATAATAGTTATCGACCTATCTCTGTTGGATAAACCATGACTATCGCTCAAAGCTTACCCCTAGTCGAGTCTCATGTAAACCCTGAGATAATCTTCCCACAAGGCCAATTTTGGAGTGATGAACCACCCTTGGAAAGTAACCTACATCTACAACAAATTATTTTACTAATTCAGTGTTTAGAATGGTGGTGGCGCGAGCGAGAAGATTATTTTGCCACCGGCAATTTAACTATCTATTACAGTCCCAACCAGAAAAAGTCAGAATTCTTCCGTGGTCCCGATTTTTTCGTCGTTTTGGGGACAAATTCCAACCCCAACCGCAGAAGTTGGGTAGTTTGGCGAGAAGAGGGCAAATATCCCAATTTAATTATCGAAATTCTCTCCGATAGTACCGCCAAAGTTGACCGAGAGGAGAAAAAACAAATTTATCAAGATATATTTCGCACTCCCGATTATTTTTGGTTTGACCCAGAAAGCCTAGAATTTCAAGGATTTACCCTAATTAGCGGTCAATATCAACCGATTACCCCCAATGCCCAGGGATGGCTCTGGAGTCAACAATTAGGCTTATATTTGGGTTTATCTGCCAATAAATTGCGCTATTTTACCCCCGAAGGTGAATTAGTACCCACTCCCGCAGAAGCGGCACAACAGGCAGAAAATCGGGCTGTAGAGGCAGAAAATCGGGTTTTAGAGGCAGAAAACCAAGTCCAGCAAGAAAAGCAAAAAGCGGCGAAATTAGCGGCTAAACTGCGGGAATTGGGCATAGATACCGAGGAAAATCTCTAATCTTCTTTTGTTATTCAATAACGCTATTTTCGGTGAGAGGTGAGCGTATTTGGTGTCATTTAGAGGCTGAATAGTTGACTAATCGCAGAAAGCTCCGCGCAAGCGTAAGTTTTCCCGCAATTCCTCGGTCATACCCACATTATCGGCAAACTTTGCTCCCTTCACTTTTGCTCCGCTAAAATTCGCTTGAGTGATGTTGACTTCAACCAAATTAGCTCCTTCTAAATTGGAGCCGATTAAATTAGCTAAAGCCAAACTAGAACGGTAAAAATCAGCATAACTTAAATCGGCATTAGCTAATAAGGCTCCGCTTAAATCCGCTCCTTTAAAACTAGCATGACTGCCATTAATTTCGCTTAAATCAGCATCGGTTAAATTGGCCCCGCGCAGATTAGCTTGATAGAGATTGGCCATACCTAAAGATATACCACTTAATTGCGCTGCTAGGAGATTTGCCCCAGTAAAATCCCTTAGGGGATCGAGTTCAGCTAATTGGGCCAGTTCGAGAAAATCATCACTAACAGAAGCATAAATTCCCTCGATTTGTGCTGGCAATTTCTCTAAATTTTCTGATGCTGCTGGTTTCGGTTCAACTAGAACACTATCTAATTCTACTTGCGATGACCCCAAAGAAATACGACTCAAAAAAGCATCAAATTGATTTTCCATCAGGAAAAATGCTAACTTTCGCTCTAAAATACTATGTTTATTGGGGCTTATATCGTGTTTCCATAATCCCGATGTTTCCGTGATACAGATATCAGAAGCTGTCACCGAAAATTGCCCCGTGAGATGATAAGGTTCTTCCTCCACACTCACGGTTCCTAGGTTAATCCTTTTGATCGCTCCTGTAAATATTGACTGAGGACTTTTGAACGATAACCGCCATTGATGATTATTAATACGATTTATGTATAACTCTTGACTAGAAAGAGGATTTGGTGTTAGGTGACAATTAACTAAAACAAAATCTAATTTTCCTCCTTTCAGTCCCCATTTCATTTCCCCGCCGAGGAGAGATTGAATTTGAGCTTGTAGGTGTAAAGTTAAATATAAATCAAATTTTTGCGAGTCGGTGGCTACTGGTTCTAGGGTTAAAGATACACTATCGGGATAGCGATCAAAGGCAGCTAAAAGACGCATAATCCAAAAGAGAAAAGCCAAAATAAACAGTAAAAAAGTGGTGTTTCTCCGGCCCTAAAGCCGAGAACTCACCCTTATTTAAAACAATAGCCGATTTTCTCGATCCTCGATGAACATTTCTTCGGCGATCGCTGAACGATTGCCCCTGAAAATCAAGGTTAAATTAGTTGACTTTCTCTTTTTTGCCGATATTGCCGTCCGCATTAAAAAACATCGGCAAAAAGCGTTCCATAAACATTTGTGGATCACGATTCCAGGCTTTTTGAGCCGCTTCTACCCGGAATAATTGTAATTTCGGGTCGAGAAGGGATTGGGGTAAACGTTCCATCAGATATTGAGGACGTTCCCAAAGCGGCATAGTGGCGGCGATTTCCATTAAATGACCGACGCGGCGCAATTCTGCCCCCAGGGTGATATCCATACCCGATTCATAGGCGGCCTGTTCGATCGCTGAGTATTTGGCCTTAGCTTTTTCGACTTTTTGCCGATGTTCGGGGCTTTTTTGGGCAATTTTGGCTAACCAACGATTGCCCCAACGCACATGACCCGCTTCTTCAGGAAAGATTTTGGCGATCGTTTCCTGAATTTTCAGATTTTCTGGGGTTTGTTCCCCTTCCTTGAGGGCATAGATATGGGCGGCAAAGTATTCGCATCCCCGTTTTTCCGTGACGTTAATTGCCGCTAGGGCTGCAATCAGTCTATCTTCCCTTTGTTCTTCGCCTTGGAATTGATCTTGATCGAGAAGACGTTCAAATTCGTCGATATAGGACAACCCCGGCGGTTTCCCCACATCGGCCCCCAATTCGATCAATAAATCGGTTAACCAGTAGGCATGGCGCGCCTCATCGGCGACGTGGTGGGAAAGCTCCTGTATCAGTTCTTTCGGTTGTCCGTCTAAGGTTTCGATCAGTTCGGTCAGGTCTTTACAGCTACGTTGTTCGTTGTAGCGGTAGCGGTTGAGGGTGACAAGATGAATTTCGCGATCGCTAATGACACGCTTCATGATGTCGCGAGCGCTCATCGTCTTCTTGAATTTGCGAGGGTAAGCAACGGTCATGAGTTTGTATCGTTTTGTAAACGCCTTCCCGTATTCTAACGGAGTTTTTTCCCAATCTGGCAAGGGAGCGGCAAGTGGCAAGCTTTTTTCAGTGATCAGTAAACAGTAATCAGTGACCAGTGAAAGATAAGCTGCCCGCGCATTTAAATTGCTTGTTGAGATGAGACACTCTTTACTGTTGGCTCTTGCAAGAGTAAAGAGATTGGGGGGAGATTCGGCTAATCTAAGAATAAGCGGTTAAAATGCGTCTTAGCTTATCGAGGAAAACTAGAATTGTCTATGAACACATTTACTCCCCATCAAATTGTTAGTTTATTCTGCAAAAATCGAACTTTATACGGAGAAGTAATTCAGGTGATCGAAAGTCGTTCGGCTCTTTGGGTGCGTCCTCTTTGGTTAATTTTAGCCGGCAATTTTGAGACAATTGATGTGCGGGAAGGTTCCGATTTAATCCTGCCGATGGAATTATTTAAACCCGCCTTAGACACGGAAGTTTTACCCCTATTCTCCCAAGTCATTAAAGATAATTATATCACTAATATTTCCTATCCTCTCCAGGACTTTGTGCGGAAAGTGTGTCAAAATTATCCTGAATATTTTTGAAAAATATATGATTGATGAAGGTTACGTTAAATACAATTGTACTTGGATTCCTGACCGTCCCTTAGCAAGCTCAGAGATTGCAGAATTAAATTATTGGCGCAATCGCCTCTATCAACTGGGATTAATCGGTCAATACGATAACGGAATCGGTTTTGGGAATGTGAGTCAACGAGGAAAAATAGACAAAGAAATTATGATTTCTGGCACTAACACCGGGGGAATACCTGTATTAAATGAATCCCATTACACCACAGTTATAGACTACGATTGGAGAGAAAATCGGGTCACTTGTCGGGGAACAATTGCCGCTTCTTCGGAAACTCTCACCCATGGAGCAATTTATGAAGCGAATCCCCAGATTAATGGGGTAATTCATATTCACCATCGCTCCCTGTGGCAAAATTTGATGTATCGCGTGCCGACCACTCAAGAAAATATCGCCTATGGAACCCCAGAAATGGCCGCAGAAATTATCCGTTTATGTCAAGAAGATCGTCTAGAGGAGCAACAAATTTTAGTGATGAGTGGTCATGAAGAAGGAATTATCGCCTTTGGTCAAGATTTAGCAAAAGCGGGCAATTTATTATTATCCTATTACCAGCAATTTCAATCATCTTGAAATTGACCTCCTCTTTGTGTTAACTTGTTCTGTAGATTTTCGTCTTTGAGGAATTCTATCGTGATCGACATCTTCCATCATCTATCTGTCTCGATCGACTTTTCGCCTCTTACCAATGTCTTGATGACTATTTCGGATCAAGACGTGGATATCATCGGGAATGTCCAGAAATCCTTCTCAAATTTCGTCAAAACTGGGCAAGCATGGGCCTTATTAATCGGGTTGATTGTCGGTTATCTGTTTCGAGGTTTTACTTCTTATTAGCTTTTCGCCTATCAGCCTTCAGCCAGAGTGAGCAATTCTTGCTATTCTTATGCTTGTAGAGTTGGAGATTTTTCTAACCTGAAGCGGTAATGCTATCAGCACCGGATTATCCCTAAAAACTGCCCAGCATATTTTGGTTAACTTTATCCACAATAATCTAACGAAAACAGTGACAGCAAAGAAAACTTGGAGCGATCGCTTTGAAGGTAGTCTCCATCCTACGATCGTAGAATTTAACGCCAGTATTGGCTTTGATATCGAATTAATCGAGTATGATCTCACCGGATCGATCGCTCACGCTAAAATGCTCGCCTATACGGGTATTATCACCCCCACAGAAGCTGATAGTCTCGTCTCTGGATTGGAACAAATTCGTCAAGAATACCGCACCGGCAACTTTAACCCCGGCATCGATCAAGAGGACGTGCATTTTGCCGTAGAACGTCGTTTAACCGAGATCGTGGGAGATGTGGGCAAAAAACTGCACACGGCCCGTTCGCGAAACGATCAGGTAGGAACGGATATTCGTCTGTATCTTAGACAACAAATCGATGATATTAGGCAAGAAATTCGCAATTTTCAGCAAGCTTTAGTCAATCACGCTGAAAACCATCTGGAAACCCTCATCCCCGGTTATACCCACCTGCAGCGCGCTCAACCGATTAGTTTAGCCCATCATCTCCTAGCTTATTTTCAAATGGCCGAACGGGATCACCAAAGATTAGGAGAAATTCGCGCCAGGACTAATATTTCGCCCCTAGGATGTGGCGCTTTAGCGGGGACGACTTTTCCGATTGATCGTCATTACAGCGCCAATTTACTCGATTTTGAGCAGGTGTACAACAATAGTCTCGATGGAGTTAGCGATCGGGATTTTGCCATTGAATTCATGACGGCCGCTAGTCTGATTATGGTACACCTGAGCCGTTTGAGCGAAGAAATAATTCTCTGGTCTTCCCAAGAATTTAGTTTTATCACTCTCACCGATAGTTGTGCCACGGGATCTAGCATTATGCCCCAGAAAAAAAATCCCGATGTTCCCGAATTGGTGCGCGGCAAAACAGGGCGGGTTTTTGGGCATTTACAAGCGTTATTGACCTTAATGAAGGGTTTACCCCTGGCCTATAACAAAGACTTGCAGGAGGACAAGGAGGCGTTATTTGATGGCGTTAAAACCGTGCGGATTTGTTTGCAAGCGATGACGGTACTTTTAGCCACCGGGATTCAATTTAAAACCGACCGATTAGCTAACGCGGTGGCGGAAGATTTTTCTAATGCGACGGATGTGGCGGATTATTTAGCCAGTAAGGGGATTCCCTTCCGAGAAGCTTATAATTTAGTCGGGAAAGTCGTTAAAAGCAGTTTGGCAGCCGGTAAGTTATTGAAAGATTTAACCCTGACCGAATGGCAAGAATTACATCCAGCTTTTCAGGCCGATATCTACGACGCGATCGCCCCTCGTCAGGTGGTAGCAGCCCGTAATAGCTATGGTGGCACAGGTTTTGAACAAGTGCGATCGGCTTTAATTCAAGCTAAAGCCATTCTCCATCATGATTGATATTGTTGGGGGATAGGTGTTAGGCAATAGGCAAAAATATGATGAATTTGTCTTCTGACTCCCCATCCCCCATCCCCCATCCCCCATCCCCCATGATTCGTCTTTGGCATTTTATTAAAAGTGTGATGGGAATTATCTTTCGTCATCCTGTAACTGGGGTGACAATAATTCCCCAGCTTGCTGACGGTACAATTGTTTTAATCCGACGCAGGGACACCGGCAAATGGGCCTTACCCGGGGGGATGATCGATTGGGGGGAAGATATTTTTAATACTGCTCAAAGGGAATTAAAAGAGGAAACAGGATTAAATTTAGTTAGTTTAGGGCGTTTAGTGGGGGTTTATTCCTCTTTTGAGCGTGATCCGCGCATTCACTCCATTTCAGTGCTAATTGAAGTGACAGCCGCAGGGAATTTTCAGATCAAAGATACATTAGAAGTTAGTGAGGTGAGAGCTTTTAGCGTCGAAACTTTACCTCTAGGCAATCTCAGCCACGATAATGGTCGCCAACTAGAAGATTATCTCAGGGGTGCCACTGTAGTGGCTTGATTTTTTTCTAGTATCTGCGACCCTAGTTTTTGAATATTTTGAGAGAAAAACCAAACTTCTGAAAAGATTCAATCCTATAGTTGTGAGAATTGACCAATTGCTTGCCGCTTGAAAATCACTGATATGGTTTTTATCTTCCTCAAAAATTACATCTTTTACCCAATGTAACTGATTTTATATTTTCCAATGTCCTCGAATAATTTCAGCAAATAAGCGCCATTCGATCCCCCCCAACCCCCCTTAAAAAGGGGGGAGAAGAGTTCATAGTAGGGTGGGTTAGACGGCAACAATCTAGGCGTTAAAGTGAATCTAACAATCCGTCGTAACCCACCGTTTTAGTCAACCGAAAGGAGGTTTGATTTATGCTTGAAAATAAGATTGATCAGGTTTTACACGCATTATAAGGAGATGTTGGGATGAAGTATATGTCTCTAGATGATATCTGTGAGATGGTTACAGATGGAACTCATGCCTCATTTAAGGACTCTGGTAAAGGGTTTCCATTTTTAACCGTCAAAGACATGACAGAAAATGGGTTGGACTTTAGCGGATGTATTCATATTAGCCAGGAGGAGTATGATCGCGCTGATGCTGGAAACTCAGCACCAAAGCTGGGTGATGTCCTTTTCTCTAAAGATGGAACAGTTGGAAAAGTTTGCGTAGTTAGAGAGAAGCGAGAATTTGCCGTACTCTCATCAATTGCAATCCTAAGACCAAAAAAAGAGATTGCGGATAGTAGTTATTTAGGCTATATATTAGGTTTCCAGAAAACTATTGATGAAGCATCAAAGAGAAAAACTGGTTCAGCTGTTCGCAGAATTATTCTCAAAGACTTAAAACAAGTAGAAATCCCCCTCCCACCTCTCGAAGAACAGCGAAGAATTGCGGCAATTTTAGATAAAGCGGATGGGGTGCGACGCAAGCGCAAAGAGGCGATTCGGTTGACTGAGGAGTTGTTAAAATCGACTTTTCTAGAGATGTTCGGTGATCCCGTTACTAATCCGAAAGGGTGGGAGATAGCTAAACTCGGTGATTTTGGTAAAATATTAACTGGAAACACTCCTCCTCGTTCTGTCTCAGAAAACTATGGAGACGAAATCGAATGGATTAAGTCGGATAACATCACCACTCCTGAGCATTTTTTGACAGAGGCAGAAGAAAAGCTTTCGGCGAAGGGAAAGAAGATAGCTAGAACTGTCCCTAATGGTTCGGTTCTAGTGACCTGCATAGCTGGAAGCAGATCAAGTATTGGACGGGCTGCCCTTACTGATAGAGAAGTAGCATTTAATCAACAAATTAATGCTGTGGTTCCAAATTCAGATGTAGATCCGTACTTTTTATACGGCCAGTTATTCGTTGCTCAACATCTTGTGCAAGCACAGTCTACTGATTCAATGAAAGGCATGGTCAATAAGAGCAAATTCTCAAGTATTGAGTTCATAAAACCCCCATCACAAAAACAGCAAAAATTTGGAAAGTGGTTTCTAGGTTTTCATAGATACTACATGAATTTGATCGGTGGAGAGGAACAATCCGAAAATCTCTTTAATTCCCTTTTACAACGCGCCTTTCGCGGGGAACTGTAGCCATGGCATCCGGCGGATTACTACCATAATCTTGTGGGAAATGCCATTAAAAAAGACGGTTGGACAATTAACTAATACTAAATCCGGTTATTAAAAACTGATTATTTATTCCCCTTTTGTCGTTTGCATGAGTAGAAAACGGGTTTCTCCGAGAAACCCGTTTTCTGTGCGTTACTCAAGAGTTATCGGTTATCAGTTGGGAAGGTGGTGTGATATTATGGGTAGTAAAGTTGATCAAAAAGCCAGCTACAACCATGAGCGCTCTTGTCAAACCCTCTGGCCTGATTCCCAAAGGATTGCGGGTGCAACAGATTAATAATCTCACCCTATTCAAATTTACAGATGAACTGGGCGATCGGATGCAGACGCTTCTTGACAAAAAAAAAAGCTGATGATCTCACCCCGGAGGAAGTCCTTGAGCTAGAAGCGATTGGCGAACTCGACCAAATTTTCAGCTACATCAACGCTGTCATTGCCGCCAGAGTAAATGGTCATTCCTAAATCGCTTTACCATATTGTTCGACAACGCGCTAGGTTCCGGTGTGAATACTGTCACTATCCCGAACTCCTCAGTTCCGCCCCTCTTTCGATCGACCATATTCAACCCCAATCCCTCGGTGGTAGCGATACGCTGGACAACCTCGCCCTAGCCTGTCGTCGTTGCATTGAAAGGCGTTATAACTTCACAACGGGGATTGACCCAGAAACCGAGGCAGAAGCTTCACTGTTCAACCCACGCCAGCAAATTAAGTAGGTAGGCGTTAAAAATTATCAGATGCCCCCTTATCAAGGGGGATCCCCCCGCCTACCGGCACCCCCCTTATCAAGGGGGGCAGGGGGGATCGAACCTAAAGTCCATTTTTCATTTAATTATAACCAGCTACTTATTTGCTTAATTTAAGTTATGAACTTCAATCTTTATCTGGAAGAGGAATTAAGTCAGCAACTACAGGCTTTATCTCGCTCTACAGGCAAATCCCAGAATGCTTTGATTCGAGAAGCAATACAGCTTTTAATTACCACAAAAGAACAGTCGCAATGGTCGTCAACTATCCTTAATTTTCAAGGGGTAAGTGATGGTATTATTTTTGAAGCTTATAGAGAGGAACTTTCCCCACCTAGAGAAGATGAGGTGATTTAGTGCTGGTTTTACTCGATACTTGTACGATTAGTGATTTTGTCAAAGGTGATAGCAACACTCTAGTGCAGATCAAAAATCACTCTCCTAGGGAAATTGCCGTTTCTGCGATAACTCTAATGGAAATCGAATATGGACTATTTCTTAATCCAGCGAAGGCAAAGAAAATAAGACCCATTCTTGACGAATTTCTTGCTTCTATCTCAATTCTTGCCTTTGGCAATCAAGAAGCCATTTGCGCCGCTCAAATTAGAGCAGCTCTCAAACAATCCGGGACTCCCATTGGTGCTTACGATCTGTTAATAGGTGCAACGGCGATTACTCATAATCTTAAATTAATTACGGCCAATCCCCAAGAATTTGCTCGTATTCAAGGATTATCGTGGGAAAATTGGCGTTAAAGCTAATCGCCTAACTAATTCGAGAATATATAGGGTTTGCTGAATAAATCTAAAAACCTTGTTGGCTAAGACTTTGAGACTTTTTGAAAATCAAAAAGTGCCAGATATAGGAGTAATCGGAGGGAAAATTCAGGGACTTTTTCCCTGAAAATTAGGTAAAAACCTACACTCAGCCCCCACGAAAAACTTTTTCAGCATACCCTAAATACTGGCTTTCTCTCTTCAACGGCTGATTCTGTGAAGTTGCTCCAGAAGTTGATCAAGAATGTCTTCCATCTCTTCCGGGCTTCTGCCCATCCTGACCGGTCCGCGCAGAAACTCTTTAACCGTTATCTTTTTATCGCGGAAGTCCCGGACAAAATTATAGATTTTTTCGGTGGATTGAACTTGTAATTTCATCTCCTCTAGCATTTGCTCAATCGGGTCGATGCCATCCTTCTCACGAGCGCGACTGGCCTTCACCATCTCGCCTTCCGGGGTATTTCGCACCGAGCGCAGTTCTCTTTTCAGGTTCTCGTATTGCTTTTTGAGTAGTTCGTTATTGGTTTCAACCCTCTCGCACTGTCGTTTAAGGTCGCTTTCCGATGAGCCTTCAACCTCGAAAGAGTCTCCCATTTGATGCTGTCGTTCGATTTCGAGCAGTCTGGCAATATCTCCCTCTTTATAGGCGCGGTTGACCTCCTTCATAATCTCGTTGTGACGCATCCGAGTTTCGGGATCCGTAACCTTGTCGGGGTGAAAAATCTCAGCCATTCTCAGGAAAGTGCGGCGTATTTGTCTAGATTCAGGAGATTTAGGCGAGCTTTCAGGTGATATCTCTGCTCCATCATCGTGACGGCCATAGGAGTCTCCCCCAGAGAAGAAATCCTGCGCGGATTGCTCTGATGATCCTTCTGGTTCTTCGTCTCCGAAAAGTTCGTCCAGTTCTTCATCTCCATCGTCAAATTTCGGGCTAATCACCCCCGTTAACTGAAGTGTCTGGTAAATTCCGAGAATCCTTTTTTTTGTCTGCTGCCCCAATTTTCTAGCAGTGAGGATTTCGTCAAAAAGGGCGTGTATTTCGCGGTCGAGGTCGGTAAGTTTTTGATAGAGGGGTTGCCCTCTCTGAAAAATCTCCGTCGCCAGGGAACGCATCTGGTCGAGGAATTTCTTCAGTTCGTTGCGCTTTCTGCCAATCTGCTTGAGGAGCCACTGATGCTCCTCCTCTAAAGCTTGGAGACGAAAATGTAGGGAAGAGAGCGCCAAGGAAGGTGAGGTGGGCGAATCAGAGGAGTTCGGTGATTTCGGCTTTTTAGATCTGGTCATTACTTTGGGGTGAAAGCATATTGTCCATTCTACCAAGCCGGAAGGAGCCGCATTCCTAAAACTCACCCTTGGCTCATTTTATTGTTTCTCCTATCTCCGGCGCTCCTGCGGAAACCTTTTTCGGCAAGTCCACAGACAGGCTTAAGTGCCTAGAAACTAGATATATCAATGGTCTTAATTAATTCTTATCAATCGAATTAAATTTTTGTAAATAAAATTCTCGATCGGATTAATTATTTTTTCCAAATTCCGCTAGACTTATTTAGTAAGTTCAATTGAGACTCAATATTCCATAGCTAAATTTCTATAGCACGGGCTAGAGGGAAAGTTTAGCGAGGGATTCCTTTCCCCATAATTCAGCACACATACTTGCTTTAGCAGCAGGCAGGAGAATTCCATGTCCAATTTTTCGAGACGGAAATTTTTAACCACGGCGGCAGTTTCAGCGGCAGGGGCTGTTGTCCTCAAAGGTTGTCTGGGTAATCCCCCCGACAGTACGGGTGGAACTGCCAGCACTACACCCGCTTCCCCGGTTGCTTCTCCCGTCGCCATCGCCCCCGAACAAGCTCCTGAAACCACCAAAATTAAATTAGGTTATATTCCTATCGTTGAGGCCGCACCTTTAATTATTGCCAAGGAAAAAGGCTTTTTCGCTAAACACGGGATGCCCGATGTGGAAGTCTCCAAACAAGCAAACTGGGGATCCGCTAGGGATAACGTCGAAATTGGCGCAGATGCGGGCGGAATTGACGGGGGACAGTGGCAAATGCCCATGCCTTACCTAATTTCCGAGGGACTAATCACCAAAAATAACGTTAAAGTCCCCATGTATGTGTTAGCGCAGTTAAACACCCAGGGTAACGGAATTGCGATCGCAAGTAAACACGAGGGCAAAAATATCGGTTTAGACCTGAAACCCGCCAAAGATTACATCCTCGGCATGAAAACGACGGGAACTCCCTTCAAAGCCGCCTATACTTTCCCGAAAGCTAACCAAGACTTCTGGATTCGTTACTGGTTAGCCGCCGGTGGTATTAACCCCGATACGGATGTTAACCTAATTGCCGTACCCGCGGCCCAAACCGTGGCCAACATGAAAACGGGAACCATGGATGCGTTTAGTACCGGCGATCCTTGGCCGGCGCGAATTGTGGCTGATCAGATCGGTTTTATGTCAGCTTTAACCGCAGAAATCTGGCCCTATCACCCGGAAGAATACCTCGCTATCCGCGCCGATTGGGTGGATAAAAACCCGAAAGCCACCAAAGCGGTGTTAAAAGCAGTCATGGAAGGGCAGCAATGGCTAGATCAAGAGGCAAATCGAGCAGAAGCGGCGGCAATTCTCGCTAAACCGGCTTATTTCAACCTCAAAGAAGAACTTATCGCCGGTCCCCTCAAAGGAATACAGAAAATGGGTGACGGTAAACCGGAAATCACCGACAAAAATAAAGGGGTTTTCTACTGGAAAGATCCTGCTGGTAGCGTTTCCTATCCCTACAAGAGTCATGATCTCTGGTTTTTAACCGAAAGTGTTCGTTGGGGTTTCTTGCCGAAAGAAACTTTAACCACTGCCTCAGCATTAATCGACAAAGTTAACCGCGAGGATCTTTGGAAAGCGGCAGCTACAGAATTAGGAGTTGCCGCGGCCGATATTCCCACCAGTACCTCCCGCGGTGTCGAAAAATTCTTTGATGGCAAAACTTTTGACCCCGCTAATCCCCAAGCTTATCTCGATAGTTTGGAGATCAAAAAATAGCGAGTTTTTCCCGGTAGGCTAGGGTCATAAAATATCTAGTCTATTAATCCCAAAAGTGTTTTCTTCTCTCCCCAATCAAGTAACTTTATCTTCAACAAAGGAAAACGGCAAAATGGCAAGTAGTGTCAGCAGAAAAAGTAACGGTGGTTTCAACTTCGGTAAATTCTGGAAAAAGCATTCCCAAGATATTCTTCCCCCTATTATCGGTACCTTGGGTTTTCTGATTGTTTGGCAATTAGTTTCGATGCTGGGATTAATCAAATTACCCCCCCCATCTGACCTAATCACCAATGAACGGACTCGTACTTATTTAATGTATCCCTTCTTTGATCGTGGAGGCATTGATAAGGGACTATTCTGGCAAACTTTAGCGAGTCTGCAACGGGTATTAATCGGTTATTTTTTTGCCGCAGTGGTGGGTATTGGAGTGGGGATTATGGTCGGTTTAAATTCTTTCTTAAATAAGGCACTCGATCCCCTTTTTCAATTCCTGAGAACAGTTCCTCCTCTCGCTTGGGTTCCCCTATCTTTGGCCGCTTTACAACAAAACCAACCCGCCGCTTTATTCGTTATCTTTATTACCGCAGTTTGGCCGATTTTGATCAATACTACCGTCGGTGTCCAACAAATTCCCCAAGACTATATCAACGTTAAACAAGTCTTGCAATTGTCCAGCAAAAAATTCTTCTTCAAGATATTAATTCCCTCGGCACTTCCCTACATCTTCACTGGTTTGAGAATTGCGATCGGTTTAGCTTGGTTAGCGATTATCGCCGCTGAAATTGTTATGTCGGGTATCGTCGGTATCGGTTTCTTTATCTGGGATGCCTACCAAAATAACTACATCAGTGATATTATTCTCGCGCTGTTTTATATCGGTGGTGTGGGTTTATTACTCGATCGCTTTATGGCTTGGTTGCAAAATCAAATCGTTCGTCAATAGGGGATAAATGGGGAAAATTTCCCCATTGATAAATAACTGAAACTTGAGGAAATTTAAGGAGAAAAAACTATGAGTTTGTTTGTCGCTGTCGATAACATTGATAAGGTCTTCCCCCTCAGTGGTGGCGGTGAATATGTGGCCTTGAAAGGGATTAATTTACAGATCAAAAAAGGGGAATTTATCTCCCTTATCGGTCACTCTGGTTGCGGAAAATCTACCCTCTTAAACATGATCGCCGGTTTAGATTTGCCCACGGAAGGAGTGGTGACTTTGCAAGGTCAAAGCATTAAAAAACCAGGGCCAGATCGCATGGTAGTCTTCCAAAACTATTCCCTTTTGCCCTGGTTAACCGTCAAAGAAAATATCACTCTGGCCGTCGATCAAGTTCTCGCCCAACTATCAGAAACCGAAAGAAAAGCCGAAGTCGAAAAATATATCGATCTGGTCAATCTTCGTCATGCAGTGGATAAACGTCCCAACGAATTATCGGGGGGGATGAAACAACGGGTAGCGATCGCTCGCGCCCTAGCCATCCGTCCGAAAGTGCTACTTTTAGACGAACCCTTTGGCGCGTTAGATGCCCTGACTAGAGGTAATCTACAGGAACAGTTAATGCAGCTGTGCGAAGAATACGAAATGACCTCGGTAATGGTGACGCACGATGTGGATGAAGCGGTGTTATTATCCGATCGCATCGTCATGCTCACCAACGGTCCTGGCTCAAAAATTGGCGGTATTTTGGAAGTAGATATCCCCCGTCCCCGCAAACGCATGGAAGTGGTAGAACACCCCAGTTACTACAGTCTCCGCAGCGAAATTATCTATTTCCTCAACCAACAAAAACGGATCAAAAAACTGCGCGCTCGCAAGGTCGAAGTTATTGCCCGTCACGGTTTAGAAAAAGTCAATCTAGAAATCGGTTTTGTTCCCCTCACCGCTTGCGCTCCCCTAGCAGTGGCCAAAGAAAAGGGATTCTTCACTAAACATGGTCTAGATGAGGTGAATTTAGTCCGGGAAACCAGTTGGCGAGGCATTGTGGACGGGATCGCGGGGGGATTCCTCGACGGGGCGCAAATGCCCTCAGGAATGCCCACCTGGTTAACCGTCGGTGGTTATCAGGAGCAACCTTTGCCGATTGTCAGCGCCCTGACTATGACTCGTAACGGTAACGGTGTCACCCTCGCTAAACGCTTCTATGACGAGGGAGTGATTGACGGTAATGCTTTAAAACAGATGCTATTGGAATCCCGGGAGCAGCGCCATATTTTTGGCATGGTTCACCCCTCCTCCATGCACAATTTGCTCCTGCGTTACTGGTTAGCGGCCTCTGGTATTGACCCGGATAAAGATGTTCACCTCGAAACTATTCCCCCGGCCCAAATGGTAGCTGACCTGAAAACCGGCAGTATTGACGGTTACTGTGTCGGTGAACCCTGGAATCTACGGGCCGCCATGGAAGGTATCGGTTACACCGTCGCTACCGACTTAGAAATCTGGCAGGGCCACCCGGGTAAGGCCCTGGGAGTCCGGGAAGATTGGGCCAATAAATACCCTAATACCCATGTCGCTTTAGTCAAAGCACTGCTGGAAGGTTGTCGCTACTGTGCCGAGGAAGGGAATCAGGAAGAAATTCGTCAAATCCTCGCCAGTCGTCAGTACCTTAGTACCAATATCGATTATATCCAACTGGGTGATCCCAACTCCTACGCGTGCAGTCTCGATCAACCGATGAAAGAATATGCACACCATCTGTTCTATGGAGAAGGGGTAAATCGTCCCAGTCGTACCGAACACCTCTGGATGATGACCCAAATGGCGCGCTGGGGCCACATTCCTTTCCCCCGTAACTGGGTAGAAATTCTCGAACGCGTCTGTCGGGTGGGTGTCTTTAGTACCGCGGTCCGGGAATTGGGTCTAGGGGATATTAAATATCGTCGCACACCGATCCTTTTATTCGATGGTATCGAGTTTGATGCCGAGGATCCGATCGGTTATCTCAATAGTTTAGAGATCAAACAAAACATCACCATGGCCGAAGTGGCTATTGATGCTCGTCCTACTGCGGTGGAACCCCGTAAAATCGCCTAACCAGAGGTAAAAGGGGAGAAAATCTCCCCTTTTACCTCTAAAATATGATCCCATTGGATTAAGCCCTGCAACTCTGCCACTTTCTACCTGTCTTTCGACTTTTTAGCGACTATAATTATGTACACCACTACCGACACAATTAACCGAGCAACCCAGACCCCCACTAAAGAAGCTTTTGTCACCATTGAAGGAGTTTCTAAGGTTTACCCCACTCCTAGAGGCCCCTACACCGTCCTCAAGGACGTTAATCTCAGCATCAATGAAGGTGAATTTATCTGCGTGATCGGTCACTCTGGTTGCGGTAAATCGACGCTATTAAATATGGTGTCGGGTTTTTCTTCTCCCACCGATGGCATTGTTAAAGTTAACGGTAAGAAAATTACTAAACCCGGGCCCGATCGCATGGTAGTGTTTCAAAACTATGCTTTATTGCCTTGGTTAAGTGTTTTTGAAAATGTCTATCTCGCGGTAGATGCGGTGTCTCCCAATGCCCCGGAAGCGCAAAAACGCTCGATCGTGCGCGAACATTTAGCTATGGTGGGTTTAACCGAAGCTATGGATAAAACCCCTCCCCAAATCTCCGGGGGGATGAAACAACGGGTTTCGATCGCTCGCGCTCTTTCTATCCGTCCCGAAGTGTTGATTCTTGATGAACCTTTCGGCGCTTTGGATGCGATTACCAAAGAGGAATTACAGGAAGAATTGCTGAAAATCTGGCAAGATAAACGCTGTACGGTGTTGATGATTACCCACGATATCGATGAGGCTCTTTTCCTCGCTGATAAGCTGGTAATGATGACCAATGGACCGGAAGCAAAAATCGGCGAAGTGATGAATATTCATTTCCCCCGTCCCCGCGATCGGGAGAGAATTATGGAGGATCCTGAATATTATCGTCTGCGTAACTATGCCCTCGACTTCCTCTATAATCGTTTCGCTCACGATGATGTTAGCTAGATGTGAGCATTTGTATTAGTTTGGGGTGCGGTTGACTTAATAGCGATCGCACCTAGACTTTTTTTCTAGGGAAACCTTCTTAAAGTAAAATTATTTCTAAGTAGGGTTTGCTGAATAAATCTAAAAACCTTGTTGGGTAAGACTTTTAGACTTTTTTTACCTCAAAAAGTGCCAACCATGGGAGTGGTCGGGGGGAAAATTCAGGGACTTTTTCCCCGAAAATTAGGTAATTGACCCTCTGAAAACGGGTAAAACCCCACACCCCACACCCCACACCCCACACCCTACCCCCACGAAAAACTTTTTCAGCAGACCCTAAATAGAAGAATTAGCAATCAAATACAATAATAATTTTTACTTTTTACTTAATTGATCATGCTCAAACAGATACGGAAACTACTTATCAATTTCGGTCAACAATGGCGCGATGAAAATTTCATGAGGTCGATTCATACCATTGAAAACATAGTTTCTAAGGTTTTATCCGTAGCCTTAATTGTTGTTATTCTTGTTTCTCTTTATGATCTGGTAGTTATCCTAATCAAAGATTTATTTACTACGGAACCCGTCGGTTTTTTTAGCAAAACTTTAATTGAAATCTTCGGTTTATTTCTCAATATTTTGATCGCCTTAGAGTTATTAGAAAACGTCACTGCTTACTTAAGAAAACACATCGTACAGGTTGAATTAGTCGTAGTTACTGCCCTGATTGCCATCTCTCGAAAAATTATTATTTTTGATCCCAATAAATACAGTAAAGATGATTTAATTGCCCTCACCGTGGGAACCTTAGCTTTAGCGGCAAGTTATTGGTTAATCAGAAAAGTTAATCGCGATAATCGTTCTTGAAGTAGTTATTAAGTACCCAGACAGAATTAATCACACCAAATTCGATTATTAAAGACTGATTATCTATTGCAAGAGTGCCTATTGCCTATCCTGATATGTAGCCTATACTCAACGGATTTAGTATTAACTTTGTCCAATTACTGATTAGGGAAAGGGGTAGATTTAGAAAACCTAACCCTTCCAAATATTTACTCGACTCTGGAAATATTACCCGCTTTAATCCAACCTTCGCGACCATCGGACAGACGTATGCGCTGCCATTGGCCATCGCTGCTGGTTCCCACCACACTGACCTTAGTATTATAATCCAGACCGCCGAGACGAGTCGATTCACTGGTAGGTTCAGAGCGCAGACTTAAACCGCTTTGCCATGTCACCCGCGCTTGATAACCGGACGATGTGGTTTCTCTTTTTCTTGCTTCGGGACTGGGTTTCGGGGAAGCTTTTGGTGCTGGTGCAGCTTTGGGAGACTCCTTCACCTCAGCTTGGGGTTGTTCTTGGACGGGAGTAGTAGGGATGGGTTTAGCAGCTTTTTCCTCCTTAGTTTCCTCTTTTTTCTCCTCGGTAAAGACGGGTTTAGGAGGATTAGAATTCATACCAGAGAGAAGCATATAGGCGACAGCAGTAGCCCCACCGACCAAAATCGCCACTCCCATGACAAAACCGAGCATAAATTGCAATAAACCAGATAAACGCTTCATATTGGTGCTAAATTAACTGCTAGGATTAACATTAAAACGATCATCGCGAGAGGCTAGACGAGCTTTACCGGACTTAGCCCAATCCTGTAGAAATTGAATCTGTTCTTGGGCAGTGCGAGCTAGGGGGATAATCTGACTAGCGGCCTCAAGCACATCATCGGTGCTAAAGTCGCGATTTTGACTAAAACCGATGTGCATCGCTTCCACGATGGTTTGTTCGATTTCTGCCCCCGAAAAATCGGGAGTTTCGTAGGCTAATCGCTTTATATCATAACTTTTCAGGTTATGGGGCCGAACTTTCCCTAAATGAACGCTAAAAATCTCCTCGCGGGACTTTTGGCTAGGTAGTCCGACAAAAAATATCTCATCGAAGCGTCCTTTTCGCAACATTTCCGGGGGCAAAGATTGGATGTTATTAGCTGTAGCGACGACAAAAACCGGCGATTGTTTCTCGGCTAACCAAGTGATAAAAGTCCCGAAAACCCGGCTGGTGGTTCCCCCGTCGCCTTTTCCCTCCGCTCCGGCGAAAGCTTTATCGATTTCGTCTATCCACAGCACACAGGGAGCTAAAGCTTCGGCGAGATTAATCATCTGACGGGTACGCGATTCCGATTCTCCCACCAATCCGCCAAATAAACGCCCCACGTCTAGACGCAGTAGGGGTAAGTGCCAATGATGGGAAATAGCTTTCGCTGTCAGGGATTTACCCGTCCCTTGAATTCCCACCAATAGTAAACCCCGGGGATTGGGTAAACCGTAGGCGCGAGCGCGTTCACTAAAAGCACCACCGCGACGAATCAGCCAATCTTTGAGATTATCTAGGCCGCCGATGTCAGAAATCTGCTCTGTGGCGGGATAAAAGTCTAATATCTGGGTTTGACGAATCGATTGGCGTTTTTCTGCCAAAATTAATTCCACGTCCTCTGGCTCAATTTTGCCGTGACTGGCTAAACATTTGGCTAAAACCCGACGAATTCTCTCTAGGGATAATCCTTGGGCAGAAAGCACTAATTCATCGAGGAGTGGTTCTTTGAGGGGTTGTCCGGTGGCAGCGATTAATCGCTGGATTTCCTGTTTAATTTCTTCGCCACTGGGGAGGGGAAAATCGACGACGGTGATTACTTCGGTTAGATCCGAGGGGATAGACAGTTCGGGAGCGACGATAATTAGGTTTTTGGGCTGAGATTTCAGAGAACGGGCGAGATTTCGCAATTTTCTGGCGATGGAAATATCTTCTAGAAAGCGCTGGAAATCGCGTAAAATTATGATTGCGGCGATGTTAGGCGGCAGCTTTTCGACGAATTCAAGAGCTTGGAGGGGATTACGCCGAGCAAAGTTCTCGTTATTGGGATTATCTTGATAACCATCCACGAAATCCCAGACATAGACAGCACGGTTATTGCTCTGTTTGGCAATATCGGCGATCGCTTTTTCGAGACGTTCTTCTTCTAGGGTGGTAACATAGATGAGAGGATAACGGGCCCGCAGCAGTAATTCAAATTCTTCACCAAAGCTCATAGCTATTCGTCTATAGTTTTTGCTATTTATATCGTCAACAGAAAATATAGCAGTTAGCCGTCTATTGGATATTTTAGTACAAATGCTCGGACTTCTTCTCCGCAGCTCCCTGTTCTGGTGTAGTGTTAACGAGTAATTGACCGCTTTTCTCCTAAAGATGAAGTGTAACCTAATTTTGATATCGACGGCCGGCGACCGACTACCCAAAACGAAAACTTCCTACCTCACCATTAGGATAACTGCTATGTATGAATAATGTTATTGACCATGATCGTTTATTTAAGGAATTAATTTCGACTTTTTTTGTTGAATTTATTCAGTTGTTTTTCCCTGAGATTATCAATTATTTAGAGCCTAATCAGATCACATTTTTAGACAAAGAAGTCTTTACCGATGTCACGGAAGGAGAAAAGTATGAAAGTGATTTAGTCGCCCAAGTTCAATTTCGAGGACAATCATCATTTTTCTTAATTCATCTAGAAGCACAGTCTAGCTCTCAACCGGAATTTAATCGGCGAATGTTTACTTATTTCGCTCGTCTGCATCAAAAATTTGCCTTACCAGTTTATCCGATTGTCATATTCTCCTATGATCGTCCGCAAAAAGAAGCAATTCGTCAATACAAAATTGAGTTTCCTGACTTAAAAGTGTTAGAATTTAACTATCAAGTTGTCCAGTTAAATCGCTTGAATTGGCGAGATTTTCTCAATCAAGATAATCCCGTCGCCGCCGCTTTGATGGCCAAGATGAAAATTGCCGCTCGGGATAGAGCAAAAGTTAAGGCACAATGTCTAAGATTATTGGTGACATTAAGATTAGATGCTGCTAGAATGCAATTGATTTCAGGCTTTGTCGATACCTATCTCAATCTCAACTCGTCCGAGGAGATAGGGAGCATCTCACTTATGCAATGAGTATTAATACTTATAGATGTCAACAACTAGAAAATCTTCAACTTGATCACAAAGAGAAATGAGATTATAATAGTTATAACTGACAATTC
>VYKY01000060.1_pt1 | contig 29512 bp, 30 predicted proteins | sample 5114441 | NCBI WGS metagenome assembly VYKY01 (sample SAMN12291804, study PRJNA351875) | freshwater metagenome | isolation source: freshwater lake | place: USA: Michigan, Gull Lake | collected 2013-08-08 | reverse complement strand
GAATTGTCAGTTATAACTATTATAATCTCATTTCTCTTTGTGATCAAGTTGAAGATTTTCTAGTTGTTGACATCTATAAGTATTAATACTCATTGCATAAGTGAGATGCTCCCATCCAAAGGTTAGTATCAATAATAACTTTAATCGGTGGCTTGTTGTCCATAAATTTTAGCCCTAACTTCCTCCACTTCTTCGGTAATTGTCTCTAGGGAAAGCTCATCAGTTTTAAAGGTTTCTAAAAGTTGGGTTAATTTTTGATTTAAAGTTTCTTTTTCGAGTTCTTTACTGAGTTGTATTTTGTCACTTTCTGGGAGTTGTTTAACCAAATCTAAAATCTGGTCAAAGTTTAAGGTTAGTTGGTAAGTTTTTTGGTTCATTTTCTCAAATTATTGTTTATTGATAAAGCGAGGTATTAGGTATCAAGTGCCTGAAAAGCTGATGTTTACGGGAGCAAAACCACTAAAATTAGACTTGACAAAAAACCTGAGATCGTTATATTCTACAGGTTAAAAGCTTTGAGAGAAGGATAACCAACCCCCACGCCCCACGCACCAATTATATCATTCATTCTACCTGAATATCAAACAGGAACTAGAAGCCTGTTACTAGGGAGAGATTGCTACGGGGGGATATTGATTGAGAGATCAAGGTTAACTCTGGTATCATACCATATAAAGCTTTTGTCGGGTGCGTTAGTAATAGCGTAACGCACCAATTTTCTTAAGATGGTGCGTTACGGCGCGATCATAGTTTAATTATGGCTCTTCGTTACTTGGTATGGTTCGATAGGGGGGCATAAATCGACTAAATCCTTATCTGGCAAGAGATTTAATCCATTAGTTCGCTCTAGATCAAAAATAATTGACAAAAATCGCCAAATATCTTTCTATATAAGGGTTTCATCTCTTATAATCCTGTCCGTTGCATAAGACAAACCGAAGAGCCTTAATTATTAACAAATTTCCTTTAAATACGCGCAAACACGCACCCTACAAACCACAGATTACTACCTCAATTTTTTCAAAAAAATCGACCCGCCGCTAGGCGGGAAAAAGAGAAAAATTGAAAAAAGTAAAAAAGGGTAAAAAAGGGTAAAAAGAGAATAAGGGTTACAGAGTCCTCCCAGCACCGCACACCACCCGAAAACCGACGATGCTGCCGTTGACGCGGCGGGAGTAGCTGAGGCGGTAAGCGGAACGGCAGTAATCCGGATTGAGGCACCAAGAACCGCCCCGCAGTATTTGATAATCATTATCATTTGTCAGCCAAGCACTGCCATCCTTTGGCGCTCCGATATAGTTATCGTGCCAATTGTCCTCGCACCACTCCCAAACATTGCCACTCATGTCATACAGTCCCCAAGCATTAGGCCTTTTCTGGCCCACAGGATGAGTTTTATCCTGAGAATTTCCGTTATGCCAAGCGTAATCTCCTAACTGATTGGCATCATCACCGAAATAATAGCGAGTGGTTGTCCCCGCACGACAGGCATATTCCCATTCCGCTTCCGTCGGTAGGCGATAGGTTTTTCCTGTTATTTGACTCAATTTTTGGCAAAAGGCTTGAGCATCATTCCAACTAACCTTTTCTACCGGATTTTGGGGATTGTTTTGAAACAGAGAGGGATTGTTTCCCATTACCGCTTCATATTGTGCCTGAGTCACCGGATATTTCCCGATCGCAAAACTGTTTATTTTAACTGGGTGTTGAGGCTTTTCATAACTTGTAGCATCGCGATCACTATCAGGAGAGCCCATGATAAATTGACCTGCTGGTAAGCCTACCATCTCCAGTGTTATTCCCTTGGATATTTTTTCGGTGAAGTTTGTCAGTGGAGTTGGCGCTACTTTAGGTAGGGGTGTAGATGTCACCGGAGCGTTACTTTTCCCTAAGTTACAATCCTTTGCGCGAGAGGAGAGAGCCCCCAGGAAGCCACCATTGAGACCGAACCGGAGCAGAAACATCTCAAGAAACGATAACTGCAAAGCCAGCGGGAATAAATGCGGCTCCAGACTGGTACCTATCTGCCTAGCAATAACCACAGCAACCACAACCATCAGTGAGTAAATACAATACATCGAATATAGCAAACTGAAACCGATCTCATCCTTAAGAGAACGCAAAAAGTCCCAGTTGACAAAAAGTTTAATACGCCGAATAAGCCGAATAAAACAATTAGGCTTATGCCAATTAACATCTGACGCTACCAAGATAACCACAAATACCCAACAAGTAAAAATACCAACCACATACCAAAACGCAAACCAAAACACAAACCAAAAAAAAGCCCACCCAAAAAGAAAAACCCACAACGGCCACAACGTTAATCCCACACTGATCGAGAAAATCGAGCAAAACAAACCCCAAAAAACCAAAATTGCCACGATACCAATCGGCGGAACAACGAAACGATAAAATAAAAATGGGAAGTGAGCTTTGGGGGCTGCATTATTAAACGTTAGGTTCCTGTAAGACAACCATTTTCCTCTTTTTCTCCAGCCGACGAGATCGCCGAAATTTTTCCAGACTTCTTGATGGAAATTTTCGAACAATCCCCCATTATACCCTCTCGTGCCACCGAGACTCTCATAGATTTCTTTCTGGACGCTGAAGCCAAACTTACCCTGACTGTAGTGTAGCCAGAGTTGGTCAATAGTTTGCAAATCTTCACAGGGGAAATTGTCAATATCCTCTGTCTTTAGCCATCCACGTTTGCTTTCCCTGCTGACAACCTGAAGCATGACTTTACGTGTTTCTTTGTCTGCTTCTTTCCAGTTTCCCGCTGCTAGGAGTTGCTGTAATCGAGAATAGTTAACACCCCTAGCACTTTTAAGCACAATATTAGTCATTGTTTTTACTCCTTTAAGTAGTTGGGTTGACGTTAAAAAAGTTGGTTGTGTTGGGTTTCGTGCCTCAACCCAACTACAGGATATTGAAGTAGGGTTTCTCCTTCAATAAACTCTTGCACTAAATAGAAAGAGTTTCCTTCCGAGAAGTAGTCATAAACAGGGGGAATTTGTTCGTGTTTTAATTCGTCTAATTTTTCTGCTTCTCTTTGAAATAACTCCTGAGACTTCTCCAGAGCCGCTCCCTGCATTTGAGCGATAAATTTTTTAATCACGCAGGGTTTTCGATTAAAATTCAAGTCCTTAGCTTGATAAGTTCTCCCGAATGCACCTTGTCCTAAAACCCCGACAATGAGATAACGGCTATGAAAAGAATATGATTGGGTATTTTGGCTTAAATTTCCGCCACATCCTTGACAATAGCTATAATGAGTCGGATTTTGAGGATGGGAACATTCGGGATTGAGACAGTAGAGGATACTCATAAATCATCTGGAGGAACTTGATTAAGTACCTAAAAAAAATTGATGATATCATTAAGAGAAGATGAGAGGAAAGAGTGTAGGCTCCCTGAGTCGGTTACAAATCTGGTCAAAAAACCAAAATTAACAATCCACGCACCGAATACCATGCCCTCGACCGCTATTACCACGATCATCAAGATGGTTGAGTCTCTGCCTGATGAGCTTCAAGAGCAGTTAGTAGAGTACGTTCGAGCTTATATTGCAGAAATTGAAGAAGAAAAACGATGGGATCAGTCTTTTAAACAGACGAAGAATAATCTAGTCGTAGCAGCTCGAAAAGCCAAAGAAGAGATTGCGGCAGGATTGTCCGCACCGATGGATTATGAGCAGCTATGAATTCCGCAACATTGCCTTCATTTTGGCAGAAGTATCGCAACTTGAAGCCAGCAGTCAAAGCCGGAGCCAGGAAAGCATATCGGTTATGGGTGGAGAATCCGTTTCATCCATCGTTACATTTTAAGTGTATTGACAGCGACGAAGATATTTGGTCAGTGCGTGTAACGAAGAGTCATCGAGCTTTGGGAGTGCTGTCAGGGGATACAGTGACCTGGTTTTGGATTGGCGATCATGATGAGTACGAAAAGTTTTATTCCTAAAACACAGGAACTAGAAACCTGTTCTACTCGAACTTTAAAAACCCACTTGCCACTCTCCTATACTTTTTAAACAGTATTTAGTATCACTCCCTCATAATGACATCGTTGATTTTTGTTGAGGATGTTTATGGTGATAATTTTAGCACTCGTGCGCTGTGTTAGTCGAGCGCCTAACGTACTATAAATTACATAGCATAGCGACTTTTTTCGGAAGTATCAAAGTGAGTAAGCGTAATTTTTTTGGCGAGGATAGAAGTTTTTTGCGGCAAAAAAACAGAACGTTGCCGGAAATATTCGCCAAAATATTGACGGTAGAGAGGACAACTCACTCGGCAAAATTTACCTTGTCGGTGAATCAGTCCGAGACTTTCTAGGTGAAAAGCTGCCATTAAATCAATTTCTATGTCTTTTTCTGCCATCACCACCTTAGCAAAGATAGCCGCTAAATTGCCTTTTAAGTATTGTAGATGCGAAAGTAAACGTTTAAGATGATCTGCAAAAATATTATTTTCCTCGTCGATCGAAGTAGCTAAAATGGTTTCTAGGGTACAATTACCCCGAGCAATATGATAGCAAGCAAGACGAATTAAATAGGGATTACCCCCTAGAAATATCCGTAATTTTTCGTAGTCAAAATTCTGATCTAATCCCTGTCTTTGACTTAATTCTCGTACTTGTGCGCTGGTAAAATTAGGCAATTCGATCGGTAGGCCAAGACCAAAAGGAGATTGATAGGTATCTGAGGTTTTACCAAGCTCGTGTGCAGGGGAATAGGCAACAATTAAACGTAATTTTTGCCAGAGGGGTTTGTTTTTGCCTTCCTCGTGCCAGAGGTGCAGAATACTAAAAAATTCTTCCCTTAGCTGTGGATAGGATAAAAGATATTCAAGATCATCAAAGGCAATCACTAAAGGGCGATCGAGATGGGAGAGAATATGCTTTTCTAGATAGATTTTACAGTTAATTTTACCCCCCAAGAATTCATCCCAATTCTGTGGGAGATGATTGTCTAAATCTAACTGGCGACTAATACTAACACAAAGCCAACGCAGCCAGTGATTTAAATCTTGAAAAATTGAGCTTTCTGCTAACCGAAAACTGAAATAAAGCGTATGGTATTGCTGTTGTTGTGCATAATTAATAATTCTAGTCATCAGGGAAGTTTTTCCCATTTTTCTGGCCGCGTTAATCCGGATAAGACTACCCCCGCGCAAGATCTCTTGATAACAAATCTGTTCTAGATTGTTTCTGTTGATATAAAAGGGGGAATCGAGGGGTACTTGTCCCTCTGGTAACTCAGGCAATAGTTGAGGATTAATAGTATCAGTTTCTGGCAAGCTAGGACGATAATAATCGCTATTTTCTAGAGTTAAATTAAAAGCTTGAAAACAATGTTTCAGGGTTTGTTTATCCACTCCCGATTCACAAGCAAATACCTTCATCAGAGTATCTACCCCTAAAAGAGTTTTCTCGCTGAGGACTTCTAGGGTGAAACGATGACCGCGATTATCCCGATATTCCGCTTCTTGTTTGGCAGTAAGTAATTTTTCTAGTCCTGTGGGGGTAAGGACAACCCCGCGTCTGCGGCGCTGTTTTTCTGGTTTTTCCATGATAGTTTTTCCCTGTCCTGAACTCAAACTCTGCACCTCTACTAGAGGTTTTGAGTTTCCTATAGACTTCTCCTCAACAGGGAAACAATCAATTCCGTAATTTTACTGGTTTTGGTGGTTCTTCGTTACTTAGTATGGTTCGATAGGGTGGCATAAATGGACTAAATCCTTATCTGGCAAGAGATTTGATTGATTAGTTCGCTCTAGATCGAAAACAATTAACAAAAATCGCCAAATGTCTTTCTCTATAAGAGTTTCATTGCTTATAACCCTGTACGTTGCATAAGACAAACCGAAGAACCGTTTTGGTTTAGCCATCGAGAAGGTAGGAAAAATAACCAGACCACTTATCGAAAATTTGGGTTAAAACCCCGTCCTTTTACGACGGCTTTAAGCTACAATGGAAAAAGCGATAAACTTAAGCAATTAAGCGTTTTTCGCTATCTGCGTCAACCCCATTGACGCGACCACCCTAAAAAAGTGGCGTGGTGAGGAATCGCCGTCCGTTTTACGGCGGCGAGGATGTCAATTCTGGGATAGGGATAAATCTTAGCCTACTTGCTGACGATAGATATTCATTTCTAGGCTATCTTCCCCATAAAGATCCTCAATGTGTTGATGACAGCAATCGATCGCAAATTGCTCAAATTCTCTCGGTTCAATTTGATACATTTTGGCAAAAATATCCGGTTGAACACGACAAAATTCCGGTCTCTGGTCATAAATGGTACAGAGACGGGTTTGGCGATCGAAGTATATACACCAACCTTCTTCCCCCACCATGCTGAGATATTGACTTAATTGTGCGGGAGTCAGATATTCTTCTAAGTCAGGACGCTCATCGGGATTTAGTTGACAACAAGCTCCACAATTTTTAATACATTTCCAATTGGCCATATAACCGGTGTGCCGCAATCAATTAATCCTCGGACCTACTGACTAGCTTACTAGCAATTAGTCCCAATTTTGCCTTCCCGCAGCAATTCCCCTCAATAGTTTTAATCTCAGCCGGCGATCGGGAGTGAAAGCTTGACGAGGCCAGGATTGAGAAAAATGGGCGTTGTAAGGGTCGAACTTACGGCATCCTGCTTGTAAGGCAGGCGCTCTACCACTGAGCTAAACGCCCGAATCATTTTTGCACTTTCTCAGCATAACATATATTTTTAAAAAAGTATATTATTTTTTTGAGCGAGTTGATTTTTTTCCGATGCCCTCTGGTCGAACTCACGATCGCATTACCCTAATTCTGCTGCCACCGATTGCGGGGGCGAGTTTTTTGGTCAGTGGCAGTGGTAACTTAACTCTGTTACTCTTGGCCAGTTATTTGTTTAGCGGATTTCTGTTTGGACCAGATCTTGACATCCACTCAGTACAATACAAACGTTGGGGTTATCTACGCTGGTTGTGGCTACCCTACCGTTCCATGATCCGTCATCGCGGTTGGTTATCCCACGGTTTATTGATCGGCACAGTCTTTCGGTTATTTTATCTTGGTAGTTTTCTTTTACTAGCGGCGATCATCATCATCCCGATCCTGCAAAGTTTCTGGGGTATAGACTGGGATTGGCGACTGTGGCCGCAGCAAGCGATCGCATTATGGCAACAGTATCCCCGGGTAGCGATCGCTATTTTCCTGGGTTTAGAATTAGGGGCGATGAGTCATAGTTGTAGTGATTGGATCGGATCGGCCTACAAACGTTCTCGAAAAGGGAGGAACAAAAAACTTTAAGGAAGGCTGAAAATTATCTCGATTTAATCTCTGGCACTGCTAGGTTATCGTTAACTACAGACCATAGCTTTCTTGACTTTTAGGACACCGAAGCATAGCATAAATAAAACTTAAGAGAATCAAATTATGGAAACTAATGGATATAGATCGGAATGGCGATTGTTTGGCAAAACCCCTTTTTTCCCGAAATATTGGTGGGATGTAGGGGCAATTATTTTAATCTTACTGGCAACAATTGTAATTAATTCTCGCATGATCCGTCATGGACTAAATGGATTGGGCGATTTACGTTGGCATATTACTTGGATTCAGCATTTTTCCGAACAGATTAGAGAAGGTATTGTCTATCCTCGCTGGTTAGCAGGAACTAACTTCGGTTACGGTAGCCCCACCTTTGTGTTCTATCCACCTCTCGTTTATTACATTGCCTCTTTTTTCAAACTAATTGGACTCAATAGCGAACAAGCGATTAGCACGGTTTTTTCTTTGGGGATTTTTCTGATCGGGAGTGCCTTTTATATCTATGGTCGCAGTCAGTGGCATCTCTTAGCAGCTTTCGGAGGGGCTTTTTTTTATATGACCTCTCCATTTGTCTTCGGTCTGCTCAATGGTGGAGGGTTAGCGAGTCTATTTGCCTTAATTTGGATTCCTATCGGTCTATTTGTGATTGATAGAGCGATTCAGCGGCCGCAATGGCGGATTATTCTGGCTTGCTTTTGGATGCTGGTCGCTTTAACCCATACACCCAGTTTGCTCATTTATGCGATCGCTGGAGGTTTGTATACTTTATCTTTGTGGCGACGGTATTCTTTCAGACAAGTTTTTGTCACTCTTACATTTATGGCTTTAGGTTTGGCGATGGCCGCTTTTTACCTACTGCCAGCAGTTTTAGAACAGCCCTTCACCAACATCAATTACGTCTTTGCCTTTTCGGGTAATTATATCAATTTCTTAGATTTATTGACTCAAAACTTTCGTAATCAACTTTTTTTGCAATTATTCTGTTTGTTTACTCTCGCTATCATCGCCTATCTGAGCCAGAGGGCATCAGCAGCGCCAAAAAGAAATATTATCTACGCCGTAGCAGTAATGTTAGTGGTTTTATTCTTGGTCAGTCCGGGGTCAAATTGGATTTGGCAATCGGTTTCACCACTGCAAAAGCTAGAAACTCCCTACAGGATCCTGTCATTATTATTCTTCGCTGGGGCTTATCTGTGCGGTGTAGCGATCGATGGACTGCTGCAAGGGCGTTATTTCTGGAAATTCTTGGGCTTAACTCTTATTACCCTGATTATTCTCTTTAACCTGCGTTCTGGTCTCAAAGACACTTATGCTTATCCTGCCCTTCATAGCGGTGGCAAAGGCAAGGTGTTTATCCGTCCTTGGATAGAAACTATTCTTAATGATCCCTTCGCAGATAAGCTCATAGATGTTCCTGAGTATCGCCCCCTCTTACCAGTATCGGGTGATTATCCAGCCTTTGTCCGGGAAAGATATTCTGATTCGGGACTACCCTTAACTTTCACTACCAATACCCCCCTTCCGGTTCCCCAAATTGGAGAACCGCGATTTTCCCTGGTTAGTGGTCAGGGGCAAGTGAAAGTCGAACATTGGGGAAGTTATCACCGAAAATTAAAGGTAGAAGTCCAAGAAGCTGCCACCCTACGAATCCGTCTTTATTATTATCCCGCTTGGCAGTTAACCGTTAACGGTCAACCCCAACCCCTAGAAATGGGCAAGGATGGAACTATACTGGTCAAGTTAGCACCGGGTAGTTATATCCTACAGCTATCCTACGGTTGGACAAATGCTCTGATCGCTGGCACTGCGATCGCTTTGTCTGCTTTCCTAACGCTATTGGGTTACGGTGTATTTCTGTGGTGATAGGCCGCCACTACTGCCTCGATAATAGTCGATCGAAAAGAGCCTTTTTCTAATTGTCTCACCCCAGCAATCGTGGTTCCCCCGGGGCTAGTGACGCGATCCTTTAATTCTCCCGGATGTATGGCCGATTCTTTTAATAGGGTTGCCGTCCCTAAAACTGTTTCTAGGGCCAATTGAGACGCGATCGCTCGCGGTAATCCGGCCGCCACACCACCATCGCTTAAAGCTTCCACCATCAAGGCCACAAATGCCGGGCCCGATCCCGATAATCCCGTTACCGCGTCCATCAAAGCTTCGGGAACTTCCACCACCGAACCGACGGCCGCAAAAATATCTCTGGCTACGGCCAGATGTTCCGGTTCCGCATGACGACCAGATGCGATCGCTGTAACCCCTTGTCCCACCGTGGCCGGGGTATTGGGCATCGTCCGGATCACGGGGCGATCGGGAAAGCCCATTTCTAAGCGATTGAGGGTAACTCCTGCTAAAATCGAGATAATCAAGGGTTTTTCGGGTATTCCCAGCAAACTATTCACTACTTGCTCTAAAATTTGCGGTTTTATCGCTAAGATTAACACCTCAGTTGCTCTAGCGGCTTCCCGGTTATCCTCACTGACTTGTACTCCGTAGGTATTAACCCAAAAGTTGCGCCGTTGGGATTGGGGTTCACTGACTAACACCGTTTCGGGACTATAAATATTTTTTTTTAATAAACGGCTGAGAATGGCCTCGGCCATGACTCCACCACCAATAATTCCTAAACGAATAGACACAGTATTATTTAAAGTAAAAAGTAAAAAGAAAAAAAGGCAGATTTAGATATCTTACCCCCAAAAAAACGCATCCTCTCGAGAATCGATCGATTTCTAGCTTCGACAAACTTAACGAGAGGACTATGGGAGGATTCATTGAGCTAATCGACTGCTTTCGGCTCCCCAAGCAGGTGCGGGGGAAACGGGACGAGCCATTTTCGGGTTGTCGGTGATATCGTGAATAGTTCCGGAAAGGGTGCTAACTTTAACGCAGCTGGGGGTAAATAGGAAAATACTCTCACCGATGCGTTCTTGATGACCATCAATCGCGTAAGTGCCACCGGCGACAAAATCCACGGCTCTTTGTGCTTCTTCGGGATCCATGACGTTGAGGTTTAAAACCACCGATTTGCGTTCTCTCAGGGTTTGGATAACTTGGGGCATTTCCTCGAAGGAATGGGGCTCGATCACGACTACTTCTGCATTATTGTTGTTAATACCTGGCATACCGATCACGTTGCTTCTGTTGAGTCCCATAGATGTGGCTGTACTGAGATTTAAAGGTTCGCGTTGACGACGATTGAGGGTATCTTCTTCTTCGTTTTGATCCCTATCTTGGGGGGAAGACTTTTCCCAGTTCATTTCTTCGTAGTCGGTTTCGTCTTCGTCTTCTGGTTGTTCGGAGATGCCGACAAAATCTTTGAGTTTGGTAAAAATGTTGTTCACAGTCTAAGTGTCCTTCAAAAGATTTTTTAGGTGGTCTTGGCTAGAGTCGGGGTTATTTTAGTGGCCTTTAACAACTTTTGCTCTTACTTGGTACAGGGGAACTATTTTGTTAAGGGTTCGTCATTCTAGTCGTCTGGAGACAGAGGTTAGTTCCCTCTTTTCAGTTATCAGTTATCAGGGGATAGTTTTCAGGGATTGGGAAAAAGTCAATTCCTCATTTCTAACCACCGGTTTCTAGACTAGACGCTGTAATTTTAAGATATATTGTCACCGATTATTAAAATTTCTAGGGGTTTTTTCTGTAAATTTACGGAGATGGCTTAGTAGATGCGATCGCCAAAGATGCTGGTTCCCACCCGGATCAAAGTGGCTCCAGCCTTGATGGCGAGAGGATAATCGTTAGACATCCCCATGGATAGATGAGGCAGGCATAAACTAGAGCTATTCTCGATTATTTGGGCTAAATCCCCGGTTTTTTCAAAGGAGGCTAACTTTTCCCCGGCGGATAATCCCTGGGGCAGAATTGTCATCAAACCTTGAATTTTTAGCTGTTTACAGTTGACTAAAGCGGGAATATCTGCTAGTAATTCGTCCGTGTCCCAACCGAACTTATCGGGATCGGGGACAACTTTCACCTGTAGCAAAACTTGGGGATTAATCTCTAATTCCGCCGCTAGGCGATCGAGTCTTTGGGCTAATTTTAAACTATCGAGGGAATGGATTAAATCAAAAGATTCTAGGACTTTGCGGGCTTTATTTGCCTGTAGATGCCCGATAAAGTGCCAAGAAATATCTGGGAGGTCTTTTAGTTCTTGCTGCTTCGAGATTGCTTCCTGTAGCTTACTTTCAGCAAAATCTCTCACTCCTGCTTGGTAAGCTTGACGGATATAATCGCTCGATACCTGTTTACTGACGGCAATCAGGCGCGTGGAGGGGGGTAGGGTAAGACGGATTGACTCGATACGACTAGCGATCGTCATGAACTAGACTGAAAAGGTTTGTTGATAAGTTTGGTTGAGACTGTTAAATTCTTGCATATTACTGCGCCGTCGCAAATTCCGCAGCCGGTTTTCCACTAAAAGACGAGCATCGGAACGACTAATCGGATCGAACGAGACTTTTTTGGGCCCCACCGTCACCAGAAAAAAAAGACGTTGGGCATAAAGAGTGGTAAATAATTCCTGATGTTCTTCTAATAGACAGACTCTGTATAATAGACCGAAAGTGGGATGATTGAGATAGGTTTCGTTACTCATTCAAGCGATCGCTAAAGGAAAAGGATTGAGCGAACTAGAAAGTTTTTCAACAACAAAATCAAGCGGATGGCTCACAAACAACTGATTTTCCGGGTGTTTCCCCTAGCCTGATTTTACCAGAATCCTTCATTGACAACTAACGATGCCAGTCTATGTCATGATTTCCTGAGTTTTCACTTTTTCCCTGTTAACGTGGATACATCTCGGTGACAACTTGTCACCATCAGAAATTAGCTCGGCGGCAAAAATCAAAGATTTTCATTTAGCTGAGGAGACTCCGAGACTCCGAGACAGGAGGATAAAAAAGACAATAGACAACTAAAATACCCATAAAAGCTAAGATTATATCAAATTTATCAGGTTTTTTAGATATTTTAACTCGATAGCGGCGATCGGTGAACTGAAAACTCACATCTGATCACTGATAACTGATAACTGATCACTGAATCACTGATGAAATGCCCTAAGCTTGTATTAAGCCTTTTTTAACTTCAAATTCCTTTAACCTCAATCAATATGGATTTTTCTAGTCTTGTTGCCAGTCAGCTAAACGCCGGTGCTATCTGGCCTGAAGGAATCCTGATTATTACCCTGATGGTGATTTTAATCGGCGATTTAATCGTGGGACGGAGTGCCAGAAGTTGGCTGCCCTACGTTGCGATCGCTGGTCTGCTCGCTGCTGTGGTTGCTCTCTATTTTGCCTGGGATAATCCGAAACCAGTAGCCTTTTTAGGGGCTTTTGAGGGTGATAATCTCAGTATCGTCTTTAGGGCGATTATTGCTCTTTCTACCGCCTCCACAGTGCTGATGTCTGTCCGTTATGTGGAACAAGCGGGAACTTCCCTAGCGGAATTCCTGGCCATTATGCTCACCGCAACTCTCGGAGGAATGTTCCTATCTGGCGCTAGTGAATTGGTGATGATCTTCATCTCCCTAGAAATGCTCAGTATTTCCTCCTATCTAATGACCGGTTACATGAAGCGGGATCCTCGATCGAACGAGGCCGCTTTAAAATACCTGTTAATTGGAGCTTCTAGTTCGGCGATTTTCCTCTATGGTGTTTCCCTTCTCTACGGTTTATCTGGAGGTGAAACCAGTTTAAGCGCCATTGCTCAAAAATTAACCGCTGTTAACGGTGGTCAGTCCCTGGCCTTGGCGATATCATTAGTTTTTGTGATTGCCGGTATCGCCTTCAAAATTTCGGCGGTTCCCTTTCACCAGTGGACTCCTGATGTGTACGAAGGTTCACCCACTCCCGTGGTCGCTTTCCTATCGGTGGGTTCGAAAGCGGCGGGTTTTGCCCTAGCAATTCGCCTATTAGTGACGGTTTTCGGTCTAGTCAGCGAACAATGGCGGTTTATCTTTATCGCCCTAGCAATTTTGAGTATGATCCTCGGCAACGTGGTTGCCTTGGCCCAAACTAGCATGAAACGGATGTTAGCCTATTCCTCGATCGGTCAGGCGGGTTTTGTCATGATTGGTTTAACCGCCGGTACTGACGCAGGTTACTCTAGCATGATTTTCTATCTGTTAATTTACCTGTTCATGAACCTAGGGGCTTTTGCCTGTGTGATTCTCTTTGCCCTCAGAACTGGAACCGATCAGATCGCTGAGTATTCGGGACTCTACCAGAAGGATCCGCTCCTAACCCTCTGTTTAAGCATCTGTCTGCTTTCTTTGGGCGGAATTCCGCCTCTAGCGGGCTTCTTTGGCAAGATTTATCTATTCTGGGCCGGTTGGCAAGCGGGACTTTATGCCCTCGTCCTCGTGGGTTTAGTCACCAGTGTGGCCTCGATTTACTACTATATCCGTGTGGTCAAAATGATGGTGGTCAAGGAACCCCAAGAGATGTCCGATGCGGTGAAAAATTACCCCGTTATCAATTGGACTCTTACCGGGATGCGTCCCCTACAGGTGGGTATTGTCCTCTCCCTAGTGGCGACTTCCCTAGCTGGTATCCTTTCCAATCCTCTCTTTACCCTAGCGACGGATTCCGTCACCACTACCCCCATCCTACAATCGGCGGCCCTGGCGACGCACATTTCCCAAGCAAATTGAGAATCCCTGTTGATTTATCGGCGTTGTCAGATCAGAATAGGAAAGATGCCATGCAATCCTTGCTATCAAAGTAATTTCAGTTCCAGGCTGATTCGGAGCATCTTTCAATTTGACAACGCCTATTGTAGGGCTAATTCCGGAATTAGCCCTACACCTAATCCGTTTTTAATAGTGTGATTAACTCTCAATTTGTTCTAAAATAGAGGCTAAAATATCTGGAGTGAATCCGTTAGCTTCTGCTTCATCAGTAGCTTGATCCATAATTGTTGATAATCTCGCCGCTGCTTTTTGACGATATTTTTCTAATTCTAATTGAATAGTTTCAGTTAATTTGTTTTCTATGTTCGCTCGGTCATTGGGTTTAATTTTAGCGTAATATCTAGCAATTTCTAAAGGAACTTGAATAGTGATTTTTGTTTTGCTATTCATGGTAAGTAGCTGGTTATAATTAAATTAAAAATCGATTTTAGATTCGATCCCCCCTGCCCCCCTTGATAAGGGGGGTGTCTGATAATTTTTAACGCCTACCTACTTAATTGATTGTTTTTTTACTTTTAACAGACCTCTATTGTAGCACAAAATCACCATACTCATTCAATTTGACAATATTGATGTAAAAGTTGCCATTGGATCAAAAAAATCAATGAATAGAAACATGGACTAAAAATAAAACCCTCTCAACTGGCTAATTGAAGGGGCATTTATTGTATTTTTGGTGAGCAATTTAGCAAACTTTTGTGGTTTCTTTTTCGATGGATTGGGATGGCTTTAGTTTGCGCTTGAGGGTTGAAGCTGCGCCGAGAGTGCTAAGGACTCCAAGACCAAAGAGGGAGGCGGGTTCAGGTACTTGTTGTACTTGTTGTACTGTCCCAAAAGTTACGGGGAAAGCTACTGAAGCAGCAACCTCTGGGGATGTATTGATGGCGATTTCAAAACCAGGATTACCATCAGTACCAATTACATAAAATGGACCACCGAAACCCGTGGACGAGTTCAAAAACGCTAAATCAGCTGGGTTACTCCCATTAGCATTAGCTGTATTAAAAGTTAACGTTGAAGATGTGGCATTAACCAAAAATTGCCCTGTTCCGGAAATGTTAGAAGTGTTCGCAGCATTTAAAACAGGAAAAGGATTACCATTAACTGTCAGGATAAGGTTAACGTTGGTAAAGGGATTAGGAGTACCATTCTGGATAGTATAGCTGCCTACTGGCACATCTACGGTTCCCACTAAAGAAGCGTTATTACCTGATTCACTCCAACTGCGGTTAACAGTAAAAGTAACGGCCGTTGCTGCGACAGGAGTGAGCATAGCAGCGAGAGAAGTTGCGCCAGCTAAAGCTAGGGTAGGAATTAATCGGTTTTTAATCATCTTGATTGAACAAACGGGTGACTGGATGCAACTATCGTCTTCCTTGCGGCTTGGTCAAGCAACAGCCGAACCCAAGACAAAATGAGGACAGTAAGAGGATACACATTTACCCCCCCCCGAACTGTATTAAAAGATACAATTTAATAAATCTTTACATTCTTCATTCGTTGAGTATAGGCTACATATCAGGACAGACAAAAGGGTGAATAAATAATCAGTTTTTAATAACCAGATTTAGCGTTGGGTTTCATGCTTCAACCCAACCTACGTTCATCTAAATCCGTTGAGTATAGGCTACATATCAGGACAGGCAAAAGGGTGAATAGATAATCAGTTTTTAATAACCGGATTTAGTATTAAGACTTGTTCTAGGCTTAACCTGCTTTTTGCCTTACTCAAATTGGCCAAGTAAAAGACTCATTTCGTTAACAACATTCTCACTTGCTTTTAACGCTTCTTTTCTAATTGCTTGAATTTCAGCCATACTTTTTGCTATTCTCTGCTGTTCAGATTTGGGTGGAATAGGCACTAAAACTTTTGACAAATCATCTACTAAAATAGTAGGAATCGCATGACCTGTCATGTACCTTTTAATCTGACGCAAAAAAAAGTCTGTTCGCATATATACTAATAAAAACAAAGGCTCGACTCCCTGAATATTTCTTAATACTGAAAATCCATTTGAGCAAATTGCTCCGTCTTCATCTTCCGTGATTAGCGCTGTTGCTTGACGTGAGCTTCCTGTACTTGCTCCTGAAATTGCTGTAATAATATCACCTTTGTACAATCTATATGTTGCGCGAGATGGAGCTTCATGTGCTTTGATTATTTGTTGAGAAACAACTTGCATTGTACGATAATCAACATCGGAGATAGCGATATATCTAATTTCACTATCTTTGGCTAAACGAAAATCAGCTGAATCTCTCAAAATATCGGCAATTTCACCTAAAGGTTTCGCCCCAATAGATTTTAGATGTTCTAATAATTTTTGGTCATTGGGTAAATAATGTTCAGCATCCAGTCTCGAATTGAGCAGGGTGTTCTTAACTGTATAAATACAATCGCTGTTTTGTGCAAATTCGCCGTTGATAAATGACGTAAAAGATTGAGAAATATCATCTATATCATCGTCAACTATTGGCAAACCTGATTTTGTTTGGGCTATAACTCCAGACTCGTTGCGCTTATATATTGTTTGTCCTTTAACGTCATAGCCTATTTTTTTGATTTGTGCCATAAAACAAGAATCATTGTTTGCTGGTAATTTTTGAACTACTAAAAGTGATGTCTTGATTCCTGTGCCATAAGGTACAAAAGCTTCTGTGGGGATGGAAACAACACCTAATATTTTTGCTTGGGAGCGCAACCAATAGCGAATCGGTCCATTAGAGATATTTTGTAATAGACCATCGGGCAGAACAATTGCCATGCGCCCACCTGCTTGCAATAATTTTATAGATTTCTCAATAAATAAAATATCGGGCGACTGACCCGCTAAAACGGTTGGGGAAACTTCCCAACCATTGGACGCTGATTTATGCCATTTCCGGGCAAGAAGATATGATTTAAGAATTTTCTGGTCTTCTACTTTTCCTTTATTTCCAAAAGGAGGATTTGTCAAGATAACATCAAAAGAGTTATTTAATTTTTCATCTTCGATAAGCGCATTAGTGCAGATAATTTCTGAACCTGTGCCACCTTCAAAAACTAAACGAATCATTCCCGAAAGGGCGACATCGGGATTAAATTCAATTCCCGTAATACTTTCTTGCACAAAACTTGCTATATCGAACTTTGGGTTATTTTGTCGAACATGGTTTATTGCTTGAATTAAGAAACCACCACTTCCGCAAGCAGGGTCGATAATTTTTTCGTTTGGTTTGGGGTCTATCATTTCAACCGCAAGGCGTACAATTGGGTGAGGGGTAAAAAATTCTCCCCTATCTCCACGCTGGTGTCTATTTACAAAAGTTTGAAAGGCTTCACCTTTTATATCGCCAGATGTTTTACTTAAATTGATGTACTGTAACTTTCCTACAATATAAGCAAGAGTCAAAGGTTTTAACTTGAATGTGTCATCGGTGAAAAATCCCCGATAATGATTCTTGATTGAGGTAAATAATTGACTGAGACGCAAAATAAATTCATCGGACTTATTGGCTACGATGGCTTTATATTCACTTGCTGTAACGCCAAAATTTACCGATTGCTTGGCAGATTTTTCATCATGAAGTTTGATGATGATTAGTTTAACCATCTCGTGAAAAATCTTGTCTTTGAGCATTCCTTCGTTGGCGTAAATATAATTATGGCACTCTTCAAAAACTGCTGCAAGATTGTTAGAAGGCCGTAATTCCTGAATTTGCGGGAGTTTTTCAGGTAACAGGCTGTCTTGGGAAAATAACAATCCTTGCTCTTTCATTGACTGCGCTTGATTTGACCGTTTCCCCTTGCGGGTTGTTGAATAGATAGACTATTTTTAGCCTCGACTGCATTCCTAACAAACCAGTCTTTTAGTGGACAGAAAGCATCGCCATCTTGATTAAACAATAACTTGCTCCTATGCTCTAATTGTAGAATATAAATTAGAGTATGTCAAGAGATAAAAAATTCAGTTTAATGTTAACCAAAGTGAGTAAAAAAAGCTTAGAGATTGTTTAGGGCAGAAATCTTGAGGGATTATATCAAAACATTGAGGACGACTGAATAAATTCAGTCATGCTCTCGTGTTATTTTAGTAAAATTGTTTAGCCTTTTGATCAGGTGGGTGGCACTCACCTGATTTATTTTTAGCTATACATTAAAACGGAATAGTAAAACATCACCTTCTTGAACAATGTATTCCTTGCCTTCACTTCTGACTAAACCTTTTTCTTTAGCGGCGCTCATTGTGCCACTATTAACTAAATCCTGATAAGACACGGTTTCTGCACGAATAAAACCCCGTTCAAAATCCGAGTGAATAACTCCGGCTGCCTGGGGTGCTTTCATGCCAGAAATAATCGTCCAAGCGCGGGTTTCTTGGGGACCGGTGGTGAGATAGGTACGCAGTCCTAATAACTCGTAGGTAGCTTTAATTAAAGATTTTAATCCCCCTTCTTCTACTCCTAAAGAACCGAGAAAATCTTTTCTTTCTTCTTCCGACAATTCCACCAATTCCGATTCCACTTGAGCAGAAACGATCACAACTTTTGCCTGTTCCTGTTGGGCAATTTGACGGACACTTTCTACCCAATCATTACCCGTGGCCAGATCATCTTCGCTAACATTAGCGGCATAAATAATCGGTTTACGACTCAATAAACCGAGATTTTTAATTAACTCTTCTTCCTCTTTGCTTAAATCCACTTTTCGCGCCGAAATACCGTCATTAAGACAAATTAGGATTTTTTCAAGGATAGCCAATTCTTCGGCGGCTTCCTTGCTATTTTTCGCCTGTTTGCGTAAACGTTCCACCCGCTTCTCCACCTGTCCCAAATCCGCTAGAGCTAACTCTAGATTAATCACCTCGATATCGCGGGCCGGATCCACAGAACCGGAAACATGAATAATATCATCATTATCAAAACAGCGCACCACATGAACGATCGCGTCCACTTCCCGGATATTAGCCAAAAATTGATTACCCAATCCTTCCCCCTGACTCGCACCCTTGACTAATCCGGCGATATCGACAAATTCGATCCGCGTCGGCACGATTTTCTCAGAATTAGAGATTTTAGCCAAAACCTCCAGACGTTCATCGGGGACGGATACCACACCCACATTCGGTTCAATGGTACAAAAGGGAAAGTTAGCGGCCTCGGCCTTGGCATTAGCCACCAGAGCGTTAAATAGGGTCGATTTCCCCACATTTGGCAGTCCCACGATTCCAGCTTTTAACATAAAAATTGCTTGATAAACATCATTCCGACCTCTCACTATATCAGGCTGCCTCTCGTTTTTGTGAATCCAGTTGATGAGAAAGACTGTGGATAGTCAACAGCTTAGTTAACATTTATTCAAGTTCCTTAACTAAAAGTAGGCGAGACTTTACAAGAGATTGCGAGAATGGGATGTAATGCTTGAGACTGAGTTAGGGTGAAAAGTAAGAAAGAATACACTTGTAGCACTGGGCAAAATTATGGCAAGACAGGCCTTTCACTTCTAACTACGTCCTGAGAGTAATTTTCAGTGCTATGACAGTATATTTCCTAGGGCGATCGAGTGTAAATATCGTCCCATCGCCACAACTAATCACTAAATCATTGTTGGGGGTATCTGTATGAATCAAAGTATCGGAGCAAACACCCGTAATGTGGCCCTTGTCGGCCCCTACTCCAGTGGAAAAACCTCCTTACTGGAAAGTTTACTTTTCGTAACAGGAGCCATCACCAGAAAAGGCAAAATTAGCGATCGCAATACCGTCAGTGATAGTTCCACGCAAGCGCGGGATCGACAGATGAGTGTAGAAGTTTCCGTTGCCCATAGTCAATACCAAGACCTAAATTTTACCTTTCTCGATTGCCCCGGTTCGATCGAATTTGCCAGTGAAACCTATAATGCCCTCGTCGGGGCCGGTGCTGCTATTATCGTTTGTGAACCGGTGGTCGATCGAGTTCTCACCCTGGCTCCCTTGCTAAAATTCCTCGATGATTGGGAAATTCCGCATCTAATCTTCATCAACAAGATGGATCGCTGTAATAGTCACTTTAACGAAGTCCTACAAGCTCTCAAATCCGTTTCTAGTCGTCCCCTCGTTCCCCAGCAATATCCTATCCGGCAGAACAACGAAATTATCGGATTTATCGATTTAATCAACGAACAGGCTTATCATTACCATGCTAACAGTCCCGCCGATCCTGTACCTTTACCCGACCACCTCAAGGAAGAAGAACAGATTGCTCGACAAGAAATGCTAGAAACGATCGCCGAATTTGATGATCATCTTTTAGAAGAACTCCTCGAAGATATTAACCCCTCCCGGGAAGAAATTCTCCAAGACTTAAAACAAGAACTGGGAGCCGATCAGATAGTACCCGTGTTCTTAGGTATGGCGGAACGGGACTATGGTGTGCGTCATCTCCTCACCGCTTTAGTGGAAGAAGCACCGGCCCCGACAATTACTGCCAACCGTCGCGGTCTCGATCCCAGTGCGGATGGGGATGCGGTGGTACAAATCCTCAAAACCTATTTTACTCCCCAGGGCGGTCGCCTCTCCCTAGCGCGAGTCTGGCAGGGAACCCTTAGCGATGGCATGGCCTTGAACGCTGTGCGGATTGGTGGTATCTATCGTCTCATGGGACAACAACAACAACCCCTACAGCAGGCCCAAGCGGGGGAAATTGTCGCTCTCGGTCGTTTGGAGGGAATCGCCACCGGAGATGTGGTTAGCAGCGGCAGTCAAAAACCCGATCTTCCCAAAGGTTTACAACTCAAACCCGTCTTTGCCTTGGCTATTGCCGCCGTCAATCGCAAGGATGAAGTGAAATTAAGTTCAGCTTTGACAAAACTGATCGAAGAAGATCCTTCCCTCTACTGGGAACAACACGGTGATACTAAAGAAGTGATTCTTTGGGGACAGGGAGAAATTCATCTGCAAGTGGCCCTCGATCGCCTGGCGCGCAAGTATAATCTACCGATGACCACCCATTTACCCCAAGTTCCCTACAAGGAAACGATCAAAACCAGCACCAAATCCCACGGACGTTATAAACACCAAACCGGCGGTCACGGTGCTTTTGGCGATGTTTACCTCGATATTAAACCCCTGGCCCGGGGGGAAGGTTTCCACTTCCATGAAAGCATTGTCGGTGGTGTCGTCCCCAAACAGTATATCCCCGGGGTGGAAACGGGAGTGCGGGAATATCTCGGTCATGGTCCTTTGGGTTTCCCCGTGGTCGATATCGATGTCACTCTCACCGATGGTTCCTATCACAGTGTCGATAGTTCCGAACAAGCTTTTAAACAAGCGGCCCGTCTAGCGATGACGGAAGGACTGCCTAAATGTCATCCGGTCTTATTAGAGCCAATTCTATCGGTGACGGTTCTCGCTCCCTCAGAATACACCGCCAAGGTTTTGCAGTTAATCAGTGGCAAACGCGGTCAAATTCAGGGTTTTGAAGCTTCCGAGGAGTGGAAAGGTTGGGATCAGGTAACGGCCTATCTCCCCCAAGCGGAAATGCACGATTTTATCGTTGAATTGCGTTCTTTGACTATGGGTGTCGGTTTCTTCCAGTGGGATGAGGATCACCTGCAAGAAGTGCCAGATAAACTGCGTGATGCGGTTTTAGCCATGCAGGGTAATGGTAACAAGTAAAGTCTTCTTGGCTGTCACTAAAATAGAGCGATAAATTACCAAGAGATGGGCTTTTATTGGCTCATCTCTCCCTTTTTTGGCAAAAAATGACAGAAGGGTTCGATAAGATTCTCTCAAGTTTGTACTGTCTTATAAATTCTTGTCTGTGTAGTTCAATAATATTTCTAAGACCTTTTTAAGTTCGATAATTGGCAATGCCTGCTGTCTTCCTGTTACGGTTAAATTATGTGTAACACCGTAAAAAACATTTCTCATTATGTCTCTTTCCAGTAATATATCGCCTTTTTCCTTTTGAAGTTTATTCTTATTTTCAAATTCTACATCCCAACACACCAATATATCAATATGATTGGCATCTTTTTTATTATTATTAATATCTGGATAAATGTCTTGTAAATTTCTCTTAAATTCTATCAAGATGTCTTTTCTTAGACTACTTCCATAAGTTGTAAAAATTGTCTTATGTATTCCTAGTTGATTGTCATTTGAATAATATATATCTTGAGACTCTGTTAAATTATAATAGTACAAACCATCATAAACTTGATAGCCTGACAGTATTTTTAATTCATAGCCTTTAAGAAGATTCTTAGCAACAATTTCAATAAAAAGGCCGAGAACCTCCTGCTCTTCTAGCGGTGGTAAATACTTTTGAGTTAAAGATGATTCAAAGTATCTTTTTTCTTTCAATTTATCATTTAATTTTTCATAAGGTATATAAAAAGGATCGCTAATTCTTGTTCTAGTATCTCCTTCAACTATGTAGCGACGATATTTAATATAGTTTCTGTCTTTAAGTATCTCAAATACTTTATCCGATATCTGTTTCATTCGATAAGGACTAATTCCTTTTCTACCTGAGTCTAACTCCGTACGAATTGAATTATCTTTTATATCTACTAAAACCGTGTAGGGAAAGTAATTACTGCCATCAAATGGATCTATGCAAATTCCCGTAGGCATTCCATTGATTGCCAACCAGCATCCGTGTTCTATCTCGAAGTCAGTAGAAGAACTATCATCCTTATTTTTGAATCTTTTGTTAAAGTCATTGATAAAGTTCTTACTGGTAGCAGAAATTAAAATTCTTGCGGACAAAGGATTTTTAGAACCAAATTCAATTTCATCTATTTTTTCGTCTAGAAGATTGACTTTAAAAGCAGCCTCTTTTTGTGTTTGGGAGAACTTGTCATCGCCTAATTTTATCAAAGTTTCGTACTCGTCTGGTCTATCATAAAATGATTGCTCAATTCCAACCACTTCTCGAACAATTTCCCTGACAGTTAAATAGCCAGTTTTAATTTTAAACTTCTGACCATCTACCTTAAGGCTAAATTGAAAATACTCTTTTGAAGAGAAGACTTTATCTAGGGTTCCAACCACAGACCTTGTTCTCAAAATTGCCTCGATGGTTTTTTCACATTTGGCAAAATTAAAAGCTGTTGATAGTGTTTCCTCTACTACTTCATTGGGAAAATCCTTAGGAAATTTAACAGTTATCTTTGTTTGAGATTCTTCTGAAGTTGATTGACATTTCTGACCAATTTCTTCTTCTTCTGAATTTGGCAATTCTGATTTAGAGTAGATAAAGTGATATAAATCTCTATAGGTTCTTGATGCTTTTATCCCGTCTTTGATACTCTCAATTTTCAATAAATTACTTTGAAAAGCAACAAAGGTAAATCCATAACCCATAAATCCAAATTTTCCAGTATTTTTCTCTCTTTTTAAAGATTTACCATTAACTAAAATCTTAGATATTTCTGATTCTTCTATACCAATACCGTTATCTGTGATGATGATTTCTCTTTGCTCCGTATTTATTTCTAACTCGATCCGACCTTGCTCGATTTTGTCTTCTCCAAATTTTTCTATAATGGCATCGGCACTATTTTGCAAAAGTTCTGTGTAAATATCCCAAGTGTGTCTATAGCTGGATATTATTCTTTCAATGTTTGATCTTATTTGTGATGTTTGTTGTTTGGATAATTCCTCTTTAAGTATATTTTTCTGTTGTTTTTTTTCAAATTCTCTTACAACATCAGCCATAATATTAGTGCCTTAATGATAGATTTGAGTTGTTCATAAAACCATGGCTTTCTATAGTATCATTGAACTAACCAGATGTCAAACTGGAAATGACAGAAGGGTTCGATAAGATTATCCTAGTGCTATACTGCCCCAAATTAGTCTCGGAATTCTCAACTTAACGCCATGAATTTATCTAACCTGATCTTAGTCGCCCTCGGTGCAGGAATTGTTTTCGGTGCGCTGCTGAATGGTTTTTTTCCTGCGCTAATCCTACCCTTAGATGACTATATTCTTGCGCCGGTGGGACAGGTTTTTCTGCGTTTAATTCAATTTGTGGTGGTTCCGATCGTTTTTTCTTCCCTTATTTTAGGATTAACCCGGGTACAGAATGCGGCGCGGATCGGTAGATATTTACTCAGATTGATGACTGGCTATCTGCTAACCAGTACACTTGCTCTGTTAATTGGCATGGCCACGGCGTTGCTATTAAAACCGGGGATAGGTTTAGAGGGATTTGCCACTAATGCCGCCATGACCACCAATACACCCGTATCCTTGAGAGATTGGCTGATTAGCTTGATCCCGGTTAATCCCCTAGAAGCTCTTACCGGGGGCAATCTTTTACAGGTAATCGTGACGGGAGTTTTATTTAGTATCGGCATCGGACTGGCTAAAGAGGGGGCAAAACCTTTTATTCTGTTGATAGACAGTCTTTATCTAATCAGCGAGAGAATCCTATCGGTGATTCTTTATCTAGCACCTGTGGGGGTATTTGCTCTGATGGCTTCGGTTATCGCCACCCAAGGATTAGAATTAGTGGCGAGACTTTTTTTCTATGTTTTTGGTCTGTTTTTGGCTAGTACCTTGATGATTGGGGTGTATGTTTTGCTCCTTTTTGCCCTCAAAGGAGAACCTCGACGCTTTTTTAGCTCTTTATCGGAATCTTTATCGTTAGCTTTCGGTACTGCTAGTTCTAACGCCGCTTTACCCGTGGTTTTGCGGGAAATTCAAGAATACGGTTTACCCGAAGATATCGCCAGTTTCGCTATTCCCTTGGGAACGGTACTAAAACGCGATGGTTCGGCAATTTTACAGGGATTTAATGCTCTTTTTATCGCTCAGGTCTATGGAGTTCCTTTAAGTCCCTCTTTGTTATTAGCGATCGCATTGAGTGGTTTATTGGTTTCTTTTAGTACCCCTGGAGTCCCCGGCAGCGCATTAATTACCATGACTACCGTATTATCGGCGGCGGGTTTACCATTAGAGGGAGTGGCTTTAGTAGCGGGGGTCGATCGCTTGACCGATGGCTTTAAAACCGTATTAAATGTGATCGGTAATACAGTTAATGCCATCCTGCTCAATTACTGGGAATTAGGAGAAAGGGAAAAATCCCTAGAATCAAAAAACTAGCCTCACCTGGCTGCGGCAGGCCTCTCGTAGAAGTTGGACAAGCAGGGCAGGGATTAGAACGATATTGTCCTAAATCAATAATTTCATCTCGATAGTACAGTCCCTCAGACAAAACCTTTTTAACTGTCAAGGATGTCTTCTCTCTCATCCTGGTCAAGAAAAATTTCTTTTCTTCAGTAAATTGGTCAAACCAGACAAAACTAAAAAATCCCCAATCTACTATCAATAGCCCAGAGATAGGCAGTTTATTTAATAATTCTTCTGCCCACTTTTTATCATTAGATTTCGGTTCTTCTCGATACCATACTGTTATCGGTTGTTGGGTGAATGCTTCCACTATCATCATTATCTTACCAGCCAATTGCACTTTTTGCTCTGGGGCGATTTTGAGTATCTTCCTTAACTGCTATAGGGTTGAGCCATCTGCTATCCAGATAGCACTAAATTTTTGGCTAACTCTTTGCCATCTAGCTTCTAGCTTCAGATTTTGCGGTTTTAAGTTACTTTTCTCTAACACCTGTTTGAGCAGAACTCTCCAGATTTCACAAGGTAAATTCATTAAACGTTTGGAGACAGCTTGTTTACTTACTTCTAAAGGCTTTACCCATAATAATCCTTCTTCTTTTAAGACTCTTACTGCTTCACTTAATCCCGCTATTTTACGATAGACTAATCTCAATACTAAAGGGACCATTACTGGTAGATTTAAAAGCCTATCTCTCATTAATTTATCATGATTTCCCTGGAGATATTTTAACGGAGTAAATGAAGTTGGTGTTAAGTATTGAGTTAATTCTTCTACCATTTGAGGAATTTCTAAGACTGGCGACTGACATTGACGGCGTAAGTCGGGATTCCCCTCTTTTCTAGGTCGTTGCTTAGAGCGCTTTTTCACTGACTCACCTCTGATTTCTTCTCATTATTTTACCATTTTTTACTTTCTTCCTCTTGGATTATCAGCTACTCTTTATAATTAAGCCTCTTGCTTAAGTTGACAACAATGAAGGAAACTGCGCCCATAATGTAACATATATTATATCACGTCAAAGCGCTCAATGGTTAGGTTAATTTGGTTTTGCATGGGGAATCAATAGGGTTTATAGAATCATTTTGTTATGACAAATCTTCTCAACTTAAAGCTAATTGAGGCGCGACAATAGTTTCGAGGAAAAAAGCATTCAGATCCGTTAAGCTTTTGACCTGTTCCAAGGTGATTGCACAAATGTTCCCCTGCTGATCAATATCGACCAAGGTATTTTCCTTGATTTCTTGAGTTTCGACAATAGGATTGTTATTGAACTTTAAATATAGAGTGTCCGTATCTTGAAAGTAGGTGATTTTCATAGCTTAAAATTCCTGTAATTTAAATAAGTTGTCAGTCATCTTTTTCTAAGTCGTTAAGAGATTGATTCGTGATGAGAGAATAAAGAACATCGGGGTCTAAATCAGCCCCATTTTCCCAATAAATTGTTCCCCAATCAGGGTTAATCTTGACCGTTTTAAAAAAATCTAAGTCTTTAAGCGGTTGAAAAATGCCAACAAACTCGATAATTTCTTCAAGATTAATAATCCCCTCTTGATCATCTTCAAACTTAAGATAAAGTTGATAATTAGGGTTTGCTGAATAATGGTAAAACCCTTTTAAAATAAGGCTTTTGACCTGTTAAAATCCGATGTTCATGCTGCGAAAATCGGATTGGGACTATCAAAAACCTGGCATTATCTCTATTATAGTACATAAATTAGTACAAAAAAGAGAGGGCAACAAAGCCTGAAACTCCCGACTCCTGACGACCGACTCCTGACGACCGACTCCTAACCCCACCAACAAACTTTTTGCCGCAAACCCTAATTATTTAGAGGTTTCACTTCAATAATATCTTTTAGCATGGTTTATTCATTTATTCTATTTAACTGATTCTCAATCTAGTCAAATATTAGGGAAAGTAACGATAAAACTTTCGACGATGAAGAACACGAGCAAATGTAATTGTATCTTCTTCAACAAAAAAACCAATTCTATAGTCACCAATTCGGATACGATAGGCATTATATTCTCCTTTTAATTTTTTAAGGTTGTTAATTTCGCTTAGCTGCTTAACTGCTAAAATATCAGTAAAGACAAGGTTTTTGATAACTGAGTAAGAGGAGGTACTTTTTAAATCTTTAAGATCCTTGATAAAAGTAGGAAGATAGTTAATTTTCATTCTTTTTCTAATTCAATTAAAGCTTCCTCCAAAGTTAAGGGAGTTTCATCTTTAACGTCTATCATGGCTCGATAGAGTCCAGTATCTTCATAAGTTTCTATTATTTGTTGATAATCTTCAAAGTTAATGATAACTTGCTGTATCTGACCTTGATTATCCGTAATCAAGTCTTGAGCAAAGGGATAATCTTTGATGTTCATAATTGATTGTTACTCATTTTACTTGGGTTTCTAATCTGCTTCTAATGTATCACGAATTTGTGCTAAATGGTGACAACAAAAGGTTATTTAATAGAACTTATCCAAGAAACGGGAACCGCTATCACGTCAAGGGTTTCGTTATTGTCAAACATTTCTAGGAGATAACCTGCTTCTGATTGTTGTTCATTAGGAGGCAAAATTCTACAATCGTCCCTTGATCGCCTTTTTGAAAGACGGCGTTAGGAACATCTTTACAGAGTTTAACTTGTTGAAAAAGTTGGACGGGTTGCATTATTCACAATCCTTTGTTTCCAATTATAATAGGATGGAAATTAAGTCTTTGGCAATATCAATGACGGCATCTATTGTATCAGCTTCAGCGACAAGTCCTTGAATATCGGGACTGGTGGCGACATAGTAATCTTGTCCGTTTTCTTGAAAGCGTTCAATGGTGAGGTTAATTGGGTTTTTCATAGCAGTTTTTTGAGTAAGAATAAGGTGGCTTTAGGATTTCTAATCTCCTTCTAACTTAGCCTGAATCTGTGTTAACAGTTCCTTACACTCTTTAACCAAGGAAATCCCCAATTCTTGGCATAATTCAAGCGCTTGTTGGCAATCACTGAGGGCAAGTTCAGGGCGATTTGTTTTGTGGCCGATTTCGGCGAGGGCTTTTAAACTATGGGCGATTAAAGGTTTAAAGTTAATCTCTTGAGAAATCACTAAGGATGCTTGAATTTTGCTTTCGGATTCGCTGTTGTTTTCTAGTTTGAGCAATGCCTCCCCGATATTATGGAGAGAATTTGCCACCCCTTGCCGATTGCCGATTTCTTCTTTGATTTCCAGAAATTGCTGTTGATAGACGATCGCTTTTTCTAGTTCAATTAAGGCATCCTGAAGACTTAAGGACGTTTTGACAATAGTTCAGGGCATCGTTTTGTAGGTTATTGCAGAAAAATAGTTGGGTATCGAGGCTCGCATATCTTTTTGTAACAAGGATTACATTTTGAGGCGAGACCTCACTAAAATTTGCTCCACTGCTTGACATCCTCACCGCCGTAAACGGACGGTGATTCCTCACCACGCCACCTTTTTAGGATGGTCGTTGAATGGGGTTGACGCTTCACCGAAAAACGCTTAATTGCTTAAGTCTGACTCTTTCTCCACGTCCGTTTTGAGTGAAAACCCCCTACTATCTGTTGTCAAGGTTCAGTTTTTAGCTTGGTTATCGCTTTTTCCATTGTAGCTTAAAGCCGTCCTAAAAGGACGGGGTTTTAACCCAAATTTTCGATAAAATGCTTTTTTGTCAAGCATAGTAAACCCACAAGAGCCAAATAGTTTAGACTGAGACTAATTCAGGTTCACTGATCAGCCGTAGAAGTTTTGAGGAATCAACGGTTTCCATCGCAAAGGTTTGGCCGTTTTGATCGGTAAAATCAATCAGAAAAGCTTGTTGATTAAAAGACATTAAAACGGTTCCCATTTGTCCGCGACGCAGAAGGATGGGCTGATGGGTCGTTTTGTGAGTAGCGGTAACATCTTCCGTTAGGGCAACGAGATCGTATTCTTGAATGGTGTTCAACATGGGCTAGTTAATTAATGGGATAGACATTAGTAAGACGAGGAAAGTTTTCAGTTATTTGGACAATCCAACAACTTAAAATTAAGGATTCTCCGATGTCGGTACAGAGGTTAAATTTCAGGTCATATACTTTAGACGTTCATAATCTGAGATTTATTAAACTTCTGAAATCGTAGAGTGAGCAAGGAATCCAGTTCTTTTTTATGTTTCAGATGGGCATCACTCAGACATTCATAAATAGCTGAAGAAAAGTCAGAAAAGTTTTCATAATATTTACCATACAAACATTTCTTTTTGACAAATTTCCACAGCCTTTCAATTAAATTTAGATTAGGCGAATAAGACGGCAGATAGAGTAGCTCTATTGACAAAGAAAGAGCCAATTCTTCAACAATTTTACATTTTTGATAGCGGGCATTATCTAATACTAG
>VYKY01000092.1_pt1 | contig 29656 bp, 29 predicted proteins | sample 5114441 | NCBI WGS metagenome assembly VYKY01 (sample SAMN12291804, study PRJNA351875) | freshwater metagenome | isolation source: freshwater lake | place: USA: Michigan, Gull Lake | collected 2013-08-08 | reverse complement strand
ATGTGAGTAGTTCATTAGTTTGTCTGTTTGTTTTGAGCAATATCCGACTTTAACTGATGAGCTTTCCTCTGTCAAGCTTTTCAGGTGATGCACTTCAGACTTGAATCGGCGTTTATCTAGATCGCCAGCCGTATCTTGCCAATTGTTTGTTAATTTTATTACTGGAAAATCATCAAGATAAATAACGTATCTTAGAGTTTTTCCAGTATCTTTTAGCCGTCTTGCTTGGGCAAGTTTCTCCATTCCAATTTTATTGGTTTTCCAACTTTTCCCAGAACTTGTTCTATAAATTTTGTTGTTGTATTCAAAATCAAAAGTACAAGAAGAAGTATATCCACTAGATACAAGATTTTCATCTGCAAATATTCGGCTACCAACGGGAAGTAGTTCTGGATTAGCTTTCTCTTCTGCCGTTAATGTTCTTCTACTTCCGTCGGCTAGTTCAACATTAGAATATCTAGATTTATCGTCTAACTGTCGAAATAAAAATAAATCTTTGTATTTATAACTTGATTTATCTTTTGCATACCAAATTAAATAATCACTAATCTCAGCTAAACCAGATGAAGTTAAGGGAACCGAAGTCCTATATGTAATGAAAGAGCAAAAATTGTCAGCCCCAAAAACCTCATCCATTAATTCTCTAATATGATGAACATTCTCATCGCTAATCTGCACAAAAACACTACCGCTCTCCGTTAACAATTCCCTCGCCAACAACAATCGATCGCGTAGATAACTCAAATAAGAATGTAAACCCAATTCCCAAGTATCCCGATAGGCTTGAACCATCTCTGGCTCGCGGGTAAAACTCCCATCATCATTATGCGTAACATCCCGCTTCCTGACAAAAGGCTGAAAGTTACTACCAAACTTCACTCCGTAGGGAGGATCGATATATAGCGTTTCCTGTTGACAAGAGGTACATTCTCAATCCTGAAAAGCTTAATCAGCAAAGGTTAAAGTGTGCCACACAGATGTGAGAACCGCTATAAATCATCTGAACTTTGCCAGCCATGCCCTCGTATTGCAAGAGGGAATTCATCACAGTTAAGGAGTCACCGAGAATCATCCGGTTAACCCATTTATCCTGATACTCGTAAGCTTTTAATATCTGGTCTGATATTGACCATTGTGGATCGTTGAATAAATCAAAAAGATTTAGCTGATTTGAGCCAATCTTGTGAGATTTAAGAGTTTCGATAATGGCTCGTGTTGATAGTCTTTCATGAACGAATAGAGGTAAGGTTGGGACTTCAAACGATTCTCTTTCTGCCTTACCAGCCCAGTTTAAAAATGGCTGACTCATAGCTTTTAATTGAGAGGCAGCAACCTTAGCTTCTTCTAAACTTTCAGCTTCTAAAATTTTGGCTATTAATGCTTCTGCTTTTTCCCTAGCCGGGTTTTCATCCCAGCTTAATTCGGGCGCAATAGAAGAATCGTAACGGTAGGTAGCGGGCAACTTTTTCTTTTTAAAATGTGGCTCGGTTCCAATATCGGGACGTTGGGGATGTGTCTGACCGTGATTGTAGCTTTTCGGCTCTTTAGATTGTCCGCTATTACCCTTTCCTTTTGCCATAACTGCCCCGCTATTGATTCTCCGACCGACTACCCACTCTTTTTAAGAATGGATAGAGTAAATCCAGCAAAACCGTCAAGGTTTACCGTCTATTTCTAGAATGCCACGAATAGCGATCGATACTTCACTTTCTCTCACCGGAAATAAAGTAGTACATAGTTATTCCCTAGTAAAGATTGGGGGGAACTATAGTAGAAAGGGAACTGGGAATCGGAACGATGATCGAGCGACACAGAAGGAGATTGGCTAACGGGGAGGAGCGGGTCTATACCTACGGGGTTGGAGCGGACGGTGAGCGTCAGTCTTTGTCGATCCGTTCCGTTGATGATTCCGTTTCAATCCCCTGCTATAGACGAGCAGAAAAAGAGCGGGTGGTGGCCGCCCTACTAGCCAATGCCAGTTTGTTGGTGGTGGGGGAAGCTGGTGCGGGGAAGACCTTTTTAGCGGAGCGGGTGATCGAGGACTTGTGGAGGCGAGGTTTTCCAGTGGCCGCCCCGGCCATCGGCACGGTCAAACAGATGCTTCTGGAAATCGCAGGGGATTTGGGGGTAGATACGGAAACCCTAGAGGGCAAACCGATGACAGGACAGCAGTTACAGGAAGCGATCGCCGAATGGATGCAAGGTAACGTCGCTTTTCTGGTCATGGACAATGCCCACAGGTTTCCGGTTTCCCTGCGTTGTTGGTTAGAAAAACTGCATTTGCAGGGACAGCCGATGTTATTATTAGCTACTTACCCCCCAGCCAGAGATATTTTTTTGAAGCTTCCCCGCATCGAATTGGAAGCTTTACCAGAAAGGGCGATCCGCGAAATCATGGAGGCGGAAGCGGTCAGTTTGGGATTGCAGGTGACACAGGGTAAACTGGCCGATTGGCAACAACGGGCGATCGGTAATCCCATGTTGGCGAAACGGGTGGTCAAGGAAGAATATTTAGGATTGGAGGGCAATAATTACGATCATACCCAGTGGATCGACGGTACTCCCCTACTAATCGCCGTTCTCATGGGTTTTATGATTCTCAGATTCTTGGGACTCGGTTTTAATAACACCAGTCTTTATCTGATCGGCGGGATACTGACCGTAACTGTGGGAATGGTCAGGTTGATGATTTATTCGCTACCCCGACAGTCTAACCGTTTGGGACGCTGACCTCAGACAAACGCTCCTAGTCCCTAAAGGATTAGGAGTTTGGTCTGTCACATAGATCACATTCCTCTAAACTGAAAGAGTTGAATCGTTTCAAAATGAGAATTGCTTTCCTATATGTTATCTTGGCATCTTGTCTGTTGATTTAGCATAAAGAGTAACGAAGAGCCTATTCTATGAATTATCATCAGACATTGATGCACTTCATTTTTGAATTGGCGCACTTCATTTTTGAATTAGCGATATTTACCTATGTCTCCTATTGCTCAAGGTATTCCCAGATTACCAGATTTAACACATCCTAATGAATTAATCAAGTTTGGTCTGCAACTAATTCAAGGTTCACTATTGTTTGCGTTTTTAATTGTAGCTTTGGGAGTTGCGATCGCTCTCATCAGTTTTTCTCTGAGACGCAACACCAGCGAACAAGCTGTTTTATTTGGGGAATGGTCCATTCGTTATTCCCAACTTCTCAAAGAACTACAACATTTAGCCCTAATTTTAATTTTAGTAGTTACGGGATTTTTCCTCACTTCTACTTTAAGCAACCGTTACCGGCTCTTCTAGGTTCTGTGTGATCAGCTTAACTTACCATAGAAGCGATCAATCTTTGTGTCCTCTGTGTCTGGTGTCAGCAATTCTCATTTTAAGGTTTCATGACATTAAAACCCTTGCACCTAGATCGCTGAAACAACGCAAAATCGTTTCAAAATGAGAATTGCTGCTTTTCACTGGTTTATCGAGTCGTACAAATGTTCTGGGTTATAACGAAACGGTGAGATCGTCGCTTGACAGATCGGCCTCTCAAGAGTCTTCCAGAAAAAATCTGGCAATCAGCCCACGGAAAAAAGTTTTAGAAACTGGGTGAATTAAATTGGGTTTTAGATTCGGTCGGATTATCAGTTATTCAGTGATCAGTTGTCAGTTTACCGATTACCGATCACAGCAAAAAACTAACCCTTGCCGCTCGATAATTTAAGTTATCATTCACGACTACCACTTCCCGATTCACAAACTATAACTTATAATTTATAATCTATAATTCACAATTTATAATTCATAATTTATAATTCATAATTCATATGATGAGTGTCACTCATATAGCCTTTTCGGTAGCTTTGACGAGTATAACGTTGGGAACCGCCAATCCGGAGATATTGGGCATAGCGGCGGTGGCAGCCCTGTTACCAGATATTGACACGGGCAAAAGCTCGCTCGGACGGCTCTTTTTTCCCGTCAGCAGTTGGCTAGAAAAGAGAACGGTTCACAGGGGCATAACCCACAGTTTCTTCGCTTCAGGTGTCGTCACCCTTGCGGCTTATCCCCTGGCCTTACTGGGTTATAGTCAACTCTGGTACGGTCTGATTCTCGGTTACTTTTTCGGCTGGTTTGCCGATGTGTTCACCAAGTCGGGAGTGCAGGCGTTCTATCCCGGTCGGGGACGGATGATCATCCCCAGAAATCCTCGTTTGAGGTTGGCCACGGGGAGTAATGCCGAGTGGTTTCTGCTGTTTGTTCTTGTGGTCGTCTCGGTTCTGAGTATTTCTATCAACAGTGGTGGCGGTCTGATCCGGGGCTTTAACCAAGCTTTAGGCTTACCATCGGGAGCGATCGAGACGGTGAACGAGGATGCTTCCCGTTATCTGTTGCGGGTTAGGGTTCAAGGGAGGAACGCCATTACCGAACAGCCGATTGACGCTACCTACGAGGTAATCGAACCGTTGACCGTTAGCGATCTGCTGGTCAAGGACGAACAGGGAACGGTGTACCGACTGGGTTCGAGTCAGGAATCTCAGATCATCGCCTCCCGCCTTCGGGTAGAACGGGTCGCGCCTGTCCAAGTAAAGATCGAAAATATCCTCTTGGAAGATGAATATTTAGATAGGCTCGCTAATTTAACGGGAAGGGTATATTTAACGGGAACGCTGACCGTGGCCGATGGTTCGGATATAAGTTTGCCCAGTCATGCCGACCGTTTCGATACCATCACCCTACAACCGGGTAACATCGCCTACGCCCGACTTACCGCCGCTAGTCCCCAGTACGCGATCGATAAGTTGGGAGAATACAGCGTTTCAGGTCATCTCATCGCCAGGATAGTCAATGTTCAATAAACAGCAGAAAAAACCACTACCCACCGCCACTTTACAGGCTCCGAAGTCCCTTAATTCCCCCTTATCAGAATCATCGCCACCGTCCGGCATTCTCTTGGGGGATAACTGTTATTGGAATCCTAGTCATCTACCCAATGGTCACATCGTCGCCATTGGTGCATCAGGTAGTGGCAAAACCCAGACCCTCAAAGCGATCGCCTATTCCCTGAGACAGACCTATCCCGATATTCAGTTATTTATTATCGATTTCCACGGTGATCAAGAGATTATCGGTGAAACTTGTTATCCCCTGCACATGGCCAGTTCTCACGGCATTAATCCCCTGATTGTCAACCTCGATGCCGAAGGGGGTGGTCCCCATCTACAGGCGATCGCTGTTACCACTACCCTAAAACGTTCCTTACAGTTGGGACCCAATCAGGAGGGATTACTATTAGAAATATTGCAATTTTGTTATGACCGACGGGGCATCACCCAAGAACAACCGACGAGTTGGACAAGGGAAGCACCCAATTTTACCGATTTGCAGCAGGAGATTGAGTCTAGGGTCGAGAGCGGCTGCAAGGAATCGCAAAAATTAAAACTGAAACTGATGGCCACGTTTACCTACGGCGTTTTCTGCCGTCCCCAACCCGACTTCACCGAGAAACACATCCGCATCGACCTCTCGAAATTACCGCCTGAGATCGGGGCGATTGCCGCCGAATCCCTAGCATGGCAATTGATGAACCGACACCGGTTAACTGGCGAAATCGAGGGTAAGTTACCCCGCACCTACCTATTCATCGACGAGGCCAAGGAATTGCGGAAAAGTCGGGCTTGCGATCGGATTATCGCTGACGGTCGTAAGTACGGGCTGGGTTTGGTGTTGGCATCCCAATCGGAACGACATCTCAGCGACGACGTGATCGGCAACTCCTCGACGAAGATCGTTCTGCCGGTGGACCAGTCGGAAGTGAAACGGGTGGCCGCCAAATTCCGGTTTGCCGAGAAGAAAGTAGCCGAGTTAGTACCCTTGACCGCCCTATGTCGTTTCGGCAAACAGGCAGAAGTGACCAGCATCTTTCCCTATCACCGGAGGGTAGAAGATGGTTAGCACTCTTTCTAGGTCAAAACCCCACCAGCGACGCACTGAGACGGTTTTCGCTATCCTCGACGACGCACCAGCTGGTACGACCTACGAAGGTCTGATCTCGTTGGTACGGGAGAAAACAGGCCAGGGTTGTTCCCGTAAGCTGATCAGTCGCTGGAAACGGGAACGCACCAGAGAAACCGTCTTGGAAATTCCGACCGTCTTGGAAATTCCGACCGTCTTGGAAATCCCGACCGTCTTGGAAATCCCGACCGTTTTAGAAACGACCGCTTCTCAAAAAACACTTAGACAAAGTTCAGTGCCTACCCTGAGAGAAACCGACACTCCCGCCGTTCCAGAACCCCTGCCCTATTCCCCCCGTCCTGATTTCTTTCGTTACCTGACCCTTGCCGTTGCTACCATTATCACCCTAGTCGGTTGCAGTTACACCACCGCCCAAAAACCCACCCCCTTCAACAAGCTCGACCCCGTTACTCCCGTCATCCTTCCCGTTGCCCCCCCGACGAAAATATCCTCGACACAACCGAGGGAGATCAAGATTCAATTGACCCTTACCACCCCTGCCGATTTGCGGGTCAAACAAGGCTCTCGCATCGTGGCGGGTCAGACCTTAAGCGATCGCTCGACCGAGAGACAACGACTACAAACCCAACGAAAACAGTTAGAACTCTCCCTCAAACAGTTAGAGATTCCCCTACCCGAACTCACCTTACCTTCACCACCCCCAACATTAAATAAACTTCCCCCCGTTTCCTACCGACAAGAAATAGCTCAAATTACTCTGAAAACAGGAGAATTAAAACAGTTAGAGACTAAAATCACTCAACAAAAACAGAAAATCGCCCAATTACTTACCTTGAGCGAAGCCGAAGATAAGAAACTTGCCATGAAACCCACGGACGTTCGGGTAGCTTCCGTTCCCACCCGAACGTTCCCCACTTTTGTCACCATCGATGGGCAAGCCCCCGTGAAGACGATTATCGAACACGAACGGGCGAAACTCTCCCAACTGGAAGCGGAACGGGAACAAGCAAAAATACAACTGGAAATCGCTAACGGTCAGTTGTCCACCGCTAGGGAAAAACGCCTTCAAGAAGAATACCAACTCGCAGTCGAGGAAAACCGACGGGCGATCACTCTCCGCAACCAACAACTGGAAGTGGATAAACAAAGAGCGGTTCGCGCTGCACAACTTCAGGAACGAGAATATAACAAAGCGGTCATCAGGACGAGAATACAGGAGATCGACGATGCACTGGTTCAATTGGGTACGGTTAAGGCTCCCTATCCCGGAACGGTCAAACGGCTTAAATGGCAAGGCCAGAACGACCATACTCTTACTGTCGAGCTTACTCTTGACGTGGCCTCCCCTACAGGCCGCTCCTCTACCCTGTCTCGATAGCGGCAATGACTGCATTCAGACCCTGACCGAGGCGGCGATCGAACGTTCCCCCGAATTGCAGACCCTTGATGAGCGACTCTCCCTGATCGACCAGCGACTGCAATTGGCAGAACAAACTATTGATCATGCCAACGCCCGACATTGGACAAGTTATCTCACCACCGACCCGATCGCCATTCTCCAAAATATCTTCGGGGGTGGTCAGGTACAACAGCAAAGGATAGCCATCACCGACCTCGAAATCAGGGCGGCCGACCTAGAAGCAGCCAGGGCTGAATTGGAACGTCAAAGGGATGCCAAACGCTCTCAACTCGGAGAACAGGTCTTAACGCTGGTGATCGCCTACGAAACCGCCGGCGATCGAGAACGGGCGATATTAGCCCAACTGTCCAATCACGACCTCTTGAGCAGGATTACCGAGATCGATTACCGTCTGGGCGGTTCATCCACCGAAACCTATCTGACCAGAATCGCCCAACGAGAACAGTTAGAGATTCAGTTGAACCGTTACCGTCTCGAACGGGAAACCGCCAAACGACAGCTTCTATCCCTGACCGGGTTTTCCGCTTCTGAAACTACTGGGGAAACTACCGGGTGACAGACCATTACTGTCAGAAATAGGAATCATTGCTAGGAATTCGGAAACGTCATGGCGGTCGGGTTTACCGCATTTTGAAGATGATCATCTATCTGTTCAGCGTTATGACTGCTTAGTAGCGCATCTGGGAACAGTTCCCGCAGATTGCGCCGCCGCCCGTCGTGAATCTCTCGCTCTTCTGGAACTCTGGCAAAAGTCTTACAGTCTCTAAACCCTAGCTCTCTTATGGGGTAGGCCTTCAAGCTATCGCTAACTAACAGAAATCCTAAATTTGAGTTTTTATTAGAAAAAAAGTCAGCGTTTGCTTGTCAACCAAGAGTTTCAGAATCTAGATTCGGTCAGGTATTTCCGAAAGTCCCAGAAGAGCGATAGCTAACCCAGCCCAATTCGCTAAAAAATATCATTAATATGGAATTGCTCTCTTTCTATGTCTGATAATACTCATGACCTATATCTAAATAATCAGCTTAGACATTTCTGGAAATTTTTAGAAGAAGATTTAACAGAAGAAGACTGGGAAGATAGCTATAAAGATTCGTGGTGTAATTTAAATCAGATCGAATCGTTTTCAGGTTCAATCCCATCCATACTCAGCCATTCATTAGGAGAAGCTCAGTTTGGAGTCAATCACTGGTCGCTTAGTCCATTTCAGCGAATATATTATCTAATCAAACCCTTTTTTCCCCGACCGTTAGCCATTAAAGTCCGTCAATATCATCGTTTTAAACAAGAGACAAAATTTTCTCTAAGCTGGCCGATTGAAGATCGTTATGTCCGGCTTCAGTTTGAGGCTGCCTCGAAGATTTTAAAGGACAAGAATTTACCTCAAATTCCTTGCATTGGATTTTGGCCCAATAACAACCTCTGTGCGTTTATTCTGACCCACGATGTGGAAACACTTCAGGGTCAGGATTTCGTGAGGACTCTGGCTAACTTAGAGCAGGAGTATGGTTTTCGGTCTTCATTTAACTTTATCCCAGAAAGGTATGCTGTTGATAGGGAACTTCTAGAAGAGTTACGCTCTAGAGGGTTTGAAATAGGTATTCACGGGCTGAAGCATGACGGTAAGCTGTTTACATCAAGGCGAGTGTTTGAACAACGAGTCAAGCGGATCAATCACTACCTTCAGGAGTGGAAAGCGGTAGGCTTCCGTGCCCCCCTAACCCACCGCCATCCCCTCTGGATGCAGTCCTTAAACATTGAATACGATAGTTCTTTTTTTGATACCGATCCCTACGAGCCGATCTCCGGGGGCACGATGAGCATTTGGCCTTTCTTTATCGGGCATTTCGTTGAATTGCCTTATACCCTACCACAAGACCATACACTGATGGTCATTTTAGGTGAGACGACACCCCGTTTATGGATAGAAAAAGTGAATTTTATCGAGAGGTATTACGGTATGATTTTGCTGAACACGCACCCTGATTATCTGTGCCAGCCAGAATATCTAGGAATTTATCGGGAATTCTTACAAGAGATGAAAGCTCGACAAGGATATTGGCAGGCACTACCCCGTGAAGTCGCTCGCTGGTGGCGGCTACGACACCAAGCTAACGGAATTGCTGATTTGCCTAATGGCTCTCTCTTCTATCTTCGGCGAACAGAAACGGGGAACACTTTAGTATCTCAACCAGAGGAAAGATGAGTATCAATCAACCGGAGTTTGTTCGCATTGCTCCAGATGTCAAGCTAGGCAAAGGGGTAAAGATTTACGCCTTCGTCAACCTCTATGGCTGTCAAATTGGGGATGAAAGCAAGATTGGCTCTTTCGTAGAAATTCAGAAAGATGTGACCATCGGCAAACGCGTCAAGATATCTAGCCATACCTTCATTTGCGAGGGGGTTACCATTGAAGATTTTGCCTTCATCGGTCATGGGGTCATGTTCACCAACGACAAATACCCCCGTGCGACTAACCTAGATGGCTCCCTGAAAACTGAGGGCGATTGGAGCGTAACTCCCATCCTAATCAAGCGAGGGGCATCTATTGGCAGTAATGCCACCATCCTCTGTGGCGTGACCATTGGGGAAAACGCCATTGTGGGGGCAGGTAGCGTCGTGACCAGAGATGTTCCAGACAACGCTATTGTAGCAGGAGTTCCTGCTCGTATCTTAAAATGATGGCTCTTCTGGTTTCTGTGTGGAAACGAGGTCTATACTGATAGAATATCCGCAAAATAGTCCTAAAAGTCTTGCCCAATAAGCATTTCACGTTCCATAAGCAAAAATTATCACACAAAGTCGAGAAGAGCCAAATGATTTTATTTGTATTTGGCTCTCTTGGATTTGGTGGGTAAAATGTATTCTAAGATACATTCCTCCTAGCGAGAGCCTGGAACGAACCACAAAGACACAAAGGACACAAAGATTGATCGATCCTATGTAAGTTAAACTTATCACACAGAACCTAGAAGAGCCTGTATTTTATGTAACATTTTTGTGAACAGATTGTGGTTATGTTTAACTATAGCGGTTCTCGTTGGCGTGAGGCACATACAGATGACTGTAACGCTTATCCAGTAAGGCATCTGCTGTACTTTATCCAATCATGAACCGCTATATACTTGTTAAGCTTTATCAGTAAACTAGGGAATGTGTTACCAAAAACGGAAAAACTACTTGGATTTGGTCGTTGCCAGCTTTCTCCTGCTTTGCACCCTTCCAATCATGCTGTTAATTGCTGTAGCAATTAAGCTGGACTCTCCAGGACCGATACTATTTCGTCAGCAACGGGTCGGCAAGCATGGGAAGCCCTTTACTCTGTTGAAGTTTCGTTCCATGTATGACGGAGCCGATTCAGAGCCACATCGGAGATATGCCACTCGCCTGATTCGAGAAAACGTCCGCCCTCTGATAGACAGTCCCCGTGCCTCCCTCAAATTGACCAACGATACCCGAATCACTAGAGTTGGGCGCTTCTTGCGCTCTGCCAGTTTAGACGAATTGCCCCAGTTGATTAACGTTCTCAGAGGGGAGATGAGCCTCGTCGGACCTCGCCCTCCCCTTCCCTACGAGGTAGCCGTCTATCAGGAACGCCACAAGCCCCGCTTGAACATCAAGCCAGGGATTACGGGGTTGTGGCAAGTCGAGGGGCGCAATCTGGTGAGTTTTGAGGAAATGGTGAGGATGGATCTCCAATACATCAAAACCATGAATTTCTGGCTAGATATCTCGATCCTGCTGAGAACGCCGAGAGAAATGATTAGAGGTAAAGGAGCAGGATAATGATTGAGACTTCCAGACTGAATTCCCCTCTCAAGGTACAGCCCCAACAGCAATTAGATCAAGTCAAAGTCGGGCTTGTCGGCTATGGCTACTGGGGACCCAAACTAGCTCGCAACTTTTCTTCTCTCCCAGAAGTCAAACTTGCAGCAATCTGCGATTTGCGCGAAGAGTGTCTCAAACTAATCCGCAGACTTTATCCAGATACGGAGACAACCTGCTCTTTTGAGGATTTATTAACCAGCGATCTCGATGCGATCGCCATCGCTACCCCAGTTACCACCCATTACCAACTTGCCCAAGCTGCCCTCTGTGCTGGCAAGCACGTCCTGATTGAAAAACCGATTGCGGCTTCATGCCAGGAAGCTCAACAATTAATTGAACTGGCTCGTCGCCAGAACTTGGTGTTAATGGTAGGACATACCTTTGAGTACCATCCTGCTATAGAAACCATTAAAGCACTTATTGAGTCGGGTGAACTGGGAAAAATTCACTATATTAATTCAATTAGAGGCAATTTTGGAATATTTCGTCCATATATAAACGTTATCTGGGATTTGGCAACCCACGATTTATCCATCTTTCGTTACCTTCTCAACCAAGAACCTCTCTCAATCAGTGCCTATGGTCAAAATTGCCTGCACCCTAATAAAGGACTCCATGATGTCGCTTCGCTCACACTCGATTTCCCAGAGGATACCTTGGTAACATTGAGAGTTAGCTGGTTAGAAGCCGTTAAAGTACGCCGGCTGACGGTCATTGGCAGTCGCAAAACGCTACTGTACGATGACACGGCCGAGCAGAAAATAGTCGTATACCATCGAGAAATCAACGGTCATCCGAGTTCCCTTATAAATTCAGAAGTTTCTCGCACTGACGCTCAAGTAGAAACCACCGTTTATCCTTTCATGTGGCTCGAACCCTTACGAACAGAAACTCAACATTTTATCGATTGTATTTTCGGAAAAACTCAGGTTAAAAGTAACGGTGAAGTCGGATTAAAAATTGTCAAGATGTTAGAAGCAACTGATCGTTCCCTCTTAAATCACGGGGCGAAAATCCCTCTTGATTTCTCGCATTCATTAAGTTGTTAATTTATTTTAATGCAAGATAAAAATGAGTAATAAGATTCCAATTTCCGTTTTGATTCCCGTTAAAAATGAAGCCAATAATCTTCCAGCTTGCTTAGAAAGTGTCGCTCGGGCTGAGGAAGTATTTGTGGTCGATTCTCAAAGTCAAGATCGCACTCAAGAAATCGCCGAAAGTTATGGTGCAAAAGTCGTGCAGTTTTCTTTTAATGGTCACTGGCCGAAAAAGAAAAATTGGTCTTTGGAAAATCTTCACTTTGCCCATGAGTGGATCTTAATTGTTGATGGGGATGAGCGGATTACTCCCGAACTTTGGGACGAGATTCAAATCGCAATTCAACAGCCTAGTTATGAGGGCTACTACATCAACCGCAAAGTTTTTTTTCTTGGCAAATGGCTGCGACATGGTGGTAGATATCCTGACTGGAATCTCCGACTGTTTAAACATCAACAAGGTCGTTATGAAATGCTAACAACTGAAGAAATTCCCAACGACAGTGATAACGAAGTTCACGAACACGTCATCTTAAAAGGCAAGGTCGGCTATCTCAAAAACGACATCATTCATGAAGATTTTCGGGATCTCTATCAATGGTTAGCGCGGCACAACAGTTACTCAAATTGGGAAGCTCGCATTCATCTTAAATTATTAAATCATCAAGATAAAGATAACACCATAGGAGCAAAATTTTGGGGGCATCCAGTACAGCGAAAACGCTGGTTAAAGAGCATCTGGGTCCGCTTGCCGTTTAGATCGGCTCTGCGGTTTTTTGTTTCCTACTTTCTTCAACTGGGTTTTTTGGATGGGCGAGTGGGATACATCTACGCAAAGCTTCAAAGTCAGCATGAGTTTAACATTGCCGTCAAGCTTTACGAACTGCGCCACTGTCGCGGGCAATTAAATCCAACATCCTCTCCCAAAATTCATCCGAATTCAACGCCACAACTGACCTATTCCAAATAGGGAGTTGGGATAGCTTTGAACCAGAAGTGACTCGCTGCTAGTATCCGCCCTATGAAAACTGCCGTTAACATCATCCGCGCTCATTCCTACGAGCGAACAGCCCTGCGACATTCTCTAGAGACTCTCCTCCAACCGCTAGGGGGGATAGGAGCAATAGTCAAATCAGGTGATCGCGTCCTGCTCAAACCCAACTTAATCGTAGCGGGTCGCCCTAGCCAAGCCATCGCCACCAATCCAGACTTAGTCTACTGTGTAGCCCAAATGGTTCAAGAGGCTGGGGGTCAACCCTTTCTCGGCGACAGTCCGGCGATGGGAAGTGTGCAAGGCGTAGCGAAAGCCAATGGCTTACTGCCCATCGCCCAGGAACTCAAGCTTCCCATTGTCGAATTTTACGGTCAGCACTACTCGAGTATCAGTGACTCTTTTGACCGACTCTGGCTTTCTAAAGAAGCAATGGGAGCAGATGTGATCGTTAATTTACCCAAAGTCAAATCTCACCAACAGCTAACCCTAACGTTAGGAGTCAAAAACCTGTTTGGCTGCGTCCCCGGAAAGGTTAAAGTTAGGTGGCATTGGCTAATTGGCAAAGACCCGAACCGCTTTGGAGAAATGCTAGTCGAAACAGCGCGGCTTCTCGCTCCCGAATTGACGATTCTCGATGGCATAATTGCCCATCAGGGGAATGGTCCGACGCGGGGAGAGCCTAGATTTTTGGGGCTGTTAGCCGCAACTTGCAATGTGTTTGCTCTAGATCGCGCCTTCGCAGAGATTCTCAAGGTCGATCCTTTGACCGTTCCGACGATCGCTGCTTCTTTAAGGCTAGGACTTTGTCCCAAACTAGAGGCAATTGATTTTCCCACCCTAAAACCTGAAGATTGCCAAGTAGAGGATTGGCAACTAGCGACGCGCTCGGTTCCCATCTACTTCAGCCTGCCGCGCGTTGTACTATCTACTCTCAAAGATTGGTCAATTCGGCGGATTCAAGAACCTGTCAGTTCCTATCTCAAACGCTGAAGCCCTCCTTTCACTAAAATAAAATCCTTCCCTTTTTCAGGAGACAACCATGAACACTGCAACAACGTCATATTCCTCAATTGAGTCTTATCTCACCGCACTAGGTATCTGGGAAGACGGCATTCTGACCTATCCGATTGCAAACCCTAGCCCAGCGATGCAGGCCAACAGCCATTATTTTGGACATCCCCTTTGGGCAAAAGAATACTTAGAATTTTGTCACCAAGATGAGGCATTTCGTTCGCTCTGGGGAGCGGCGATGGGAAGTTGGGATGGCAAAATTGTCGTCGATGTCTGCTGTGGTCCTGGCAATCTCTTCGCTTCATTAGGAGGCTCACCCAGTTTACTCATTGGCATTGATATTTCTAAGGGAGGATTGCAGATGGCTAAACAATTGGGTTACATCCCTATCTTGGCAGATGCTCACCACCTTCCTCTTGCATCTGGTTTTGCCGATATCGTCACCCTCAGTGCCGCCTTGCACCACTGTGACGACATGGCGAAAGTGCTGGCAGAAGCGGCTCGTTTAGTCCGCCCTGGCGGACTGTTGATTAGCGATCGCGATCAGCAACTCTCTTCAATGGACTTTAAAGGAATTTCTCTGTGGCTTTGGAAAATCCGCTTACTGGTGTGGAGAGTGATAAAGCGAGGGCCTCATACCAACCGAGAACAGCAAGATTGTATGTTGGCAACCGAAATTCATGCTGAATATCCTGGGGATGGTGTCACCCCAGAACTCTATTATAATACACTTGAGCCAAGGGGGTTTGAGGTTAACCTCTATCCTCACAACAATAACGTTGGGGCTGCGGCGTTGCAAGGAAACTATGGTCGAGCCAAGTTTCGCTGGCGTTTGTTGCAACGACTCTCTGGCATCAATCCTGATTCTCCAGACGCAGCTATGTCTCTGATGTGTATTGCCATTAAGAAAACCTAATATAGAATGAAAATCTTATTAATAGCGAACTATCCTCCAGATCACATACAAAGTATGAACAGGTTTGCCCAAATACTTGAAACGGGCTTAACCGAATTAGGTCATCAAGTCCATGTCATCCGTCCTCAGCCGTGGATAGGTCGTCTTCAGCCATCTTCAAAAGGTTTAGGAAAATGGTTAGGCTATATTGACAAATTTCTTCTCTTCCCCAACACACTCCGACAAGAATTGTCTTGGGCGGATGTCGTACATATCTGTGATCAGTCCAATGCTGTTTACACCAAATATTTACAAAAAGTTCCTCATGTTGTTACCTGTAATGATCTTTTAGCCATTCGCTCTGCATTAGGAGAAATTAAAGAAAATCACACTCGATGGACTGGCAGACAATTGCAGAAAATGATTCTGAACGGACTCAATCAAGCACAACGAGTTGCTTGTATTTCAGAGCAGACAAAAATGGATTTGATGCGACTTAGTTCGCTTCGTTTCAGTACCATATCCTTAATTCATATGGGATTAAATTATCGCTATTTTCCTATGAAAATCTCAGAAGCAAAACGGCGTTTGGAAGCCTTGGAAATTCCCAAAAAATGTCAATTTTTTCTCCATGTGGGAGGTAATACTTGGTACAAAAATCGGCTAGGAGTTTTGTCAATCTTTTATTACCTACTCCAAAAACACCCAAAAATAGAAGATCATCTAGTCATGGTTGGCCAACCTTTTACCATTGAGATACGTCAATTTATCAAAAAATATAATCTCAGTCAAACTGTAATAGAAATGGTAGGAGTTGACAATGAAGATTTGCGGGCTCTCTATTCATCTGCTACTGCTTTACTATTTCCTTCTTTACAAGAAGGTTTTGGCTGGCCAATTATAGAAGCTCAAGCTTGTGGTTGTCCTGTAATCACATCTAAACGCCCTCCGATGACTGAGGTAGGAGGAGAAGCCGCTATCTACATCAATCCAACTAACCCTGAAGAGGCAGCAGAAATAATTGCTGGTCGTTTCCCTATACTTAAATCCCTCAAACAAAAGGGAATTTTAAATGCCCAGAAGTTTACTGCTGACAAAATGATTACTTCTTATCTTGAGCTTTATCAAACCGCTATTTTTGAAAAAAAATAGCCTGCAAGTTGACTAAATTAAGTATATTTAGGGTTTGCTGAAAAAGTTTTTCGGTGGTGGTAGGAGGGATAATGCAAGGTTTTTGAAAGTCCCAATCCTATTTTCGCAGCATGAACATCGGACTTTAACAGGTCAAAAGCTTTATTTTAAAAGGGTTTTACCATTATTCAGCAAGCCCTATTTACATAAAAAATGAGCGTTTGAGATGCGCTCAACCTAGATATCAGGAATGTAAAATGATGAAAATATTGCACATAATTCCATCTATTACTACTTTAAGAGGCGGCAGTAATGTAGCAGCTATCAACATGGTTAAAGCCCTCAGAATTGCTGGTATTGATGCAGAAATCGTGACGACCAATGACAATGTTAATACTGTCTTAGACGTTCCTGTAAATAAGTGGATTGAATATCAGGAAATTCCTGTTTTATTTTTTCCTAAAATCTATATAGGGATAAAATTTATCTCAGAATATACCCTAGCCTTAGATTATCATAATTGGCTGTGGAACAATATAGAAAACTATTATCTAGTACACATTCATTCATTCTTTTCCTATCTCTGTACTTTGGGAGCAATTATAGCTCGTCTTAAAAAGGTTAAGTATATCATCTCTCCTCACGGTCAGCTAGATTCCTGGGTTATCAAGCAAAAAAAAATAAAAAAAATGGTTTATTTTACTCTACTTGAGCAACAAAACTTGGAAAATGCTTCTGCAATTTACTGTACAACTAACCAAGAAGCTCAAGATGTAAAAATTTTTGGAATCAAATCTCCTACTTTTATACTTCCTCTCGGTGTGACACCGATCGTTGATTTACCTGATGCGAAAATTAACATACACACAATTTATAATATTGCTCTTAACATTCCTATTATTTTATTTATGTCGCGTTTTCATCCCAAAAAACACATGGAATTACTTTTATATGCTGCCCACAATTTAGCCAAGCGACACAATTTTCATCTTATTCTAGCTGGTTCAGGAAATCCAGAGTATGAGCAGTATATCTTCAATTTAGTTTTATCTTTAAACCTTAATGATCTTACTACTTTTTCGGGCTTCGTTCATGGAGAGGACAAAACTTTATTACTACAAGGAGCAGACATTTTTGTTCTCCCATCTTACGGAGAAAACTTTGCGATAACCGTGGCAGAAGCAATGGCATACGGCTTGCCTGTAATTGTTACCCCAGAGGTGCAAATTTCTCCAGAGATTGAGGCTAATAAGTCAGGAATTGTCGTTTCAGGAGAACTGGAAGCTTGGGTACAGGCAATTGAGAAATTATTGATGTCAGAAAAACTACGAGCGGAAATGGGAGAAAATGGTAGGCTTTTAGCTAGGACGAAATATGACTGGAATACCATAGCCAAAAAATTAAGTATTGCCTATTTTGATATTACAGCCACCAGTTAAACGAAGGCTTTCTTCTCAACCAAAATCTTTCTCTCCTGCACGATGCCTTGCCCAAAAGGCTGTTAAAGAAAATATTAACCGTGAAAAAACTAACAATAATAACCATAGACCAAAATGAAATTAATCATTTTAGCCGCTTATCCAGTTCAGTATCATGCACCTGTTTTCCGAGAAATTTCTCGAAAATTAGCACAAAAACATCACGAATGTTTAGTAATTTATCTATCGAACTTTTCCATTCAAGGTTACTTAGATCAAGAATTTGGGACTCACATAACTTGGGATGAGCCTTTATTAGCCGGTTATCGTTCCTTAACTTTAAACAGTAGTCGAATAAGTCAACCTCTACACTTTTTTGACCTAAAATCTCCCGGTTGGAAACAGATTATTCAACAAGAGCAACCTAACCGGTTACTCGTAACTAACCTCAATTATCAAGGGATAGTGAGTGCAACAATACAGGCCCGCTTGATGGGAATTCCCTGTACTTTAAGAGTTGAAACAAATGATCTTGCATTTAGTCGGACAAAGCTAAAAGATGTGGCGAGAAAATTGATATACCAGAATTTTTACAGGTTGTTTGATTCGGCAATCGCCATCGGTTCTTTAAACAGAGAACACCTAATCGGTCATGGAATTTCCTCAAGAAACATTGAAATGAGTTATTATTGTGTTCCAAATAGATTTCAATATCTACAATCCAAAAACAAACAAAATCTTCGGCAAAAGCTTCGTCAACAATTAGGGTTCAATGATGAGCAAACAGTTATTTTATTTAGCGGGAAGTTGATTTCCAAGAAAAACCCTCAGCTTCTGCTAGAAGCAGCCTCAATAATGCCGGAAAACAAACACCGCTATTTGGGATTACTTTATTTGGGCTCTGGTTATCTAGAAACCAGTTTGAAATCGATGGCAGAAAGCCTACCAGCTTTAAAAGTACACTTTGCAGGATTCAAAAATCAGCAAGAGTTACCGCCTTACTATCTTGCTGCTGATGCCTTGGTTCTTCCTTCCAATCGAGAGGGAGAGACATGGGGTTTAGTTGTCAATGAAGCTTTGCAAGCTGGTTTACCCTGTATTGTTACCAACGCAGTTGGTTGCTCTGTTGATTTTAGACACTTTCCTGAATTTCAAATTATTGCAGAGCGTGATGCTGATGCTTTGGCGGAAGCGATTGAAAAGATTATGCAGATTCCCCGTATATTTGAACGTTACGACCTTTTACTTAAGAAGTTTTCTATTGAGCAATGTTCACAAACAATTACCTCTTTTATTCTTAGATTATGAAAAACATGAATTTTCCTTTGATTTCTGTGATTATTCCGACATACGGTCGCGAGAAAACTCTGCAAGATACTTTGGCAGACGTAATCAAGCAGGACTACCCTAGTTTTGAAGTTTTGGTTATCGACCAAACTCCCCTACATATTCCTGAAACCCAAGCCTATCTAGAAGAATTAAAAACCCAAGCTAAATTTCGCTGGTTTCGGGTTAATTGGGCTAGTCTGCCAAGAGCGCGCAATTACGGAGTGCGTCAGGCTACAGGTAAGATCATTTTATTCATTGATGATGACGTGCGGCTAACCAAGGAGTTTTTAAAGGCTCATGCTCGTAATTACTCAGAACGACCTGATGTCGGGGCGGTAGCGGGTCGGGTTCTAAACCCAAAAAGCCTAGAAGAAGGAGATAAAATATTGACCATTGAATACCTTCCCACTGAAGCCATGGATCCGGGAATTGCTTGGTACTACATTGATTTAACTCATACGGTAAAGCCTCAGCAAGTCATAACATCAAGGGGTTGCAATATGTCTTTTCGTAGGGATATTTTTAAGAAATACGGACTATGGTTTGATGAGCGGTTTCGAGGTAGTGCCGTGCGCGAGGAATCCGATCTTTGTCTCCGTATTCGGCAGACAGGCTATAAGATTTGGTATGATCCAGAGGCAGTGTTAGTCCATTTGGAAGAACCGACAGGAGGCTGTCATGACATTAGTACGCAAACGCTAGAATATCAGATTACGCACTACCATAACCACTTTTGGATGGCCTTTAAAAATCTTACCTTTTCCGAATCTCTAAGACTTTTTATGCGTTTATTTGACTGTCATGTTTTAGGAAATCCTCCTTGTCATAAAAGTGGTTCTCTTCCCAAGATTTTTGTCAGAGGAGTATTTTATATGCTGGGATTTTTCAGTGCTTTAGTGACTCTAGTTCAATCTATCTGGAGCGATGGTCAAATCTACAATGAATAAACTCATATCTTGCACCAGTACAGATGCTCCTCTCGTCATCACTACCAACAAATGAGTAAAGAAACCTTCAGCTATGAGAAGCCTATGCGTATTCTTATCTATTCCTACAACTATCATCCAGAACCTAACGGGATTGCTCCCTTAATCACCGAACTGGCTGAAGGGTTAGTCAAGCGAGGTCATCAAGTCCGAGTCGTAACTGCCATGCCTAGCTATCCTCGCCGACGAATTTATGAGGAGTATCGAGGCAAGTTGTATCTAACCGAGCAAAAAAATGGCGTAACTATTCAGCGCAGTTACATTCGAGTGAAGCCTCAGCCTAACTTGATCGACCGAATTTTATTCGATAGCAGCTTTGTGCTAACGAGCTTTTTCCCATCTCTAAAAGGCTGGAAACCCGACGTAATTTTCTTAACCATTCCGCCTCTACCTGCTTGTGTTCCTGCTGTTTTTTTAGCCAAGCTTTTTGGTTGTCCTTTAGTTTTAAATGTTCAAGTTATTCTATCCGAAGCCGCAGCCAAAGTAGGAATACTTGGAAATTCCTGGCTACTCCAAGCCTTTGAATCTCTGGAAAAGTGGGCTTATCGCCAAGCGAATAAAATTAGTGTCATTACTGACGAGTTTACTGATTATTTGGTCAAGCAAGGAGTACCAGCTAGCAAAATAGTTTGTATTCCCAATTGGGTTGATGTTAATTTTATCCGTCCCTTGCCCCAGCAAAATAACTCATTTCGCCATAATCATAATCTTCAGGAAAAATTTGTTGTTCTCTATGCGGGTAACATTGCTCTCACAGAAGGGTTGGAAACTGTGATAGAAACTGCCGTCCGTCTGAAACATCTGCCAGAGATTGTTTTTGTCATTGTAGGCGAAGAAAAAGCCCTTCAAAACTTGCAGTCTTATAGCCAAAACTGTGGGGCCGATAATCTGAAATTTTTCCCTTTCCAACCCCGAGAAAAATTGCCAGAAATGTTAGCCGCCGCCAATATAGGACTGATTATGCAAAAGCGTAATGTCACCGTTTACAATATGCCTTCTAAAACACCAGTCTGGCTGGCTAGTGGTCGTCCTATCATTGCTTCAGTTCCTCCTAATAGCCCTGCTGCAAGAGCCATTCAACAAAGTCAGGGAGGCGTTATCGTTCCCCCAGAAGAACCAGATAGTTTAGCCAAAGCTATCCTAGATTTATATGCTAACCCTTCTAAGGCAGAAAGGCTGAGCCAGCAGGGGAGACAATTTGCGATGGATTATTACTCTCTTGAACAAGCCTTAAATCAGCATGAAGCACTTTTCTCATCGCATTCCCTTCCCTAGCGCGATATCCGCCATCCAGAATCTCTGGGAACGTCAAGGGGTGCGGTGCTTTGAGCGTGACCTCAAATTCCATATACCGCCGCCATCCTGCATCTCCTCCGCCGCATCCTCTTAAAGCCAGGCGATCTGCTCTGGCGTAATGCCGCTGTCAAGTAATTTCTGGCGAAACTCAGGGCGGACACAGCAATTCTCATTTTAAGGTTTCATGACATTAAAACCCTTGCACCTAGAGGGGTTAAAATTCTTTAACGAATCTTTAGATCGCTGAAACAACCCAAAATCGTTTCAAAATGAAAATTGCTGCAAGGGTGATGCAAGGGTTTTGAGCGATTAAGCGCAGATTTAAGTGCATTTGGGAAGCTCTCAATCAAGCTAAAAGCCCTTTTCTGTAAGGTTTTTAGCTTGATTCAGCAGACCCTAGTTAGGGCTTGCTGAATAATGGTAAAACCCTTTTAAAATAAGGCTTTTGACCTGTTAAAGTCCGATGTTAGTGCAAGAAAATAGGATTGGGACTTTCAAAAACCTTGCATTATCCTTCTTGTGGTACATCGCTTGGTACAAAAAACAAGGGCAACAAAGCCTGAAACGACCGACTCCTGACTCCTGACTCCTGACTCCTACCCCCAGGAAAAACTTTTTCAGCAGACCCTAGTTAAGTGTCTGTGAAGCAAGAATCCGCCGTTAATTGCTAAAGCAATCTAACGGCGGGAGAGTCAATCTTCCAAAAACTTCAATAACTTTTCTTCCAGAATAGCCCTCACCGTCTCCTCTTCCCCTAACGACCGGAGATGAACTAGACGGTCGCTCAGTTGTTTCATCTTTTGCCGGTGGTCGGGGGAATACTGCAAATCCCTTAAATTCTCCTCTCTAACGGTATATTCACCGTTCCAAGTCCTTACCAGACAGGAAAATTCCCTCACCTCGATGACGATACACCAACAGCCGCCCAATCCTCGCAAATCGGGGTTATCCTTGATCAGTATTTCGCAGACATCACCGACCCGGTAGGGAATCGGGATTTTGGTTCGCTCGCGGATGCGCTGTACTATATCCTTGACGATGCGACCGGACGGGACTTTACCCCCCGCAGCTTCTACCGCTTGCTGCCAAACTTCTCTCTGTTGGTCTGGTTCCAGTTGAGTTAGGGGACGACACTGAGCTTCGTTGGTGGGGACAGGGTTTGTCAATTTCTCCCCCGTTGAATTTTGTCTCCAATTTGGAGACATTTCTTGTGGAGACATTTCTTGTGGAGACATTTCTTGTGGAGACATTTCTTGTGGAGACATTTCTTGTGGAGACATTTCTTGTGGAGACATTTTTTGTGGAGACATTTCTTGTGGAGACAGTTCTGAAAGATTGTCTCCAATTTGGAGACGTGGGGGAAAAAGATTATCCACAACGGCAGCGGCATCAATCAGCCGATAAGAATGAGCGCGTTTCATCCCGAATCGGTCTTGAACGTACTCCTCAAAAGTCTTGTGGGTAGAACGGTACAGCCGTCTATCCCGCAGTTCCTTCAAGGCTGTTCCCGCTTCGTAGAAAGCCCTTTCTACCTTGCGCTCCCAGAACAGACGTTGACGTTCTTCGTCTGGTGTCAGGTCATCTACCACTTCTACCTGTACCGATTCCGTCGGGGGAAACAGATCCAGTTCCAAATTGACCGCCCTTTCTGGTTCGGGTGGCAACCGCTTATGATTCTTTTTGGCCCAATCGTCCAGCCACACCCGGGGCGAGGCGAACTTGGTGGTGGCCTTAACGGGAATATCGAGGACGAAGCCCGCCGCGCTGACGGTGCGCTTGGCACTAAAAGAATTGTACTCGAAACGCCACTCTAACCCGTAGGCTGTCCAGATTTGCGGAGAGCGAGACCAGATGTTCACGCCGTTACCTCCCGACTACATGACTATTTACAGTCGCAAAGTTTGTCTTTTTTATCAACCAGTGATATTAATATTATAAGTAATATAATAGACAATAACAACAGTAATTTTTCTGGGGGTTTTGGGCGTGGTGAAACAAAAGAAAGTAGTGATGATTCCCGTTGAGATGGTCGAGGCTATCTCATGGTCAGAGGAATCGGGATTGAAGTTAAAGGAGATTCGGGAGGGACAGGGACTATCTCGAAACAAGTTGGTCAACAAGATCAGGGATGCTGGTCGGGACATTTCACCCCAGCACATCCAAAAGTTGGAGACTGGTTTCAAGGCGATAACGGCAGAAAATCAGACGGCCAAGAGTGTCGGCACGGCTACCCTCCGAGCGATTCTCGACGCTTTGGATTACCCGCTCGATCGATTCCTCACCGAAATCGGTCACAAGTAAACCTCCGAGAAGCCTTTTTAATCCCCGAACCAAACCGACAATAAGTTACGAAATTATCCTGTTTCCGATTGAAGCCTTTTTTTTAAGGGACTATACTGAAATTTATTCTTTCCTTCGGATCGGTTCCGATAAAACGGCAAACCGTCCACCGTTCCAACTTTTTTTCCCTCGATTCGGGATATTTTTTTATTCTTAAACCCCTCGGAGATGAAAAATTATGCAAAAAGCCGCCTCCTTACCCGATCGCTACCGAATAGGAAAAACCCAGTTTTACGAACGCCGCCAGCATCTGATCCGCTTGGGTTACGACATGGAAGCCGATAAACTCGGCCGAAACAGCTACTACAGTGACGAACAGATTCAAATATTCGATGACCTAAACACCCACTATCAGAAATGGGGTACTCTCGAAGGTTTTCCGAGTGCTACCCCCGAAATCGCCGATAACCAGACTGAACCCGACAAAAATTCCCCCGTAACTAACACCGAGACGGGATTAGTTCAGCGAGAGAGTGAAAAAGTCATAAACAATTCCGTCGATACCGAAGAAATCTTCGTCGATACTAATCCCTTAGAAGATATTCAAGAGGATAATTTTCGTCGTGTGGATGAGGCCGCCCAGTTCGCCGCCGCCCAGAATATCGTCGCCTTCAACTACCTAACCGTCAACTACATGAAACAACGCAATTTCAGCGTCCCCGGTCTAAGGTCACAGGTAGAAAAATCTAGTCGCGTAGTCGAGGAGTCCCTCGATTCCCTCAAACAGTCCCCAGAAGTAATCGCAAAGAAGCTGATTCAACGTACCAAGAAGGAACCAGAACAGATGACCTAACCTTGATCCTACAGGGTGCGCTCGATCGAGAACGCCATCGCCTGTTGCGCTGGTTTCTCGTTTGCCAGATCACGGGGTTGTTATCGGGTGGGGTGATAGCCTTTTCCCTCAAAGGTGAACCCCTATTGGGAGCGGGTTGGGGATTGGGCCTCGGTAATCTCCATTTCGGGGTATCTGTCGGTTTTCTATCGAAAAAATAGTTCTCACCCGATAATCACGCTTAAGGTTGCGACCGTGAGACTTCAGACGTTCGTTTTGTCGAACGTCTGATCACCTCACCCCGTCATATCATCTCCTTACCACCCGGCCCGCTTTCAACAAAATCGAGTACATCTTCTGGAGACTGAAAGTCTTCTGGGATGCTGGCCAACAATCGATCGAGCGTTGGATTGCATGGATTCTCTGTGAGTTCAACGATTTAATTCTCGTCAAGTCCGAAGCTTTCAGTGATCTTGTGGGGAATTCGGAATCTTTTTAGTCCGATATCCATCATCTTCTCGTCCGATAAAGTTAGAAAATTAACCTTAAATACTTATTTAATTCAGTTATCGGTCAAATAAGGGTAAATAACTGCAATTTTTCCCTTAAGTAATCGCATTTAGACCTTTTTTCTCGACCAGAGACAGGAGTTTTAACGCCGGTCCCGCGGGATGTTTCTCTCCCCGCTCCCATTGACTGACCGAATCTTTCGAGACGTTCAGATAACGAGCGAAAACGGCTTGGCTTACCTCCTCGCGCTCGCGGAGGGAGCGTATCTCCGCGGGCGTGAACTCCCGAACCGGTGTCAGGCAGGATTCATCGAAGTGTCGCAGGGTTCGCTTATCGATCACGCCCGCGTCGTAATAGTCGGAGGCTGTTTCGTGGATCGCCGCGAACGCGTCACTCTTGTAAGTTTTTTTCTGGGCCATCACGTTTTACTTCCTTGTAAACTCCTTTCTCGACTAACTTGGCGAGTTCCTCGTCGGAAAGGGAAAAGGTTACTCTCGCCAAGTCTTTAAATCCTCGATCTTCGTCCTTGTCTATGTTCTCCCGTTCACTTTTCGCGAATCCCTAGACAAAGAAAGCTTTGTCATCCCGTCGGTAGAGGTTGATCGACCTGTAACCACCGGACTTCCCCTCGTTGGTGCGTGAGAGCCTCTGTTTGATGACACCCCCGCCATAATCGGCATCTACCCTCCCGGATTCCACGTCCTCGATCGTCTCCCATAGCTTTGCGTCGCTGATGTTTTCCTTTTTTGCGAACTTGGTAAACCACTTATTCTTGAAAATCCGCACACTTGACATTTTGGGTGGCTTTTCTCTAATTACGTTCATTATATAGAACTCAGTTCTATAGTTCAAGGGAATTTATCGACAAAAAAACGGGATGTTTGGAGTTATTCTTCTAACCCAACGAAAAATTTTGATTTTTGCGGGAGGTTTAGTTACCATCGTATTGTCAAACAATGTTCGATGGAGTGTCAGACAATGGCATCGAAATCCATCGGGGTGAGGATTCCCGACGCGATCAACGAACGCTTCGAGAGTTACGGACGGCGGCATTTTCCCAAGGGGGACGGTTTCGACAAGACAAAAACCGCCCTCGACCTCATCTGCAAGGGATTGCAATGTTCTCGCGATCAAGAGAACGATGTTGAACAACTCGTCAAACAAATCGTTGAACAAGAAATGAGAACGGTAATCGAGGAGGTGACGGCGACGGTTGCCGGTCTCAACGGGGAAATTGAAACCCTGAAACGGTTAATCGATCGAGAGGATACAGAAGAAGATTCGGGAATGTCCCGCTCGACCCTAGCCCCGATTTTCGAGGATTTTTGAGAACCTGTCATTCTCTCCTCGGTTGCGATCGCTTTCTTTAACTTAATTGGCTAAAACTATTGAAGCGATTAAGATTATCAAGTTTGCGGGGATAGGGTCAACTAGAATTGCTGAATTTTCGCTTAGATGCCACTACTCGTACTTCTGTCTTAAAATTAGCTGGTGAAGGATAGAATGGTTTCCCTTCCCTCTCCCCTCGGTAACAGACCTGCGGGAGAACTAATCGAAAATACCGTTCAATCAAAGACAGAATTTGCTTTCCTGTGAGTGCCGCGTTCACCCCTAAACGTTTACGATGATGAACAGTAAACGTTACAGGTCAAACAAATGAAAAGACTGCTCGGCATTGTCATCTTGATAGTAGCTTGGGGAGGCTTTATCTTTGCCAACCCAGCCCTCGCCTTAGATGTAGAGGTAGGTCAGCAAGTACAGCTTAAAGCCACAAATCCTCAAGGTGTTCCTTTGCACGAAAATCCTTTTCCGAGTTTAAAGGGGAGATTACCCGATGGTGTAACGGCCACAGTGACCGCAACCGATAGGGAAAAGCATTGGCTAAAAGTACAAATCCCCTTCCAACAAGGTTGGATTATAGAAAAATATGTCGCTCAAGTTTTGGAAAATTCGGTTAACCCCTCTCCGAATCCTCGTCCTACAAGCGGGTTAAAATTAGCCACCTATAACGTAGAATCACCAAACTTTAACCCCAGAGATACCACCCCCGACAAAGTGGCCGAGGAAATTACAAAGCATCCAGAGGTCATTATTTGGGGTCTTGAAGAGGTGATGAATCAGGACGATCTAGATAAGTTCACTCAAGCTATGGGTTCAAATTTTACCTCGGTCTTGGGAGAGACGGGCGGTCAAGATAGATTAGCGATCGCTTACGATCAAAGTCAGTTAGAATTAGTGGGTTCTATCAATAATTTATCGGGTTCTGGAGGGTCAAGAAATCCACTCGTGGGTCAATTTAAACTTCTCGCGGACGGGACTGAATTTTTATTTATGGTCAACCATTTCAACCGTCGTGAAGAGGAAAGAAGAAACCAACAGGCTGATTTCGTCAGAAATTGGAGCAATCAGCAAAATTTACCGACGATTATAGTGGGAGACTTTAACTTCGATTTTGATCTCAATGAACGAAGAGGTAATACGGCTTTCAATAAACTCAATCAAGACAACATATTAAAGTGGATTCAACCGGATTGTTTAGCTTCTAATAATTGTCTATCCACTCAATGTAATCCAAATTTTAACAGTATCTTAGATGCTGTTTTTGTCGGTGGAACTGCCAAAAATTGGTCGGCGAGTTCTTCTATAGTTCCTTTTGACTGCTCGAAAGATGCCACGGGATTCCCCGATCATCGTATCGTCAAGGCCGAATTAAAAGTATCTTAGCCGACGACATTCGGGAATTATCGAGCGAATTTGGTTGTTTAAAGTTTCATCATGTACAAAAAAAAGGTCGGGGTCGCCCCGACCTTTTTTGTCGTAATTAGTGGATTAGAACTTAACCATTGATAGCAGGAGCAGTCAGAGCTACGGGACTAGCCAAGTCTAAGGGGAAATGTCTTTGAATCCTTTTATAACCCCTATTATTCGAGTTCTTGAGGTTCAATAACCAACTTAATTCCCTGAATAATTAATTTGATTTTTTCCCGAGAAAGTCTTCCGATAGACTCCGTTAAAAGACGTTTATCAACCGTGAAAACCTGTGAAACATTAACAACACTGGATTCAGGTAAATTCCCTTCACCCTCATTCAATAAAACATTACCAATAGCTTTTGCTCGTCTCAAATTGGTTGTTAATGGACACACAATAACCGTCCCAATTTGTGACTGATTCAGAGCATCATTTCGCACCACAACACAAGGACGAAGATAAGCAGGTTCAGAACCTTGTGGTTTTCCTACATCAATCCAATAAATCTCACCTTTAAAAATCGTCATATTTACTCAGATAATTGGCGTTGATGATGGCGTATTCCCTCTAACATCAAAGTTTCTGATTTGTCCAATCCATCACTATAAGCTTCATTCCAACTATCCATTAATACCTGTTTAGTTATTTTTTGATTATTCAATCCTAATTATTGATGTAACTTCTCCAACCATTGTTTATCTTCATCTCCCCTGATTCAACGCCTAAGACAACTAAAAATAAAACAGAAACAGCAAGTAGTATTTATAAAGGAATATGAGTAATCCGGTCTTGATAATCTTGGGCATCGCCTAATAAAGCAATGAGAATTAAATTCTCAATAATCTCTTTGATTGTTGCTTTAGGACGCAAGACAAAAATCCCTGGACTATGACGACTTTGTGCCAGATGATCAGCTAAATGAACAGGCATAGAAGTCCGATTATTTGTGACTAAAATAAAGTGATTTGCTTCGCACCAAATTAAAATTTCTGGGTCTAAGGTGCTTTTCGACGGAACACCAGGTTCGCCAATCATCCAAACCGTTAAATCAGAGTGACGGCGCAATAATTGCTCCCGATACAGCGGCGGTAAATTTTCATCAATTAGATACTGAATACTCATTGATATTTTCTGCTGCTATTTCCGCCTTGAATTTCCGCATTTTCTCCACAAAAGCGGGAGGGTTCAAATCCTGTTCTTGTTCTCCTTTTTGACAATGTTCTAGCCATTCTGCCAGATATTGACTAACTCGGTCTTTTTCGTGCAGGTAATAGAGAATAGTGGCATGGATTTGTTCTAGGGTAAGGGTAGGATAAATTTGCCCGATCTCTTCAGGGGTACGGGCGCGGTAAATGTATTCATATAAGATAGTTTCAATGCCAATGCGGGAGTTTTTTAAGCGAATGTCATTGGGAGTCAAAAAATTAAAGTAGTCTTCGAGTTGCATCGGTTAATACTCCTATTGATAAATTCGTACTTTTTTGTATCATCAATCAAGCCAATAAATCTCTCCTTGAATATTATGATTCTAACAACAAAAAAGCACCCCCTCGCGGGAGTGCCTTTTCGTTCAGACTAGGAATTAACCATTGATAGCAGGAGCAATCAGAGCCACAGGAGCCTGTTGGCCACTAGCCAAGTCTAAGGGGAAGTTGTGAGCATTGCGCTCGTGCATTACTTCCATACCGATACCAGCGCGGTTTAACACATCGGCCCAAGTACCAATTACACGACCTTGAGAATCGAGAATCGACTGGTTGAAGTTAAAACCATTGAGGTTGAACGCCATGGTGCTAACACCCATTGCCGTAAACCAGATACCGATTACCGGCCATGCACCCAAGAAGAAGTGCAGAGAACGGCTATTGTTGAAAGAAGCGTATTGGAAGATTAAACGTCCGAAGTAACCGTGAGCGGCAACGATATTGTAGGTTTCTTCCTCTTGACCGAATTTGTAACCGTAGTTCTGAGATTCGATTTCA